>JADMIO011101959.1_pt1 | contig 19215 bp, 22 predicted proteins | sample 8958161 | NCBI WGS metagenome assembly JADMIO01 (sample SAMN16585339, study PRJNA669376) | soil metagenome | isolation source: Crop rotation soil | place: USA: Cullars Rotation, Alabama | collected 2011
GCACTTGCTTACGGTGAAAACGGTGGAAACAAAGAATGTGCTTACGGTGAAAACGGTGGAAACAAAGAGTGTGCTTACGGTGAAAACAGTGGAAACAAAGCACTTGCTTACGGTGAAAACGATGGAAACAACGCACTTGTTTACGGTGAAAGCCGTGTCAGCAAAAGAACAACAAGGATTCACCAAATTGCGACTCGCTCCAAGAAAAAGAAGCATCAAGAGGTTTCGCAACTTTTAATTTATTTCGCTCAGATCCTACCACGAGAGCCGGGACATCTCCTGTGTCAGCTTTGGGACCACCACCCTCTCATTGCAGCGGTACAAAAGACACGACACGGATTCTGCAAGCGAGTTCAACAGCTTTTCCAGGTCAGAAGATTTCTCATCATCGAAAATGCTGATCTCCTTCTTGTCCTGGAATATATCCAAGATACGGCCGAGGAATACACCGACGGATTTGCCCTTGTCATTAAGCCGATTAAAGGTATCCAACACCAACACCTTCTACAAAACAGCCTCTCTTCCTTTTGCAATCCCCTCCTTGGCGACACGGCTTAGAAGCGACGATCCCATAGAACCATCTCCGGATGCCGGATAGACCATAGACAGTGTGAAAATCGATACGGCTTGAGCAGACACCATGTTGCTGATCAAGTAAGAGGAAGCTCGACCCATTCGATAAGAGTCCGCTGAGCAGAGATGAGATCGGATCTGACGGAGGAGGTCGATTCCGAACCGTGGAACGTGTCTTCCAGAGACGACATCTGACGCCAGATCTAAGGAACGCTTATCAACAAAGATTCTGACATCCTCATTGCCAGCGATCGGAAAGGCGCCGCAACAAGAACCAGCAGTGAAAGCGCGTTCGGAGGAGCAATCCCTGTCCAATCGCCAAACCTCTGTGACAAGGACGTTGAAGATCTTGTAGCCGATAACGAGCCGATCGTCATTCTTGTCGTGCAATACGCGACATACGTTAGCATGCGGATATAAACTGGAGGCTGAAGGCTGGGAGATCGAGGAAACACTTTTACCACTGCAAATGGGTTTTTCACAGTAAACATCGGGGTCAAAACCTCGCCCATACGACTCAACAACCAAACAAAGGACCGCTTTCTTGTTTTGGGGATTGAAGAGGACACAACCAGCAAACAAAGCAGCAGTAGCGTAATTCAGAACTGGTTTTTCAACCCAACATCCTGAAATTATGTCGTCCCACTTTTGCGGTAGTCGATGATCTCTTGGAAACTCAACCCAACTTGTGCTAGATAGCACATTTTGGTAAGGCGAATCATCCAAAACCGACAAGAGACCCTCGGCAGACGTGTCTTGAGAAGGTACATCTCGTAGACCAAGCTCCCGACCTGTCAGGTTCAATTTGACTTCAATCCCAACAATGCCCATTTGAGAGCGAGAGACCGTCACTTCAGCAGACGTGTTCAAGCGCTTCGACACTGCAGATAGTAAATTGGGGGAGGGAGGCCCTATTTTAAACATTAGAATCAAAAAAGAGTTAAGTCGCACATTCTTTAAAAAAGTTGTAAACCAGAACGAGATCAACAAGCGTAATCAGACGGACTTTTTTCGGGCTGACTTAGGCTGTCATACGTGGGCAAACTCACTGCAAGTTTGAAGTGAAATGAGCAGAGTTAGAACACAACGTATATTACAAAACAAGCTTCGGCGTTAACAGCTCCGATCTCAGTTAACTCAGGGCAACCCACCAGACGCATTGCTGTCTTGCGTCGTGAGAGAAAGATCCGCAGTACCATCTGCACACTGAAAGCCTTCAACAACCTCATGTGCTACATCATCTTCCATTTGAGAACATTTGATAGAGAAGGAATTTTTTAACAAAAATCGAACACATTTCAAAATTTCCTAGAGTTTCCTTAACAGTTGACAATAAACCCTTACAAGATTCATCAGCGACAGCAGCAGAGGACTTCAGAAGAGCACTGGCAGCGGCACCAACTATGACAACATTGGGATCAATCTCAAGTTAGTTGACCAGTTCATGGTTCTGATCATTTTAGCTATTTCTAGAAGGCTATTTCTAAAGAACTCTTACATTTCGCATCCTGGACGAGAGAGGCGGCCAAGATCATCCCCTCTGCGGTGAGAACTAGTTTAAAAGGGACCAAATCGTACGAAAGCGTTATGTTGTGACATCAGATAGATCTTGTTTCGAAAATTCGTCAGAACAACTTACACTTTGAGCATCTCATCGAGTACACATGGCGTTTCAAGAACGCGCGTCTATCACTAATTTTTTTTTTTTTCGCAGTGCTCGCATTTCAAGACTGGCCTTGAGTCCAACCAAGTCGGGAAAGCAACGCTTCGCCAACCTTCTGAGATGTTCACAACAACATCAGAGTGATGTTGATGAACATGAACTTTCAGTGCGTCTCCAGTGTTGGAGTAAGTGCAGGGAGGATAGTTGCAAGTCACTCCTTTCTCATTGTTGGTTGTTTTCTCCTCTGTTTTGTTTTTCATTGCAGAGTTCGTGTTAAAAGAAAAAAAATGGGTGAAGAATGCGTTGGCGAAGAACAACAAGAAGGAAAAAGAATTCAAAAACGAGGAAATGGGCGACTCTTTAAGGACAAAGCACCCACAAGTAATGAGAGTGTGCAAGGCAGTGAACACAATTGACACAACACACAGCTCCTTGTTCAGGAGTGGGGCAATGGGAGCACCTCTTCTCCAGTACTGCAAAAATTGCTTGCAACCCCTGAACATTTGCCTGTGTCGCCTTTGTTCACTGCCCCATGAAATTACTCTCACCCTCAACAGAGTCATGTGTCGACTTTGTTCACTGTCCCATGAAATTACTCCCACCCTCAACAGAGACATGTGTCGACTTTGTTCACTGCCCCATGATTTCCTCTCACCCTTGATCAGAGAGGCACAGGGCGAGAGACACCATCACCTTTTTTTGGGTGACGGGTTGAGAACGAAAAAAAAGTCCAGCAGAAAAGGGTGTCCTCCCCCATCGTGCAAGAAAAGGGTGTGTTTGACTAGTCAGGAAAAAAAAAAATTCTCACAGAAAAGGGTCTCCCCTGGACAAAAATAAATTCCAGCAGCAGTTCCTCCAAAAATGATCAGAAAAACAAACATGGCACTGTGTGATTTTATTGCGGGTCTCCTCGACCGCTGCCTTCAGAGACGTTGTTGAGAGGCCAGTAGTTTATTTCGGCTTCGGCATCCTTGAAAACCTCTCCTGTTCTTGCAAGCTCTTTTGCCTTTTTAGCAACGAAAAGACAAGGACGAGGTGGTGTCGAGTTGCTTCCAGTGACGTGCGCCTTGAGACTGCGTGGGCTAGTGAAACCCGTTTCGCAAAAACAGTGACACTTCTCTGAGCTGCGACGGAAAGAAAAGGTTACGCCATTCACAGTCGAGCTCGGCGTTGGGGGAGCGGTAAACGATATATAGACAATCCATGGCTCGTGAACATTTCGGATATGTTCCCTCTGTATTTTGTTAAGAGAATGGTAGTCTTTTTCGAGAAGGTCCTGAAGACAGATCTTGAAAGTGCATCGTTTTGGCAATTGCGGTTCCATTGATGATGTGTCGGCTAGTCAGAAAGACTGATGTGCCTTAGGGCCTTTCGATGCCGTTTGTTTTCTGTCTCAAGCCGTTGCTCTCACCCCTGAACAAAGGCGACACAGGCAAATGTTCAGGGTTGCGCCCTAGCCTTGCGCTTTTTGCACTTTTTTTTGGTTGCGCTTTCTTGTTGACCCCAGCCGAGAACGCCGCAGGAAAAATTCCCTTGCACCAGGCTTTGGAGTGTCCCCCCCCCGCTCTCATTCATGAGGGGGGCTTGTGCGTTGATGTGCTTTTTTAAGTTGACCAAGAACGACCTCTCTTCTTTCAACAACTCTCTTCCTTCAACGAACTCCCTTCCTTCCACGAACTCCTTCCTTCCACGAACTCCCTTCCTTCAACAGACTCCCTTCCTTCAATGAACTCTGTTCCTTCCGACGCTAGCCCTTTGGCGGATAAGCCCACTTGCCGTTTGTGCGGAATGGTTTCCTTGACAGCTGCGGGTCTGAGGGCTCACAAAATTGACAGCCACGATGGAAAACGCGGTCGATATCATCCACTCAGGTGCAAGTGGTGTAACAAGACAGTCGGGATGACTCGCAAGGGTCTTTCAAAGCACTTGATAAAGTGTACAGAGGTCTCTAAGGTCCAGTTCCCACTCTGCTGCCCTTACTGCGATCATGAATGCCAGAGATTGGAAGTTCTTTCCAAACATGGCTCTGATTGCCTGTCATGGGAGGAAGATACATCGAAAGATGGCGAGCGATTGGATGAATTTGAGAAGGAATTGATCCGAGTCACTAGGCATCCGGCAACTTCCCTCCTGGTTAAACGTCTGTTCGACCCTGCAGAACTGAGACTCCCGGACGGCTCGACAGAGATGGCACTCATCATGCCTAGTGTGTCCAAACGACTTCGGGACGGCTCCAAAGCGCAAGTGCGGATCCTCAAACCTCACGAGCATACTGTAGATCAGGCAGTGGCGGCTGCAAGCACCAAACTGGACGTTGTCCTCGAGTCGCACAGCTATGGTCGTCTGATTAACCTTGAGGAGTACAGGTCCCTCGACAACAAGGACCCCGTTTGGCACTTGCCGCTCCCTGACAACGGAGAGCGCCTTGCGACAATGCTTGAGGGGCTTATCCTGCATTCTGGTGAAGACGTCCTCGCGCTCAAGGTGGAGGTTTATGGTACGGCTGACTATGAGGATCCTCACGCTCAGGATATAGCTAGGCCAGAGGGCACTAGCTCCTTCAGAGTCGTCAACGTGTGTCACGACAGTGCACATAAGATCATGATTGGCACCATCAAGTGGTGTGCACTAGTGACGCTCGCTGTCATGCTCACAGACGGCACAGTCATTGTGGGTCCAGACAACAAAATACTTCAACCCAAATCGACCTCCTGCATTTGGATCAAAAAAGACCCAGGACCATTTGTCTATAATACGATGCCGCGTCAACTACGATCCAAGTTTTTCGAGTCAGCAACGTTTGAAAGATATGCGGCTGTGCACCAGTTGTTCAATCATCACACCTCTATGCCGGTAACTCTGAAGACGCTCTATGGCTTCAAGAGCAACAAAGCGTGGTCGGGCATCAAGGTCGCAGCATTTGTGTTCCATCAGCTTTTCAGTCAGAAGAAGGTTGTTAAGGCTGACGTGATCAAACACGTAAACGATGCACTAGAACTTCGCAAAGGCAGATCTTGCGAGCTCCTCAACATCATTCAGGAGATGGCATGTGAGATGAGGGAGGAGGAGGCGTTTCCAGTATCCAAGACCGTGAACAAGTGCTTAACGGACCTTGCGGGGAAACTCAGTTCTGAGATCACCAACCTCAATCACACAGACGTTTTGCATGCCGTTGAGAAGAAGATCAAGAGCATGCTACTTGTCAGGAAATAAATTATCTTTCATCTCAAGGCAGCTTACATATCAAAGAACAAAAGCTAAAATGTATTTGGGGTTGCAGACACAAAAAGTCTGCAAAAAAAAAAAAAAAAAAAAAAAAAAAGGTCAGTTATTTCGTTTAGTAGAACTCTGTGTAAGAAAAAAGGTCAGTTCTAACAAACGTTAGGACCCTGTGCAAGAAAAATGGTCAGTTCTAACAAACGTTAGAACTCTAAGAAAAGGTCAGTTCTAACAAACACTAGAACTCTGTGTAAGAAAAATGGTCAGTTCTAACAAACGTTAGAACCCTGTGTAAGAAAGAAAGGCCAGTCCTAACAAACGTTAGAACTCTGTTTAAGAAAAGGTCAGTTCTAACAAACGTTAGAACCCTGTGCAAGAAAAATGGTCAGTTCTAACAAATGTTAGAACTCTATGTAAGAAAAATGGTCAGTTCTAACAAACGTTAGAACCCTGTGCAAGAAAGACAGGCCAGTTCTAACAAACGTTAGAACCCTGTGTAAGAAAAAAGGTCAGTTCTAACAAACGTTAGAACCCTGTGTAAATAAAAGGTCAGTTCTAACGTTTGTTAGAACCCTGTGTAAATAAAAGGTCAGTTCTAACAAACGTTAGGACCCTGTATAAGAAAAAAAAGTCAGTTCTAACGTTTGTGAGAACCCTGTTTAAGAAAAAAGGTCAGTTCTAACAAACGTTAGGACCCTATGTAAGAAAGAAAGTCAGTTCTAACAAACGTTAGAACCCTGTGCAAGAAAGACAGGCCAGTTCTAACAAACGTTAGAACCCTTTGTAAGAAAAATGGTCAGTTCTAACAAATGTTAGAACTCTGTGCAAGAAAAATGGTCAGTTCTGACAAACGTTAGAACCCTGTGTAAGAAAAAAGGTCAGTTCTAACGTTTGTTAGAACCCTGTGCAAGAAAAATGGTCAGTTCTAACAAACATTAGAACCCTGTGTAAATAAAAGGCCAGTTCTAATAAACGTTAGGACCCTGTGTAAGAAAAAAGGTCAGTTCTAACAAACGTTAGAACCCTGTGCAAGAAAGACAGGCCAGTTCTAACAAACGTTAGAACCCTGTGTAAGAAAAATGGTCAGTTCTAACAAACGTTAGAACTCTGTTTACATGATTTAGCACGTCAACCTTCACAATCATCTTCTGAGTGAAGAGCTGATGGATCACATGTTGAAATTTATTTTGGTTTCTCTCACCCTGTGCCTCGAGTTGTTCGCAATCCATCACCCAAAAAAGAGGTGAGAGCAAAAAATGGTGTCTCTCGCCCTCTGCCTCGAGGTGTTCTCAGCGAATTCTCAGCGAATTTTCAGAGAACACTTGGCGAATACTCGGCGAACACTCGGCGAACACTCAGCGATTTTATTTTTTTTTGGCAACCTGTTACTTTTTTTTTGGTAACACCCTTTTCCGCTTTGATTTTTTTTTTAGTGTCACGGTGAGAAACACCCTTTTTCCGTTTCTTTCTGGACGCAAAAAATGTGTCCGTTTCCTTCTGGACGCAAAAAACAGGGGAGGAGGAGCCCTCCCTTCTCCCATGTAGATCTAGTCCAGTGTCCTTTTAACTTTTAAGCAGTAGCCGAGGCATTGCTTTATCTTAGTGGTAAAAACAAACAACGTATCAGCTTTCAATGTTCAAAGAGGGTGAATGTGTGGTTTCTTGGTAGTAGGTAGTGTTCGATTATATTGTTTTATTCATACCAAACCCATAACAGCACCTAATATCAAGAAGAGAATGAATAAAATCAGGGAAAAGGTGCCAGATAATGTTCTGTGCGCTTGTGCATATGCCTTTGCATTTGTTCAGCGAGCAGGCACCATCAAGTGCTTACCAATTGGCTTGATTTCAGTAGCACGCTCATAGATGTCGTAAGGGATACCAGCCTTCTCGAGAAGGATACCCAAGAAGAGGCCTGCTAGTCCTGCTCCTGAAGTAAGGACGTGAGGAGGCTGGTTAGTGACCGAAATGGAGCAGGGTGTAGGTACATCCGTGATAGTTGTCATCCTTGGATAAAGTAGGCAACAGTCGCGTCAAAGAGGAGGAGAGGATGAAATGAGGAGAGAAGAAGAGGGGGAGTGAAGGAATGAGATGAATGGAAGGACGAAAGAGAGATGATGAATGTAACGATGAGCAGACTGAAGTTCACTCTCTTCCATCGTTTTTCTTCTCTCCTTTCTCCTTTCTCACTTTTTACTCTTCTTAGCTTTTTCTCCCTTTCATCCGTCTCCGATCGTTACATAGCATTACATTTTATCTATTGGAATCGATGCTGGGTAAAATAACCTACTTGGGTCCATAAAAGAGCAATCGAGAGGTTGCCATCGTTAAGTGATGTTTATTTTTTTGTGAGGGAAAGAGAAGAGAGAGTACAACGACAAACTAGAAATGTAGATGTCGAAAGGTGGATAATGGTGGATAAGGATATGTATCTACGTTGCTTTTGCCCTTGACGTGAGTTACTTCTGATATACATGGATGGCTCCAAAATTCCATGTTCCCGTATAAAATAAATGCCCGGGAAGAGTCCAATCAGAAAAGTGAGCGACCAGTCGCTTCTCTTGGAAGGAGAACAGTATTTGGCTGATGAGCGCGAAAATAAAGGTGGATGAGGGTGCGGGTGAATGGGAATGTGAATGTGAATGTAAATGTGAATGTGAATAAAAACAAAGAAGGAAGTGATGAGGAAGAAAGTTGAAGGAAGAAAAAGAGAGATGAGTGCTGGAGTGAAAAGGCCTAGAAAGAATACTCATGTCTGTGTTATGTAACATGATGCATGCCACTGCCCTCCCTTGCAAACACGAAATAGAATACCTTGTCTGTTTTCCCCTCAACGGTGTTTCTTGTTGAGTCTGACTGATGACAATGAGACCGTTAAGCGTTCATTAATGAGAATGATACCGTTCAAGTACGCTTAATCACATTTCTGAACATATCGCGTTCCTAAGTATCAAAGTGTTAGTATAAAAAATGTTTTATTCTGCTACTCACTAAGGAATGGGCGATTCAAAGGACAGCGACAGTCGCCTTCCTGGCTTCCTCTTCTTCCTTTTCCTTTTGGATGCGCTTCGAGGGGTTCTGAGAGATGACGTCCAATGTGCCACGCTTAGGCGCCTGAGGCAAGAAGTTGGCTTGAGGACGATAGGCGTTGTCCTTGGTCATCCGCTTCAGCTGCATCGACTTTGGGATCCAGTTGAACAAGATATGTCGCAAAATTCGCTCCCACAATGTCTATTCGGTCAAGAAAAAAAGTGATTGGTCAGTGTCTGTGTAGTCATTACAAGGACGAGATGTTTATTGGCGGAAAACTTACATGTCCGAACTGTAACTTGGCTGCAAATTCTGCTTGTGGGTATTGCTCTTTGACAGCACCAAAACGCTCCTCCTTGAAGTCGCTTAATGCCTGCTTGATGTTCTCGAAACTGGTTGGCTTGATGTCATACAGGTGGTTAGCGAGGATGACGGCGTCTTGCATTGCGTTCACGGCGCCGGCACCTGTGCTTGGGAGTAGCTGAGGACCCAAAAAAGAAAAGGTCGATACTATGGTTAGGACAAAAACGCTAGCAGCGGGTCGCCATGCCCTATTAATCGTCGCTCGTTTCTCACCTTATGAGCCGCTACACATGGAAAAGGAAGAAAGCATAAATAAAGCATTACCCATCGAGAACATCAAAAAATATGAGTGAGCACGCACATGAGTACAGCAAGAAAAAGAGAGAAAGAATGAGCATACCATCACCAATCAGGACGGTCCGTCCATGGTTCCATGTCTCGAAAAGCATGTCTTCAAAGTACACCTTGGAGACACCTTCAACGGAAGTAGCATCGAATAGGTCGCCCATGGTACCATAAGGCGTCTTGAAATGACGGGTCGAATCCATCATCTTTTGGTTCTGTTGAGGGACCCAGTCCGAGCAACTGAACTGTTCATCGGCAATCTCGGTAGCACCCAACTGAACAATAACATTCCAGCAGATCCTGTTCCCTGGAACGGTAAAAGTCACCCACTATAGAAACGTGCAGGTCCAGAAAGAGTTAAGCGAGCGAGCCTCTTACAGCCCATGCATTTTTTTTTGTATTTCGCTAGACGATGCAATTCACTTACAGTGTAAGGAGTGCTTCCGTCCCCAATGATACCATAACTTTGACAGTCTTCTTTCAAGACGTCCGGGTATCTCTCAGGGTCGAGGGCATTAGTCGTACCCAGCAAAGAAATGAACCCTTTCTTCATCTCCAGGTTATCAGACTTGAGAAGGAGCCCCTCCTTGGTCAATGTCTTGTACAAATGCTGACGAACAGCACTATGGGCTCCATCTGCACCAACAAGGATGTCGCCGTGAACAGAGGTATTATCGCTGAAACACACCATGACCCCTTCGTGATTCTGCTGGAAAGACAAGACCTTCTTGGACAGATGTATCTTTTCCTTGGGGATTTTGCTGAACAACATGTCGTGGAACTCTGGACGAGCAAACAGGAGGCGTTCATATCCAAAACTATAACGAGACAAAATATTCCAACCACCAGTAAGTATATGAGCCAGCGGACGATCATTCGCTGTAGAGGATAAAAATGGGATATGGAGATGGTAGCCTTACATGTCATTGTCAATTGGTGTAATATTGGCAATGGTTTTCAGTTTGTCCGTTAAGATAGCTCTGCCTCCGCGCATGGGCTTCGAAATTGCAAGAAGTTCCTCATAGAGCCCCAGCTGCTCGACAGCGGCGAGGATGTTGGGCGACTGTATGTAATATAATAAGAGAGAATGGTGCGTAAATGGGTTACAGTTCAGTACATGTCGTTCGGTTCGGTTACCTCTGGATAACGAGGAGTGATGGTACTTGTTCAGTATGCTTACGAGGCACATAATGGAACCTAGGACGGGTAAAGCCAGTGATGATAGGATGATATATGATAAGCCGAGGGTATTATGGAGGGGCATTCTTAAAGTCCATTGCTTCAACAAAACGACTGTAAAACAAACGCATACCTAAAGGCTTAATCTCGGCCGACCGCTCATAGATCTCGTAAGGGATACCTGCTTTCTCCAGCAGAATGCCGAGGAAAAGCCCGCCCAGACCGCCACCAGCAATGAGGACTCGAGGAGGCCTGTCAGTTACCAATGGAGGCAGGTCGCTACCCTTGGTACCAGCCGGGGAGAGGGACGTGTTTGTCGTCTTATCGAAAGGAGCGCTCATACTCAGAAATAATGGAGTTGGAAGGTATAAAAGTGTGTCCGGAGGATGAGGAACAAGAAACTAGATAGTGCAGAAAAGAAAAGTGTCGTCAAGTGAGAGGAATGAACAAGAATGAATGAGCGATGAGAAAAGAGAGATTCAGAATGAACGAGATGGAGGACCCAGGTTGCGATGAGAAAAGAGGAGTGAGGTTCGGCGTCTGCACCCTTCCTTTCTTCCCATCCTCCCTTCTTCATCAGTTCTTCCCTGCTTCTTTCGTTTTTAGTTGCTCTCAGACAGTTACACAACATTGCATTTTTTTTCTTTTGGAATCGATGGGTGGTTGAAGTAACCAATGCGGCCCTGTGTCCACAAAGAGCAATGGGAGGGGAGCCAATCTTATGTGGCGTTTATTTTTTCTGAGGCAACGAAGGAAAGAGACTGTGTCGGTGTAGTCCAAGGAAGTGTTTCTATTGTAGCTTTGAAACCTGTCCAAGGTAGCCTTCGGCCATTCAAGAAGCGGTCGGCACGAACATCATTTTTGATTATCGAAATAAAAGTAGAACAAACGTCCTTACGAAGAAGGTTGACCCTGTGGAGATTAAGGAACAAGACAGACCCTTTTTCGCTTTAGGTTTACAGTCATGGGAATGCAAACAGGATTGGCTCAGTAAGACGGAATCAATAACAATGGTTTGCGTATTGAGCACAGCAAGTAACTGGATATGATTGACATCGACTGTTTCTCTCAAAGAGCTAAGGAAGTTAGCTCCAGACTTATTGGTGAGTATGAGACCGACAAGCAATGACGGACCATTCTTGATTTGATCGCATTCCTGAATCTCACTTTTTCTCATCGTGATGCACAATGCTTACAATTCATGTTTTTTCTTTATATTTCAGCAGTGGAAAAATTTAAAGGGCGGTGACGTTCTTGTTCCTCGCCTCTTCCTCCTCTTTCTCCCTCTGAAGACGCTTGGACGGCTGTTGAGGAATAGTATCCATGGTCCCGCGCTTAGGTGCCTGAGGTAAGAAGTTGGCTTGGGGTCGATAGGCGGTATCTTTGAGCAACTGCTTCATCTGCATCGATGTTGGGAGCCAGTTGAACACCACCTGTCTGAGGATTCTCTCCCAAAGAGTCTGTGTATCGAAAAGGTGGAAAAAATCAGTGGGAATTGGAGGGGAAGGGTTTAAGGAATGAAGCAAAACAAGACATAAAGGAGAGAGCGATGACTTACATGCCCATAGATGAGTTTGGCGGCAATGTACGACTGCGGGTATTGGTCCTTGATGGCGTCATATCGTTCATGCTTGTAATCGCTCAATGCCTGTGTGATATTGTTGAAGGTGGTGGGATTGATATCATAAAGGTGGTTGGCGAGGAGAACTGCATCTTGCATCGCGTTTACCGCGCCGGCACCACTGCTTGGAAGAAGCTAATGAAAAAAAAAAATGAAAGAAGAAAGGTGGCCGGTTAGAAGGGTGTGCACAAACCATTGATTGCCTTGATGAGAGCGTCTAATAAATTGACTTTGTCCTTACTTTGTGTGCAGCTAAAAAGGACACGAGAGGCAAAAAGGGAGTTAGTTCGTGGAGCTGCAGCGAGGTCATATTCACTGGCCGGCACACAGCACCCGAAAAATGTACTCACCATCACCAATTAAGACAGTCCGTCCATGGTTCCAAGTCTCAAACAGCTGGTCCTCAAAGTAGACCTTAGACACACGATCAATAGGTGTAACATCGAAAAGATCGCCAATAATGCCGTAAGGTGTCTTGAAGTGCCGAATCGCATCCATCATCTTCTTGTTCTCCTGAGGCACCCAATCCGATGACTTGAACTGTTCATCTGCCACCTCGATGATCCCCATCTGGATGACCACACACCAACAGATCTTGTTGCCCGGCACAGCAAATGTAACCCACTATTGCAGAAGGTATGTAGAACAACATAAACAAAAGGTAGTTAGATAGCCATTGGTGCATCAGAAGTGCCGTGCTCTTGCCTTGCTAGGAAGTTGCGTCAATACCTACGGTGTAGGGTGTGTTTTTGTCGCCAATGATGTAGAAACTCTCTGAATCCTCCTCCAAGACACCAGGGTACTTGACAGGGTCCAATGCGTCCGTTGTCCCAACCAAGGAGATGTACCCCCTGTTCATCTCCTTGTTATCTGACTCGGGTAAAAGCCCTTGTTTCTCCAGCGTCTTGTAGAGGTGTTTGCGAACAGCGCTATGAGCACCATCCGCTCCAACAAGGATGTCACCCCTGACCGACGTGCTGTCTCCAAACTTCACAGAGACACCATCCTGATCCTGCTCCAAGGAAACGATCTTCTTAAACATATGGAGTCTCTCTGGGGGCGTCTTTCTGATCAGCAAGTCGTACAGTTCTGGACGCGCAAACAAAATGCGATCGTAGCCAACTCTAATTTTTTGTTTGTGAAGAAAGGCATAAGGGAAATGTATACAAAAAGCTGTATGCGCCTAATGGCAATTGATGTCCCATGGAATCAAGGACATGCAGGGAAGTGGCAGGAACGTACAAGTCGGTCGTCAAAGTTTCAGTCTTGCCAATGATGTCCAGATCGCCGGTGTAGAAAGTGTTCCTGAGCGCCGGTTTCGAGAATGACATGACCTCGTCCAGTAGACCAAGCTGTTCAATTGCAGGCAGAATATTGGGTGACTGAAAAGGAGGAAGGGAGAGGTATGACCATTAGTTACAAAGGGTCGCAAGGTTGATTGTTTATCTATGTGTAATTGCGCGCTTACCAAACAAATAACAGAGCCTAGGAAACATGGGATTGAAAGAAAGGAAGGAGAGGACACAAAGGTTAGAACTTCAACACGAGATACATGTTCTGTCTTATGCCTCGGTGTGCATCATTCCTAGCATTCCTCGAATAAGAAAACTAGGTTCTACGTACCAAGGGGTTTGATCTCGGCGGCACGCTCATATATGTCGTATGGGATGCCCGCTCTCTCCAGCAGAATGCCCAAGAACAGCCCAGCGAGACCAGCGCCAGAGATAAGGACATGAGGGGGCTGGTCAGTGGCCGAATTGGGGTTGGGTGTAGGTGCCTCCGTAATAGTAGTCATCCTTGAAGAAAGTAGGCGACAGTTGCGTGGGAAGGGGGAAGAGGGAAGTGAGGAAGGGAAGAATAAAGAATGGGAGTCGGAATGAGAGGAATGGAAGAAGGAAAGAGAGATGATGAATGAGACGATGAGCAGACCGAGATTCTCCCTCTCTCAAACAATGCACAACAACGGACAATCCTGTTTATTGCACCCTTCCAGGGGTTAGAACATGGAGCAGAGACTGACTGGTATGACTAGAGAAATCGAACCGTTTGTACGCCACAGATTTTTTTTCCCCTGACACATGTCCACCTATTTTTTTTTCCTTCGTGGGCGCTCATATTATTTTTGGCAGTAAATTTAAACCAGTCCTTTAATTAGTTGAAAGAAGGAAAAGAGTGGGGCCTTCTATTGTGACCTCAAAGAGTAGCAGTAGCAGTCGCAATTTTCTTAGCCTCATCCTCTTCCTTCTGAATACGCTTCGGAGGTGCTTGAGGATGATACCCAAATTCCTGCGCTTGGGTGCAGGAGGCAAGAAATTGGCTTGAGGATGGTAGGCAGTGTTCTTCTAAAGCTGCTTTTGTATTGTTGACTGGGAGCCCATTGAACACGACCAGTTGAAGAATCAGTTCCGAGAACGTCTAATCGATGAACGACCGAAAAAAAAATAAAAAAATCACAGATAATACACATATCAAAAAGGGAGAAGCGGTGATGTAGATAGAGACTTGCATGACTCTACATGGGATTGGCTGCCAGTGGGGTTGGAGGTATTGCTCCTTGACAGCCTTAAACCTGTCCTCCTTGAAATCGCTCCATGTCTTCTAAACGTTTTCGAAACTCGTCGGCTTCATGTCGTAGAGGTGGTTGGCGAGAAGGGCAGCGTCCTACATGGCGTTCACAGCTCCTGCTACCATACTTGGCAACAGCTACAAAAAGTGAGGGATGGTTGTTGTGTTGGTTAGAGAGATTGCGCCAACCTCTCTAGTTGTGAAGCAAATCCCTACCAGTAAACCAAATATGCATTACCTTGTGGGCAGCTAAAAGAAACCAAAGTGGTGAAGCAACAAAGAAGGCGGACTTATTAGGCATCGTTTTGCCAAGGGAAAAAAAAGATGAATGACAATGCAAACACCACTCACAAGTACGAGAACTTACCATCACCAATCGAAATAGTACGTCCATGTGTCCAGGTTTCGAACAACATATCCTCAAAGTAGACCTTCGGGGCTTTCTCGATCAGAATTTGATGGAACAGATCGCCTAAGTTATCATAGGTTGTCTTGAAGTGACGGATCGAATCTATCACATCATACTTTAGTTGAGGAACCTAGTCCGAGGTCCTGAATTGGTCGTCTGCGAGATCGGCGATCCCAATCTGAATAAGGGCGTTACAGCATATCATGTTTCCGGGAACTGTGAACGTCATCCATTACATCATGTTCGTGAGGAAGTCGACAATTGTTAGACGGACAGTCGTAATAATGCATGGTGTTTTGTGAGAAAGTATTAAAATAACCTTATAGTGTAGATGTAAGGTGTCTTCTTGTCTTCGATAACAAAGTTTATGTCATAGTTCTACTTGAGAACGCAGGGGTACTTCTCGAGGTCGAGGGCCCAGTGGTTTCTACAAAGGAGATATTTTTTTGTTTCCTTTAGGCGAGTAATTGAGACAAAGAATTCAATCCTGTTTATTGCGGCATGCAGGAGAGAGAAGGATGGCTTGTGAAGGTTACAGACGATCGAAACCTTGTTAGAATGGCATGGCATGGCATGACTGAGTGGTGCAACAGTATGTCCCCTTCACTACCGGCTCATGATCCCAAACAGACTAAGGAACATATCGACGAATGAGGAACGCTCAAGCAGAATGCGTGTTGATCGTACCCTATTTCTTTCTGCGATTTGACATGCCTGTTCGATCAGATAAGAGGTCAGACTCTTCCTTTTATTGTTCATCACAAAACACAAGCAGGGGATGGTGTGGGTGAAGAAAGAGAGAGAGAAAAGAAAAGAAAAGGAGGGACAACTTTCCTGGTCACCGGTATGTTTTTCATTTATGGTCTGTTTCAGTCGTCAGTGGATCTCATGGGCCGCAACGATATGGGGAGGGGAAGGAGCGAAGCGAGCGGCATACAAGAGCACAGACACAATCGTCGAAAGCTGAAAAAATACATATCAGCGGTGTCTTTTTCGCCCCTGTGGCCGTACCAACTACAGTTGGTGTTTTTTGAACATAGACACGAGTTTGTTTGCTCCTGTGTTGGCAGTGCCTTTCAGTGCCATTGCAGACAATGAGAGCAAACAAACAAAAACAGGCGACAGAAATTGGGGAAAGGCGATTTCGATGGAAAGGAGAGAAGGGAAAACGGAAGAGTTGGATACTTCCAATGGACCAAAAATTGAAAGAGCCCTCTGGAACAGGCGACAGGAGTATATGCACTTGTACACCTGTGTGAGAAAGAAAGTAAAGGAGCGAAATCCAATAGTCCAATTGACATCACAATCTACAAGGACAAGGCGTGTGCCTTGCATGTGGCTGTTGAGGGTCATGATATCGTTCAAATAAACGTCTACCCCCGCTCCCTTCCTTTCTCTCGAAAAAACAGAAAAAAGAGAATGAACAAAGCATTCAAGCAAGAGGGAACTAAAAATAACCAAGAAAACTTTACTTGTTTTATGCTCGATTATGACATTGTGTCATCAAAACGCCCGATGAATAAAAGATGAGAAGGGATTACTCGCACCAACCTCTATGTGTGCAAAGAATTGTTTTTATTTTCGCGAACGAAGAAGGGAAGGGAAGGGAAGGGAAGGGGGAAGTAGCTTAAAGATAGGCCTCCTTGGATGAATGAAGAGGCCCGCGGAAAAGCGTAACAGCGACCTCAACGATCACAAAGAACCCAACGACAACAGGGACAAAGATATGACACTGTAAAAGGCTGCAAGGGGTACTCACACTACCATCGCTATTCGCACACGAGAAGGGGTTCGTCGCCTGATGCCCAGGGTGCTTCTCATTCATCGAATTGACTAACTTGATCATGAGGTCGATAAAGCGGAGCTGAACACCGATCAGGAACAGGGCTGGGAGAAGCATAAGAACTGCACGGGCGTACTTGTTGGAAGCGAGGGGTTTCTTGCCCCAGATGGAGTAAAGGTAGGCGGGGAAGAGAACGACAGAGGCGGTGATGATCGCGTAGTCTCCCCAATAGTACTCGTACCGTTGGTCGAATGAACTGTAGTTGTCGTTGTTGTCGATGTACTTGTTTGACAAGGGGATCAGGTAGCCGTAGTAGGCGATGGTGACGCTGAGATTGACAAGTGTCACGAGGGCCATCCAGAGGCGCAGTCCGAAGATCGCAAGGGCCATGTTGGTGTTTGTATGCGTTTTGGCTGGTGTGGGAAAAGGAAATGAGGAAAGAGAGAGAGATTGAAAAGTGCGAGAAATAGAACGAAGAATAGAAGAGAGAGCGGAGACTAAGAGGGAGAGAATTGTCAAAGAACACGAAGAGAGCGAGAGAGAGAAGGAGGGTGTAGTTCTGAGGGTGAGAATTTGCTACAAAAAAATGGAAAAAAAAACTTAGAAGTGTGGCGTCGCTCTTCATTAAATAGGCCACGGTTTTTGGGTAAGCCTCTCTCCAAGAAACTATTCACCAGCCATCATCCACTGCTTGTGCATAAACGGAGGAAAGAGCAACATGCCCTGCCTTATTTTTCGTCCTTGGATGCCTTCGGTATGAAAGCCCAATTTCGACTCGTCCAGTAAGTTTCTTGGAAGAGTTCCGTAGGAGAAATGTACCTTGACCTTGTCATCTTCTCTTTCTATCCGCTGACATCCAAAACATGCCTGATACCAATGAAGTAGAAATCGTGCGAAGAAGGTTGTGAGAAGAATGTGAAAAAAAAACATGGTCGGAACGACTTTCCGGGTCGCTAACTTTTTTTTCAAAGGCTACCTTAGTCATCCAGTGGAGTGGGGCTCGTGTGGCATGAAATGGATAATGGAAGAGAAGAGAAGTGGTGGCATGCAAAACACAAGACATAAGCAAAAAAACCCAGGACTTGTCTATTGTCCTTTCGCTTTCGAAAAAAAGATGGCATATTTTTTGCTCTTAGTGTCGGATGTCTGTGTTGTTGTTTGTCTGTATCTACATGTGTTTCTATGCCGACAGCGCCTTCGACTGCCGTAGACAAAAAACAAAATGAGGCAGTGAGAGTAAACAAGCAAAACACAAGCACGAGAAAATGGGGAAAGGCGATATTGGTGGAAAATGAAAAAAAGAAAAAGAAAGGGAGGGATGTTTCCAATGGAAGGTGCGGAAGGAGAGGAAGGTACAGCAACCTTAAAAATTGGGATGAAGGGCGAAGATCTGGTAGTCCAATTACTACTCTGTCTAGTTGAAACCGTATTGAGTTAGATCGAAATGTGTGGAAAATTTTCATACGAAAACAATGAAGATATGGTCCTCATTTTTATGTGTGACTAAAGCAATTGCATCTTTTTTTTGATAACTTTGACATAAGAGGAGGGAGTGCTAAGTACATAGACATCAGTTGTTCATTCACTGCCTCTCTTCGTATTGTACAACTTTTCTGTTCTCAATCGTCTCCTGTATCCCAGTTTCTCTAATACTACAGCTTCATACCTGTATCAACTCTCCAACTACGCAATCAGCAACGGCCTCTCACTATGCCGCCTATTCGCCACAAAGAACAACCATCACCCTTGCCTTCACCACTTACTTATCACAAAAAAAGCCATCATCTCTGATGAAGAGAGACAGAGATCATCCTTGCCATCGTCAATGAGGGCGATACCTTCTCTACAGCCTCCAAGCGCTTCATGCTCCCTTACAACACTATGCGCTTCATTTACATGACCTTCCGAGAAACCAACAGTGCCTCTAAACTGCCAAGGGAAAGCAACCGGCGTCTACATCTCGAGAGGAGGCATTTGGAGTGGCTTAAGACACGTCTCCTCGAAGATCCTGATATTCCCCTCACCGACCTTCGCGGCCAGCTCAACAAAAACTTCCGTCGCAAGCCACCGGTCAGCAGAAGCACCGTTCAAAATGCCGTCAACAACCACAATGACTACACGCTGAAGCTGATCCACTCAGAACCTGTATATTACAATGACCCCGATTGCGTTCAAACGAGGAAGGTTTGGGCACAACAGGTGTAGAGTGTTCCGACAGTTTGGACGATTTCATATACTTGGACGAATTTGGATTAAATTTGCAATTCCTACGAAAGTTTGGCCACGCCCCACGCGGTGTCCGTCCTGTCAAACGAGTTGAAGCCCAGGGCTTTCACGCTTTCGAGATCAATCTCAAGGTGTACAAGGGCATCCTTTTCGCGCACTTCTTCCAGAATAAGCTATTCCCCAAGCGCGACTGCCACCGAGTCATTGTCATGGATAATTGCCGCATCCACAAAGAGAAGACTGTCTTCAACGTGTTCCAACTTGCTCATCACACTCCCCTCTTCCTGTCGGCTTACCCC
>JADMIO011222216.1_pt1 | contig 19212 bp, 15 predicted proteins | sample 8958161 | NCBI WGS metagenome assembly JADMIO01 (sample SAMN16585339, study PRJNA669376) | soil metagenome | isolation source: Crop rotation soil | place: USA: Cullars Rotation, Alabama | collected 2011
ATTCCGGCCCCCCGGCCTGCTGCCTCAGCTGAAACTGTAATACACCCAGTCTGGTGCGCAGCAACCATCATGCCGCCAGCGGCGTCAGCGGCGCCAGCATGGCACTATGCGAATTGACTCTTCGTCGGCAAAGCCCATTTGATGATAAGTGGAGGCAGTTTGATCAGACGCGGCGTTGACGCGCCGGAGATGTCGTATGCCGAGCTTGAGAAGCCACATCGTCGCGCTGGTCGTCAGGAACTGGCACAGGACAGCCTTCACCAGCCCTGAAGGCCTGCACCGCTGGATACGCTGGGCTCGCCTGCGCGAGAACCACCGCCCGCCGCGCATCCTCGACAGCCGCGTCGACATCACGGCGCGCACGATCGCCGGCTCGCCCGTCTACGAGGTGCGGCCGCGCCGGGTCGAGAGCCGGCAACGTCTGCTTTATCTGCATGGCGGCGCCTACGTCTTCCAGATCACCAGCCACCACTGGGACCTGATCGCCGAACTGGCCGAGCGGGTCGGCGCGGTCGTCACCGTGCCGATCTACCCGATCGCTCCCGAGCACGGCTTCCACGAAATGTTCGGCATGGTCGTCGAGGTTTATCGCGACATGCTGCGCGAGACGGCCGCCTCCGACATCACGATGGTCGGAGATTCGGCGGGCGGCAACATGGCGGTGGTGCTGACCATGATGGCGGCGCAGGGTGGCCTGCCCTCACCCGGCCGGCACGTGCTGATCTCGCCCGGCCTCGACATGTCGCTGTCCAACCCAGACGTGTTCGAGGCGGCCAAGGTCGATCCGTGGCTTGCCATCCCGGGCGGGCTAGAGGCAATCCGCCTTTACGCCGCAGGCTTCGACCGCAAGGATTGGCGCATCAGCCCGCTCTACGGCGATCTCTCGGTGCTGCCGAAGACGCTGCTGCTCACCGGCACGCGCGACATTCTTCACCCTGACTGCCTGGTGTTCGCCGAGCGTGCGTGCGCGGCCGGCGTCGATGTCGAGCTTTTCGTCGAGCCTGGCATGATCCATGTGTGGCCGCTGATTGCCATTCCCGAAGCCCGCCGCGCCCGCAAGCGGATCGTGAACTTCCTGCGCGGCGACAAGACACCGGAGCCGAAGAAAGCCGTCAGCAGCTTCTTCGGCCGCTTCTGGCCTACCGGCCTGATCGCCGACTGATCTGCTCGCTGCTCAGAATCGTCCGGTTTCGCGGAACAGCTCGAAGGCCGCGCGGATGTGGTCTGCCGCTGCCTTGACCGGCGCCGGCGCGTCATGCGCGACCAGCATGGCCAGGCTGTAGGTGCCCATCTCCGGCATGCCGTCCTTGACGCCGAGCTCGACGAGGTCGCCGGCGAGAAATGATTTCGGCATCGGCGCCACCGCGAGATCGGCGAGGATCGCCGCGCGTTGGCCGGCCGTATGCGAGCTCATATAGGCGACGCGGTAGTTGCGACCCTGCTTGCCCAACGCATCGAGCGCGCCAGCCCGCCAGGCACAGCCCTCTTCCCACAGCGAGACAGGCAACGGCTCGCGCAGATGCGCGCAGCCGCCCTTGGAGCCGGCCCACACAACGGGCTCGGTCAGCAGCACCTCGGCATCGGCCATGCTGGAGCGGAAGGAATTTGTGATCAGCGTGATGTCGAGCGTGCGCTCGTCCATGCGCCGGCGCAGATTGCTGCTGCCATCGATCACCACGTCGACGGCAATCGACGGATGCGACTGCGCGAAGCGCTTCAGCACATGCGGCAGCAAGCGTTCGCCGTAGTCATCTGGCGAGCCGAGCCTCACCACCCCGACGATATCAGGCACGATGAACTTCGACACCGCCTCGCGGTTGATGGCAAGCATGCGCCTGGCATAGCCGAGCAGCATTTCACCATCGGTCGTCAGCGACACCGAGCGCGCGTCGCGCGAAAACACGCTGCGTCCGAGAATATCCTCGAGCTTCTTGATCTGCATCGAGACGGCCGACGGCGTGCGGTAAACCGCGTTGGCGGCAGTGGTGAAGCTGCCGGTCTCGGCGATCGCCACGAACGTGCGCAAAACGTCGAGTTCGAGCAGCGGCATCGGGTGGTTGAGCGGGGCGTTCATGTCAGGCTCACTTCAATTTCATTGATCCAGAAGATCACTTCATTTCGTTTGATTGAACATGCTTTCTGCCGCATAGTCAAGTCCATCGAAGGCCTGATGCATCGGAACACCCACCGCGACGATGCCGAAACACTGAAGCCCTCGATACCGAACGGGAACTGAATATGGGGTCAAGAGGCCCCGCAAACGAGGAAGGAAAGTGTCATGTCGATCCTGTCGACCATCGGCCGCCTTGCTGCCGAATATAGTGAAGCCCGCTCCCGCTATCTGACCGAGCGCTCGATCCACGCTTTGCCGATCGAACTGCAGAAGGACATCGGCTGGCCGGATGCCTACGAGAGCCGCCGGCCCCGCTCCATCATTACCGGCCTTTGAGCGGAGCGAGCAAACCGTGAAATGCACTCCCAGACCTGCCGGACCGGCACCCGACCCGTCCGGCAGGCGACTGCTCCGATTGAGTCAGTCAGTCATGCGTGTCGCGCATGAGGCATCTGAGCACGGTGCATAGCGGCCAGTCTTCTGCATTAACTAGCTGTAAATGTGTGTTAATTTCCGCCGGATGTCGTGATTTTGCCCGTCGCGATGTCGCTTTTCTTGTCAAGCGCTTCGCTTCTCGCGCTTAAATCGTGGGCAGCACTGCCTATATCACCGCCATCCTCAACGGCCTGCCCCACTCCACCAAGCGAAGGCATCCCGTGTAACAATGCATGGAGATGTGTCATGAAGTTTTTCTCGCGCCTTTTCGCCGCTCGCGGCAACACCAACCTGACCACCGTTCTTGAGCGCCAGCGCCTGAGCAAGACCATGCCGGGCCAGACCGGTGCCATGGCGGCGTCGCGTCTCGGCTTCACCGTCATCTGAATCAACAAGCAGGCCTAGCTGCCCGTCCTCCCCGGGCAGGAATTCGACCGCCGTCCTGGCTTCCGGGGCGGCGGTTTTGTTTTAGGCGGCACTTCACCTACCCGCTCCGTCATCGCTTCGCGATGACGGAGCGGGTAGGTCTTCTCGTCGGCGTCGCAGCCGCCTCCAACCCGACCCCACTTGCCCAAAAGCGGCACATGTCGCAAATTTAATGGCAGCAAACGCCGTCAGTCGATTGACAATCCAGACTTTTGCTGATGTCGCTGTGCTGATAGCGACATCCTGTTCGCGTCATCGTTGGCCAGCGTGAGGGTTCCTTGAACGCCATCAGACATCCGATCAAGCGATCGTTTGTGTTTTTCCTCGTCCCCGATTTCACCATGGTCGCCTTTGCGACAGCGCTCGATCCGCTGCGGCTCGCCAACCGCATGCTCGGCTACGAGGCCTACAAATGGCGCCTCGCCAGCCATGACGGCCGGCCGGTCAAGGCCTCGAGCGGCGTCGAATGCGCCGTCAACACGTCGCTCGAGGACGAACGCCGCAAGATGGCAGGGCCGGAGCGGCCGTCGATGGTCGTCATCTGCAGTGGCATCAACGTCGAGACCTACAACAACCGCTCGGTCTTCGCGTGGATGCGCGAGGAGTACAATCGCGGCGTCGCGGTCGGCGGGCTGTGCACCGGCGCCTATGTGCTGGCGGCCGCCGGCCTGCTCTCCAACAAGCGCTGCGCCATCCACTGGGAGAACCTGCCGGGCTTCTCCGAGGCGTTCCCAAAGGCCAACGTCTTTGCCGATTTGTTCGAGGTCGATCAGAACATCTACACTTGCGCAGGCGGCACCGCCGCGCTCGACATGATGCTGAAGCTGATCGGCGACGATTTCGACGAGAACCTTGTCAATCGCGTCTGCGAGCAGGTGCTGACCGACCGCGTGCGCAGCCCGACCGATCGCCAACGCTTGCCGCTGCGCGCCCGCCTCGGCGTGCAGAATTCCAAGGTGCTGACCATCATCGAGTTGATGGAAGCGAACCTGTCCGAGCCGCTGTCGCTGATCGAGATCGCCGACAATGTCGGCCTGTCGCGCCGCCAGATCGAGCGGCTGTTCCGCCAGGAGATGGGCCGCTCGCCGGCCCGCTACTATCTGGAAATCAGGCTCGACCGCGCCCGCCACCTGCTGATCCAGTCGTCGATGCCGGTGGTCGAGGTGGCGGTCGCCTGCGGCTTCGTTTCGGCCTCGCACTTCTCGAAATGCTATCGCGAGCTTTACGCGCGCTCGCCGCAGCAGGAGCGCGTCGACCGCAAGCAATTGCTGGCGGCGTAGCAAGCGTCTTCCTTCTCCCCGTTCACCGGGAGAAGGTGCCCGAAGGGCGGATGAGGGGCTGAACTAAGCCTGCAAATTATGCGCTGCCCCTCACCCGGCCGCGGAGCTTGTCCTCGGGCTTGCCGAAGGCAAGACCCGGGGGCGGCCACCCTCTCCCCGTGGACGGGGCGAGGAGAAGAACGCCCTCACCGCATGTCCCACATCCAGGTGCGGTCGCGCCACATCTTCTCGCCCTTCTGGCAGTCATAGTCCGGATCCGCCGCAACCTTGACGACCGGCAACGGCCCGGTCTCGGCCGGGGGCGCGGCTGCCAGCTCCTGCACCAGCTTGCGCCTGATGGCTTCCGGGAATTGCGACCAGTCGTTGACCGGGATCATGAAGGCAGCCGGCCCGCCGATCACGCAATTGGTGTAGTAGATGTCGAGATCGTCGATGTCGAAAACGCTGGTCATGCCCGAGCCGGTCATCAAGGGCAGCCCGTTGATCGTGATGCCTTGTGCGACGATCTCGTCGCGGATCTCGGTGACGCCGGGCCCCTGGTTGTTGGCGCCGTCCCCAGACACGTCGACGACGCGCTTCAAACTGCGGAAGCTGCTTTCGGCGAACAGGTCGCCGGCAAATTGCAGGGCGCCGGAAATCGAGGTGCGGCGCGCGCTGTTGGGCGGATTGGCGCTGAGTTTTTCCACGAAGTCTTCTGCGTCCGCCGCCGAAGCGATGACCGTCCATGGCACCACGACATGCTGCGAGGTCTGCCCGGCCCACTCGACATAGGTCACGGCGATCCGGCCGTAGGTGCCTTCCTTGATCGCCTGGATGACGCGCTCATGGGTGAGCGCAGCAGCATAGCCCTTGCGCTGGATCTCCAGTTCGGTGGGCGACATCGAAAGCGAGACGTCGACGGCAAGGACCAGTTCGACATCGACCGGCTCGGCGGCGAACGCCGACGCGGTTGCCGCGAGGCCGAGCCCCGCCACAGCCGCGGCTGTCAGCCCCCGCCGCAGGAAAGCCGGAACAACCATGCCGCAACGATAACCGCAAAGTGCGCCAAGCACAAAGCCGGCCGCGGCGACAAAGGCTGCGCCGGGCATTCACGTTTTTGGGAGGAACGGCGCTTCTTGCCTTCTCCCCTTGTGGGAGAAGGTGGATTGGCGCGTCAGCGCCAAGACGGATGAGGGGTGTTGGAAGAAACGAGGCGGAAGTGGCCTGGCTGGCCTCGAATCCGGTCCGATGCCATCCGCGAACGTTGGCCCTACTTCGGCAATGATGGCGTTCGGCCAACACCCCTCATCCGCCTTCACTTCGTTCAGGCACCTTCTCCCAAAAGGGGAGAAGGAAGAGGTCGCTCAACTCCGCGGCTTGAGGTTTTCCGGATCGTAGAGCGGCTTGTAGCCCACGGCCGCCACCTCGACCGGATAGGTCTCGGTGAAATACTCGACCTGCAGCTTGCGGCCCACCTGGCAATAATCCCAAGGCAGATAGGCCAACGCGATGTTCTTGCCGATGGTCGGGCCATAGGCGACCGACGTCGTGAAAGAGCGGCGGCCGAGCACGTCGACCAGTGTCTCGCCGGTCTTCGGGTCGATCACCGGCATCGAGCCGACGGGATAGCGGGCAACGCCATTCGCATCGCGATTTTCCGTCATCACCAGCGTACACAGCATGGCCGGCTGATGCGCACGGGCGCGATACTCCACATGCCTAGCCTTGCCGCGGAAGTCAGCGTCCTTGACCTTGGGGCGGGCGAGATCAGCTTCGAGCAGATTGTACTCGGTCAGCAGGTCGGCGTTCTGCAGGCGCAGGCTCTTTTCCATGCGCCGGCTGTTGGCGTAGGTCTCGACGCCGAACGGCATGACGCCGGTCGAACGCAGCGCGTCCCAGACTGCCAGGCCGTCGGCATAGGCCATGTGCAATTCCCATCCCTGCTCGCCGACATAGGAGATGCGGAACGCTGTCACGTCCTTGCCGCCGATCCTGATCGGCTTGATGGCGGCGAAGGGAAAATTGTCGGGCGAGAGCCCGGCCGGATCCCATGCGACCTTTTGCAGCGTGGCGCGCGCGTTCGGTCCCCAGATGCCGATCGTGACGTATTTTTCGGTGACGTCGGTGACAGTGACATCGAAGCCTTTGTCCTCGGCCACGCGCCGCAGATAGTGGAAATCGCGCGGGCCCGCATCGGCGCCGTCGACCACGCGGCAGCGGTCGGCCATGCGGATAACCGTCAGGTCGGCGCGCACCATGCCTTCATCGTCGAGGAAGTGGGTGTAGATGCCCTTGCCGATATTGTTGTCACCATCGATCTTCGCAGCGCAAATCCAGTCCATCAGCGCGACGTGATCGGGCCCTTCGACATCGAACATCGCGAAATGCGACAGGTTCACAATGCCGCAATCCTCGGTCATGGCGAGGTGCTCGGCATTCGACACGCGCCAGAAATGACGATTGTCCCACTCGTTTTCGCGTACCGGAACGCGATTGCCGTATTTCGCCAAGAGGTGCTCGTTGGCGGCGTAGCCGTGTGCGCGCTCCCAACCGCCGAGCTCCATGAAATAGCCGCCCAGTTCCTTCTCGCGCTCGTAGAATGGCGAGCGGCGGATGTTGCGGCCCGTTGCGTAGGGCTCGCGCGGATGCACCGCCGGATTGTAGACTTTCTGCGCGGCCTCGCCGCAGCGGCCCTCGATGAAGGCCTCCTGCATCTGGTGCGGATAGAAGCGCGCGTAGTCGATCTTGGCGTGATCGATCTCGGTGCGCCCGTCGGTCATCCAGTCGGCGAGCAGCTTGCCCATACCGGGGCCGTCCTTCACCCAGATGGCGACGGCATACCATAGCCCCCTCACCTTCTGGCTCTCGCCGATCGAGGGGCCGCCATCCGCCGTCACCTGCAGCAGGCCGTTGAAGGAGCGCCGCTCGTCATAGCCAAGCTCGGCAAGGATAGGCGTCAGCTCGATCGCCCGCTCGAGTGGCTCCAGCACCTGCTCCATGTCGAGGTCGCGCTGCGACGGCGAAAGCCGCGCCTGCTGTTTTTCGAGGATGTCGCGCGGATGGCAAAGCCGCGGGTTCTTTTCCTCGTAGTAGCCCCATTCGATCATGCCACCTTCCGACGTGGTCGGGTCGCCGGTGTCGCGCATATAGGCCGAGTTGCCCTGGTCGCGCAGCAGCGGCCAGCCGATCTCCTTGCCGGTGCCGGCGAATTCCGTGTACGGGCCGAAGAAGGTCAGCGGATGGTCGACCGGCATGACAGGCAGGTCCTCGCCGGCCATCTCCGCGATCAGCCGGCCCCACAGGCCGGCGCAGACCACGACGTAGTCGGCCTCGATGGTGCCGCGATCGGTCACCACGCCCTTGATACGGCCGTGCTTGATGACCAGCGATTTCGCGGGCGTGTTCGCGAAACCCCTCAGCTTGCCGGAAGCGGTGGCCTGGTCGACCAGCTTGCCTGCGACCGTCTGCGAACGCGGGATGACCAAGCCGGCGTCGGGATCCCACAACCCGCCCTGCACCATGCTCTCTTCGATCAGTGGGAATTTTTCCTTGATCTCGGCCGGCTCGATCAGGCGGGCGCGCGTACCGAAGGCTTTGGCGGAGGCAATCTTGCGCTTGATCTCGTCCATGCGGGCGTCGTCGCCGACGCGGGCGACCTCGAGCCCGCCGATGCGCTCGTAGTGGCCGAGCTTCTCGTAGAAATCGATGGAGTAGAGTGTCGTCCAGCACGACAGGAAGTCATGGCTGGTCGTGTAGCAAAAGTCGGAGGCATGCGCCGTCGATCCGATGTCGGTCGGTATGCCTGAGGTGTCGATGCCGACGATATCGTCCCATCCGCGCTCGATCAGGTGATGGGCGACCGATGCGCCCACGATCCCGCCCTGCCCGATGATGACGACCTTCGCCTTTTTCGGAAACTCTGCCATTGCCCGCGACTCCGACTTGAAAATGCGGGCAGACTATAGGGCGGCGCGGCAATGCGAATGCAGCCTGTTTGCGACAGGCGCGGAAAGCAGCGCGACTTGGGGCAGCAGAGACGACGAGAAGCAATGTGCTCGACGTTGCCCCCCTCTGTCCTGCCGGACATCTCCCCCACTTGGGGGGAGATTGGCAACGGCGACGTCGGCGACTAGCCGATCTCCCCACCTGTGGGGGAGATGTCCGGCAGGACAGAGGGGGGCGCGAAGGAATGCAGCCCTTGCCGCAGCTAGCGGCGCACTACGCGAACGCCCAGACGTCCTCGGCGTAGATGCCGACCTGGTAGCCCGCGGTCTTCAGCTTGACCAGGACCTCGCCGATCTCGGCGGCCGGCAGCGCGCCGACCTCAACCTTGATGAAGCCGGGGCGGTAACGCTGGATGTCGAGCTGCTCGAACACGATCCAGTCGGCGCCCTCGCAGTCCACCAGAAACGCGTCGATGTGCTCGATCCTGTTGCGATCGAGGATCGACTGCAGTGTGTCCGAGGGAACCTCGATGTCCTTGAGGTACGGCGCGAATTTGTTGAAGTTGGCGTCGGCCTCGCCCCAGGCGTTCTTGCCCGACATCAAATTGGTGTCAGTGATCGACGAACAGCCGATGAACTCGATCGGCAGCGTGCCGGCCTCAAGTGCCGCAGCATCGAACGTCTTCACGGTGATGGAGCCCTTGCGTTTTGTCACCGCGAGCGGCTCGATGACGAAGCGATCCTTGTCGGGATAGTTGGCCCGCAGCCGCTGCTGGTTGTAGGGAATTGGCTCGACCAGCACGGCACGCGCGCGCGGGATCCGGTGCAGCCATGGCGTGACGTCGTCGAACAGCGCGCCGTCGCAGGCGCCGACATTGACCATCTGGAACGGCCGTCCGCTGCCGAACCGCGCTTTCAGCGCCGCCTTGGCGAGGAAGCGCGTGCCGCGCAGCGCCGGGCCGCGGTCGAGAATGCCCTTGGGAATGCCGAGCGAAACGGCGACGCGCGCCAGGGTGGAGAGAGAGCTCATCTCATGGCCTCGCGGGAAGCTCGCGCCTGACTGCCGCCGAAGTCCACATCGCCGTGACGGGACCGGCAAGCAGCAGGAACGGCGTGATCAGATTGGGGAAGTAGATGCGGCCGTCATGGATCGGGAACACCACGAACTTGGCCAGCACCGCCAGCGCCAGCGCCGCAAACAGGATGCCGGCGCGGCGGTCGAGCTTGAAGCCGGCGCGGTCGGTGACGTACCAGCCGGCGAGCGCCAGCACGGCGACGCCGACCCAGGTGTTGAAGACGATTGAGCGGACCACCGCGTTGGCGAAGGCCTTGGCGTAGAGCACGATGGAGAAGGCCGGATCGAAGCCGTCCATGTTCATCTGCTGCTCCACGCTCGAGAAATAGAGATGCGGCCACCAGCCGGGATGTCCGGCCCAGCGCGAGATCGCGAAGTAGGCGGCGAACGACGCGACCGCTCCGGCAAGCGCACCCAGGCTCCATTGCCGGAAAGCCACGAGCAGCACGGCGAATACGCCGACGAAGATGACGTTGTCGGGCCGCACCAGCACCGCCAGCAGCAGCAGGATACCGGTGAAAACCTCGCTGCGCCTGACGTGGGCGTAGAGCCCGGCGAGCAGCAGCGCCGAGGCCAGCAAATCGGGCGTGTTGCTGCGCGCGGCGTAGGCGAATTCGGCGACGATCAGCAGCCCGGCAAGCACAGGCGCCAGCGCCAGTGCGCCGGCCGAGCGCAGCCACAACAGCGCGACGGCGCCGAACAGCAGTACCGAAAATACCTGCACCGCCTGCATGGCGGCAATCGGCGGCATGACCTTGCTCAGCCCGGACAGCACTTCGGCATAGAGGAATTTGACACGGTACATTGGCAGCATCGAGTGGAATGCCGCCGCGTCGCTGGTCATCCGCGTGCGAAAACCGCCGCCATCGTCGGTCAGCGCCAGATAGTCGCCCTCGGAGACTTCAGCCTTGACGGTGCCATAGGCATAGTCGTGCAGCGCCTGCGGCGTCGGATAGGCGCTTTCCTCGGCAACCGCGAGATAGGGCAGCATATCCCAGTTGGCGTCGGGCAGGATTATCGCCGACAGCGCCGTGAGCAGGACATAGAGCGAAAAGCCGATCACTCCGATGCGCACGGCAAAGCGCGCATAGAGGTCGCTGCCGAGCGACAGCGCGCCGTCGGCCAGACGATCCACGGAATTTGCTTGTGTGGGCGTCCTGCTCAGCATCGACGTGTCAGCCATTGCCGACCTGGCTCTTCACGAAATCCTTGACGATCGAGACGATGCCGCGGGAAAGCAGGCTGTCGAACGCGTCGACGAACTGGTCGACATGCTCGCGCCGGCAGATCAGCGGCGGCTCCAGCCGGATGACGTTGCGGTTGTACTCGGTGAAGGCGACGAGCACGCCGTAGTCGCGCAGCAGCAGCGCGCCGACGAAGCCCGACAGCGAGCCTTTCAACTTGTCGTCGAGCATCGACACGACCGGCCGCAGCACCATCGGCAAGGTCTGGCTGAAATCGTGGAATTCCAAGCCGACCATGAAACCCTTGCCGCGCACCTCCTTGACGAGGTTCGGGTATTTCGCCTGCACGGCCTTGAGCCGCTCGATCAGATAGTCGCCGGTGACGGCCGCATTGTCGATCAGCCCTTCGTCATAGAGCACGTTGAGGCCTTCGATCGCCGTGATGCAGGCCTCGCCGATGCCGCCGAACGTCGCCTGCGCATGGATCATCGCGGTCTTCGGCGTGCCATAGGCTTTCATGTAGACGCTGCGGCTGGCGATCATCGCGCCGACCGCGGCCTTGCCGCCGCCCAGCGATTTGGCCAGCGCGGTCACGTCGGGGATCACGCCGTAATGCTCGAACGCGTAGAAGCGGCCGGTGCGGCCATAGCCGCACTGCACTTCGTCGGCGACCCAGATGACGCCGTACTGGTCGCACAGCTTCCTGAGCTTCTGCCAGTATTCGGCTTGCGCCTGCACGATGCCACCACCACCCTGCACGGTTTCGAGCACGATGACGCCGATGCCAGGATCGGAACGGAATGCGTTCTCCACCGCGGCGATGTCGCCAAACGGCACGCGCACCGTATTGTCGACCAGCTTGAACTCGCCGCGATAGAGCGAGCCGTCGGTCACCGACAGCACGCCCTTGGTTTTGCCGTGGAAGGAATTCTCGGCATAGACGACTTTCGGCCGCTTCGGCCCGGCAGCGCGCTCGGCGACCTTGATCGCCGCTTCCATCGCCTCGGAACCCGACGATCCCAGGAACACCATGTCGAGCTCGCCCGGCGAGCAGGCAGCGATGTCGTAGGCGAGTGCCGCCGCATATTGCGACATGAAGGCGATCGCGATCTCGTGGCGTTTCTCCTCCTGGAAGCGGCGGCGCGCCTCGAGAATGCGCGGATGGTTGTGCCCGAACGCCAGCGAGCCGAAGCCGCCGAAGAAATCGAGGATTTTTCGGCCGTTCTGGTCAAAGTAGAACATGCCTTCGGCACGCTCGACCTTGATCTTGTGGAAGCCGAGCAACTTCATGAAATGCAGCTGGCCGGGATTGATGTGCGCCTTGAACAAGTCGGTCATGCGCGCGACGTCGAGCGCCTTGGCATCCTCGACCGACAGCAGCTTCGGCTTGGGTGTGCCGCCTGGCGCCAGCTGCGGCGCTTCGACGACGGTGCGGGCCTCGGCCGTATCGGGCTTTGTCATGATGCTCATTTCGTCTTGGCTCCTATTCGGCCGGCACGTGGTGGGAGGAAGCGACGGCGGCGCCGTCCTTCTTCAAGCGGTATTCCTTGTAGGCGGCGATCAGCATGTCCTCGTCGCGGTACTGCGGCACCCAGCCGAGCTGGCGCCCGGCCTTGGAGACGTCGAGCACGCACATCTCGTCGGCGATCAGATACTGTTCCGGATCCATGATCGGCATGTTCAGGACGTCGAGCAGGTCGAGCGTACGCTTGACTGCCCAGCCGGGCGTCGGGATCAGCAGCGATTTCGAGCCGGCATGCTTGATGAGATCGCCGAGCAATTTCCTGACCGGCGGCGGGTTGATGGAGCCCAGATTATAGGCTTCGTTGGGCACCCCCGCCTTGAACGCGGCGCGTGCCGCTTCGGCGCAATCGAACACCGAGATGAACTGGTACGGGTTCTTGCCCGAGCCGATCATCGGCACCGGCAGATTCCAGTCGATCAGCTTGAACAGCTTCTCCAGGATGCCGAGGCGGCCGGGCCCGATGATCAGGCGCGGACGGAACAGCGAAATGCGCATGCCGCGCTCGCGCCAGACCGCCGCCAGTTCCTCGGTCTTCTGCTTCGACCAGCCATATTCGCCGAGCGGCGCGACCGGATGGTCCTCGGTCATCGGGTGGGTGACCGTATGCCCGTAGATCATATCGGTGGTGAAGTGCACCAGCCTCCCGGCGCCGGCTTTTTCCATCGCAGCAACGATGTTCTCGGTGCCGTGGACATTGACCGGCCAGAAGAAGTCGTGGCGCTTGGCCCGAATTTGGATCGGCGAGAGCATCTTGGCCGACAGATTATAGACCATGTCGTCGGCGTGGATGCCGACCGCCGCGACCGAGGCTGCATCGGTGACGTCGGTGGTGACGAATTTCGCCAAGCGATAATGTGGGAGGTCGCCATGATGGATATCGGCGACCACCACCTCATGGCCGTCGGCGATCAGTTTTGGTGCGAGATGGCGGCCGACAAAACCGTCGCCGCCGAAAATAATGTGTCTCATTGAACGATCTCGCTCGGGTGAACGGGGGATGGCGATGTGGCGGCGACCTCTTCCTCATGACCGCGCCCGCTTTGGGCGATCAGCACGGTGCCGACGCAGATGAAGGCGATGCCGGCGATGCGCCATGCATTGAGATCTTCGCGGAAGATGAAGTAGGCGAACACCGCGACCGCGACATAGGCCAGGCTGAGGAACGGATAGGCGAAGGACAGCTCGACCTTGGACAGGACGTAGAGGTGCGACGCCATCGAGATGACGAACATCAGCAGGCCTGCGAACACCCACGGGCTGAACACGATCTGCAGCACCTTAAGCAGCGGGTTGACGCCGGCGAAGCTGAGCGGCCCAAGCGCCATCATGCCGTGCTTCAGCATCAGCTGCGCGGCAGCATTGGTCATCACCGTGAAGAGTATGAAAGGCAGGTATTTCATGTCTGGCAGCACCCTTGGTCCGTCCTAGTACAAATCCCCAAATAAACTATGAAACTTCGCAAACATCGTTCGTTGATTCGGAACTTAATAAAGATTTAATCATAAATACTTCGTATCTTACCTATTCCGCCGCTTGTCGCTGGGCTTGGCTAGAGTACGGCAATTGCCGCGCCGTGCGTGCCCAGAAATCGGACATGAAGGCCGGATCGCGCGCGGCTTCCAGCATGCGCCAATCGGGGAACGAAACCGCGAAGGTCTGCGCGCTCATGCGCGCATCCTTGTACGGATTGACGGCGCCTCCGGCCTCGATGGTGATGCGGTCGAGGCCGGCCAGCATATCCAGCGTCGGCTTGCCCTTGTTGGGGAAATCGAGGGTGAGCGTGTAGCCGGCGCGCGGGAACGACACGATGCCGGGCGAGCGCATCGGGCCGAACCGCTTGAGCACGGTCAGGAACGACCCTTGTCCGGCGCGTCGCGCGAAGTCGAGCAGCTCTGCGACAGCCGCGCGCGCGTTCAGTTCCGGCACCACGCTCTGGTGCTGGTAGAGGCCGCGCGGACCATAGAGCCGGTTCCAGTCGCGCACCCCGTCGAGCGGGAAGAAGAAGCCCTGGTAGGGCACCGCGCCTGACGGCCTGGCGGCGCCCTTGCGGCTGCGGTAGGCGGCGTTGAACAGTTTCAGGAACGGCCGGCTCAACAGATTGACCGGCGGCTGGAACGGCACGGCAAGTCGCGATCCGGCGCGCGCGGCCGTGCGTGCGCCATGATGCGCGTGATTGCCGGTCATCAACAGGCCGCGGCCGGCACGATTGCCGGACGCCAGCTGATCGAGCCAGGCGACGACGTATTCATTGCCGGCGTCGGCCTCGTCGATCAGCTCGAAGAACTCGCCAAGGTCACGGAACGGCGTCACGCGCTCGTCGATGTCAAGCGCGTCCACCCGCATCAGCCGGATCGACGCCGTCAGGATCACGCCGGTCAGCCCCATGCCGCCGATCGTCGCCTCGAACAACCGCGCGTCAGGTGTCGGCGTGCACCGATGGACCTTGCCGTCCGAGCGCAGCAGCGTGAAGGCTTCGACGTGCCGCCCGAAAGTGCCACGGCGATGGTGGTTCTTGCCGTGCACGTCGTTGGCGATGGCGCCGCCGAGCGTCACGAATTGCGTGCCGGGCACCACCTGCGGAAAGAAGCCGAGCGGTGCGGCATAGGCAATGATGTCGGAAAGCATCGCGCCGGCTTCCGCCTCGATGATGCCCGTCGCTGGATCGAAATCGAGGATGCGGTCCATGGCGCGCATGTCGATCACCGCGCCATTCGAATTCAGGCACGTGTCGCCATAGCTGCGGCCATTGCCGTGAGCGAGCAGGCTGTCAGGCCGCGCTTCTTCGCCGGCCTTGAGGCGCTTGACGACATCGGCCGCGCCGATCGACGTCGGGGCAGGCGGAAACACCCGCCCGAAGCTTTCGAATTTCGCGGTCATCAGAATGCGGCCGCCACGAGCAGGACGGCGCCGAGCAGGATCACCGCCTGGCTGCGCCAGTCACTGACGATGAAGACGACAGGATCGTCATGCATCTCGTCGCGGCGCGCCAGGATCCACACCCGCATGGTGAGGTAAAGGATGATCGGCGCCACCGGCCATACCATCCACGGATTGGCGTACAGCTCCTTGACCGCGTCGCTGTCGATATAGAGCGCCAGCACCAGCGCCGAGGAGAAGGCCGACGCCATGCCGGCCTGCGCGACGATCTCCTGGTCCTCGGCGCGGTAGCCGCGGCCAGCGATCCGCTCGCCATCGACCAGCACCGACTGGCGCAGCTCTACGTAGCGCTTCACCAGCGCCAGCGACAGGAAGAAGAAGATGGCAAAGGCCAGCAGCCAGAACGAGACGTCCGTTCCGGTCGCGGCAGCACCCGCCAGGATGCGCATCGTGTAAAGGCCGGCGAGCGTGAGCACGTCGACCAGCAGCATCCGCTTGATGGCCAGCGAGTAGGCCGTGGTGATCACTAGATAGCCGCCGAGTGCGGCCCAAAACAGCGGCGGCAGGAAGGCCGCCGTGATGGCGCTAAGGGTAAGCAGCCCGGCCGCTGACGCCATCCCGAACGGGATCGTCAGCACGCCGCTGGCGAAGGGCCGGTTGCGCTTGGATGGGTGCTTGCGGTCGAGCGCCAGGTCGAAGAAGTCGTTGACGATGTAGACCGACGAAGCCGCCGCACTGAACGACACGAAGGCGAGCAGGCAGGCGGCGAGCATGCCGATATTGAAGTACTCGTGCGATAGCACCATCGGCACGGCGATCAGCACGTTCTTGGCCCATTGATGGGCGCGCAGCATTTTTAGATAGGTCTTGAACGTCGGCTTAGGCGTCTCGAACAGCTCGGCGCTATGTCGCGATTGCCAGCGCGCGGCGTGGCGGTCTGGCGCAACGACGATCGCCTCGCGCGCCACGTCGAAGCAGGCGAGATCATGACGACTGTTGCCGACATAATCGAAGCCACCATCGCCATAGGCTTCCACGAGCGCCGCACACTTCTTCTTCGAGGTGAAATTGTGATGACCGTCGGTAGCGTGCACGACATCGAACACGCCGAGATGCGCCGCGATCGCCTCGGCGAACTTGCGCGGCGTGCCGGTGGCAAGGATGACGCGGCGGCCGGCCGCATGATCCTCGCGCAACCGCTCGACCAGCGTCTCGCGATAGGGAAGCGCTGCCGGGTCGATGTCGATGCGTTGGGCAAGCTCCTGCTTCAGCCGCGCCGGCCCCAACAGCAGCCAAACCGGCACCATGAACAGATAGAGCGGGTTCCTGCGCAGCAGCAGGAACAGCCCTTCCCACAACAGGTCGGTGGCAATCAGCGTGCCATCGAGATCGACAGCAAGCGGGATTGCGTTCTTTTCCGACCGCGCGTCCATGCGTTTTCCGTCCTCACCGCGTCACGCCGCCGTCGCATGCCCCCAAAAAGTTGCGGTCTTTTCGGATGAAGATCATGCGCAAACCGGACGGGCGTCCTGGCGCGGATATAAGGGGAAAACTGGCTATGGAGAGTTAAGCGGCAGGGCCGCGCGAAGTCTGCAGCACGCCTTTTAGGCGTCAGCACTAACCAGCCGTTAGCGGAAAACATAAAAGGCCGGACAATTCGCCCGGCCTTCGCATAATTCCTGGACTGTCAACTTACTTGATCTTCGCCTGGCCGCCGGAAATCTCGATGGTCTCCGATCCGGTCAGCGCTTCGCGGTCGCCGTTGGGCAAGGTCACGAAGCAGCCGGTCGGGCAGAACTCGACGGTTTCACCGGCGCCGACAGCCAGCTCGCTCTTGCTGCCGCCTTCGGTGACGATCAGCGTGCGCGGCTCGTTGTCGAGGTTGACGGCGCTGGCCGCATGCGCGGCGCCATTGACGGCCGCGAGCATGACGATCGCGGCGCAGAATTTCCACATTTCAGTTCCGGTGTCTCCACCGCCTCTGGTTGCCTGGACGAGCGCTTTGCTCACCCTTACGGCAACCTTATAGGAGATTGAAGCTGAACGGCAACTGAATGGCCACAAGCGCTATTTCGGCTCGGCGCGGCGCCGTTTCGCCTTGGCCTCGGCCAGTTCGTCGACCGGCTTTGCCTCGGCCGGCGCCCCTTCGGCCGCCGGCTCAGCGGCCGGCACGGGGGCTTGAGCCGCTGGAGGTTCGGCATAGCGAGGGTCGACGGCGCGCGGCGTCGACGGTATCTCGATGCGCTCGCGATCAAAGGCTTCGAGGATGGCGAAGCGGATGTCGTTCTGCACGACATTGGCATTGAGGATGTCGGCCAGGAAGAAACGCAGCTCGAATTCGAGCGCCGCCGGCCCGAAATTGAGGAACACCACGAAAGGCTCGGGGTTCTTCAGCACCAGCGGGTGGCTGCGCACGACCGCATCCATCACTTCGGCGGCGCGGCGGGCATCCGAGCCGTAGGCGACGTTGATCTTGACGTCGATGCGGCCGAGCTTGTTGCGATGCGTCCAGTTGCCGACCGCCGAATTGATGAACTCGGAGTTCGGCACGATCACCGTCTGGCGCTGGAACGTCTCGATCTCGGTGGCGCGCACGCTGATCTTCTTGACCATGCCTGAATTGGCGCCTGCCACCACCCAGTCGCCGACCTTGAACGGCCGCTCGGCAAGCAGGATCAGGCCAGACACGAAATTGGAGACGATGTTCTGCAGGCCGAAGCCGATGCCGAGCGATAACGCGCCGGCAACCAGCGCCACGTTCGACATATCGATGCCGGCCACCGAAACGCCAAGCAGGGCGGCAAGCAGGATGCCGGCATAGCCGACCGCGGTACGGATCGAATTGCGCACGCCCGCATCGACGCGGCCGCGCGCCATGACCGAGCCGTCGAGCCAGTTCCTGAACCAGCGCGACACGAAATAGATGACGACGAAAACCAGGATGCCGGACAGGATGCCGGTGATCGAGAACGTCACCGACCCGATGTGGATCTGGGTAGCGAATTTGTAGATCCAGGCCTGGATGTCGCCGGGCTGAAAACCCCACATGAACAGGATCAGCGGCAGGCCGATCACCGCCACCAGCAGATTGATGCCGATGCCGACCACCAGGGCCAGTTGGTCGAGCGTCGCCGGATCGAGTTTGAAGCTGCTCTCCAGCCGCCGCCCGACAGTGGTGCGCACGAACGCGCCCTCTTCCGACACAGCGCGCGCCGAGAGGTAGCCGATATACATCGTCGCCAGGATGGCGCCGGTGAACACCATCTGTATCGAGATGAAGCGCGCCAGGCCGATATAGCCGAGCAAGGCGGCCACGATCGTCACGCTGCCGAGCAGATAGAAGGCCACGCGCAGCAGCGGATGCCATGGCAGCGGGCGCCCGTCTTCATCGGCAAAGGGCCTGACCACACCCATCAGGATGACCGGAATGCCGGTCAGCACCGTGGCAATCAGGCTTTCCACCACCGTCAAGGTCAGCGGCGAGCTGAGCACCTGGTAGACCGAGTTCAGGAATATGTCGATCCCGGTGAAAACCACCGTCACCGAGACCAGCCACAACAGCAGCCTGGCAGCTCTCGTCTCGACGGCGATCAGCCGCCAGTGCGGCAGTTTCGGCGACAACACCGCCGCACAAAGCCTGTGCACAAAAAACACGACGCCGATCACCACGAACAGCGTCGTCATCATCGTGGCGATGTCGGGCCGCAGCACGCTGAAATAGTCGTAGAGTAAATAGGTGGTCGTCAGGAACACGGTGACCGCGGCCGTCGGCAGCAAGGTCGACCAGAACGCCACCGACAGCCGGCTGAGATAGGATGGCTTTTCGATCGCCGGATCGGGGTCGATCAGGCGTCCGAACATTCGCCTTCCGCCAACCAGCAGGACCACAGCGGCGATCAGCGCGAAGAAAGTGGCAATCAGGACGGAGCGCAGCTTGAACACGAAGACGAAGCGCGCCCACGCCGCAACCGTGCGCCTGAACTCGGCACCTTCGGAATAGAAGTCGTCGGCCACCTCACTCACCAGCGCATGGTTGATGTCGTAGCGCTTGGTCAGGAAGTGCGTGAACAGTTCGCGGCGCAGTTCCGAGATATGGTCGATCAGCCCGTTGACGCGCAGCGACAGGCTCTCGGCCGCTCCAAGTACCACATTGATCTCGGCCTTCTCGGCGGTCAGCGCCTGGCGCTCGCTGCTGACGATGTCCGGTTCGGCCGGCTGACCCGCCGCCGGCGGCGGGCCAAGCGTATCGAGCCTGGCGTTGATCTCGGCAACGCGTGGCCGGAAGGCGAGGCCGCTATTCAGCGATTGCCGCGCGATATCCTCGAGTTGCAGCCTGATGTCGACGAGCGCCGTATCGTCCTCGCGGCCGGCTTC
>JADMIO010957492.1_pt1 | contig 19209 bp, 20 predicted proteins | sample 8958161 | NCBI WGS metagenome assembly JADMIO01 (sample SAMN16585339, study PRJNA669376) | soil metagenome | isolation source: Crop rotation soil | place: USA: Cullars Rotation, Alabama | collected 2011
GACCGGAGCAACGTTGCTCCGGTCGCTCACGCTCCCGGCTCGCCAAAATACTTAGCGCTGGTAGATGGGCAGGATGCCCTTCTCCAGTTGCAGGATGGTCAGGTTGACCGAGGTCGAGAACACCGGGCCGATGTACCCGCTGGTCCACGCCCCGCTGTTCTTGTCCTGGGCGTCGATGAGGTAGGGGTACATGGCCTCCTTGTACTTGCTCCAGGTCAGCCAGGTGCTCTTGTCCTCCTTCGGGAACATTTCGCCGTAGCGGTCGTCACCGAGGATGTAGACGAACTGGGCGAAGTAGTAGCTCTGGTACTCGTCGTGGGCGATCCGACCCTTGGCGATCGGGATGTTGTCCTTGCAGAACTTCACCCACTTCTTGGCCAGTTCGCTCTTGTACTGGCCGGCCCCGAACGAGCAGGCGACCGCGGCCGCGGTGATCGGCGGGCGCTCCTGGCCGGACAGGGCGTTGCCGTTGGACCCGGCGTAGGAGTAGATCACCCCGCCCTTGGGCGTGGTGCAGGCTTCGAGGTAGGCCACCGCCTTGTCGATGGTCTCCTTGGGCACCTGGATGCCGGCGTTGCGGGCCGCCCGCAGGGCCTGGACCTGGGTAATCGTCACCGAGCCTTCGTCGAACTGGTTGCTGTCGGCGGCGCTGACGTAGCCCCACCCGCCGACCTCCACTTCCTTGCCCTCGGGCTTCTTGTGGGTCTTCTTGGTCTGGGCCTTGGCGATGAACTCGACGGCCTTCTTGAGCGCCTTCTCGAGTTTCTCCCGCTGGTCCTTGTCCTCCTCCTCGCCGTAGACGCTGGCCAGGAACATGGTGCCGAACCCGTGCCCGTACATGTACCGCTGGGACTCGGTCGGGTTCTGGATGTTGCCCAGGCAGCCGTTGGCCTGCTGGCGCTGCGGCGAGAGGAACCAGTTGACCGCCTTCTGGATCTGGTCGGAGTACTTGCCCTCCTTGAGGGTGCTGCCCTCCATCAGGAAGCACATACCGGCCAGGGCCGTCATGGTCGTCGGGTACTGCCCGCCCTGCGCCTCCCAGTGGCCGTCCTGGGCCTGGGTCCGCTTGAGCCACTCCAGGCCCTTCTCGACGGACTCCTCGACCCGCTTCTTGAGGTCGCCGTCGGCCTTCTTCTCCTGGGCGGGGACGGGAGCGGGCACGGCGACGAGCGCGGCCAGGACCCCGGCGGCGACGACCGCGAGCAACCAACTGCGGCGCATGGCAGTCTCCGAGTCGGACAAGGAATCACCGCCCGACCGCGGGTCGGTGGGTGACATGGAAAAAGACGAACCACGGGTGGAAAAATAACACCCAGTCCCTTGCGGGCAGCGGTGGCGGTTGGGAGGGTCGTCCGAATCACTGATGAGATTCGGGCGGAGTGCCGCCGTCGGTGCCCGGCGAGTCGAACCACTTTGGTTAGCGACGCTTCTGCGAAGCGTCGCTAACCGGGGCTTGCTCACGGCCCCGAGGGCTTCCCGGTGTCGTCCGGGGAGATCACGATGCGCGTGTCGAAGCGGTTCAGGTCAATCGTCCCATTCTTCAGGTTCACCGTCAAGTTCTGGAAGAAGTTCCCGTTGTACTGCACCGGCCGGTCGAAGATCAGCTTGCCCCGGGCCTTCTCCAGGATGACGACGTGGTACGTCATCTGCCCGTTGCTGCCCATGATCGGACTGGCGGCCATGATGACCGGCAGCTCGCCGAACTGCTCCAGGATCACCATCTGGTTCTCGAACAGGCCGTCGCCGTAGTGCCACAGCCGCTTGCCGCTGCCGCGGTCGAAGGCGTAGAGCGGGCCGTTCACCTTGTGGGTCCGCAGCGTGTTGTTGTAGACCATCTGCCGCCGCGTCCCGTTGGTGGACGGGGCACTCGGGTCGCGGTCCAGGAACAGGTAGAACCGATCAGGGTCGGCCAGGAGCTGCGCCTCGTGGCACGGCTTCAGGTCGGTCTCCAGGTTCTTCGGGTCGATCGGGAGCGTCGCCACGACCTGCCCGCTCTGCACGTGGACGACCTCGGCCTCGCCGGTGGGCTTGACGTACCCGGTCCACTCGCCGGTGATCGACTTGATCGGCACGGCCTTGGCGTCATACTTCCGCGCCCACACGTCCTTGCCGGTGGCCAGGTCGTAGAGCCGCAGGACGCGCGGCTGGTCGGCGGTACCCTCGGTCAGGAGGGCGTGCCGGCCGTAGATCTGGTACGACTTGGCGGCGGCCAGGACGCGGCCCGAGTCCGGACTGCCCTCCACGACCATGCCGTCCACCGCCCGCAGCAGCTTCACCGAACTCGGCTTGCGGGTCGCGTCCATCTCCAGGATCACGAGGTAGCGGGGGTCGCCGTAGAGCTGCGTCCGCTCGGGCATGCCCTTGCGGGTCCACAGGACGCGGCGGGTCAGCGGCTCGACGACCTCCAGCCCGTCGCGGGTCAGGAGCGCGGCGTAGCCCGGTTGCAGCACGGCCGACTTGCCGAGCGTGAGGATGAACCCGTCGGCGTACTTGACGACCACCTCGCCGTCGGGCTGCGGGTCCTGGATCGGCGGGTTCTGGTTGATCCCCGGGCCGCCGTCGCCCAGCAGGTTCTTCTGCCACCGCTCCTTCTTCTCGGCCAGGTCGAAGCAGTAGATCCACGAGCCGAGCTGCACCATCAGCAGTTGCCCGCTGCCCTGCACGAACTTCGAGAACGGCATGTTGCCGGGGTTGTACATCTGCGGGGCGGCCAGGCCGGGGAAGCGGGCCCGCTCGTTGCCGGTGGCCCGGTCGAAGGCCCGCACCGTCCACGTCCCGTTGCCCGAGATGAATTGGTCGATGGTGAACCGGTAGCGCTTGTACATGGGGAACAGGTCCCCGCCCGGCTCGATCTCGAACTGCGCCCCGAGGTTGTTGGGCGCGGCCGGCTCGCGCTGCTCGGCCTTGACCCGGGTGGGCATCGGGTAGCGGCTCGGCTCCAGGTACGGCAACAGCCGCTTGTCGGTGAGCAGGTTGGTCATGAAGTCGGCGCCGGTCTTGCCGTCGCGGACGACGACCTTGGGGTACTCCCGGCCCAGTTGCAGGTACAGCCCGACGGCGTCCTCCATGAGCTGGTTCTTGACCATCAGGCGGGCCAGGGCCTCGGTCGCCCGGGCGCGGACGGCCGGGTCGTCGGCGGTGACGCGCAACTGCGACAGGTACGTCTGGGCCTCGCGGGCGTCGGCGTCGCTGTTGGTTTGCAGGAGTTTGTCGGCGAGCAGGAACTGGGCGTCGGCTCCGGAGGCGAAGTACGGCCCGAAGACGGCGACGAACTCGCGCAGCCGCTTCAGATCGTCGGCGTTCTTGACCGCGTCCCACTCCTTGTTCACCCGGTCTTCCAGCGACTTGCGGGCGGCCGGGTCGGTGGCCCGGCGGATCATGCCCTCGATCCGCCCCCGTGCCCACACGTCGGGCCGCATGCGGACGTTCGGCTCGTCGGGCATCTCCAACAGGTTCTTCGCCTCGCCCATGTTGGCCAGGGCGATGTAGTGGTCGAACGCCTCACCGAGCCGCCCCTGGGTTTCCCGGCCCTTGGCCAGCAGGTACTGGTAGAGGCGCACCCGGCGGCTGGTCTCGTCCTCGCGGCGGACCTTGTCCTCGGGGGCCTCGTTGGGGTCAGCCGGCACCTCGCACAGCGCCCGGTACTCGTCGAGCACGCCCTCGCTGGCGGCGAAGTCGTTTCGCATCAGCTCGGTGTAGGCGATGTAGAGTTTCTCGCGCAACAGCGGCTGCTTCTCGGGCGGCAGGTTGTTCTTCTGCGCGCCCTTGAACGCGGCGACGGCCTCCTTGAGCTTGCCGGCGTCCAGTTCCAATTCGCCCAGGGTCAAAAGCCCGATCGGGTCCTTCGGGTTGGCCGCCAAGAGCCGGGTCATCTCGGCCTTCTTCTGCTCCAGTTGCGGGTAGCAGGCCAGTTCCCAGGCGGACTGCGAGAACACCATGCCGTCCTGGAACACGAGGTTGCCCAGGCCGTACTTGGCCAGCTCGGCGGTGTCGTTGCGCTTGCGGGCGGCGGCCTTGCCGGCGACCTGCCCGGTCTCGACGTTGATTGCCCAGATCTCGGCGGCCGGGATCGAGCCGGCGCCGGCGTTGTCGTGCCGTACCGGGACGTAGAAGACGCCCTTGCCGCCGACCCCGTGGCCGGTGACGGTGGTGTTGGGCATGCCGACCGGCTCGAAAGCCTGCTTGGGCTTCTGGGTCTCGGGGTCCTCGCCGGTCAGGTGGTATCCCCGGACCTGGTTCTTGGCGACGACGATCACCCGGTCGTTGACCACCCCGCCGACGTACAGGTCGTCGGAGCCGCGGGGGGTCCACCAGAGCACCTTGCCGGTCCGCAGGTCGAGGCATTCCAGCCGCTGGGAGTCGAACGCGGTGAGGATGACCCGGCCGTTGGCAACGATCGGCCCGCCGGCCCGCCAGCGGTCGGTGGGCAACTGCTGCGGGAGGATGGGCTGGCCGGTCTGCGGGTCGTACTGCGGCCGGTGGACCGCGTTCGGGTCGAGCTTGCGGTAGGCGTGCGCCCAGACCAGGCTGCGGGACATGACGTCCACCGCGACGATGGCCCCGGAGTTGGTCGGGCAGATGATGATCCCCTCGCTGGCCGCCAGCGTCGCCCCCTGGAAGCGGCGGATCGAGTCCTGCGGCAGGTTGGTCTGGGGCCGGCCGAGCTTCTGCGTCCAGACGAGCGTCGGCACCTTCATGAACGGCCGGCCGGGCACCGCCACGAGCGCCTTGGGGTCCAGGCACATCAGACGGATGACCCCGGCCTGTTCGATGAGCACGTAGAGCTTGCCGTTGAGCGGCAGGGGCGGGCCGAGGAAGACCGCGTCCAGGCACAACTGGAAGGCGCTGGTCGTCTTGTCGGCCTCCTCCTCGTTGAGGCGGTTGGGCAGTGCCGGCGCGCCCTCGAACATCCGCACCCGCCCGAGTTCCCAGACCACCATCCCGGTCCGCATGCTGACGGCGGCGAGCCGGCCGGCGCGGACGGCGTCGGCCAGTTCACCGTTCTGGCGGTACTGCGGGTTGGCGTTGATGCCGAAGTTGGGGTCGGCGTAGACCGGCGGCGGCGGGATGGCCACGTCGTCCACGAAGTACACGTTCTGCCCGTCGTGGGCCAGCGACCCGATCAGCGGGTTCTCGTAGAGGACGCTGGTGACCCCGGTGCGGGCGTAGGTGTTCCACCAGTTCTGGGCGTCCTTCTTCATGTCGATGTCCTCGGTCCCGTCGCCGGTGGACATCATCTGGTGGGCGCCCATCGTGGTCTTGGAGATCCAGCGGACGTCGCCGGCCCGCACGACCCGGCCGTTGACCACCTGGTCGCGGGTGGCCACGCCGTAGACCCCGTTGTAGGTGCGGAAGACGACCAGGTCGGAGGTGGTCACCGGGAAGAACGCGGGCATCGGGGTGCCCTTGACCTTGCCGTCCCGGGCGAACAGCTTCTCCAGTTCGTTCTTGATCCAGGAGTTGCCCTCGTCGTCGCCGGTGTAGAACATCGTGCTGCGGAACGTCGGGTCCAGGAACGGCGCCCCGCCGTCGATGGTCCCGGAGCGGGACGGGTTGCCGCCCCCCATGGCCCACTCGCCGACGGTCGTGGTGGCCCGGATCAGCTCCAGCGGCCGGTCGATCTCGGTCTTCAGTTGCTCGAAGGCGTACTGCCGGCGGCCGATGGTCAGCCCGTCCTTGGCCGTCGCCTTGTTGAGCAGCCCGATGGTCTTCGCGAACAACTCGGCGTGCCGGGGGTCGCCGGAGCGCTTCAGCGCCAGGCAGGCCTTGAACAGCGTCCGCGGGGTGAGCAGTTCCTCGGAGCCGGGCCGGGTCAGGATGCGCTCGAAGGCGTAGGCCGCTTCGAGGTAGTTGCCGCGCTCCAGTTGCAGGGTGCCCAGCAGGACGGTCGCCTCGGCCCCGGCCCGGGTGTGGAAGAACCGCTGCGAAATCTCGGAGAGCATGGCGAGGTCGTAGTTCGCCTTGATCGCGTCCTCCAACATCGCGCTGGCCGCCTGCCCGTAGGCCTGCTGGTAGAACTCCAGCCCCTCCTTGGGGAACGCGGAGATGATGCGGTTGGCCTCGGTCTTGACGCTGATGCGCAACGGCACGTTCTGCCCGCCGACGACCTGGGTCAGGTTGAAGAACGAGTCGGTCTTGGCCTCGAGGATGTTCTGTAACAGCGGGCAGATGGTGTTCCACGGCGGGTTCTTGAAGTCCAGGTACTCGCGGGCCGCCTTGAGTTGGTTGCGGGCGTCGCGCTGGTACTCGAAGGAGAACGGGATGTTGTCGTCCTCGGGCGCCTTCTTGGTGTCCTTCCCCTTATCCTTGTCCTTCTTGCCGGGCTGACCCGGGCCGGCCGGCAGGGTCTGGACCTGCCCGGCCCACGACACGGCCCACGCGAAGAGGGCGACCAACAGCCCGGCGAACGCGAACCGGAGTTTGGAAGGACGCATGGCAGTATCCGTTGCGAGGCCCGCGCGGTGGGAGAAGCCGCGACGTGTTCTTAGCCTGGATTGTGTCAACTCGCCCGAACGCCCACAAGGAGAATTCGAGCCGCGGGTTACACGCGAGCCGGCCACCGGCGCCACAACCCGGCGCCGGGTCGGGCATTGGCGATAATGTACGACGGACGACACCCCCACGGCTAACCGACCGTCGCTTGCGGCTTGCACGACTACACTATCTCCATGTCCGAACCCCATTCCACCCCGCCCCTGACCCGCGGCGAATGCCGGCCGGTGAAGCGCCGCACCCGCACATTCCGGCCCAACTACCTCTCGTTCGCCGGCACGTATCAGTGCAATTTGAGCTGCCCGCACTGCTGCGTGCCGATCGAGTGGACCGACCGCCTCGACATCCCCACCGCCGTCCGCTTCTTGGAGCAGGCCCACGCGGCGGGGATCGAAGTCCTCGGCTTTACCGGCGGCGAGCCGTTCCTGTACCCCGAGTTCCTCGTCGCACTCACCAAGCGTGCGGCACAGCTCGGTTTCCGCTTCGACAAGCTGATGACCAACGGCGTCTGGCACCGCGACGCCGATCACCTCCGCACGACGCTTGCGGCGTTGCAAGACGCCGGGTTCACCGGCAAGATCGGCCTGTCGGTGGACAAGTTCCACGGCATGGACATCGCCAAACTCGCCGAGTTCTGCCGGGTGACGCGGGCCGTGTTCGAGCGTGACACCGTGCTGTCATTGAGCTACGCGAGCCGTTCGCCGGACAAGGGGCTGGAGCCGATCCGCCGGCTCGCCGAGGAACTCGACGGCGTGGTGGAGTGGTCCGATCTGCTGGGCCGCTTCATGCTGGTGAGCGACGAGCTGACGATGACGATGAACTGGAACCACCTGGCGACCGTGGAGCGCGCCGAGGGCTTGCCGGGCGACCCGTGGGACGGCACGTGGTTCGAGGAGGACTACTGCGAAGGGCCGGGCCAGGCACTGATCGTCAACCCGCGGGGCGAGGTGAAGCCGTGCTGCGGCTTCGCCTCGGACCTGGACCAACTGACCATCGGCAACATCCACACGGATTCGGTGGAGGACATCATCGCCTCCGCCCGCAAGCACCCGGTGGTGGGCACCATCTTCCGCAAGGGCCTCTCGGCGATCCGCGACGAAATCCTGGCCCGCGACCCGGACGCCCTTCCCGGGGCAACCAGCAACCACTGTTACTTCTGCTGGTACGTGCTGACGCGGGGTCTGGCGGCCGGCGTCAACGGCGGCGGCGGCAAGGTCGGCCACTGGACCGGCGAGAAGCCCAACTTCGCCGGCGAGCTGATCCAGTTAGGCGTGCGGCGGTAGTCCCGCTCAACTCGCCAAGCATCTCCTGATGGTTTGAGAACAAAAACCACGGCGGATTCTGCCAACACCTTGCCTCTCGCGGTGCCGTGGGTTAGGCTTACTTTGGTACGCCTTTCGCTCACTGCCCATTTCTCGCAACGCTCGCCCGTACTCACAATTTACTCACCCTCACCCGTTCCCGGTGTCGTCCGGCCGAGCGACGGGTGCAGGGGTCGCCCGGCACGGGAGAACCGGATGAGACTGTCCGTACTCGAGCTGAACCTCAACCCCAACCTGATCTCCTGCACCACCGACGAGATCGAGGCCACCCTCGCGGCCTACCTGCGCGAGATGCGCTCGGTCGCGCGGTTGCTCCGCGCGGACGAGCGCGTCGCACTGCGCAAGATCATGTCCCACGAGAGCGGCACCCTGACGGTGGCCGACGTGTTCCGCGGCTTCTCCCGCGACTCCGAGGCGCACAAGACCCTCCGCCGGCTGCGCGCCGCCCAGTTCATCCGGCCGGCCAAGAGCGGGCGCTGGGACGCCGACGAGCCGATCGAGATCCGGCCGTTCGGCCAACTCATGTGGGACAAGGTGGGCGAGAACGAGATTTGCGGTCCGTCCCGCGAGGTTCACGTGGCCAAGCCGGCCGCGGCCGCCGATGAGGAGCCGATCGACCTCGGGGGGCCGGTGGCGTGGGACGACGCCGACGTGCTGGATGATCTGGTGCGCCAGGCGGACGAGGCGACCCGCGAGACGACGGGCGGCTCGCACTTCGCGTGAGAGTGACAAAGCCCAGGGATGGCTATCCCTGGGCTTTCTTCCCCCAACTCCAGCGGGCGGCCTCGGTACCGCCGACGTTGCGGCAGGCGATCAGTTCCGCGACGATGCTCACCGCGATCTCCGGCACCGTCTGCGAGCCGATGTTGTAACCCAGCGGGGCGTGGACCCGTTCGAGCGCCTCCGCCGGGATCCCCTTCGCCACCAGGTCCTCGAAGATCATCCGGATCTTCCGCTTACTGCCGATCATGCCGACGTACCCGCACGCGGTCGGGGCGAGGTGATACAGCGCCTCCTCGTCGTGGTTGTGGCCGCGGGTCAGGATCACGGCAAAGGTGGACGGTGACAGCGTCGGGGCGAGGTCGCGCAAAACGGTACCGATGTCGCCGACGAGCCGGCGGCTGGCGGTCGGGAAGCGCTCGGGGCTGACGAACCGGTCGCGGTCGTCGAGCACCCAGATGTCGAAGCCGACCTCGGAGGCGAGCCGGGCCACCGCCTGGCCGACGTGCCCGCCGCCGACCAGGAGCAGGGTGATCCGCGGCGCCGCCGGCATGTACGCGACCCCGTGCTTCGTCACCGGATGCGGGTGCGTCGAGAGCGGGGCCAGGTGCGCCGCGACCGCTTCCCACGAGGGGCGCTCGCCGAAGTGCGATGCGGGAGCGCCGGTCGCGTCGAAGAGGTACCGATCGCCGATGGGCAGGCCGAGCGCGTCGCCGATCACCACGGCCTCGGTGTAGCCCGTGCCGCGCCGGGCGAGTTCGTGTAACTGGTGGTAATAGCGATCCGCGAGTTCCAGGAGCGGACCGCCGGCGGTGAGCGGTTGGGCGAGGATGGTCATGCGGCCGCCGCAGATCAGCCCGTCGTCCCAGCCGTAGTCGTCGTCCAGGCAGAAGGTCAGCACCTCCGGCCGGCCGGTGTCGTTGAGGCCCAGCAGCGCCCGCCGCTTCACCTCGGCCTCGACGCACCCGCCGCCCAGGGTGCCCGCCTGGGTGCCGTCGGGGTAGACGAGCATGGCCGCGCCGGCCTTCTGCGGCGTGCTGCCGCGCGTCTCCACGACCGCGCAGTAGACGCACGGCAGTCGCCGCGCGAGCGCGGTGGTCAACTCGGCGAGCAGCTCGCGCATCGCCTACTCCGACATGGTCACGCCGATGACGACCAGACTGAACCCGAGGTAGGTCTTCTCGCCCGCGGCGGTCACCGGCACCCGGTAGCTCAGGACGAAGTGTTCCTTCGGCTTGGCCTCCACCGCGGGCATTTCGGGCGGCGTCTTGTTGGGAAACAGGAGCATCACAGACGGGTGCTTGCGCGGCGACGCCTTGCCGCTGAGTTCGTACAGGTCCTTCACGTCCATCGTATCCGGCTTCTCGTCTTCCGCGGCCGGGGACAGCAGGCAGAACTCGTTGTACGGTGCGGTGCCCATGTGGTCGCCGTCGGCGAGCTGGATGCCCAGCCGCAGCGTGTACACCCCCGGCTTGATCTTCTGCTTGCGGTAATCGACCCACGTGTCGGGCAGCTTGACCGCCCCGACGAGCGTCGTCTCCTCGATGTTGGAATACTTCAGCCCGGCCTTGACCTGCTCGGCCCCCGCCTTCGACTCCAGCGCCTTGACCGGCCAGACGGTGCAGAGCAGCTTGCCCTTCTCGTCGGAGACGCTCATCGCTTTGGAACCGAGCAGGCCGCGGACGGCCTCGCTCAGTTCCTTGGGCGGCGGCGTGTCCTCGACCTTGACGGTGAGCTTGGTGTCGGCGGCGCGGGAAGGGGCGGCCAGCGCGAGGACAACGGCCGCGGCCGCGAGGGTACGGGTCATGGGAATCCCGGTGGTGATGCGAGATGAGGCGCGAACGCTTCTGCGAAGCGTCGCCAATCACAAACACGATTAGCGACGCTTCGCAGAAGCGGCACGGGTTCAGCGTACCACGAACGAGCCGACGAAGGCGCTGCGCTGGCCGCCGGCGTTCCACGTCTCGTTGAGGTCCTTGCCGGTGAAGCTGTGCTCGACGGCGTAGGCGGCCTTGGCCGAGACGCCCTTGGCCAGCGGCCCGTACAGCGTCGCCTCGTTGCTGCACGCCCGGTCGTGGTCGACGTCGATGCAGCGGGTGGTGACCTTCGCGGTGCCGGCCTTCAGGGTGGCGCAGGCCTCGCCGTCGCACTTGCAGACGGTCAGGTCGATGGCGGCCGGGCGGACGGCCACCACGTCCCCGACCAGGCCGCCGGCCTGGGCCTGGACGAACTTCACCAGGGCCTCACGCTGGGCCTTGGTCGCCCGCTCGTCCACGATCAAGACGGCCCGGCCGGGCACGGTCTGCTTCAGGCCCATCGTCTCGCTGGTCGCCACGACCGCGGCCACGCCCAGCCCGTCGAGCCTGGTGCCGGCGACGGTGCCGGAGTCGATCTTCCAGGCGAGTACGGCGTTCTTGCCGGTCTGCCCGGTCTCGGCGTTGGCGAAGCAGGAACCGGCGAACACGTCGCAGGTGCGGGCCTCGACGTACTGGCCGCGGACCGTCGCGCCGCTCGTGTCGGCCACCATCAGGATCGGCAGGAGCAACAGGTACGACATCGAAAACACCTCCGGGGAGTGGGGTGGGCTGGGATCGAATACTTGGCCCCATTGTTGAGCGAACGGCCGCCCGCGTCAAGCGATCAAGCACCCGGATCGCGCCGGAGTGGCCCGCGGTTTGCTCGAATCCGGTTCGCCCGCCGAGAGATCGCACTAACAATGTCCACGCGCCACTTCCATCCCAAGCTCCATAAGAAGCGCGTCCTGACCCACGAGGAGTACACGGTCTACTCGGTCAACGGATTCGCCGTCCGCAACGCCTCCCGGCCCGACGAGGAATTCGGCAACTTCGCCACGAACGACGAATACCCCGACCTGATCCCCCGCGGCGAAGTCTGGATCTCCGAGAAACTGGCCGAGCGCGAGGGCGTGTTCTTCATCGCCAACGCCCTGGCCCGCCTCGCCCGGCAAGACGCCGGGGCCACCGACAAGGCCTACGAGGACGGACTGGAGGTCGAGCGCCTGTTGCGCGAGAAGGTCACCGGCGTCGCGTTCCGGGACGGCAAGCCGCACGAGCGGGTGCCCGACGAGATATACCTCGAAGAGTACACCACCTTACCCGACCCGCAGGGACCGGTGACGGTGTGGATCGTCAACGGGAGCCTGGTGCGGAGCTACTACAAGACGGACTACACCGAAGGCGGGCACGGCTACGTCTACCCGTGAACGAAAAACCATACCCGGGTGCGCCGCTCACGACTCGGCCCTCGGCTTCCCCGGGTGGCGGTAGTGGGCGTTCACAAACTCAAATACCCCCTCGTCCGTCAACCTGGGAAGGTCCGGCTTGGCAATCTTCCGCCGCCCGACGCCTGCGAGCAGCTGGGTTAGTCCGGACCCATTCCGCAAGTCGTACTCCAGCGCCGAGGCGATCTCGTGCGCGCGGTCGTACTGGAGGCCTCCGTCACGCATCAGCCGGCGCTCTAGGTATTCGTGACAGACGATGAAGTGGGCTTCGCGGTGGTCTACCCCGTCCTCGACCCAGATTTGTTGCTTGCTCACCCAAGGGTAGACGTAGTGGTGCCCCCCTTGCGTGTAGTCCGTCTTGTAGTAGCAGCGCACCAAGTTCCCATCGACCCAGCACACCGTCACCGGCCCCTTCGGGTCGGGAAGCGTGACGTACTCGCCCAGATAGATCGCATCCGGCACCTTGCTGTGCGGCTTGCCGTCGCGGAAGGACAACCCGGTGAGCTTCTCGCGCAACAGTCGCTCGACCTCCAGGCCGTCCTCGTAGGCCTTGTCCGTGGCACCCGCCGCGACCCTGGCCAGGTAAGTGAGCGCGTTGGCGGCGAAGAACACGCCTTCCTCTGGGGCGAGCTTCTCCGATATCCACACCTCCCGCTCGCCGATGCAGTCCGGGAACCGGTCGTGCGTGGCGAAGCAGCCGAACTCCTCGTCCGGCTTCGAGGCGTTACGGACAGCCAGGCCGTTGACCGTGTACACGACGCAGTCGGCGTGTACCAGGAACTTCTTTTTGTTCAACTTCGGGTCGAACCGCCGCCCCATGTCTACCTCCGCACGTAGCGTTCCGGATGGGGGAGAGCAAGCAACTTGTGGGCCGGGCGGTGTGCGTTCATGGGAACCCTGGCAGGCCATCAGATGGGTAGGTCCGCACGGGGCGACCCAACCCCGTCCCGACGGCGTTCGCGCAGCAGGCGCGAGCGTGGCGCAGCTGGCGGGCAACGAAAACCCACCCCCGCGGTTGTGTACACAACCGGTCGCGCCCGCCCGCGCCGCTTCGCCCCTGCCGCGTCCGCCACGTCAGGGGGAAGTAGACAAGTGAAGGGGTGTTTCAATATCTTGCCCCAATCCTCACATGAAGGAAGAACCTGCGGGGTCACGCCGGCATGGGGAAGAATAAGGATAAGCGGCAGAAGGCTCCGGCTACTCCCACGGACAAGAAGAACGAGCACGCGCTGGCGATGCGGCGGATCGGAGAGCAGTACAAGACTGCCCGCATCCTGGGCGTTTGGCTGATCGCCGCAGGGACGTTCTGCTTCGCCTGTTACTGCTTCACGCGCGCGGTCGAAGCTGCCGCCGGAAAGCAAACGGACTTCAACGCGGTGCTGCGGGGGGTGGCCAGCTTGGACCTCAGCCGAGGGGCCGCGTACGCGCTGGCAGTGATATTCGGTGGCACCGCGTATTATAACTATCGAGGTCGCAAGAAAGCTGAAAAAGCGGCCGGTCGGGCAGCGAAGCTGGAGCAAGAGGTTGATCCGAAGCGGACGGGCTCCGGGTTGTTGGAGGACGGTGGCAATCCGGAGGAGGATGCGTTATGACAGCCGTCGAGATGTGGGTCGAGTGTGGTCGCTTGGCGTTGCTCGTTGCTGCCGCTGTGGCCGTCTACTTCGGCCCCCTTCGGTCTGCCCGGATTGCTGCGCTCCGACAGGACCTTTTTGCGATCAGGAATGAGCTGTGGGACCGAATGCGGGAGTATGGGACTTTGGACGCGACTGCACACCGCGGCGTACGCAAGATGCTCAACATGCTCGTCCGTGCGGCGCCAGTGCTGAACCTCTTCAGCCTACTGTACATCGTTCTCCGGTCCCCCGCCCCGGTAGAGAAGAGCGAGGAACCGGCGCTCTCAGCACTCATTGAGGAAGTACGGGACGAGCAGGCGCGCGAGGCTCTCCGCCAGGCGATGGAGGCCGCCACCTCTGTCGTCGTCCGCCAACTGTTCTGGCGATCCTTCCCCGGCATCGTGGTCACGCCCGTGGCTTGGGCTGTACTTCGCCTCTTGGACGCGATCTCGGCAGCCCGTGGGCTCCACGACAGGTCACGCGAATGGGCAAGAAAGGTCATCTTCAGGGTTGGCCAGGATAACCCGATGACCTGCGCGGCTTGAGCCAGTCAATCACACTCCCCGCCGGGGTTGGCCCGACCAGCGCCGATCACCGTTGCCGGACCCGGAACCCGTCCGCGGGGGCGTTCGTGGCACCAGCGCAGCCGTAGGCGACGCGAGCGGGCCGCCCGGAGGAGGAGCCAGGCGGTCACCGACACCTTCGCCCTCTTCGCCGCCCGCCGGACGGCCCGGAAGAGGTCCTCGGGCACCAGCAGCTCGAACCGCTCGTAGCCGCAGCGGAGTTTGTCCACGCGGGTCGCCGCGTTCGCCAGGGCCTCGGCCAGCTTCGCCCACAGGTCGCGCCGGGCCTTCAGCGCCGCCAGCCGGCGGGCGGACTCGCGGAGGCGCAGCAGGGCGGGCAACGAAAAAGGCCGGCGGTTGTGCACACAACCGGTGTGGCGTATGCTCGGTGCCGGTCACGGACCACGCGCGGGAGACGCACATGAGTGAAGGCTCGTCCGGCTACGGGCCCCAATCGACGGGCGGCTGGTGGCTGCGCGTCCTCGTCGCCGTCGTGGTCGTCGCCGGCGGCATCGTGGGCATCATCTGGTACGCGAACCGCCAACCGTAGTCGGGCCAGCCCCTGCCCCGCCCCGTTCGCCCCGCCAGCAAACGCCAATGCGACGTGGCGGCATCCCGGCCGTCGCGCCCGCCGCACGGGTCGGGTTCCGGGTCGTCCGGGCCGGCGTTCGCGCAACGGCGGCGAAGCGGTGCGACGGGCAGGGGTGGGGGCGGTCACCCGCCCTGGGGGTGGGCCAGGGCGTACTCCATCACCGCGCCGGCGTAGTCCTCGGGCACCCCGACCGCGGCGGCCCAATAGTCCAGGGTCAGCCCCAGCCGCCGGCAGTTGCGGGCCTGCCGGATGTGTTCGTCGAGAGAGTAACCCATGCCGCCGTCGTCCCGGGCCGGGTCCAGGTCGCGGTGCATCTGCTCCAGTTGCTCCCGGGTCTTCATCACTTCTCCCCCTTCCCGGGCGTCTCGGGTTCGGATCCCGGCGGCGCGAACGAAAACACCCGGCAGCGGAGGTGACACTGCCGGGTGCACTTGCCGCCGGGCCACGTCAGGAGACCGTCCGACGGATTCTCCCGCGCCGGGTGCCGGTGTCAAACGAAAACACCCGGCCGGAACTGCCCCCGGTCGGGTGACTGAGGCCCCGACCACGAGTCGGGGCAACGGTGATTCTCCCGCGCCGGTGCGGGGTGTCAAACGAAAACACCCGGCCGGGTGGTATGTTGGGCACGGAGGGGTGAGCCTGGTGCCCGGCAGGGAGAGTACCAGCAATGCAGGTGCCGCTAGCCGTCGGGAGTGGCCCGGAAACGAAAAGGCCCGGAAGCGGGGTTGAGTTCCTGACGGGCGTGCCGGGGATTGCCCGACGAAAGTTCGTTCATCCCCCCGACAGACGCCGGCGCTGCAGACCCCACACTAGGGGTCAGACCCGAGAGCCCCCCGACCCGAGCACCCCCCGCACCCATGTCCGACACCCCCCTCTCGGTGTTGGTGATGTCTGACGCCCCCGCAGCGGCCGAATGCACGGCCGAGTTGCTCCGGCCGCAGGGGTGGGCGGTGCACGTCGCCTGCTCGGAACAGGACGCCCTGAAGTTGGCCTGGGCCTGGAGGCCCGACGTGGTGCTGCTGGACGCCCGGATGCCCGAAGCGGACGCGTGGCGGGTCGCCTCCCGGCTGCGGGCGCGTGCGGTCGGGCCGTGGCCGGCGGTGCTGACGGTGAACGGGCTGGGGGGCGAGGCCGACGGGGGGCGGCCGGTCGGGGTCGGGATCGACGCGCAATTGGTCATGCCGGTCGGGTGGGCCGACCTCACCCGGCTGCTCCGGTGGCTCGCGCGGGTGCTGGCCGCCGGGCAGAGCCCGCCCGAGGGCCTTCCGAACCCGATGAACATACCCGATTGGGGAAGCGGAGAAACCCGACCGGGCGCTGCGCCCGCCCCGGCACCGAGTCACCGAACTGGGGCTGGCGGAGGCGAGATTCTCCCGCGACGGCCCGGGGTGTGAAACGAAAAGACCCGGCAGGGGTCCTTCCACTACCGGGGTCTGCCTTCCGACCCCGACGCCGAGTCACCGAGCCGGGGGCTTGGGCGGGGTGATTGTCCCACGCCCGTGCGAATAGTCAAACGAAAACACCCGGCAGGGGCACAATAACCCGGCCGGGTGGCAGCCGGGCCTTGAGGCACTCGTCCGTGATCGCTGGGTCCTGACCGCGGGGGAGTCTACCCCAGCGCGGGTGCCGGGTGCTGCCGGGAGAGTCCCGGAAACGAAAACGCCCGGTCGGGGTTGTGCGTCCCGTGCCGGGCGGACCCGCGCCACCGGCTCGGTTCGGAACACCCGGCGGCGTGGGCTCCGGGGTAGACCCGCCCCGGCCGCGGGTGTCAAGGGCGACCGGCGGGCCGCGCGGCTCCGGACCGGTCAACGGTGCCGCCCCACCGCCCGCGCGTCAGCGGCCGGCCCCGCCGGTGTTGAGTTCCCGCCAGGCCCGGTCCCAGGCCTCCATCCGGGCGGCCGCGGCCGGGTCCGAGCAATACTCGGGCGGGATCGCCAGCGGCGGGGCCGACGGGGACCGGGCGTAGCGCCGGCGCTCGGCGGCGCGGCGGAGGCGGGCCCGGAACAAGAGCGGGGTCAGGACGGCCAGGAAGATGGCCGCCCCGAAGAGGACGGCCTGGACGATCGCCGGCATTGGTGTCGCCTCCGAGGGTTCCGGCGGGCGACCGGGGTGATGATTCTCGCACGCCGGCAGGCCCGCGTCCGACGAAAACGCCCGGCCGGGGAGTTACGGTCCCGGCCGGGTGCGGCGCCGGGCCTGCGCTTCCGCACGCCCGGCAGTGTGAACTGTACGCGCGGGGGTGCGGGCGACTTGCCAGGGAACGGCCACCGGCGCTGTCAGGAGACGGACCACACCGCCCCCGGGGCCGCCGCCCCGTTCGCGCAGCAGACGCGAAGCGGTGCGAGATGGCGGGCGTCACAACCGACCGTCGCTGGGGTGATGGAGCAGCTCGTCATTCGCGGCCCGCTCCGCCATCACCGCGACCTTTGCCTCGGTACCGGGCCGTGCCGCCGTCGGCAGCGGCAGCTTCCGGGGTGCGTGTCGCCCGACGAAGGGGTGCGGTCGCCGGCCGGCAGGGGACAGGTAGCACCGGAAGCAGAGCCCGGGCGAGGCGCGGGAGCGCGTGCGGCCGCAGCGGAGGCAGGGGGCGTTGGCGTGGGGCATGGGGGCGACGGCAGGCGGTGCCCGGCCGGCGGGGTGAGAGGAGCTAGGCCGGGCGCTCCTGGCCGCCGCGGATGAGCACCCACGGCGAACGAGATTCTCCCGCGCCGCCCCGTACACGTCCAACGAAAACACCCGGCCGAGGCTGAGCGTCCCGGTGGCAACCCGTGCCGGCTGTCCAACGAACTGGCCCGGTCGGTGCACAAGACCCGGCCGGGCCAGTTACCACCACCGAGGGGGTTGGTATCCCGGAGGTGGCAGTTGTATTCTCACGCGCCGCCACGACCGCCGCCAACGAAAAGCCCGTCGGGGCCGGTCCGCGGACAGTCGCCCAACAGGCGCGGTGCCGGACGCCCGACGGGCGGGGCGGAGTCCAGGCGGACGGGTCGCGGGGCCGGTCGGGACACCCCCGCATTCGGACGAAAACGAAACCGGCGGCACGAGGCCACCGGTGTGGTGCCCGGGGTCGTCGGGCGGTGGTGCCGACCGTCCCCGGTGTCGTCACGGGAGCGTGCGGGGCATCTTCTTCTTGCCCTTGCCCCGGTAGTCGTCGCCGGCCGTTCCCCGGGCTAGCTTCTCCGCCTCCTGCTCGGTCCCGACCCCGGAGTGCAAGAGGGTGTGGAACCCGGGCCTGTAGGCGTCCAGGGCGTCCCACTCGGCCTGCTCGCAGACGACGTTGCCGCCGGTGACGTTCTCCCGCAGGGTCATCCGGTAGACGACCCACGACCGACAAACCTCGGTGATCCGCATTCGGCCTCCAGTAAAGGGCGTGCCGTCATTGTACCAGCCCCGTCGTCCTGCCCGTCGGAAACTCCGGTTTCCGGGCCGCCGTGATGAAGGAATTCAAGCTGCGGAAGACGCCCGAAGCTACGCGGTTGGTGAGGAGCGCCGAGCCGTGGAAGCCTTACCGGTCGGTTGCGACGTGGTACCCGTGGCGGAGCCTGGAACAGCCTCCCAACGGGGAATGACGCCGCGGACCGGCGCTTCGGGCGCTAGCGTGGATTGGGCCGGCGTAGTCCACAGCGCGCCGGCCCCGACGGGCGGGAGTGGGAGGGCAACCGCTCCCGCCCGCCCCGTTCCGCGGGGACCCGTCCTGCTCGCTGCGCTGTTGCTCGCCCTGGCGGCCGACGCGGACCAGGCCGCGCACGTCGATCTCGCCCGGCCGTCGCTGGCCGGTGCGGAGCAGCTTCACGGCCGCATCGTGTCGGTGTGGGTGGAAGTGGGCAAGCCGGTGGTGACCACCGACGACGGGCGGACGCTCATCGGGGTGGAGGACCGGGACGAAGGGCGCGAGCGGGTCGTCATCCTGTGCGGCGAACGCCTGGACGTGGACGAGGGGCAGCGCCTCGTTGTCGTCGGCCGGAAGCGGCCGACCCGGTCCAGCGTCTTACGGAATTGATTGGATATAATATTTTAAATCCTTTAGAATAAAAAAATGTGCGGCGGTCTTTGCCCCGCACGTGTCGGACTCCACGTCGGGGGCAGCAATGGCAGCCTGGAAGGTCTTGGTCATCGGCGCGATCAGCTTCATCTGCATGGGACTCTTCATGGCCACGGTGGTCATGGGGTTCGGCCAGGAAGGTAGCCAGAGGTGGCTGTGGCTGGGCGGGTTGGTGGCGGCCACCCTCTTCGCGGGCGCGCTGCTCGCCCTCTTCCTGAGGTACGCGGGTCGCGAGCTAGACGCCAACCCCCGCCACACCCGGAACTGACGGCGGTTCCGTGTATCTCGGAAACCTCGGCATGCCCCGACGGGACCGTGTAGGATGCACCGCCCGCACCCCACCCGGGGGTAGCCGATGAGCCAGGACCAGCGCACGCCGAACAGCGAGCCGACCTCGACGGGGACGCTCGTGGCCCGCATCCTGCTGGTCACCTTCGTCCTCGCCGGCATCGGGGGCGTGATCTGGTACGGGACGCGGTGAGGGCCTCCGCCATCGCCCGCCGCCCCACGCGTCCAACGAAAGCGCCCGGCTGGGGTTGTGCGTCCCGTACCGGGCGGACCCGCGCCAGCGGCTCGGTTCGGAACACCCGGCGGCGTGGGCTCCGGGGTAGACCCGCCCCGGCC
>JADMIO011096043.1_pt1 | contig 19209 bp, 27 predicted proteins | sample 8958161 | NCBI WGS metagenome assembly JADMIO01 (sample SAMN16585339, study PRJNA669376) | soil metagenome | isolation source: Crop rotation soil | place: USA: Cullars Rotation, Alabama | collected 2011
GCCGCGACTTCAAGTCACGTGAATTCCAAGCTTCGGATCCCACTGTGCTGGAAAGGAGTGGGGTCGTCGAAGTACTCCCATGGACACGGCTCTTGGTGACCGCATCTTACAATCGCGACGCTCGCTCCCCCGATGGACACTCGCGTGCGAGGAGTCTCTTAGGGAACCTAAATTATTGCACGAGTCGTCAATTCTCGATTGACATCGGGACCAAGTGGAACGTACAGTCGGAAAATCACGCGGGAGGAAAACGAAAATGTCCGATGAAAGCAATACCACCGGTGGGAATTCCCTTACCCCAACAGAGTGGGGGAGGGTCACGGAATCCATTCTCACTCTAAGCGCAGAAGTTGGTAAGAACTCGGACGCGGCCACTGCGCGTGGTGAGACAAACACCGCCTCTACCTCCTCAGAGGAATAGTCTAGTGCATGGTCGCTGACGTAACCGCTACCGATATTGTTGCTGTTATCTTCGATTTTGACGACACACTCGCTCCCGACACCACGACTGCGCTAATTGAAAAGTTTGGGCTCAACCCCGAACACTTTTGGCGGCGCGATGCGCAGGCGCTGATCGAGCAGGGATACGATCAACCAACGGCATATCTCAAACTCCTGCTGGATAATATCGGCTCAGGGAAGCCTCTCGGCATGCTCACGAATTTAGGCCTGCGCGAGTTCGGTTCCGGTATTGACAAAACCCTATATGCAGGGCTGCCTCAGTTTTTCGACGACGCTCGGGCCTACGTACGCCAGAGTTTTAGGAATATCGAGGTGGAGTTTTACGTAATTTCTGGGGGGTTGTACGAGATCATTCGGGGGAGTTCAATAATTAACCAGCATTTTAAGGCGGTGTATGGCTGTCATTTGGCCGGTGACACACCGGACGGTGTATTGAAGTATATCAAACGGAGTATTACATTCACCGAGAAGACTCGGTATATCTTCGAGATTCATAAAGGTCTCGATCCGGTCGAGACGTGGCGAAATCCGATTCTTGTGAATAAATCGTTAGCCCCTGAAGAACGCCGGGTTCCGCTAACGAACATGATCTACGTAGGAGATGGGATAACAGACATCCCCTGTTTTTCATTGTTAAAATCCGTGGGAGGCCTCGGATTCGGTGTTTTTAAGCCAGCGAAAGCTAGAACTGCACTGGAAGAATTTCTCCAAACAGACCGAGTAATCAGCATGCATACGCCGGATTATCGCGCCGAGGCGGACCTGGGGGCTATTCTTCGTGCTGCGATTGCCAATCGATGCTCGGCTATTCAGCTTCAGCGAGCGCAACCTAAGCGTCAGCGGATGTGATTTACAGCGCGGACTGATATACGCCCCGGCGTCCGTTGCAAGCTCTTCTTGTTCCTCCGCTCGCCCGCAGCCGTGATTCCAGGATGGGATGGACCGCTGCTATCGCTTCTCAAGATACCGTTCATCCCGTTATTCAACCACCCATTTTTTCCACCGGATCGGTCCCATCTCGATTGGCAGTGCATCGATGAGCGCAGTAAATCCTTCAAGGTCGTTAGTCACCTCTTTATAGATGTAAGGGGTGAGCAAACCTGGAACGGGTGCAGCGTTCGGATATCGCAACGTGATGATGGCGAACTTCCTATCCTTTTTTCGTTTCTGCTGTACCGCATAATCAATTTCGGCGGCTAAATACTTCTCGTCCACGAAATGCTCAGTCAGGAAGAACACAGCGGCACAGGACTCTTCGAAGCCTCTAAATATCTCTCTTTCCAGATTAAAGCCTGCCGCCATGTTCCGTTCGTCGAGCCATGGCTCGAACGCGAGCGCATTCAAAGCGTCGAAGTATCTCTTTACGAGCGGCTTGTCCGGCGACTTGTGACTCAGGAAAATTTTCAGTTCTTTTTTCCCAGGAATTCTGATCAGTGGTACTGCCTGTAGCACGCGTGCTTCGGGCGACGCCACATCGGCCGCTCGCCCTAGCCGGTATGAAAGTTCGTCTGCAAACGGTCGCAAGATGAGAGCTCGAAAGTACGATACCCAATCTTCCTCTTTGCCTTTGTAATGCGCGATCCCCAAACTGATAACAAGTTTTGGCTGTTGGCGCGCAGCAGAGAGAATCTGATACCGCAGCAGGAATTCATCGTCGCTGTCCAACGGAAACTCGATTTTGCCGTTTTGCCGCTGGGCCGCCTTCCACCATTCGTCTGCTCCAATTGCACCTTTAGGGTTGACGGATTCTATTACGCTGCGCACAAGTGGATCGCTCTCGCAGCATTGCATGAATCTGTCGAAATGGTGTTGGAACGTCGAAGAATCTTCGTGCAGCACGGAATCACGGCAAAGCTTGAACGTGCGCAGCGAATTTGCAATTTCGTCTGTCGATGTCGGCACATTATGTCCTTAAGTGAAGATGACTGTAGTGTTGCAATACGGGCAAGTTCGTAAGCTATTCCAAGATTCCGCGACTTTCATTTGCTGGCCGCAGCATAGGAAGTCCACAATCTTAAAATCGGGCGGTTCCGGTCCGTGCAGAGGTCGCATCGGCGGGGCGGAATGGCTAATCTCAATGGAGAAAGAAAGTAAGCCTCCAGTGTTTCCTCGGCCAACATGACCCAACCCCCCTAACATTTCTTTGACTTTGGGGAGCATATACTCGCGGTAGACGATGCGTTTCACGTACGCCATCGTTTCATCTGTATGCATGCGGCTACTGTCATCTTCGTAAAGACAGTAGGGGCACCGCAACGTCTGTGGTGAATGGGCCGAACAGGTTTGGTCTCCGACCTCGATTCCATTTCTTCTACAATAGGCGGTTAAGACCGATTGCATCTCACCGGGATCCACCTTTGTCTTGAAATCACGCCCACAAGATGCACAAGTTCGGCGTAAAAACTGATCTCGGTCTGTACTGAGTGCGACAGACCACCTAGACTGATTATCGTCGTCTTCCATGATAAGTGCGGCTCGGTATAATCAACACCTGCTCACCTGTCCTGCAAGGCTCAGGTCAGAACGGCTTCGATTGATTCTTCATGACTGATAACCCCTCATTCCACCAGCGCGTGACGGCGACGATCAATAGCAGCCGCGAGTCATCCTCGGCGTGCTGACGGTAAAGCTCCGCGTCGAACCTGCATTCAGCACATTCCTGCAAATGGGTTTCAGCAAACTCCGGGGCTTTCTTGATTCGTTCAACTCCCGCCAGATAGTCCTCTGCTGTTAGAGGCGGGGGAAACATCCGTTTCATTTCGTCGCAGATCATTAGGAACTTCTAACGCTGGCTCACATAACGGGCAAGTCCGGTTCATTGCCGTCCGTCTTCAATGCCTGCTTCCACCAACCCTCTACGACCACGATCAACTTTAGTCGGGCTTCATCGTCGGGTTGCGCAGTCCGCTCGGCGTAGTCCCTGCATTGTGCGCACTCACGCAAATGCTGTTCCGCAAATTCAGGGTCTTTGCGGATTTTCTCCATGCCCTCAACGAACGCCAACCCGGTTAATGGCGGTGGGAATAGTCGCTTCATCAAATCACAAATCATTGAATTTCTAACCTTCCTAAGACGACTTTCATTTTGGTAACAGCCGCAGATTATAACCCAGAATCTCTGTCCAAACGGTTTGGTGAGTGAGGAGGGCTGCGTACTGAAAGCGAGGCAGAAGCGTGTCTCGTCGGGACCGCGGATGCGCAGCAGCGGTGCATTTCTTCTCATAAAGACCAATTTGGTTCGGCGGGTACGCCGCAGTTGGGCTGGTTACTATGTTGTCCACTGAGCGAATTGTTTGCCGAACAAAAATGCGAATCGGCACTCTTGTGGGCACTGCGATTAAAGGAGGACTTTTGCTTTGCTGAATGCACGATCGAAGGAAGATGACTTGGTCAAACAACACATGCCGCAGGTTCGTGCAATCGCCGGAAATTTCAGACGTAAGTTTCCACATTCCGAACTCGACGATCTAATTGGATATGGATTAGTGGGGTTGCTCAAGGCCATCAGGGGCTTCGACGAGTCCAGAGGCGTCATGTTGAAAACATATGCTGAATACCGAATCCGCGGCGAGATTCTCGATGCTCTGCGCAACATGCAACCACTCTCTCGGAACGAGTATGCAAAAAAGAAGATGCAACTTTCAGACGAGGAATGTGCCGTTCCAATACCCGCCTATGCTGTTCCAGTCCAACAAACATTTAATAACCAACTTGGAGATGAGCGGACCATTCAGCGCGCGCAAGGCGAATACGTGCGAAAAGAGAGCCAATACTTGCTGCTCGACGCTATTTCGCGCCTACCGCGTTGCGACCGTGAATTGATCAGGATGCGTTACGAATACGGTTGGACCTGGCAAATGATTACAGAGCGGATGAACGTGACGTCGTGGAAAGCAATGCAGTTGCACAATGCGGCTTTGGAACGGTTGCGTCGTCTATTTAGTTGTGGTCCAGGAATGGCGGCGGCAGGTATGCCCAATATTATTCCTCGCTTGGAGGGTTGGCGTGGATGATCTAAGAAGTTCCTTGCGGTACGAAAGACCTGGACTTGTAGAATTCGACGAGGTTATCCCGTGGTCGCCTGAGTATCGCGACAGATTCCAAATCGACGAAGAAGTCGCGGACCCCATCGTCTCGGCCGCCGTTGACGCATGCTAAGGGATTAAATCAAAGCCGAACAATGATGTTCTACTCCCACTTGTCTTTTGCCTTCGATTCCGCCGTCGTCTGCCATTGCATATTATCGGGTGAATCATTGCCGCCGTGCTTAAGCGCTTGGATATGGTCCACAACATAACCGGGGCAAGCGCCGTATGTCCTGCCGGTGCTCGGACAAGGGTGGGTGTTCTGAAAGGCGTGCCTCGCTCCTCGACTCCGTTTGATCTTTCCGCGTGAATCGCGAGCGCAAGACACGCACTTAGCCGTCGAACTGTGGGCGCGGTACGTAACTGAACTGCGCGGCGCTCGCGTTACACTGCTGCGCGATCCACGCGCGTGCATAGGGAACGAAACGGCGAACGTGAGCATAAACAGGAGGAATATCTTCGGCATAGGGCGACTCCGCAGGCGAATGACAGGCGGTAGGATTGTACCCGATTGTTTTAGGAATCCGAACGGAGAAATTCACTGCACCGTGCACAGACACACCTGACAATTATTTTATAGACATCGCATCTGTGAAGTGTAGAATGTCCCCAAGGGCCACGGGTGGTGGCTGCGGCCCTCAATATACCTTCTTGACATCTAAGTGAAGATCATCCACGAATTGGAGTGGGGGGCAATATGGTGCCGCATCAATCGTTAATTTCCGAGGCGCGAGCGAAGGTAGAGGAATGCCGCATTCAGTTGAACGCGATCCTCCGTGATGCCAAGGACCACGAGCTCACAGATGACGAGAAAGAAGCCATCAGGAGACTGCATCTGGAAATTGCCACTGCGGTGGAAGAGCTCTTACGACAAACGAAAGTTATGAGTCCCGCGTTGGTTTACTTAGTGGCAGCAGGGTGTGCGTGGTTTTGCTCGGCTGGTTTAGCGCTTTTTGTATGACTGTCCCGTAGTATTGAAACTCATCCGCAATCCGCTTCCTTAACCTTTCATGCTCGACCGGGTCATATTTATTTTCGGCGGCATAGCGCTCGAACGCATCCAGTGCGGCAAGCACCCGCTGAAGAGCGGCATCAACTTCTTCAATTGCAACGCCCATCAATCCACTCCCCTCATGGCGGTAAGCTATTCACTGCCTCTTCGATGCATTTCGAAGACAGGCGAGCTTCCAAGATTCCACATTTTTCCTACGATAAATAGAATACGCCCGACCCGCGGCTTTGCAACACTCATCTTCCCTGCTGCCGAAGCAGGCTAACCGGGCTCGATATCAGAGTAAATGCAGTCGCGATATATAGGAACTGCACCCGTCCCGTAGCATGTAGTGCACGGATCGTCGGTAACGCCTCGGCCTGTCCCGACACATGTACTGCAAGGGGCCAACGCGAGTATCTTGCGGGTTTCATTTTCTTGCGTTGTGCTTTCGGGATTGGAATCGGTCATGTCTGCCGTTTCTTTCTATCGTTCCGAGGAGAGGAGACGGTCCGTCGCCACACTGGTGCCGAACTCCCGCCCAGGAGAAACTCGCCTTACGCGCCAGTTTCAAACCGTCCCCGGAGAACATATCGGCAGCAGGGCGACGCCTATCGAGCTTTTTATTAGAGAACAAACCCAACCCGCATAGGCAGGCGGTAACTGAGGTTCACAGGCGCTTAGTCGGAAGAGACGCAAGCGCCATCGCATCAGGACCGTCTGTGATGAGAATCACGTGGAGTCGAACAGTTAATTGCGTCGCAATTGAGAAGACGGTTTCAGCGTTCTTAATGACGGCGGCTTGCTGTTCAGGCGGCATCGGCAGTCGGTCCAGCATGCCCAGAAACACTGTCTCAATGTCGTCAAAATAGAAGCGGGCGCGCCGGACCAACTGCTTCATGTACGGCTGCGTGAATTGCCGGTCCATCTGGTTCAGCATCGCAACATTCTCGCCTACTTGCGCTCGCAACTCTTCAATTCGCGGTCCCAATCCGTTTTGCATCGTGCGTTGTACCTGTCGTGTGGACGAAGATTTAGCTTCCCACAAATCGTAAACATTTGCCCCCTGTCGTGTTTTACATAGAACGGCACATACGTGCCACGCGCCTCCGTGCCATTGTCACTTCTGCTGCTGCATACCACTGTTGAGAAGTGTTTTCCGCTCCCCCCACCCAACCCAATAGACCGGTGAACGCAAATACAAGGTGGCGCGCGCGCACACGTCAATCGTGGTGCGCTAGAAGTTCACAACGAGGTGAGCATGGGATTGTCGTTAGCCGGGATTCTCTTTATCTACGCGTGTGCCGCTTGTGGCTATCGGGTAACGGGGATGGTGCTGGGATTGCCGCTGGCCGTGTACGGCCTGTGGCGCGAGATTTTTGACAACGGCAGGTTAATTTGAGAAACAGACTTGTATTTTCCCGCGCGCACTTTTAGGGGACCGTTCTGCCTCATCTAACCTGACGATTCGAATGTACGCGCCAAATCTTGCCAACGGTCCAGATGCTTACGGTGTACTTCATTGCAGCCCGTCGCTTTGCATCTGCCACCGTTACCCCATCTTCCATCAGCTTCCGAATCAGTTCACAAACGCGCAGCTCTTCATCAACACTCAACCGGTCTCGCCTCCGACCAAATCGTGCATTTCCAGTCATTGCACGTCGCGAAGATCCCCTCACTTTTAGACCGCTGTATCAGTGCACTAACAGACGGAATTCTTAGCTGCTGCTAATTTTACCACGCATATTTTGAGCCGGAATTTCGCTGACATGGCTCCCAGGCACATCGAATCCGATGCTGTATTTCGGGAAAGGTACTGTGGGATATTGCTGGTTTGATTATAGCCTGCGCGTGGCTAAAATGGAGGCAGCAGGATATCGCCAGCAGTGCAATAAATTGGAATCTTCAGTCGTTACGATTTGAAAGGGGGATATCAAATGGAAACCATACGGATCACCACGGACATGAGCAAACACGCCGGATGCGGTGGCTTTCTAGGTATGGCTCAGGATGCACCAATTTACGTTATTGAACACGCGGGCCATGAGACCACGCTTCCCGGTGTGGAGATGGTATGCCTCAAGTGCGGAGAGATGATTCGAGCTCAGAATCAAGTCGAGGTAATGCAGACTGCCTAACGAGCGTTTTCGATTGACACAGCAAGTCCGATTTGAGAACGTGTAGCCAATCCACACACTGACTAAACCATGAGCCGGAGGGCTTGAGACCATTCCCCAGCCTTCCGGCTCAAAAACACTCATTTTCCACAGGGAATCGCTAGGACGCAGCTGAAGAAGCTGAACTGTTTGAACGTCGACGAGTACCGTTCAGAGCAGACTCCGCATCTGCCCTGAACCATGCACCGTTAGCTCGCACGCCGGATATCGTTCGGGTTGTCGCCACGACGATCTAGCGTATCGACGTTTGACGTGCCGGACGCCTGGGTATGTCTGCCCTTCAACGCGACTGCTGCGATAAATATCGCGGCGAGGAGGAGCCAGAGCCACGGACTACGGCCTTGGCGCGGCGCTGTGTTGTCGGTATCCGCCATTCCGGTCTGCGATCCCGCGCGGTCGTTGTTACCGTTTTGCTGATTCTGACCAGTCGGATCGCCTGTTTCAGGATGCACGGCCAGACTTCGTGCGCATTCTGAAAAACAGCGGCAATAATCTGCGGGACGCCTTGATGCACGTCGAAATGGAGCTAATGAGCGCCTGAGAGGGTACTTAATTCGCTTAATTCGCTTATTTCGCAACTCGCAAGAGCGTAAGCGCCTGATGATGGCCTGTGCGCCCAGGCCGAAACCGGGAGAAGTTCCCCGGTCGCGCATCGCGCACACATTGGGACGGAGTCCGACGAGATGTATCATAGCGATCTGAGCACAGGCCACCATCTTCGCCTGTGCGAAGCCCCGGAGCTAACTACTCGCTGGCCGGGTGGGTGAAGCCCGGCCATTTGACAACACTGGTCCGCTTTGTTACTTGTGCGACATGAGCGACATATACCTTCGCAAGATACCAGAAGATTTGGTCCGAAGAGTTAAAGCACACGCGGCTTTACAGGGTATGACTATGACGCAGTTTGTTGTCGAAGCCCTGGAAAAGGTACTCAAAGACGAAGGAGCAGCCACACCGAAGCGTGCGGCCGCATCTCGCAAGCAGTGAACGGAGCGGACCACGGCGATGTGATCCGCTCCTTCAATGAGCTACCAGCGGGGCAACGGATCACGTAACGTCTCCCGGACCATCCTTCCGTTAATTTCGGTCACGTAATGCGGATTGTCTAATTGCCACTGCGTGACTACGTTTAGGAACGAGTCGCGTATTTCTGCCCCTGAGCAACCAACTGGAGCGGCGTGGGGCCGTTTGCGCCACCCTTTTGCGGGGTTCTTTTTATGGCGGCGCTTCCGGTCGGCTGCGTTAAAGCGTTCCTTGTCGGCGTAGGATAGCGTGAGCGCCCGCTTAGCCTTGTATCTTTTCCATCGCTCTTGATTTTTCGGACGCTCTCTCGCGTTTCTGCGTGCTTTCACTGCTGCCCATCGTTCGGGATCGGCTTGGAGCTGTTGCCGATACCTACGACTATAGGCGCGCAGCTTCGCGCGTCTCTCTTCATCTGTCATTCGCGGTCGCTGTACCTTGGTGCGGACTATCGCCGATTTCTTCGGAAGCGGTTCGCGTGCCGCCTTGGGGTGTTCTAATCGCCTCTTAGCATGCCAGCGGTTCTGCTTTGCTCGGTTTTTAGCTCGTGATGCGTCAGCATTTTGCCAATAACGCATTCTAGCGAGTTCCTGCTTCTTTGCTGCCCAGGCCTTATAATTCTCAGGGTCAGCTTTCAGCATTTGCATTTTTGCGTAGTATCTCCTGAGGTCGGCCTCGCGCTTACGGGCCGATCTCTCTTCGTCTGTCATGGCACACTCCTGGTGGAATGGGACGCCCCGAGTATCCATCCAAATTAAGCACTCTGCGGAGTGACTACGCGGTGACTCTTGACACGCGATGATGACGAGCGTACATTGCGTGCATGACCGTACTAAACATCAGAAACATGCCTGATGACATTATGCGTAAAGCGAAGTCAGAGGCAGCATTGCAGGGCGTAACGCTGAAGGAGTTTGTTATCGCCGCGATGGAAGCGGCACTTCAAAAGAAGGAGGAATCACCGAAGCGCGGGACCGCATCCCGCAAGCAGTAAACAAGCGCCCTAGCGCCGTGTTCCACCACGACGCCAGAGCTAACCACACATCGGCACAGGAGGCCGACAGCATGGCTAAACGCAAAATAGCACTATCCGCTCGAAAGAAGTCAACAGCCGCACCCGCAACACCGCAGGAAAGTACAAAGAAATACACGCCGGTCGAGAAATCGCCCTATTCATTCCTGCCAACAGTGAACCTGCCAGAACGCGGTCGCGTCGTCGTCCGACAAATTCACCTGCCAGTTGGCGCGACTCAGCAACAAAAGCGAGCCTACTGGGAGAAGAGATACGACGCAGAAGACGCGCACCTTTCGGCACTGATGGAGTACATCGACCTTCTCTCCGAGACTGTTTTCAAAACAAACGTCGCGGTGTTTGGTTTTCATCCGTGGTGGGGTCCAAGCCACTTCTGTCCAGAGCATGAACCGCTTATCGCCCTTGGCTCCGATCTGCGATCTGCCAGTCAGCACATACGGGACGCGTGGAACGCAATCAGGTTTAAGTGGAACAAGCAGCAAGCGGAATGGGCCAAGGGCGACGCCGTAGAGGAAGCCGCAAAAGAGGCAAAGCGCAACCAGAAACCGGCTCTCAAGGTGAAAGGGGGTGCGCAATGAAATCAAAGAAAACCATGCCTCATCCCACGGCTGTTCCCGCAACGATTGACTGGACGGGTCGCTTCAGTGAGCGCGAGCGGCGCGAATACCTGCGCCTGGTTGCGCTCATTTGCGACGGCGCTCGGTCACTCCATGCGACCGAACTGGCATTCACGGAAGCCATGCCGAGTCTCATCAATACCTTCCTATGCGGCGTCAATGAGACAAGGGATCGGGAACATCTCCGCCCGATGTTCGAGAGGTTGGCATCGGTGCTCGCCTATTTGAATGATGCGAAGTGGACGCTGTACGAGCTAATAGAATGCCATCTGGATGATAGGGAACACGACGCCGATACTTTCCTCTGGATGACTAACAACGGCGAGCTTCCTAAAATCGGAAAACTGATATACGGCGACTGGATGCAGGAGCTTTTGGACGCTAGCGATCGTGGGACCGCCGAGGCTCCCCGTGTGCGCGTTCAACGGAAAGGCGGTGCGCAATGAAGAAAACCACGAACAGTCCAGCCTCGCCAAAACAGGCCGCACAGATAGAAATGCGTCCGCGACTCAAGCCCTATTCCGATGAAGAGGCTCGGGCCTTTCAAGCGTTCTCGACGCAGGAGCATTTGACGATGATCGTGGATACATTGGACGCGCTCAAGGACGCCATCCGATATGCGATCTCCGACCACCGCGAGAACTTCAGCGATTACTACTCGACGAGACGCGAGATGCGAGAGCACCTAGAGGAGATTGAAGACCGCGTGAAGTACTAGCGACTGGAACCCACCGGCGCGGGCCTGCGCTGCGCCGGATACCGCAACTCCCGGAGTGACAGTCCGGTTTACTTCTTCTGGAGAATCGCCATGAAACGAGCAGCCCTGTACGCCAGAGTCAGCACTAACAACGGCCAGCAGAATCCGGAGATGCAGCTTGCCGAACTGCGGGAGTATTGCCAGCGTCGTGGCTGGACTACTCAAGAGTACGTGGACCATGTATCGGGGGCGCGCGAAAAGCGCCCCTCTTTGGACCGCATGTTGGCAGACTGCCGGCGTCGGGCCGTGGATGCGGTTATCGTTTACCGCTATGACCGCTTCGCCCGTAGCCTCAGACAGCTCGTGAACGCCTTGGAGGAGTTCCGGTCCCTCGACGTGGACTTCATCAGCTTGCACGAGGGGGTAGACACGAGCACGCCGAACGGTCGGTTGATCTTCGGGATCTTCGCGAGCATCGCGGAGTTCGAACGGGAGTTGATTCGGGATCGGGTAAAGAGCGGCATCGCCAACGCCAAGTCGAAGGGTAAGCGCCTGGGCAGACCTGCCGTGGAAGTGGACGCCGCAAGGATTTCCAGACTTCGCGCTACAGGGGCTTCCTGGACTTCCATATCATCGCAGCTAGGCGTGAGTATCGGCACGGCGAGAAGGGCGGCTTCTTGCCCTGCCAAAATTGTATCTGCACGTATTCAGATGCAAGGCTCCGAACCCACTGAGTAGACGTGAGCGGATATCGGGCCGCGTCCCTGCCAGAAACATATGATTTCGGCATAGGCATTCTCGATTCCTGGTACAATCCCTTGCCACAATCACAGTCTTGCGAGGGAGCATGGGAGTCGAGGTCATCATCTGCCCGCTTTGCCATGGTACGGGCCGGGTCCAAAAAGAGAAGAAGCCTACGCTGGAGGAGCAATGTCGAATCGTACCCGGCATGACAGTATGGGCCAGCAGTGGGCCTAGGTCTTGGGAACCTGCGATTGTCCACTCAGCAACGCAGCGAGGCGTTAAGGTTAGATTTTCGCCGCGCGGTGGATTGTGCAATAGATTCCTGAGCTGCGTTCAACCTCGCGACCCTGGATTGGATGGGGCTGATAAGCCGCGCTTCTATCCGTCTGATGCGCCTGGGCAGGAGCCTGCGCCGTTCGATGTTCCGCGACCGCAGCCAACGCCACGCAGAAGGCGCGGGCTTTCTCCGTGGACTGGACCCGTGGGAACATAGCGCGGCGGGAGTCCCTTGGCTTGACCGCCCCCGGGGGAACCCCGGCCCCACCGTGCCGCCGGGATGTATAGCCCCGGCACTAAAATTTAAAATTTTTTTGACTTTGGTCGGATCCAAATTTATCACAATGAGCACCAACCCAATGTCGATCCAATACAAGAAGCGAAACATATCACTCAATGAAGGCATGCAAGAATGGCAACGTGACTTCGAGCAGCAGATCACTACAGCACTAAAGTTGCTGCTGGAATCCAAGCATCTATACCAGGCCGTAACGATCGACGAACATACCGAACCAAAGACTTCAATAGCGGAGGTACAAAGCCGTGTATCTCCCACATACTCACATCACGAACTGTTCACGTCTTACGCTACTGAGCGAATGATTGAAAGGTGGAAAACTGCAATCGATACAGACCCTAAAACCTCTTCGCTGGTGACTATGCGATTTCCAGACGTGAAATTGTATTGCGGAAAGTGTCAACGCGTTGAGCCCTTCAACTTGGTTTCTGTTGAGGAGTGTCCTCCTCCGAAAACCGCTCAAATATTCAATCCCCGTGGAGCGGTCCAAGTTTTCACTGTTTCTATGCTGTGCCAATCATGTAAGCACTATCCAGAAGTTTTTCTACTCCGACGTTCGCAGAGTCGTTTGCAAATCTGCGGGCGAGCCCCCATCGAGGCTGTTCAGGTTCCCTCTGTGATTCCGTTAAAAGTGAAACGCTTTCACTCTGGGGCTATGGTGGCCCATCAATCCGGCCAAACGCTCGCCGGCCTGTTCCTGCTGAGGACATTGATAGAGCAGTTCTGCCGATCTATGCTTTCCAATCCGGCCGACCACGCGGATCAAGTGATGGATGCTTACATGGAAACCTTGCCGGACGATTTCAAATCTCGATTCCCCTCGGTTCGCGAGATGTATGGCGCTCTGAGCGTCGCTCTGCACAACGCCAATCCTGACGTGGAGTTGTTCGATAGGTGCGCAGGTCAAATCACCGAGCATTTCGACGCTCGTCGTCTATTTAAGTTGTGATCTAGACATAATTCTTTTGTTCAGAATTTTGTTCAAAAAGCGCCACGAGTACGCCTTACCCGCCATCTCCCGCCACGTATCGCCATGCCTCGCCAACAACATACCGTGGGGGCTATAACTACGAAGCAAAGGGTCGGGTGTTCGAATCACCCCGGGCGCACCATTTTCCTACATTCATTTAACTTCTGCCTCAATGCTATACTCAGCAAAATGGAGTTCGAGTGGGATGAGAAGAAATCCGCTGCAAACCTTTCAAAGCACGGAGTCTCCTTTAATGAGGCCAAGGAAGTGTTCGCCGATCCGCTGTACGTGGATTTCCATGATCCAGATCACTCGAACGGTGAATTTCGCTATATCATGATTGGTCAATCACGGCACGGTCGATTACTGATGGTTGCTTACACGGAACGAGCCGACGTGATCCGAATTATTAGCGCCAGAGAGGTAACGCGGCGGGAGCGAGAAGCCTATGAAGAAAGCTGAGAACAAATTTGGGGATGATCTTCGCCCGGAGTATGACTTGAAAAGGATGAAGGTGCGGCGACTTGGACCTGCGCGGAAGAGCTTCGGAGATGTTGTCCGTCTGGAGCCGGATGTTGCTGATGTGTTTCCAGACGCTGGTTCGGTTAATGCAGCCCTGCGATTTCTGATTCGGGTTACTAAGGATAAGCGGGCGTCCGGCACCCGAAACCGTTCTTAGTAATGCGGCCTCGTCCTACGACCTCATCAACGCGTTAACGTGAGCGAGTTCTTTCAGTTTAGGAAGGGCGGGTGGCGCATGTAAGCGTGGGTGCCCCGCACGAGCGTGCTCGTGTGGGATTCTGCATTCAGTGGATTGGTGAGGGCTTCTCGTAGCACTAGGCCGCCGGCACGTCCACCACTGAAAGACTCCCCAACACCGAAGGTTGCCTCTCCAGCTTCTTCACGCACATAATGCTATCGTAGATCACCCCACGATTGTTTGGAGCCTTGTTAATGAAGAAAAGAATAAGCTATTACAGCGACGGCCTAAAACTGTCCGGAATACTTTCTACGCCTGACAATTCCCGAGAAGAAAGAAAATTGCCTGCTGTCTTGCTTGTGCCAGGTTTCATGAGCACCGCGGAAGCTTTTTTCCCTGGATTCGCTGAAGAGTTGAACGCAGCTGGCTTTGTTTCGCTAACCATGGATTTCAGAGGATTCGGAGAGAGCGAAGGCGTGCGCGGCGAGGTGATTCCGTACCTACAGATCTATGACGCTACAAACGCCATATCCTACTTGCAATCAAGACCAGAAGTGAACCCCGACAAGATCGCCTTGTTAGGTGTAAGTCTGGGAGGAGGAGAAGTAGCATACATAGCAGCTCTAGACCGGCGAGTGAAGTGTGTCGCCTCCATGGTGCTGGTCGGTGATGGCGAGCGGAGGATGCGAAGATTCCGAACCGAGCAGGAGTGGCAAACATTAATGCAAAAGGTTCAAGAGGACAGGATAAACAGAGTCTTGACTGGCAAGTCCAAAGACTTCCATGGTTTTTTGCGAGAGGGAACCGATTCGGTACTGATAATGCCTCCTGATCTGACCTCTTCCTTAAAGAGTGCTGAACAGGTGGAAGAGGAAAAAGGCAACAAAACAACGCTAGCAACAGTGGATGGGTGGCTGGGCTACAAGCCGGAAGAGATTATTGATAAGGTGTCTCCAACGCCAATTCTCTTTGTTCAAGCCGAGAAGGACGAGCTCGAGGCTGATGACGCCGCTATCTTATATCGGAAGGCTAAGGAACCGAAGAAGCTCTTCACTCTAGAAGGCGGCGTACACTTCGACGTGTATGGCAAGAGGACAAACGAAGCTATGAAACCGGTCCTCGAATGGTTCAAGCATTACCTTCAATGAATCAAATGCAGGATTGATCACAGTCTACAAGTGATGTCTGGTTTTAGGTGGGAGTGACGGGAATGAATCGTACGAAGCACCGGCGCCGAAAATGACCATCAGCATATCCGGTCATCGTCACCCGGACATTTTAACGGCACCTCAAAGCGACTACAGCGACAGCATCCGCGCCACGCCCACCTTCATACGCGACAATCCGGCGGAGGCGCGTTTCATCACGCCCCGCTCGGCGATCTCAGCGAAGATGGAGTAGGAGACTGGTGTGACCAGCAGTGTCAGCAACAGGCAGAGTGACTGTCCACCGATGATGGTTACGGCAATCGCGGAACGCTGGCTGGAGCCTGCGCCGATGCCGAGCGCCGTCGGTATCAGGCCGGCAATGATTGAGATGGTCGTCATGAGGATGGGGCGTAGGCGGACGTGATTGGCTTGGATAATGGCTTCGCGCAACGGCACGCCTTCTTCACGCAGCTTGTTGGTGTAGTCCACCTGTAGAATGCCGTTTTTCTTTACAATACCAAGCAGCAGGAACACACCGAGCGCGCTCCAAAGGTTCAAAGTGCGGTGTGTCAGCCAGAGCGACAGCAGTGCAAAGGGGATTGCCAGCGGCAGGCTGAGCATGATGGTAAAGGGATGGATGAAGCTCTCGAACTGCGCCGCCAGCACCATATACATGAAGATGGATGCCAGCAAGAACGCGATGATCAGGTTTTGCGTGGTTTCATCGAGCACCTTAGCGGTGCCGGAGCGTGCGAAGCCATAACCTGGCGGTAATCCGAAGCTTCGAATCCCGCCTTCCACCTCCCGAATGGCGGCATCCAGTGGAAATCCATCGCGGTTGCTCGCGTTAAAAAGAACAGAGAACTGACGGCGGTAACGATCCAGATAATTGGGTTTGTACCCGCGCTGAATGGAAGCTACGTTTTCCAAACGCACCTGGCCAAGCCTGGACGATGGCACCAGCAGCTGCGCCAGAATCGCCGGATTTCTCTGTTGCTCCGGCAAGAGCTGCATGGTTACATCGTACTGCTCATTGTCTTCCTTATAAGTGGAAATCTGATCGGTACCTGCCATCATTAAACGCACCGCGCTCGCAACATCGCCCGCCCGAACCCCCAGATCGGAAGCCCGCTTGCGATCAATGTTGATCTGGAACTCGGGGTTGTTCATGTCGGCGGCGACATAGACATCAACTAGGTTGGGGCTTGCTTTTACGCGCCTCTCAAGCTCGTGAGACACCCTGATTAAGTTGATGTAATCAGGCCCCAGAATTCTTGATTGAATTGCAGTATTGTTTTCACCGCCACCTAGAGGATTGGGCATGGCGATGCGCGGCCGCACGTTTTTAAAGCGGGCGTCCATCATGTCGCGAATCTTGTCTGCCACCTGGGCGGCTGTCAGGTTCCGCTTCGACGGGTCAACCAAACGGATGTACATGTGAGCGTGTGTCGGTCGCTCGTTGATAATGGGAGCTACAAATTCCACCTCAGGAAATTTGAGAAATTCAGCCGACATTTCAGCGCAAACTTTTTCCGTCGCGCGAATCGAGCTCCCCACCGGAGCGTCAATCAGGGCTGACATCTCACTTTGATCTTCCGACGGCAGAAAGTCTCGGCCAACCATGCGATTGAGCGGGAATACAGCAAGAAAACAGAGAACTGAAACGACAATGATGACGGCGCGGTGATCCATTGACCACTCGAGAAGCCGTCCGTAAACGCGGTCGATCCAGGCATAAAACGGCGCCTCTCGCGTGGTGTGCTCATGCCCGGCATTGTTCTTTCGTTCGTGCTTCAGCAGGACCGAACTGAGCATCGGAGTCAGTGTAAAGCTGACGAGCATCGAGACCAGAATCGAGAAGGCCATGGTCCAGCCGAACTGGTTGACGTAGCGGCGAGCGTATCCGGTCATGAACGCAACCGGCACAAAAATAATGACAAGCGAAATCGTGGTGGCGAGAACCGCCAGGGTAATTTCCTTGGTCGCTCCGATGGCCGCCTCTTTCGGTGGATGGTCTTTTTCTTCCATCCAGCGGACGATGTTTTCCAGCACCACGATAGCGTCGTCAATCACGATTCCGACAGCCAGCGTGAGCCCCAGCAGGGTCATGTTGTTCAGCGTAAAATTCATCCACTTCAAAAGCGAAAACGTCGCAATGATGGAAGTGGGAATCGCCACCGAGGCGATCAGTACAGATCGCCAATTTCGGATAAACAACAGGACAACCAATGAGGCCAGCAAGCTGCCGAAGATAAGATGTTCTACGAGAGCCTTGATTGATGCTGATATGAATGTCGAATTGTCCCGCACGATTTGGAGGCGAACGCCGGAGGGCAATTGCTTTTGAATGCGGGCCAGATCTTTTTTTACATCGGCGATCACCTCTACGGTATTCGATCCCGATTGCCGCCTGACATCGAGCGCTACAGCCTCTGCGCCCCGACTGTTGCGTTCCTGGAGGTAGTACCAGGTGATCTCGTCAGGGTAAGAGTCTTCGACGCGGCCGATATCGTTTACCCGGATGGGGGCGCCGTTACGGTTGACAACGATGATATTTCCGAACTGCTCAGGCGCGTCCATTCGTCCTAGTGTCCGCACGCCCGTTTCGGAATCTCCTTCACGAATGGAGCCGCCTGGAGCTTCGACGTTCTCGCTTTGGATGGCGCGCTCCAGTTGGTCAATCGTGATGCCATAGGCATTCAGCTTATTGATGTCACCGAAAATGCGGATCTGCCGGGGACGCCCGCCGCTGAGTGTGACTTCCCCGACGTTGTTGACGGTCTCAAGCTGGCGTTTGATTAATTTGTCCGCGATTTCCGTAATCTCGCGCAGGTTTGTATCGCCCGATACCACGACGGTGAGCACCGGGTCGGAGTCCGGGTCGACTTTTTGGATCACTGGCGGATCAATATTCGGCGGCAGCGTCCGCATCGCAGCCGCGACCTTCTCACGGACATCCTGTGCGGCGCTTTCCGTGTCCCGCTCCAGGACAAATTTGCACGTAATATTTGAGACGCCTTCCTGGCTGCGCGCAGTGAGTTCGTCCAGTCCGCTCACGGTGCTCACAGCGTCCTCAAGCGGCATGACAACCTGGCTGTTCATTTCCACCGGCGACGCGCCAGGCAGCCGGACTTGAATGGTTACAGTGGCGGGATCCGCCGTAGGAAAGAGGTCAACGCCCAGATCGCGGAACGAAAACACTCCGAGCACAACCAGAAAGCCGACCAGCATCACCGCGAAAACCGGCCTCTTCACGCATAGTTCGGCTAGAGTCATGGGGAGTTCCTTCCCTGAGCGCAACCGATTCTAACATACCGTCTCGTCAACGGACCTACGAATGGAGTACGACCGCAGGCGGAAAAACTGCAAGCCCAACGGTGCACGCTTGCTGCTTCAAGCGGGGCTGGACACATATGATAAGTTGGGACCACAGGCGTGAACGCTTAGGCTACAAAAAACGGGTCGAGTTTCATGACTGCGGGGTTCTAAGTAGGCGATTGTTACTCGTCTTCTAATTCCCGGTCGATCTGGGCGCGGTACTTCTCGACCAGGGCGGGAGTTGGCTCTTGAGCCGGAGGGGTTGTCGGAGGCGTGCCTTCCGCTGTTTCACCGGAATCGGCGTGGCTGAACCGGAACTTCATTCGCCATAGTACATACGACACAAGCATGCCGCCGAGCACCAGCACGACAAATGGCATCACCCACGCTGAAAGCGAAAACCCATTGCGTGGAGGTTCGGGGAGAATGCGCGGTCCGTACTGCTCGATAAAGCCGGCCACGATGGCGTCTTCGCCAACGCCGGCCGCGAGCTTCGTCTGGATGGTGCGGCGAATGAACGTGGCGGAGGAGCAATCCACGTGGTTGCACGAAAGCACCATGTAGCTACATCCGCACTGGCATAGCAGACGATTGGACACGCGCCGGAACGCGGCTTCGTCGTACTTGGGAGCGGGCTCTCCAGGCGGCGGTGTTGCGGAGCTGTAATCGGCGGC
>JADMIO010823502.1_pt1 | contig 19204 bp, 18 predicted proteins | sample 8958161 | NCBI WGS metagenome assembly JADMIO01 (sample SAMN16585339, study PRJNA669376) | soil metagenome | isolation source: Crop rotation soil | place: USA: Cullars Rotation, Alabama | collected 2011
GCCGCGACTTCAAGTCACGTGAATTCCAAGCTTCGGATCCCACTGTGCTGGAAAGGCGGGCCCTGGAAGTATGGCTCGCCACCGGACGTCCGATCTCGAGCTGGGAGCGCCCCACGGCCGAGCCGCATGCAGAGACACCCGCGTTGAAAATCGCCCTGACGATGGACCGCCCGCGGCTGGTGGAGATGCTCGACCGCCGCGTGGACGCCATGTACGCCGCCGGCCTGGTGGAGGAAACGCGCGGCCTGCTGGCGCGCTATCCCCGCTCCGCCCGCCCCTTCAGCGCGATCGGCTACGCGGAGGCGGCGGCGGTGGTGGACGGGGAAGTGGGGCTCGATGCGGCGATGGCGGAGACGCGGCGCCGCACGCGCGCCTACGCCAAGCGGCAGATGACGTGGCTGCGCTCGGAGCGGAATGTGCAGTGGCTGGACGCAGCGAATCGCGACCAAACATTCGAGGCGGCACTCAGCCTCGTACGAGGAACCATTTGAAACGACAGAGCATCCTTTTGATCCTGGCGGCGGTGCTCCTCGCCGCCCGTTGTGGAAACACCGCCGCCCCCCCGCCCGCCGTCGTGCCGCAGGGCGAAGACCGCTACCTCCTGGACCCGCGCGCCGGCTGGACGCCCGCCGCCCCGGAGCCGGTCGACCGCCGCTTCGAGGCCGCCTGGCGCTTCTACCTCGCCGGCGACTACGCGCAGGCCCGCCTCCGCCTCAACGAGCTGCGCACGAAGAATCCCGACTATGCGCCGGCCGCTCTGGCCGAGGCGATGGTGCTGCTAAGGCAGGGGGATGCGGGAGGCGCTCGCGCGATGGCGCGCCAGCTCGTCACCGATCATCCCGACTACCTCGCCGCGCGCGTCTTCGAAGCGGAGCTGGCCGTGGCGGACAAACAGACGCGTCGCGCCTATGAGCTCTATCGCGAGCTCGCAAAGCAGCCGAATGCGCCCGCCACCGCAAGCGAGCGTGCGCGCGAGCTCGAGACGCAGCTCTTCAACGAGCTCTTTGCTGCCGCGAGCGCCGCGCCGCCGGAGGAATCGATCCGGCTCCTGCGCGAGTCATTGCAGCTGCAGCCGGGCGCGAGCGCGGCGCGCATCCTTCTCGCCCAGCGGCTGATCGGGCAGCGGCAGTACGACGACGCACGGCGCGAGCTCGATCCGGTCATCAACTCCGGCGACGTCGATCGCGCCGACGTACAGGAAGCGCTGGCCGAGATCGAAGTGGGGCGCGGCCGCTATCAGGAAGCGATCATCCGCTACGAGCGGCTGATGCGCCGCACGAACGACAGGCGCTACGCCGAGCGGCTGGAAGACATCAAGGAGACCTGGAACGCGCTGAACATGCCGCCGCAGTACCAGCGCGCGCTGGAGTCGGAAGGCATCACCCGCGCCGATCTCGCCGTCCTCCTCTACTGGAAGGTGGCCTCGGTGCGCTTCGCCCAGAACCTCGGCGCGCCTCCCATCGCCATCGACATCGGCGACGTCGCCGGCCGCGAGGAAGTCGTCCGCGCCCTCGCCCTCGGCATCCTCAACGTCGATCCCGTGACGCGCCGCGTCGGCCCCTACACGCCGGTGACCACCTCCGGCCTGGGCCGCTTCGCCATCCGCGTCCTCACCGCCCGCGGCGCCGCCTGCGCGAAGACCTCGACCGACAAAATCCTCACCGCCTGCTCCGTCAGCGACCCGATGGTGACCGCCCCGAGCCCCGACGCTCCGGTGAGCGGCCGGCAGGCCGCGACGCTGCTGGAGCAGGTGGATAGGGCGCTTCGCTGACCTTGGTTGTTGGTTGTTAGTTGTTGGTTGTTAGTAGGACACCCGGCCGTACAAAGTACTAACAACCAACAACCAACAACCAACAACCGCCTCACCTGAACAACGTGAGCCTCACCACCCCAAACCTCTCCCGCACGATCCTTCGCGTGTTCGCCTCGATCGTCCGTTCGCGGGTTTTCTCGTCCAGCTTCGAGGCGTCGCCGATGGCGCGGGCCACTTCGGCGCGGATGGCGTCTGCGTCGGGGGCGGTCTCCAGGAGGTGCGCGATGAGCTCGCGCTCCACCTCGATCAACTGCTCCTCGATGCGGGGGACGCTCTTCTCCGCCATCAGCGCGCGGATGCGCTCGCCGAACGGCGGCGATACCGCGGCGACGTCGCGCGCGAGCGCTTCCACCAGCTCCGCCACCGCGGCCTCGGGCGCTTCCCCTTCGCCGCCGGCGTAGAGCTCCCGCCGCTCGTTCCAGAGCTCCTTCACCGCGTGCTTGCAGTAGGAGAGGCTGCTGATGATCCGCTTGCGGCCGCTCGTCTCGTTCTTCTCGAACACCGTGTCGATGGCCTCGATCACCACCGCCAGCGGCACGCCGTCCGTCGCCCACTGCTTCATCAGGGCCCAGTCCTTCGCCGAGAGAATGAAGGGCGTCGCGCGCCGGGCGGCGAAGTGCGATTCGATCTCCGTGAAGTAATCCTCCGGCACGGGCGCAACCTACCACGATGCTAGAATGGCGCACCTTTTTCGGAGCATCGAATGGATCCCGCCCCGCCGCGCGCCGAAGTCACGGTCTACTCGCCCCTTTTTTCCCCCTTTCGGCAGCCGCTGCAAGGGCCGACTGTCTCCATCGGCCGCGCCTCCGATTGCTCCATCCCCATCAAGGACCGTTACCTCTCCCGCCGCCACGCGGAGATCATCGCCGTCGGCGCGAAATGGGTGCTCAAGGATCTGGGCAGCGCGAACGGCACCTACCTCAACGGCAACCGCGTGGAGAACGACCATCAGCTGAAGACGGGCGACCGCATCCGCCTGGGTGACACGGAGATCGTCTTCATCGCCGCCGAGTCGAGCACGGACAAGTTCCTCGCCGTGGCCGACTCGAAGATCAGCGCCACCATCTCCATCCCCGTCCATGAGATCGACACCGTCAAGGGCGACTCGCAGGACGTCTCCCGCCTGCGCACCCTGAACCAGCTCGCCCGCGAGCTGATCGAAGACCGGCCGATGGAGGAGCTCTTCGGCTTCATCGTCGACCGGGTGATGGAGCACCTCCGCCCGTCGCGCGCCGCTCTCGGCCTCATCGCCGCGGACGGCAAGTCCTTCTACAACGTCGAGGTCCGCCGCCAGGACCGCAGCGACGCGAGCGAGCTGACCATCAGCCACACGCTGCTCAATGACGTGGTGGAGGAGAAGAAGGCGCTCGCCTTCATCGACGTCAGCGTGGACGAGAAGCTCAGCCGCGCGCAGTCGATCATCATGCAGGGCATCCACTCCATCCTCTGCGCCCCGCTGATGATCAACAACTCGGTGGTCGGCCTGCTCTACGTCGACTACCTCTTCAACCAGCGCGCGATCACCGAGGATGATGTGCGGCTGGTGGCGCAGATCGCACGGTTTGCGGCGATCAAGCTGGAGCAGACCCGCCTGCGCGAGGAGGCCATCCAGAAGCGCCTCATCGACGAGGAGCTGAAGACGGCCTCGACGATTCAGCGCCGGCTGCTCCCGCCGCCGCCAAAGGGGATCGAGGGCTACACGTTCTCCGGCATGAACCGGCCCTGCCGCACGGTGAGCGGCGACTACTACGACTTCGTGGTGCGGCCGGACGGCAAGGTCTACTTCGTGATCGCGGACGTGAGCGGCAAAGGGATCACCGCCGGCCTCATGATGGCGGGCCTGCAGGCCGCGTTCCGCATCTTCTGCAAGGGCGACCCGGAGCCGGCCGCGCTGGTGGCCGAGCTGAACATGACGCTGAAGGAGAACCTCCCCCAGTCGAAGTTCGTGACGCTCTTCCTCGGCCGCCTCGACACGCGCACCGGCCACATCCAGTACGCCAACGCCGGCCACACCCCGCCGCTCTGGGTGCGCAAGGACAGCGTGGAGGAGCTGGGGGAGACCGACCTCCTGCTCGGCGTCGTCACGCGCGCGGAGTACACGCAGCGCGACGTGCAGCTGGCTGAGGGTGACGCGCTGATCCTCTTCACGGACGGCGTCACCGAGTCGGAGAACGCGGAAGGGGAAGAGTTCGGCACGGCCACGGTCTCGAAGCAACTCGTGCACGGCGCCAACGCCGACGCGCTCGCCAAAACGGTGGACGAAGCCGTGCTCGCGCACGTAGGCGAGCTCGACTCGCTGGCGGACGATGTGACGATGCTGGTTGTCTCGCGCAGCTCGTAGTTGTCAGTTGTCGGTTGTCGGTTGTCAGTAGGACCGGGCGAAAAAGGCACAGACAACTGACAACCGACAACTGACAACTATCGCAGCCACGCTGCGATGGCTTCTGTCGCCCTCTCATTCTTGAAGTTGTACCAGGCGCGCTCCACGGCGCGGTCCTTCGCGATCGCGGCGCGGAACTCCGCGGCGTCCGCGTGCGCGATGCGCAGGTCCATCTTCTCTACGAAGGCGCGGCGGTCGGCGGCGTCGGACGCCTCGGTGCGGCGGGGGACGGGGCGGTAGCGGGGCGGGGCGAGCGCGCGGCCGTCGTGCACGTCGACCACGTCGCCGCTCTCCATATCGAGGTAGTAGGCAATGCGGCCGGAGTCGTCCAGGTAGGCGCACTGCAGGCCCTCCAGGTCGACCTGCTTCGTCGCCGCCGGCGCGGAAGCGGCGGCGGGGGCGGCGCCGGCGGGACCCCAGGAGGCGTTGCGCGCGAGGAACTCGCGGTCGGCATCTTCGCGCCGCCGCTGCCATCCCCTCCAGGCGAGGCGAAGTTTCTGCATCAGCGATGTGGCCATGGAGCGAATGATATCGTTCGCCGCGATGTCTCAGGACCGGCTCGAAGCGAGCCTCGACATCGACCGGCGCCCCGCGCTGGAGATCGTGCGCATCATCCAGGATGAGGACCGGCGCGTGGCCGACGCCGTCGCGGCTGAAGCCGAGCGCATCGCGCACGCCGTCGAACAGATCGCCGAGCGCCTCCAGCACGGCGGCCGCCTCTTCTACGCCGGCGCCGGCACCAGCGGCCGCATCGCCATGCTGGACGCCTCCGAGCTCCCTCCCACCTACGGCATCGACCCTTCCCTGGTGCAGGTCCTGATGGCCGGCGGCGAGCGCGCCTTCTTCGCCGCCGCGGAAGGGGCGGAGGACGACGAAGAGGCGGCCGCGGAAACGGTCAATCAGCAGGTCCGCGCGGAGGATGCTGTGGTCGGCATCGCCGCCAGCGGCACGACGCCTTACACCGTCGCCGCCGTGAGGCGGGCGAACATGCTCGGGGCGCTCACCGTCGGCGTCACCTCCGTCCCCGGCTCGCCGTTGGCCCAGGATGTGGACATCGCCATCGTGCCGCGCACCGGCGCGGAAGTGATCATGGGCTCCACGCGGATGAAAAGCGGCACGGCGCAGAAGCTCGTGCTCAACACGCTCTCCACCGGCGTGATGATCCGCCTGGGGCGTGTCTACTCGAACCTGATGATCGAGATGCCGGCCACGAACGAGAAGCTGCGCAACCGCGCCGTGCGCATGGTGGAGCTGGCCGCCGGCGTGACCCGCCCTCTGGCCGTGCAGGCCATCCGGGAGGCGGACGGCAACGTGAAGCTGGCGGCGGTGATGGCGAAGAGACGCATCGGCGCGGCGGAGGCGCGGCAGCTCTTGGCCGGCCGCCCGCTGCGGGAGGTCCTGGAGCCGTGAAGCGGCTGGACCGCCTCTACGAGATCGGCACGAAGCGGAAGCGCAACGTCGTCGGCCTCATGTCCGGCACCTCGGTCGACGCCATCGACGCCGTGCTGGTAGAGATCACCGGCCACGCCTCCCGCGCCCGCATCCGCGAGCTCCGCTTCGACTCCTTCCCCTTCCCCGCCGAGATCCGCACCCGCGTGAACACGCTCTTCGACAAAGAGAAGGCAACCATCGAGGAGATCTGCCACCTCGACTTCGTCCTCGGCGAGCTCTTCGCCGCGGCGGCGAACAAGGTGATCGCCAACGCCGGCATGAAGAACGACAAGGTCGATCTGGTCGCCGCCGCCGGCCAGACCATCTGGCATCGCCCGCGGCCCACCGCCGAGCCGTCCACGGCCAGCGTCGACTGGATCGACGAGCCGATCTCCACCCGCTCGACCCTGGCCATCGGCCAGTCGGCGGTGATCGCCGAGCGCACCGGCATCGTCACCATCGGCGACCTGCGCGTGCGGGACGTCGCGGCCGGCGGCCACGGCGCGCCGCTCGTGGCCTACTTCGACTGGGCCCAGGCGCGCCACGGCACGCTCGCCCGGGCCATGCAGAACATCGGCGGCATCGCCAACGTCACGTACGTCCCGCCCCGGGCGAAGATGAGCGAGGTCATGGCCTTCGACACCGGCCCGGGCAACATGGTCATCGACGCGCTGACGTACATCGTGAGCGGCGAGGAGGAGTCGTACGACACCGACGGCGCGCGCGGCGCGCGCGGCCAGGTGCGGGAGGACGTGCTGGCCTGGTGCATGGCCGACCCCTATTTCCAGCTCAAGCCGCCGAAGACGACGGGGCGGGAGCGCTTCGGCCGGCAGTACGCGCGGCGGATGGCGCAGCAGTTCCAGGACGTCGATCCGGACGACCTCATCGCCACCGCCACCGCGTTCACGGCGGAGTCGATCGCGCACGCCTACCGCACCTTCATCGAGCGGCCGGTGGACGAGCTGCTCGTGGCCGGCGGCGGCTCGAAGAATCCGACGCTGATGCAGATGCTCAGCGAGCGGCTGCCGGACACGAAGGTGGAGATCTACAAGTTCTCGAAGCAGAAGGAGGCGATGGCGATGGCGCTCATCGCGAACGACTCCGTGGCCGGCATGTATACGGATGTGGCGCGCCTGGTGGGCGGCACGCCCGCCGTGCTGGGGAAGATCTGCCTGTGAGCGCGCGCCATCTGCACGGCCGCGCCTTCATCCGCGGCGCGATCCAGGACGACACGCTCGTCACCCTGAGCGACGGCGCGATCACGGACGTCGTTCAGACCACCGACGTCCCGGCCGATGCGACGCGCACCGCGGCGCTCATCGTGCCCGGCTTCATCGACTGCCACGTGCACGGCGGCGACGGCGCCGACTTCATGGACGCCGACGACTCCGCGAACGCGCGCGTCCTCTCCTTCCATGCCCGCTGCGGCACGACCGCGCTCGCCGCCACCACGCTCTCCGCCTCCCGCCCCGACTTGCACGCCGCGGTCGACGCCGTGGTGCGCGCGACGTTCGCCGGCCGCCGCGGCGCGGAGGTGTGCGCGATTCACCTCGAAGGGCCGTACATCAACGTGGAGCGCTCCGGCGCGCAGGACGTCGCCTCCATCCGCCCGCCCGACATCCAGGAGATCGCCGCGCTCATCGTCGAGGCGCCGCGGCTGCAGTGGCTGATGACCATCGCGCCGGAGCTCCCTGGCGCCCGCGCCCTCATCGAGCATTTCAAGGGACGCATCACCTTCTCCATCGGCCACACCGCGGCGGACTACGGCGACGCCGTTGCAGCGCTCGAATGGGGCGCCTCGCACTTCACGCACCTCTTCAATGCGATGAGCGGCCTGCATCATCGCGAGCCGGGCGTCGTCGGCGCGGCGCTGGTCTCCACCGATGCCACCGCGGAGCTGATCGCGGACGGCATCCACGTCCATCCCGCCGTGCTGCGCATCGCGGCGCGCGCGATGCCTACTCGCGTGGCGCTGGTCACGGACGCCATGCGGGCCTGCGGCCTGCCCGACGGCACCTACAAGCTCTACGGCTACGACGTCACGGTGGCGGAGGGCGCCGCGCGCCTGGCCAACGGCACGCTCGCCGGCAGCGTCCTGACCATGTCCGGCGCGGTGCGCAACATGGTGGAGCTGGCCGGGATGCCGATCGAATCGGTCCTCCCCCTGGCCACCGAGGTCCCGGCCCGCATCCTCGGCGTGGCGGACCGCAAGGGCAAGCTGGAGCCCGGCTACGACGCGGACGTGGTGCTGCTCAACGAGAAGCTCGGCATCGACCGCGTGTTCGCCCGCGGCGAGGAGCTGATGCCGGCATGAAGTGGGAAAACTTCCCCGACTACGGCTCGCTCAGCGCCCGCGCCGCGGAGCTCTTCCTCCAGGCCATCCGCCGCGATCCGCGGATCGTGCTCGGCCTCCCCACCGGCCGCACGCCGATCGGCCTGTACGAGCGCGTGGTGGCCGAATGCTCGCGCGAGTACCGCTGCTTCAGCGCCGTCACGACGTTCAACCTGGACGAGTACGCCGGCATCGCGCGCGAGCATCCCGGCAGCTACTACACGTTCATGAAGGAACAGCTCTTCGACCACGTGGACATCGATCCGCACCACGCGCACATCCCGAACGGCCAGGCGCCCGATCTCTTCAACGAATGCGCGCGCTACGAAGCCGCCATCCGCCAGGCCGGCGGCCTCGGCATCACATTTCTAGGGCTCGGCTCGAACGGCCACATCGCTTTCAACGAGCCGGGCACGCCGTTCGACTCGCGCACGCGCGTTGTGACGCTGACGGAGTCGACGCGCGCCGCAAACGCGGCCGTCTTCGGCGCCGAAGTGCCGACGCACGCGATCACCATCGGGATCGGGACGATCCTCGATTCGGCGTCGGTGGTGCTGCTGGCCACGGGGACGAACAAGCGCGCCGCCATCGAGCGGCTGCGCGGCGGCGAGATCTCCATCGACTTTCCGGCCAGCGCGCTGTGGCAGCATGAAGATGTGACGGTGCTGGCGACGTGAGAACGACGAACGATGAAGGATGAACAAAGGCGCGCGCACACACCGTTCATCGTTCATCCTTCCTCGTTCATCGTTTCTAACGGGCATCCTTCTCGCTACCGCCGAGCACGGTGACCACCGAACATCCGAAGCGCCGCTGGGTCCTGGGCCTGCTCAGCATCGGGCTGCTCATCTTCCTCTACCGCTTCTTCGCGGTGTACACCGTCCGCTCCGGCGAGTGCCGCCCGACGCCGGTCGACCCCTCGCTCCGCCTCCTCACCCGCGACGAGCGCGGCAAGCCGGTCACCTACCCGGAGCGGGTCGGCTTCCCGCCGCAGCGGAAGCCGCTCCTCGTGATGTCCTACAACATCGCCGGCCATGACGAGCTGTACGACTCCGACCACATCGCCGGCATCGCCACGGTCATCAACCAGTTGAAGCCCGACATCGTCGGCCTGCAGGAAGTGCATCGCGGTACCTGGCAGGCGCGCTTCCACGATCAGCTGGCCGAGCTGGAGCGCCGCACCGGCATGCACGGCTACTTCGCGCCCGCTTACACGCAGTTCGGCGGCGGCTTCGGGAACGCGGTGCTCACCCGCGGCGAGATCCTCACCCACGACATCCACGAGCTGCCCAGCATCGGCGAGCCGCGCGTGGTGCTGGAAACGACCATCCGCATCGACGGCGCCACGCTCGACGTCTACACCACCCACCTCACCACCTGGGGCAGCCTCAACGCGGCGAATCGCGACGAGCAGCTGCAATGCCTGGCCAAACACGTCCGCACCAGCCGCTGGCCCTACATCCTGATGGGCGACTTCAATGCGCCGCCCAGCGCCGGGGAGGTCGCGAAGTTCCGCCTCCTCAACGCCGCGCAATTGACCGGCGAGGACATCGGGCCGACCCATCCGCTGATGAACAAGCGCATCGACTACATCTTCGCGGACTACGGCTGGGAGGTGCGCGGCGCGCGCGCGGTCGCCGCGGGGCCGTCCGATCACTGGCCGATCACGGCCGAGCTGCTCTGGCAGCGGGAGCGATGATGAAGCAGAAGCAGAAGCGCCTGGAGTACTACCACGGCACGCACGTCGTGCGCGTCCCGCTCGTGGCCCTCATCGGGATGATCCTGGCCATCGCCGCGCTCACCCTTTTCCTGTGGACCTACTGGCGCCCCGTGGAGGTGCGCCTGAGCGTGCAGAACGCAGGCGACGTGAATGCGATGCTGCCGTCCATCGTCGGCATCACGCAGGGGAGCCTGGAACAGGGCAACCAGGTGCAGCTGCTGGAGAACGGCGACGGCTTCTTCCCGCCGCTCTTCCGCGACATCGCCGCCGCGAAGCAGACGGTGCACATCGAGTCGTACATCTGGTGGGAGGGGCGCGTGTGCGACGAGCTCGCGGCGCTGCTCTCCCGCAAGGCGCGGGAGGGGGTGGAAGTGCGCCTCCTCGTCGACGCCTCGGGCGGCCACAAGATGAAGAAGGAGCTGGCCGAGGAGATGGCGAAGGCGGGAGTGAAGCTCGTGAACTTCCATCCCATCACCATTTCCACGCTGGGACGCCTCAACAATCGCGATCACCGCAAGCTGGCCATCATCGACGGCCGCATCGGCTACACCGGCGGCTACGGCTTCGCCAAAGAGTGGACCGGCCACGCGCAGGACAAGGAGCATTGGCGCGACAGCGGCGTGCGCGTCCTCGGCCCGGTGGTGAACCGGCTGCAGGCGGCGTTCTGCGAGAACTGGATCGAGCAGACGGGTGAAGTGCCGGCCGGTGAAAAGTACTTTCCGAAGCCGCAGATCGCCGGCACCACGCCCGCCCACGTGGCCTACACCTCGCCCACCGGCAGCGTCTCCTCAGTGCAGGTGCTGTTCTATCTGGCCATCAAGTCAGCCCGCCACGAGCTCATCATCCAGAACCCGTATCTCCTGCCCTCGGACGACGCCATGCAGGCGTTGGACGAGGCGGTGAAGCGCGGCGTGGACGTGAAGATCATGGTGCCGGGGACGAAGTCGACGGACAGCCCGATCGTCCAGCACGCCAGCCATCACCATTTCGGCACGCTGCTCAAGCGCGGCGTGAAGATCTACGAGTACAACAAGACGCTGCTCCACCAGAAGATCATCGTGGTGGACGGCCAGTGGGTCGGCATCGGCTCCACGAATTTCGACGACCGCTCGTTCGAGCTGAATGACGAAGTGATGCTCGGCATGATCGATCCGCAGATCGCCGCGCAACTGAAGGCCGCATTCGAGGCGGACATGCGTTACGCGGAACAGCGCAATTTCGAGGAGTGGAAGGACCGGCCGCTCTGGCACAAGGCGCTGGATGGGGTGGCGTATGTGGGGCGGGGGCAGCTCTAGAGGCGGTTGTTGGTTGTCAGCTGTCGGTTGTCTGTGCGTTTTGGCCCGAGACCTGCGGACAACCGACAACCGACAACTCGGTTTACGATTCACGCGATGGTGACCATGCCGGTCGAGGGGCGCTGGAGCATCCGCTCGCTGACGGACGAGGCCGTACCGGAAGCGCTGGCCTTCCTTCGCCGGGACCCGCTCATCAACGTCTACCTCATCTCCCGCCTGTTGGAAGAGCGGACCGCCGCCGCTACGCAGATGGTGGAGGTGCGCTTCAATCGGGAGGTCGTCCTCCTCGCCTCCCTGGCCACGAACATCGTCCTCGCCGCGGACCCGGCCACGCCGCGCGACGTCGTCATGACCGCCATCGCCGCGGTGGCGGAGCGCATCGTCACCCGGATGCTCCCCGTGCGCGCCATCATCTCGCCGGCGTTTCTGGTGGAGGCGCTCTGGACGCATCTCCGCCCGCGCACGGAGCCGCCCACGGTGGTGCGCATGAACCAGCCGATCTACGCCATCCGCCGCCGCTTCGACTACCCGCCGCTCACCCTGGCCCGCTACTCCACCGCGCGCGACCTCGACCAGCTCGTCCCCGCCTGCGCCGCGATGCACAAGGAGGAGGTGGGTATCGACCCGCTGGAGCGCGACGCGGCCGGCTACCGCGAGCGCATCCGGGAGCTGATGGAGAGGAGGCGCTCGGTGGTGCGCGTCGAGCAGGGGCAGATCGCGGCCAAGTGCGAGTTTTCGGCCGTCACGGACGAGGCCGTGCAGCTCATGGGCGTCTGGACGCATCCCCGTTTCCGCCGCCGCGGCCTGGCCGCCGCCACCTTGAAAGAAGTGTGCGGGCAGCTCTTCCGGGAGGGGAAAAGCGTGACCTTGTTCGTCAATGATTTCAATGGGCCGGCCATCGCCTTATACGAGAGCCTCGGATTTCAGCGCATCGGGATCAACCGCGCTTTGATCTGGTGAGCCGATCCCTACGGCCCGAACATTGCAGATTTCCAGACAGACGGACCGGAGCGCCCGTCGAGTTACTGCACGGCCGCCACCGGCGGCCGGAGGTGGGGAAAAATGGCCGAGATTGGCACCGTCAAATGGTTCAATAACGATAAAGGCTTCGGCTTCATCAAGCGTGATACCGGAGAAGACGTTTTCGTACATCACACGGCGATTCAGTCGTCCGGCTACCGGACGTTGAACGAAGGGGAGCGCGTCGAGTTCGACGTGAAGCAGGGGCCGAAAGGTCTGCAGGCGGAAAACGTCCGCCGCGCAAACGATCAGCAGGCCGCCTCGTAGGCCGGCACGGCCGGCGGCGTTGGTTGGCCCAGCCGCGGCGCACTGAATGGCAGTGCGCCGTTGCGGCGGGCTACTCCGCGCTCTCGCCGAAGCGCCCGAAGAAGACGGCGCCCAGCGTGGCGCCGAGCGCGAGCGCAGGGAGCGCCGATGCCTGCCCTTTGAGCGCCAGCAACGCCGCCGCCACGCAGCCGGCCACGACAATGAGCGTGCGCAGTGCGAGATCCTGAAGATCGAGCTTCATGAGTTGTGATGCGCGCATTGGACGGCGCGCGGCAGGGATTGTAGCAAAAGTTATCAGTTGTCGGTTTATCAGTTGTCGGTAGACCTTGGACAACTGACAACCGACAACTGACCACCGATAACTGACTCCCTCACATCCTCCCCGGCACCGGGATCCCCAGCAGCCCCAGCGCGGCCGTCATCGTGCGGCGGAAGACTTCGGCGCTGGCGGCGCGGCGCTGGCGTTCGGCGTCGTCCTTCTCATTGAGGATGGGATACTTGTGGTAGAAGCTGTTGAACTTCTGGGCCAGTTCCAGTAGGGCGTGCGTCACCACCGAGAGCTCCAGACCCTCCACCGCCCGGCGGATGTTCGCCGGCAGCTCGGCGGAGAGACGCACCAGCTCCCACATCTCGTCCGAGATCCCTTCGTTCAGGGTCAGCCGATCCAGCGAGCGCTCATCGATCAGCGGATCGACGCCCCGCTCCCGCATCTTGTTGAAGATGTTGTTCACCCGCACGGTGGAGTACTGCAGGTACGGCCCGGAGTCCCCCTCGAACGTGAGCGCCTCGCTGAAGTCGAAGGCGATCACCTTGTTCCGCCCGTACTTGAGCATGAAGTAGCGCAGCGCGGCGACGGCGATCTGCCTCCCCAGCGTCCGCGCCTCCTCTTCCGAGAACGCGTCCTGCGCATTCGTCTGCACGGCCTCGGTCGCCTTCCGTTCCAGCGCGTCGAGCAGGTCGTCCGCCTTCACGCCCAGGCCTTTGCGGCCGGACATCTCGACATAGGCGCGCGTGGCGTCCTTCTCCGAGATCTCCATTCCCAGCTCTTTCGCCGTCGAAGGCGTCAGCGCGACCATCTCGTAGGAGAAGTGGATGGAGCGCTCGGCCTGGGCTTCGTAGCCGAGGAGGCGCAGCCCTTCCTTGACCACCTTCTGCAGATAGGCCTGGCGGCTGTCGATCACGTTGACCACCGTCTGCGCGCCGCCGAACCGCGGCGCCTGGCCGGAATTCTGCGCGGGGTCGCTCGTGGTCTCCCACAGCGTGTGGCCGCTCTCGTACGTGAGGAACTTGCGGTAGTAGAACGTCCGCTCCAGGAGGCCGAACTTCCAGAGCTGGTACGCGATGTCCTTGCCGGTATACGTCACCGTGCCGTTGGAGCGGACGAGGATCTTGTCGGCGTTGTCCATGCCGGCGAACTCCGCCGACTCGGTCAGGCGCATGACCCAGCAGCCCTTGTGCTTCCCCTCCTCCTCGTAGACCACGGCGCCCGATTTCTTCAGCAGCTCGAACGCCGTGTCCCAGAAGTGGAGGGCGATGATGTCGCTCTCTTTGGGCAGGAGGTCGTACTCGATGCCGAGGCGGAGCATCGTCTCCACGTGGCGCCGCACGATGGTGCGCGCGATGAGCGCGGCCAGCTTCGCCGTCTCCCCCTCCTGATGCTCGATGCGATGCAGCGTCTCCTTCCGCCACTCCACCGCCTCCGGGTGCTCGGCGTAGTAGTTCGCCATCTTGGAGTAGAGGTCCCAGCAGAAGTAGTCGAACTTCGGCTCCTCGGCGCGCTTGGCAACCGCCTCGTAGCCCTCCTGCTGCAGATGCTCGAACGCCACCACCACGTCCGCCACCTGCACGCCGGTGTCGTCGATGTAGTTCTGCGTCTCCACCCGGTTGCCCAGCCAGCCGAGGAGGCGCACGAACGCGTCGCCCAGGACCGCGTTGCGGATGTGGCCGATGTGGGCGGCCTTGTTCGGGTTGATGTTCGTGTGCTCCACGATCACCCGCTGGCCGGTCGCCGGCATCGGCTCCATGATGCTGCGCATGTGATCGACGACGAACGCGCCGCGGTCGAAGTGGAAGTTGAGGTACCCCGCCCCTTCCACCGTGACCTTGGCCACGAGGGGCGGGAGGGTGAGTCCGTTGGCCAGCGTCTCCGCGATCTCGCGCGGCTTGCGCTTCAGAACCTTGGCCAGTTCCAGGGCGAGCGGCGTGGCGAGGTCGCCCATGGAGAGCTTGGGCGGCGACTGCAGGATGACCCGCTCCGCGGGATGTCCGAAGAGGGCGAGGACGCGGCTGCGCAGCGTCTCTGTGAGTTGCTCAGTGATCTGCTCGAGGATCATGGTGACTCGTATCGTTCCATAGTTTCAGGACCCAGCGGTCGGCCCGCCAGAGAAAGACGTTCAGCGCCGCGTTGTCCTGCGCGAAGTGGCGGGAGGCCATCACGTCGAGGCCGAGCAGCGCCGTGGCGCCGATGCGGATGGCCGTGCCGTGCGTCACCACCACCGGCCGCGCGGCGTCGATGCGCGCCAAGGCCTGCTCCATCCGCCGCCGCACGTCGTTGTGCGACTCGCCGCCCGGGCACGGCTCATCGCCGCTCTCCATCCACCGCTCGTAGATCTCGCGATCCGCGCGGCGGACCTCGAGAAAGGACTGTCCTTCCCAGTTGCCGTAGTTCATCTCGCGCAGCTCGTCCAGGGTGCGCACCTCCAGCCCGGTGACCCGCGCGATCTCCTGCGCGGTGGAGAGCGCGCGGCCGAGAGGGGAGCTGTAGATGGCGTCCGGCTTGTAGGCCTCGATGCGCCGCGCCAGCTGTTCCACCTGGCGCCGGCCGTTCCCGGAGAGCTCGCTGTCCTGCCACCCCTGGGCGATACGCGCCACGTTGTGCACGGTCTCGCCGTGGCGGACGAGGAAGAGCTGGTCGCGAGTCATGCCCTCACCCGGCCTCGAGCAGCGACGGCGCCGTCATCTCCGCTGGCTGCTCCACTCCGAGAATATCCAGGATCGTCGGCGCCACGTTCTCCAGCGAGCCGCCGCCGCGCAGCGCGCCGTAGCGCTTCTTCGGATCGACCAGGATGAGTGGCACCGGGTTCGTCGTATGCGCCGTGTGCGGCTGGTTCGTCGTCTCGTCGAACATCAGTTCGGCGTTGCCGTGATCGGCAGTGATGAGCGCCACGCCGTCAACTTTTTCTACCGCCTCGAGAATCTTGCGCACCGCTTCGTCGGTGTCGGCGATGGCCTTCACCGTCGCGTCCATCACGCCGGTGTGGCCCACCATGTCCGGGTTCGCGATGTTCATGATGATGACGTCGTATTTGCGCGAGGCCACTTCCTGCACGACCCGGTCGGCCAGCTCGCGCACGGACATCTCCGGCTTGAGGTCGTAGGTGGCCACCTTCGGCGACGGAATCAAGATCCGCTCCTCGCCCGGCGACGGCTCGTCCGAGCCGCCGTTGAAGAAGAAGGTGACGTGCGCGTATTTCTCCGTCTCGGCGATGCGCAATTGTTTCAGGCCGGCCCGGGACAGCACCTGCCCGAGATGATTGCGGATCTCCTGAGGCGGGAAGACGACGGGGAGCTTCCAGTCCTCGCGGTAGCGGTTGATGGTGTAGACGTCCGGCCGCGGCCAGACAGGGCGGGAGAAGCCGTCGAAGTCGTCGAACGCGAGGGCGGCGCCGAGCTGGCGCATGCGGTCCGCGCGGAAGTTGAAGAAGAGGAGGGAGTGCCCTTCCTCGATGCGGCCCGGATGCGCCCCTTCCGCCGTGAGGACGGCGATCGGCTCCATGAATTCGTCCGTCACGCCCTGCTCGTAAAAGCGGCGCACGGTCCCCAGCGGATCCTTCGTCTGCGTCCCGACGCCTAGGGTCATGAGGTCATAGGCGCGCTGCACGCGTTCCCAACGCTTATCGCGGTCCATGGCGAAGTAGCGGCCGACGATGGTGGAGAGGTGCGCCTTCGGTTTGTCGGCCAGGAACTCCAGCAGCTCGCCGAGGTAGCGCTCGGCGGATTTCGGCGGTGTGTCGCGGCCGTCCAGGAAGGCGTGGACGAACACATTCTCCGCGCCGAGCTGCAGCGCGGAGTCGATCAGGCCGTGCAGATGGGACTGCAGCGAGTGGACGCCGCCATCGGACAACAGGCCGGCGAAGTGGATGGCGGCGTGGCCCTTTACCGCATGGAGGAAGGTCTCGTTGTGCAGCATGTCGCCGCGGCCGATGGCCTTGCTGATGCGGACGATGTCCTGATCGACGATGCGCCCCGCGCCGATGTTGAGATGCCCCACCTCCGAGTTTCCCATCTGCCCTGCCGGAAGGCCGACGGCGAGGCCGGACGCCTCCAGGGTGGTCCAGGGAGAGTGGCGGAAGAGCTCATCGAAGCGCGGCTTGTCAGCCTGGGCGATGGCGTTCCACTCCCGATCGTTGCGGCAGCCGAAACCGTCCAGCACGATGAGGATGAGGAAAGGGCGCTCGGACATGCGCCGGGAAAATATCAGACCGCGCCGCGGGCCGCTACGCCGTGGCGGCGTGCTTCTCGCGCTTGAAGACCATGCCGATGTGATCGGTTGCGCCGGTCTTGAAATTGATGGAAGTGATGCTCACCAACTCCCACCCATCCTCACCGAGACGGTTGAGCTCCTCGGCCCGCCGCGGATCCATCGAGTAGTTCTCCGACCGGACGTTGATGATCTTGTATTCCCAGGTCTTCATGGGCCGCCCCCTCCCGCGGTGCTGAATGGATGCGCGGAAGTGTATGACAAAGAAGGATGAACGGGGAAGGATGAAGGATGAACCGCGGAGACACCCGGACGGTTCATCCTTCATCCCACATCCTTCTCATTCCGCCACAGCACCGCGTCTCCCGGCCGGTCCGTGATCATGCCGTCGCAGCCGAGCGCGCGCAGGCGGTGCCAGTCGCGCTCGCGGTTGGGCGTCCAGGGGGCGAGGCGGATGCCTTTCTCGTGCAGGGACGAGACGAGGTCGCTGTCCACGTAGTGGTAATTGGGGAACACCCAGGTGGCGCCGAGGCGCTCGGCGTAGGAGGCGAGGTCGAGGGGGTAGCCGAAGACGGTGAGGCCGAGGGAGAACGGCGCCTGGCGGCGGGCCAGCTCGGCGATGGTGGAGTGGTCGAAGGACGCGACGATCACGTCCGGCCAGGAGCCGACATGCTCCAAGAGCGCGTCCTCCCACTTGCTGCGCTTCACCTCCAGGATCATCGTCGTGCGGCCGGCGAAGGCGGCGAGGTCGGAGAGGAGGATGAGGTCGCGGCGCTCCCGGACCTGCGCGGCGCTGAGCGTCTCGACGTCGTCCTCGTCCAGCTCGTCATCGTGAAAGAGGACGGCCACGCGGTCGGAGAGGAGGCGGAGGTCGGTCTCGAAGCCGTCCGCTCCGGCGCGCAGCGTCTCCTCGAACGAGGCCGTGGTGTTCTCGGGATGCGTGCGCGGGCTGCCGCGGTGCCCGAAGATGAGGAAGCGTTCCGACATCCGAGTCTTCTCTTGTATGCTTGCCCGAAACCTCTGCGGAGCGAGACGAAATGCCGAAACGAATTCTCCTTGCGGACGACAGTATCACCATTCAAAAAGTCGTCGAACTGACGTTCTCGGACGGCGATTACGAAGTGGTGGCGGTCAACAACGGGGCGAAGGCGATCCAGCGGCTGGCGGAGATGCGGCCGGACATCATCCTCTCCGACATCATCATGCCGGAGAAAAACGGCTATGAAGTCTGCGAGTACGTGAAGTCGCATCCCGAGCTCCGCAATATCCCGGTCATCCTCCTCACCGGCACCTTCGAGCCGTTCGACCCCGACCGCGCGGACAAGGCCGGCTGCGATGCGGTCGTCACCAAGCCGTTCGAGTCGCAATCCTTGATCCAGAAAGTGGAGGAGCTGGTGCAGCAGGCCCAGGCCTCCGCCGCCGCCATCCCTCCCGCCCCCCCTGCCCCGCCGCCCGAGCCCGCCCCGTCGCCCGAGCCCGCCCCGTCGCCGTGGGACGACACGCCGGTCGGGGCGTCGTTCGACGCGCCGGAGCCGGAGCGGTCGCCGTTCTCCACCGGTACCACCAGCGCCGGCTTCACGCCGACCCCCTTCCCCGCCAACGACAACGACATCTTCGGCGCCGCGCCGAGCGCGCCGCAGCCGACGACGGAGATGCCGTTCGAGACCGAGCATGCCGGCGCGGACGAGACGCGCGCCTTCCCCCGCATGTCGTTCGAGGAGCTGCAGCGGATGGCTCCCCCGCCGGAGCCGGCTGCGCCCGCCCCCGAGCCGGAGTCGCCCTGGGGCTCGTCGCTGCCGTCGGCGGGCGGCGAGACGCAGGCGTTCCCCCGCGTCAGCTTCGAGGACCTGCAGCGCGCCTCCGCGCCCGAGCCGAGCTCGCCGTGGGATGAGCCGGCGACGCCGGAGCCGGCCTTTGGCGGCGAGACGCGCGCCTTCCCCAGCGTGAGCTTCGAGGACCTGCAGTCCGCCTCCACCCCCGAGTCCATCCCCCACGCCGCCGAGCCGTCCTCTCCGTGGGATGAGCCCGCAGGCGAGTCGGCCTTCGGCGGCGAGACGCGCGCCTTCCCGCGCATGTCGTTCGAGGAGCTGCAGCAGATGCAGTCTCCTTCGGCGGCACCGGCGCCTGAGCCGGAACCGCAACCCGAGCGGGCCTCGCTGTGGGACGAGCAGCCCGCCTTCCAGCACGAAGACGTCCCCACGTTCCAGACGGAAGCGGAACCGGCGTTCCAGACCGAGGAGCCGACGTTCCAAACCGAGGAGCCCGCTTTCCAAACGGGCGAGCCGGCGTTCCAAACGGAGGAGCCGGCGTTCCAGACCGACGAGCCGGCATTGGGCGGCGAGACGCGCGCCTTCCCCCGCATGTCGTTCGAGGAGCTGCAGCAGATGCAGGCCGGTTCGGCGCCGGTCGCCGAGCCGGAGCCGGAGCCCGCGGCGGAGCCGCAGTCGCTGTGGGACGAGGGGAAAG
>JADMIO010854487.1_pt1 | contig 19201 bp, 12 predicted proteins | sample 8958161 | NCBI WGS metagenome assembly JADMIO01 (sample SAMN16585339, study PRJNA669376) | soil metagenome | isolation source: Crop rotation soil | place: USA: Cullars Rotation, Alabama | collected 2011
CGCGACAACTTGTCCACGTGGAATTCTAAGCTTAGGATCCCAATGTGCTGGAAAGCTTATCAAAGATCGGCGGCGCCGGAGCGCGGCCGAAAGGTTAAATTTTTTCGCGGCGTTCAATTTCTCGAAACAGCTTGCAGTGGAGACGTAGCGGTGCTACGTCTCTACGTTGAAATTCTTCACACGAACGAAAAGCTTTCTCCCAGATAAACGCGTTTCACTTCCGGATCGTTCCCTAATTGCTCGGGCGTTCCGGTGCGGAAGATGCGGCCTTCATTGATAATGTAGGCGCGATCGGTGACGGAGAGCGTTTCCCGCACGTTGTGGTCGGTAATCAGCACGCCGATGCCGCTTCCCTTCAGGTCGAAAATAATTTTCTGCAGGTCGAGCACGGCGATGGGGTCGATGCCCGAGAACGGCTCATCCAGCAGGATGAATTTAGGCGCAATGCAGAGAGCGCGGGCGATCTCCACGCGGCGGCGCTCGCCGCCGGAGAGCGCGTAGCCCATGTTGGTGCGGATATGGCCGAGCCCCAGCTCGTCGATCAGCTGGTCGCGCTTGCGCCGGCGCTCCTGCCAGGAGATGGGCTGGACCTCCAGCACGGCCATGATATTTTCTTCCACCGTGAGCTTGCGAAATACCGAGGGCTCCTGGGGAAGGTAGCTGATTCCGTAGTTGCGCGCCCGCAGGTACATGGGCACGTCAGAGATGTCCTGGCCGTCGACCAAGATGCGGCCGCTGTCCGGGGGCACCAGCCCCACGGTCATATAAAAAGTGGTGGTTTTGCCGGCGCCGTTCGGCCCCAGCAGCCCTACTACTTCAGCCTGATTGATATGAAGACTGACGCCGTTTACCACCCTGCGGCCTCGGTACGATTTCGCTATGTCGTCCGTGGCCAGGGTCTGCATCTACTTCTTGCTCGCGTCTTGAATCCTATTTGGAGTTTGGGTTTGGGAAGTTTCTCCACTACCTACCAGCACCCTACCATCGTGAGTAAAAAAAGTCAACGAATCACCCAAAATTTCGCCCCGTTCGGCATCAAAAATGCTAGGACGATGTCCCGGCGTACCTGTCAGGACCATCTTTTCTTCTACCGCCGTATAGACCAACTGGCTCCCGGTAGCCTTCCTTCCCGCCTGCTCGATGTGTATATCTCCTTCAGCGACAATCTTTTCCAGTTGGCTGGCCCCCTGGCTTTCCGCCTGGCTGCCCTTGGCGAGCAGCAGCACCTGGACGGTTTCGGCGGTGATGGTGATGTCCTGGGTCCGGACCAGGACCTTGCCGCTGAAGACCGCTTTGCGCTCGGAATCGACATACGAGAGCTTGTCAGAGGTCACATTGACCGGGGTGAGCTTGCCCTTTTTGTCCTTTTGCACAAAAACCGATGCAACCTGGCCGTCCTGGTTACCCTGGGCAAGCAGGCTGCGGTGGGGCCGGTCAAAGGTGATAACCGGGGCCTCCACGATGTTTGCCCCCTGCCAGAGCCGGGCCCGGCTATAGCGCGCCACTCCGGTCACGCTGTTCAGGTTGACCGTGCTCCCGGTCACGTGCACAGGATCGCTGCCCCCCAGCATGGCCCCGTTCGGCTGCGCCTTCAGGCTGGTGTAGGTGGTCTTGACATTCTTCTCCGCGACGGCGTTCCGCGTCCTGCGGTTGAGCTGGATGGTGTCCGCCGTGAGGGTGCCCGTGCCGTCGACCACGCGCGGCGAGCCCGAGAGCACAATGGTTTCGTCCCCGGCGCGATAGTCCGCATGGTCGGCCGAGGCCATCTGCGGCCCTTCCTCGAAATGGAAGTCGCCTTTCTGCTCGGCTGAGACGATCTCTCCCTTGTCATTGAACCTGGCCCGCAGCTCGCGCGCGGTCAGGACGCGGTCCGGCTTGCCGGGAGCCGAGTCCACAATTTTTGTGTCAGGCGTGCCGTAGAGCGTGGCCGGACGGTTCTGGTCGGTGAAGGTGGTTTCGAAGCGGCCGGCGCTGATCGTGGTCTTCTCGCCGTCTTTGTCCATGACGATCTCAGCAGGACCGGAGGAAGTGACGCCCCTCTCCAGCCTTCGTCCGTCTTTTACGAAGAGATCAAGGGCGGCGGCATGCAGCTCCTGCAATTTGTCCGCCTGTCCCTGCTGGAACTCCACGCGATCTTCCGCTCGCGCCTTGGAGAGGCGGTTTTCCCCGGCAAATGTGAGAAGGACCTTGCCGGCTTTGCCCTGGGCGGGCGAATCACTCCTGGAGACGAAGGCCACGCCGCCGGAGAGCGATCCGGAGCGCGCCTGGTTGGCGTCCGCCATGTGCAATTCGCCTTCCGGAGCGGTAATTTCAAAAGCCTTAGGACCGGTCTTGACGGCCCGCAGATTTCCCGAGGCGGTAACGCGGTCCACGTTGTTGTCGTCGCGCATGAAGACCGTGACGCGGTCGGCGGAGATGGTGCGCTGCGGTTCTTCCACGCGCGCCGAGTGCAGCTCGATCTTGCTGGGATTTTTAGTGATGGTCGCGCTCTGGCTGTTGATGGTGGCCTTGCGCTTGCCCGTGGTGGAGACCTTTACCGCGGACTTCAAGGTAAGCACTCCGCCGTGAGAGTCATAGGTGGCGCCGACGGCCGAGCCATCGGCCTCCGGCACGCGGAATTCAATGGGCGCGCCCGTCTGGGCCAGGCCGGTGTTCTCGTTGAAGGTGAGACCGCTGGTCTTTACGTGAATCAGGTTCCTGGTCTCCGGTGCGGGAGACTTGCCGGGCGCGGCGCTCGAAGAGTTCGCCTCCAGGTCGATGCGCACCTCGCCTTGCGCGGTGACGATCTTGGATACAGGATCGTAAGCAAAATCGGAGCCGTAAATCTGGTCGGAGCGGTCCTGGTTGCGGCCGTAGACGATGATGCTGACGTCGTGCAGCGCGGCGCGGCCGCCTTCCTTATATTGCTCGACGCTGGCGGCGTGTATGGTGAAGAGCGTCTTGCCGTTCTCCGACTTCGAAAAGGTAAAGCCTGAAGCGCTGGATTGCACGTTGGAAGGGATGGGCTTGGGCGGGGCGGGAACGTCGCGGCGCGCCTTCCAGACGCCGCGAATGTAGATGGCAGCCACGATCAGCACGATCAGCACCGCTCCGGCGGCAAAGAGCTTTCGCAGTCGTTTGAGGTCGAGGGCCATCTGGATCAATGGTAAATGAGACGGGGCATTCGCGTTGATTCGCGGCTGACCGGTCTCAATACTTCATCACCAGCGTGCCGGCAATCATGTCATGCAGGGCGCGCTTGCGGTCAGTGAACGCGGCCATGATGTAGCCGACCAGCAGGAAGCCGGAGAGGATCTTGGAGAAGTATCGTCCAGTGGCGCGGCCGAAGCCGATGCGGTTGCCATTTTCATCCACTACCTTGAGGCGCAGGACGCGCTTGCCGATCGTCCCCTGCCAGGCCGAGCTGGTCAATAAAGCGTCATAGAGCCATACCCCCACCGCCGTAACCAGGCCGAAAACCCAACAGGACGCAATGAAGGACATGATCAGCTCAGGTGAAGGCTCGCCGTTTCCTTCCGCCTCTTCAATGATCCGGGACAGGGAAGGAAGCATGAAAAGCAAAAAGAGCGGGACAGCCACTAAATCGATCAGAACGGTGTCGATAAAGTAGGCCAGAAAGCGGATCCAGAAACCCGCGTAAGGCGAAGCCGGCACATAGGTGGCAGGCGGAGGAGCGTAGGCCACGGGCTGGACCTGAGGCGCAGGCTGAAGCGGCGACTGTAAAGGCTGGGCCGGGACCTGCAAAAGGGCTCCGCCGCACTTCTGGCAAAACTGGGCAACGCCCAGGTTCTGGGCGCCGCACCTGGAACAGAATAAATTTTCCGCCATAGGCGGACTATACCCGGAGTCGCACTCAGCTGCAAACGGAAAGCGCGTTGGGTATGGCACAGTTTGGATTTCCACAGTTTTGGTGTGTAAGGTTGTCCAAAAATTCGGGGTTGTCACGCTGAGCGCCGCGCGAGTCCCCGCTCAGCGGGATAAGCGCAAGCCGAAGCACCCCGAGGATGTTTCGCATGGCGACGTCAGTGTCAGGGAATTCTCTTCCATGTATTTTTGCATCCTAAGCTGCTTCCTGGGACATCAACAAAGCCCAGCAGATCATCGGTAGAATTCCCTGCTACGGCATAGCGACGAAAACATTTTCGGGGTCCTTCGACTCTACCGCGCTCCCGCTTCGCGGTCGCGAGGTGTCGCTCAGGATGGACAGGGGTAAAATTTCTCCGATCTTACCCTGTGGAGATCCAAACTCACCTACTACAGCGTGTCAACGGCTTTGCGGAAGTCTTCCAGGTTCAGCTCCAGGCCGCCGAACTCCGGATGCGAATTCATCCCCACGGTAAAGGCGACGTCCAGCGAGTCGCCGGGTTCGAGAGGCTCGGACTGCAGGCGTTCCGCCATGCGCCAGCCTACGGCTTCGTAAGAGAAGCTGGGTTTCTGCTCAGGCAGCTTCTGGTTCACGCGCAGCTTGATGTGTTTTTCCTTGAGCACCCGCGGAGGCTGCAGCAGGTTGACGCCGTGGCTGGAAAATACCGGCTCCGGATTGCCCTGGCCGAAGGGCTCGAGCCTTCCCAGGTTCGCAAACAATTCCGGGGTCACCAGGTTGAGGGGAATTTCGGCATCGATGGTGATCCGGGGCACGAAGTCTTCCGGCGTGAGCCGCGCTTGCGCATACTGGCCGAGCCGCTGCTTTAAGGCAGGAACCTCGTTGCTGGGCAGGGCGAAGCCCACGGCATGAGCGTGTCCGCCAAAGCGGGTAAAGAGCTCGTGGCAGGATTCGAGCGCATCGAGCAAATGGAAGGCCGGGATGGAGCGTCCGGAGCCGTGCGCCTCCGGGCCTTCGCGGGCAATCACCAGGGCGGGGCGGCCGGTCCTCTCGACCACGCGGGAGGCCACAATGCCCACCACGCCGCGATGCCAGCCCTCGCCATCGAAGACCATGCAGTACTTGCCGCTGAGGTCGGGCTCGGCGGCAAGCTGCTCTTCGATGGCAGCCACGATGCGAGCCTCTTCTTCCTGGCGCTCCAGGTTGAGCTGGTTCAGCTTCTCGGCGATCTCGTGGCAGCGGCCCTGGTCGCGGCAGGTAAAGAGCTCGATCACGTCGCGCGCCACGTCCATGCGTCCGGCAGCGTTGATGCGCGGACCCAGGCGGAAGCCGACGTCGCCGGCGGCCAGCGGGCGCTCGCCGGTCAGTCCGGAGATCTCCATCAGGGCTTTCAATCCGCCGTTCACGGGACGCCGCAGCCCTTCGAGGCCCAGCCGGGCGATGATGCGGTTCTCGCCTACCAGCGGCACCGCGTCCGCGATGGTGGCTATGGCCACCATCTTGAGGAAAGATGGGATCAGCCGGGCCCGGTCGGCCGCGTCCTTGAAGCGGGCAAAAAGCGCCTGCGCGATCTTGAACGCCACTCCGGCGCCGCAAAGCTCCTTGCAGGGATAGTCGCAGCCCTGCTGGTTGGGGTTCAGGACGGCTAGCGCGTCCGGGACGCCTTCATGCGCCTCAGGCAGGTGATGGTCGGTGACGATCAGGTCAATGCCGACCCGGCGCGCGGTCTCGGCGGCGTGGAAGGCGCGAATGCCGGTGTCAACGCTGATCACGACCCGGATGCCCGCCTCCGCGGCGCGCTCGATCACGTCATCCTTCATGCCGTAACCTTCCTTGATCCGGTGAGGGACGTGGAAGTCGGCGGCGCCGCCGCAGAGCTCGATGGCCGTCTTCAGCACCACCACGGCGGTAGTGCCGTCCACGTCATAGTCGCCGTAGATGAGAATGCCTTCGCGGTTGGCGATGGCGGCGCTCAGCCGCTCTACGGCCTCGGGCATGCCGCGCATGAGATACGGAGAATGGAGCTGCTCCAGCGTAGGAGAGAGAAACCGCGAGGCGTCCTCCACGGCGATTCCGCGCAGGGCCAGCAGCCGGGCGACGATCGGAGAAAGACTGGCCTCGGCGCGGAGCCGCTCCACCTGTGCGGGATCGGGAGAAGAAAAGCTCCACTGGGCTTTCATGGGTTTATGTCGCTCCGCTCCAACCGCCGACCATCCTTCTCCAGCTTCAGAATCAGTCTGGACAATGTGGCACAGACACTCTTCCACCCATTCACGCGCAAATGCGGCGCGTGAATGGGACCCGGATCTTGTCTGTGACTGCATCCTTCAGATTCATTAAGCACAGGCAAGAGTGCCTGTGCCACATAATTCCAACGACCGTCCAGACTGATCCTGGACTGGGCTAAGCCTCACCCTTGTTTCAAAAATCAATCCTCATCCGGATCGTTGTCGTCGATGAAGACGCCGTCATAGTCGTCGGCCGCGCTTTCCAGCCGCTGATAGGTCTCATACCAAGGCGTGGCCAGCTCATAGAGAAACATCACACCGTGGCAGGGAAAGCCAAGCTGCAGGTAGCCGACCTTGCCGACAAAGCTGCGCAGCCAGCCCGCCTCTTCCAGGTCTTCCTCGTTCATGTACTCGATCTCCTGCAGGCGATTGACCAGCAGGTCTACGTCCTCCTTGTCGAGGACGACGTAATTCATGGTGACGAAGCTCACGTTGGAAGCCTTGGCCAGCTCGACGAAGTCTTTCCACGCGTCCGGATGGTCCTCGTCAGTGGACCAGGGCACGCTGGCAATGTCGTCGCTCACGTAAGCGCTGAAGCGGCGCAGGCCGTGGCCTTCAATGAAGGCAATCATGTCATCTTTCAGGTTGGTCAGGTCTTGTTCCATGCAAAGGGCTAAGCCAGTTTCAGGATCAGTCTGGACAGATGCGGCACAGACACTCTTCCACCCATTCACGCGCAAATGCGGCGCGTGAATGGGACCCGGATCTTGTCTGTGGCTGCATCCTTCAGATTCATCCAGGCACAGGCAAGAGTGCCTATGCCACATAATTCCAATGACTGTCCAGACTGATCCTGAAACTGGGCTAAGAAACCATCATATCGCGTTTTGCCGGGCCCCTGTTAAGAGGATGGACCGCAGCCGCCCCGGCTGCGTGTCCTCGCCGCAAGCGAGGGCGCCTGCGGTCCAGAGTTTCCTAAAAAGTAGCTTGGCCTATAATCTGAGGTCTATGTACTCACTCCTGCAGGACCTTCGTTTCGGGGCGCGCATGCTGCGCAAGAATCCCGGCTTCGCCCTGGCCGCGATCTTCACCCTGGCGCTGGGCATCGGCGGCAATACCGCCATCTTCACCATCACCAGCTCGGTGCTGTTGAGGTCGCTGCCTTACCAGGAGCCGCAGCAGCTGGTCTCGCTGGACCTGGAGAGTAAAGACGGGCAATCGCACTGCTGCAGCCTGAACGTGTTTGACCTGTTTCACGACAACAGCAAATCGTTCAGCGGAGTGGCGGCGGTGGCCATCGACAATTTCAACCTGACCGGCCGCGGCGAGCCCCTGCAGGTCGCCGCCGGACGCGTTTCACCCGAGTTCTTTCCCGTGCTGGGCATACAGGCGCAGATCGGCCGCCTGTTCCTGCCTGAAGAGGGCCAGGCCGCGGGAAAGCCGGTAGTGGTGCTCAGCGACTCGTTCTGGCGCAACCGCTTCGGCGGTGATTCCGGCATACTGGGGCAGACCATCGCGCTGGATGGCACACCCTACACGGTGGTAGGCGTTCTGCCGGCGGGGATGCAGTTCCCTTTTCTCGGCCAGGCCGATCTATGGACCCCGCGCTACTTCGAGCACTCGCTTTTTACCACGCAGCGGCTGCGCATGGGCGTGGGCTATCTCTCGGTGATTGCGCGGATGCGGCCTGATGTTCCACGCGAGCGCGCCGTGGCGGAGTTGAACGTCCTGCAGCGGCAGTTTGAAAAGGAGCACCATGGCGCGCCGGATGCTCCGGCCGACGTCACCGCCACGCTGACCGGCCTGCAGGAGTCGGTGGTCTCCGGGATTCGCGGCAAATTGATCTTTATTTCCGGGCTGGTCGGGCTGGTATTGCCGATTGCGTGCGCAAATGTGGCCAGCCTGTTGCTCTCGCGTGCGCTCTCGCGCCGGAAAGAGATCGCGGTGCGCGCGGCCATGGGAGCGCGGCGCGGCGCGCTGGTGCGCCAGCTTCTCACGGAAAGCGTGCTGCTGGGCCTGCTGGGCGGCACGCTGGGGCTGGGCTTGAGCTGGCTTGCGACCAGGTACCTGGCCACGCTGGGCAGGAGCTACCTGCCCCAGGGAATGCCCATCGCCATGGATGGGCGCGTGCTGTTCTTTGTGGCCGCGGTCTCCATCCTCACGGGGGTCATCTTCGGCATCTTCCCCGCCCTGCAGCTCTCGCGGACCAACATGAACCAGACGCTGCGCGATGAGGGCCGCGGCACCACGGGCGGGCATCGCCGCCTGCAACTGCGCGGGGCGCTGGTGATCGTGCAGGTGGCGCTCTCGCTGATGCTGCTGATCGCCGCCGGCCTGCTGGTGCGCAGCTTCGGGCGCCTGCTGCAGGTAGATCCAGGCTTCGATCCCCAGAACGTCCTCACCATGAACGTCTCACTGCCGACGGCGAAATATTCCGACGCGCAAAAACAAACCGCATTCTTTGACGAGCTGCTGCGCCGCGTCTCGGCAGCGCCCGGCGTGCGCAAGGCGGCCATCTCCGCCGCGCTGCCGCTGACTTTCAAGCGCATCACGCCGGTGTTGCCGGAAGGCCAGCCCGACGTTCCCCTGCCACAGCGCCCGTTCATCGACGTGGAGGCCATCAGCCCGCAGTGGTTCCAGACCTTGCGCGTCCCTATCCGCATGGGACGCGAGTTCAACGACGCCGATAGCCGAGAGGCGCCGAAGGTGCTGATCGTGAATGAGACGTTTGCCCGCCGCTTCTGGCCGAATGAAAATCCCCTAGGCAAGCACATTGTGGTGGGACGCGGGCCGGTTCCCTCCGAGGTGGTGGGCGTGGCCGCCGACATCAAAAACCGCGGGCTGGCGCTGGATCCGCAAGCGCAGCTCTATCTTCCCTTCCCGCAGCTGGCGTGGGGAAATATGAACCTGATCGTGCGCACCGCGGCCGATCCTCGCGCCATGGTCTCGGCCGTCCGAGCGCAGGTCGCGGCCGTCGATCCGGACCAGCCGGTGACCGCCATACAGACGGCCAACGAGCTGATGAACGCCTCGCGCGCGCAGTCGCTCTTCATCATGGTGCTGCTGGGGATCTTTTCCGCGATGGCGCTGGCGCTGGCGGTGATCGGGATCTACGGCGTGCTGGCGTATTCGGTGGAGCAGCGCCGCCAGGAGATCGGCATACGCCTGGCGCTGGGCGCTCCCCGGGCGTACATCCTCCAGATGATGGTGAAATACGGGCTTACGCTGGTGGCGATCGGAATCGGCGCCGGCTGGAGCATCGCGCTGATCGCGGCCATGCTGATGTCAAGCTGGCTCTCGGACTTCCTCTACAAGATCAGCACGCATGATTACGCCACGTTCATGGTTGCGCCGGCGGTCTTTCTGATAGTCGCCCTGGTCGCCAGCTACCTGCCCGCCAGACGGGCAACCCAGGTGGACCCGAATGAGGCACTCAGGAGTTAGCTGCTAGCTACTAGCTTCTAGCTTCTAGCCCGTGCATTCGTGTGATTAGAGAGCAACGCAAGGTCCCTCACCCCTACTCGCGCGCTGATGACTCCGCGCGCTCGTTGACGGGGTTCGGGATGACATAAAGCAATTTAATCTGCGCTCATCTGCGCAAATCTGCGGCAAATTTGGCTAGCAGCCAGAAACTAGTAGCCAGCAGCTAGCGTAGCGTCTGTTTCCGCACCGTCAGCTTCTCAATCAGATCGGCTTTTATTTCGAAGCCGCGGCCGGCGGTCTGCGGGACTGCAATCAATCCTTGCGGAGACACCTCGACCGCGGGCTCGATGATGTCTTCCTTCCAATAGCGCTTGGAGGCCGAGACGTCTCCGGGCAGCGTGAAGTTCGGCAGGGTGGAGAGCGCGATGTTGTGCGCGCGCCCGATGCCGGTTTCCAGCATGCCACCGCACCAGACGGGGATGCCGTTCTTTTGCGCCGCGTCGTGCACCGCAACGGCCTCGCTGAAGCCGCCGACGCGCCCCACCTTGATGTTGATGATCCGGCAGGCGCCCAGCTCCATGGCCGCCTGCGCGTCGCGCGCGTTGCGGATGGCCTCATCCAGGCAGATGCTGGTCTTGAGCTGCTGCTGCAGCTGCGCGTGAAAATAAAAGTCGTCATGCCAGAGCGGCTGCTCGATCATGAGCAGGTTGAAGCGGTCGAACTTTTTGAGATGGTCGGTCTGCGCCAGCGTGTAGGCCGAATTGGCGTCGCAGCTCAGCAGGATGTTGGGCCAGCGGTCGCGGATCTTGCCGAAGATCTCCAGGTCCCAACCCGGCTTGCACTTGACCTTAATGCGGCGATAGCCCGCGGCCAGCTCCGTCTCGATCTTCTCCAGCAACTGCTCGTGCGAGTTCTGTATGCCGATGGAGACCCCGCAGGGAATCTGCGCCTGCGAACCGCCCAGGAGCTTCCATAAGGGCGTTTGCCGCGCCTGGGCTTCCGCGTCCCACAGCGCATTTTCGAGGGCACCCTTGGCCATGCGATGGCCGCGGAGACGCGTCTGCGCCATCAGGGCCGGCGCTTCCGAGCCCTTCACGACGGCCTTGCCGAGGAAAGCGGGCGCGAGATATTTTTCCACCGCGTACCAGGCGGTGTCGACGGACTCCTCGCTGTAGAACGGGTCTTCGCCGGCAACGCACTCGCCCCAGCCTTCCAGCCCGTCCGCGTGGACGGTGAGGAGCAGGATGCGCCTTTCCGTGGTGCGGCCAAAGCTGGTCTCAAAGAAGTGGACCAGCGGCATGTGGATTTCGCGCAGTGTGATGGATTCGATCTTCAATGGATAGCTCCTGGCTATTAGCTTTTGGCTATTAGCTTTTGGCTCGAAAAAGCTGCAGACTTAAGTAATGGTACAGTTTGAATTTTTATTCAAACGCAAGGTCCCTCACCCCTACTCGCGCGCTGATAACCACTCCACCGCGCGCAAAACCGGCGCGCGTCGGGGGCCCCGGTGAAGAACGCGCGCTCGCTTACGGGGTTCGGGATGACGATCTTAGTAAGTTTCAAAACTGTACCGCTACACAGACTTATAGAATCGAGCCAAAAGCTAATGGCTAAAAGCTAACAGCTATTCCTTCGACGCGTACGACCAATCTTCATCCCAGCGGCCGAGCAGGAATGCGCCGTTTTCCTGCGGGTCGCGTTCGTAGCCCAGCACGGACAGCCCCTGGCGAAACGCGGAGAAGAACAGCTCGCAATTTCGCTTCTGGACCTCGGCCGCCCGGGGACGGTCCGCCTCGGAGTATTTCCAGGAGTAAATCTGCCCCGGCACCTCGATCCGCTGTTCCACCGGGAATTGCGGCGGCTGGTTTTTTTCCAGCAGGTTCACCACGCGCCGCGACTTGAGCCACCACTCGGCGATCAGGCGGTCGGTGGGCAGCCCGCCCTGCAGCGGGGACGAGGAATATCCGTAATGATTGACGTTGTAGCGGCGGACGATGACGCCGAGCCGCGCGATGTTCAGATGAGCGTTCTTGATTTCCAGTGGATCGAAGGTCCATTCGATCAGCTCAAAGCCGAGCTTCAGCGCCTCGTCGCGCTGGGCCAGCTTCAGGCGGCGGCCCAGTCCGAAATTGCGCCAGCTCTCGCGCACCGCCAGCATATGGGAATGGAGATAGGAGCGCCCGCCGCGGGTCCCCGGGATGGAGAAGGCAAAGCCGATGAGCACATCGCCATCGAATGCGCCCAGGACCTGGCCGCCGATTTTCTGGCTCACCACGAACATGCGCAGCGGAATCAGGTCAATATCGTCGAAGTTCCAGACCTCTTTCTGCAGCGCGACGCAGGCATTCAGCTCATCCAGCCCCTTGCATTCGCGAATGATGATCTGATCGGTTCCGGACACCGTAGCGCTCACCTTTGGGTCTCCTCCAGGGTCTTGGACTGCTGCCATAAAGCTTCCATCTCATCGAGCGTGGCCTCTTCCAGGGTGCGGCCCTGCCGGCGCAGCTGCTCTTCCAGCCAGCCAAAGCGCCGCCGGAACTTGCGGTTGGTCCGGCGCAGCGCCGACTCGGAATCCACCGAAAGATAGCGCGCAATATTGACCAGAACAAAAAAGAGATCGCCCATCTCCTCTTCCACCTTGTCCTTGAGATGGTCTGGGACTTTCAGCCTCCCGCCTTCGCCGGAATCGGCGGCCGGAAGTTCCTGAATGTGCTCCTGCAACTCGCGCGTCTCTTCGGAAAGCTTTTCAAACAGCCCCTGCACCTCCGGCCAATCAAATCCGACGCGGGCCGCCTTGGAGCTGATCTTGTGCGCCTCCTGCAAGGCGGGCATTTTGGAAGAGACGCCGGCCAGGAGCGGCTCAGGCGCGGATTCCGGCTGGCCGGCGGTATGCAATTTGTTTCTCTTTTCCTGCAATTTGAGTGCTTCCCAGTTCTTAAGGACCTGGGCCGAGTCGTTGGCGGTGGCATCGCCAAAGACGTGAGGATGACGGCTGATCAGCTTGTTGCTGAGGGCATCCAGGACGTCATCGATGGTGAAGCGGTTCTCTTCTTGGGCCATCTCGGCGTAGAAAAGCACTTGCAGAAGCAGGTCGCCCAACTCGGCAGGAAGGCCCTGCCAGTCCCTGCTATCAATAGCTTCCAGAACTTCGTACGTTTCTTCTAGGGTATATCGCTTAATGGTGTCGAAGGTCTGCTCGCGGTCCCAGGGACAGCCGCCGGGGGCGCGCAGACGAGCCATAATTGCAACCGCCCGCTCGAATTTTTCTCCAGTTAACACGAAATTAATGTATCATTGCGGCGATTCCCCCTGAAAATCTGTCGCGCGGACGGAGACGATGCGCTTGTTGTATTTAAGGAACAGTGGCAAGAATGTATTAAGCAGCGCATTGGACGCGCGTAAGCTCCTTCCCTTTGCCTTCCTGTTGATGCTCGCCTTCCTGGTGGCCATGGCTTGGGACAGCTTTGCCCGCACGCGCGAACTGCTCAATTCCCAGGAATTCGTGGAGCGCACCAACGGCGTGCTGCACGCCATGGACGGCGTGGAAGACGGCCTGCAGGACGCGCGCGAAGCAGCGCTGCACTACGTGCTGACTCCGGAAAAAGAAGACCTGGTCACTTTCGATGCCGCCGTGGCCCAGACCTGGACGCGGCTGTCTGAAATCGAGCGGATGACCAAAGGAGACAAGGGTTATCCGGAGAGAATCGAGCAGCTGAAGGGCTGGATCCGGGATGAGCTGCGCCAGTTGAGCGACAACATGCGCGTGACGCACACGCTGCTGATTTTCCACTCGCAACAGGCAGACTTCAACCGCGACCGCGTGCGCGACGCCATCCAGAAATTCAAAGACGACCAGGAGCTGCTGCTGAGCCAGCGCAACGAAGCCGCCCGGGCCCGGGCGCGCGACGTGGAGCGCAGCGTGACGGTGCGCATCGGGGGATTCAGCGCGTTGATGGCGGTGCTGTTCCTGCTGGTGATCCGGGAATCGAAGAAGCTGCGCGTGGCCGAGCAGACGGCGCTGAGCGCCCAGACCCGCCTGGAAGGCTCGTTGCAACAACTGCAACTGGAGAGCGAAAGCGGCAAGCTGCTGAACGACCTGCAGGCCAACCTGCAGATCTGCGTGAACCCGCCGGAAGCCTACGAGGTGCTGGGCGTCTACGCCCAGAAATTCATCCCGCACAGCGCCGGCGCGGTGTTCGCCATCGACAGCTCGCGCAACCTGATGGGCGTAATGGCAAGCTGGGGAGATTCGCTGAGCCCCACGCAGCATATTCTTTCGCCGGAGGATTGCTGCGCTATGCGCGGCAGCCGCCTGCATCTGCGCACGGAGATCGCGCAGGGGCTCTCCTGCCGGCATTTCAGCGGAAGCATTCCGGACGCGTATCTCTGCCTGCCGCTGGCGGCGCTGGGAGAAACCCTGGGCATCCTGCACATCAGCGTGCCGGATGCGGCGGTGTTCACGCCGGCGCGGCTGACCCTGATCCAGCAGTGCGGAGAGTACGCGGCCCTGCGCCTAGCCAACCTGCGCCTGCGCGAAAAGCTGCACGACCAGTCGATCCGCGATCCGCTCACCGGGCTCTACAACCGGCGTTTCCTGGAGGCCACGCTGGAGCAGGAGCTGCACCGCTCGGGCCGCCACCATACCGGGCTGGGCGTGATCATGGCCGACATCGACAAGTTCAAGGCGTTCAATGACAGCTTTGGCCACAACGCGGGCGACATCGTGTTGAAAGAAGTCGGCGCGCTGTTCCGCCGCTCCGTGCGCACGGAAGACATCGTATGCCGCTACGGCGGAGAAGAATTCCTGATCGTGATGCCGGACACCTCGCTCGAAAGCGTGCGCGAACGCGCCGAAGCGATGCGCGACGCCATCGCCAAGCTGGAGCTGCAGCACGCCGGACACGCGCTGGGCAAGATCACCGCGTCGTTCGGAATCTCATTCTCGCAGGACGGAGTGCTTACCCCGGAGATCCTGCTGCGCTACGCCGACGAAGCGCTGTATGAATCGAAACGGCGCGGCTGCAACTGCGTGAGCCTGAGCGACTCCGTATCCAACCTGCTGGCGGAGAAGAACAAAGAAAACGCGTCCGCGCCGCTGACGTTCAAACTGGCGCAGCAGAACTAGCGGATCGCCGGGATCGCGCGTAATCGGAAAAGCAAAAACCTTACCACGGATCAACACGGATTCAACGGATGGGGAAGATTAAGAATTCTTCTGCTTACGCCTGCACTTTGTTCTTCGATTTTTTTGTTTTTGATCCGTGTTCATCCGTGTTGATCCGCGGTAAGCTTCTTGCTTCCGATTTCGGCGATTACGCGCGCTTACGGCGATTACGGCGATCCCACTGCATCTCTCCTCCCAAATTGTGTAGTAAACTTAAAATTTGTATCTTCGCGATTGCATCTACTAGTAGAGCTGTGCCATGAGCCGGAAACCTGCCAAGACAAATTCGCCGCGGTATGTGACGTTTGCCCTGCATTCGCACCTGCCGTACGTGGTGAACCACGGCACGTGGCCGCATGGAATGGAGTGGCTGCATGAGGCCGCGGCGGAGACCTACCTGCCGCTGCTGCGGGTCTTCGGCGAGCTGGAGCAGCAGGGGCTGGCGCTGAAGGCCAACGTGAACCTGTCCCCGATCCTGCTGGAGCAGCTTTCGCATCCGGTGTTCAAGGATGAATTTCCCAAATACCTTTTGCGCAAGGTGCAGGCGGCGCACAAAGACGCCGAGGACTTCACGCTGCAGGGCGAGCGCCACATGGTGGAGGTGGCGCGCTTCTGGCAGCGTTTCTACGAGCAGGCGCTGCGGCAGTTCGACGACCTGGGCTCGAACATCATCCGCGGCTTCCAGCGCTTCTACGACAGCGGGGCCATCGAGATCATCACCTGCGGCGCCACGCACGGATATTTTCCGCTGCTCGGCACGGACAACTCGATCCGCGCGCAGGTAAAGATCGGGGTCGAGACGCATGAACGCTACTTCGGCAGAAAGCCGCGCGGCATATGGCTGCCGGAGTGCGGATATCGCCCGGCCGGGCCGTGGCAATTTCCGGTTTCGCTCAACGGCTTCGGCCCGTCCCATGGGCGCTACGCCACCCAGCGCGAAGGCGTGGAGCAGATCCTGGCCGAGCATGGGCTGGAATTTTTCTACGTCGATACGCACCTGGTGGACAGCTCCACGCGCTTCACGCCATATGAGTGGCTCGCCGGCAACGTGCCGATCGCCATGGAGATTCCACCGGAGCGTCCGCAGAAAAATTTTTACCGCGCTTATTACGCCGCCAGTCCCGATCCGAACACGCACGTGGCCTTTTTCACCCGCGATCCTCGCACCGGCATACAGGTCTGGAGCGGCGATCACGGCTATCCCGGCGACGCCAATTACCTGGAGTTCCACAAGAAGCGCTGGCCGGGCGGCAATCGCTATTGGAGGATCACCGGGAACAAGATCGACCTGGGGCTGAAGCAGCCTTACCATCCCGCGGTGGCGCAGGCGCGCACGGGCGAGCATGCCCGCGACTTCGTCCGCATCACCACGGAGGCGCTGGATCGCTACGGCAAGAACGGTCCCGGAGCGCCCATCTTGACGGCGCCGTTCGACTCAGAGCTGTTCGGCCACTGGTGGTTCGAAGGCCCGGAATGGCTCAAGAACGTGGCGCTGGAATATGCGCGCCCGGAGAGCACGATCCGGCTGATTACCTGCGCGGAATATCTTGACCGCTACCAGCCCGCGGCTTACGTGGCCTTGCCCGAAGGCTCGTGGGGCGCGGAGAGCAACAACAGCGTCTGGCTGAACGAGAACACGGCGTGGACGTGGAAGCATATCTATCCGGCGGAGCTCTCCGTGCAGCAGATGGCCAACAGCGGCCTGTGGCGCGGCCATGAAGTGGCCACGCGGCTGGCCAAGCAGATCTGCCGCGAGCTGCTGCTGCTGGAATCCTCGGACTGGCAGTTCCTCATCACCACCAAGCACGCGCGCGACTACGCGGAAAAGCGCTTCAACGTCCACCTGGAGCAGTTCCGCACGCTGCTGGATGGATGGCGGCGCTTTGAAGCCACGCACCAGATCCCGCCGGAGAAGATCCAGGAACTGGAGGCCATCGAGCTGCGCGACTCGGTCTTTCCCGATGTGGAGCCGGAGCGATGGGCCGGCTCGTCGGGCGATCGGGTAACCGGCGACCGGGTTGCCGGATAACCGGCTACGCGATGAAAAGCGCAGAGGATGGAGCGCAGCCACCCCGGCTGCGTGCCCTGTCCGCAGGCGAGGGCGACTGCGGTCCAAGACTCTGGTTTGAGTGCGCAGGCGAGGGCGACTGCGGTCCAAGTTCCTCAAAGTACCCCACTTTCTTCCATTTTCGGTCATTCCTGTTTTGTCCGAAGTAATGTTGTTCGCTTAACCCTGAAAAGCATCTAATTACCTGAAGTGAGCAGCTCGATCCAGCTCCGCGACCAGAGCTTTGACGTTTTGGTGATCGGCGGCGGCATCAACGGCGTCGCTATCGCGCGCGAGTGCGCGCAGTGGAGCAAGCGCGTCCTGCTGGTGGAGCAGCATGATTTTTCCTCCGGCACCACCAGCCGCTCCACGCGGATCATCCACGGCGGGCTGCGCTACCTGGAGCACGGTGAGATCGCCCTGGTGCGCGAGTCGCTGCGGGAGCGGGAACGGCTGCTGAACCAATCGCCGCACCTGGTCCGCCCGCTGGAGTTCCTGCTGGCCATGCCGAAACGGTCGCGTTCGCTGCTGCGCAGCTCGCTGGCGATCCGGACCGGCCTGTGGCTCTACCATCGCTGGGCCGGAGGCAAGCACACCTGCTCCGCCGGCCGCGCCGCCTTCGAACGGCATCTTGACAACGGAGAGTCCTGGTCCATCTACAGCTACGAAGACGCGCAGTGCGAATTTCCCGAGCGCCTGGTGGCCGAGTGGCTGGCCGAGAGCGCCGAGGCCGGCGCGCTGGTCCTGAACCATACGCAGGTGCTCGAGATCACGCGCGGCAATGGCCGCGTCACCGGGGCGCGGCTGCGCGACCGCATCTCCGCGCAGGAATACGCGGTGGAGGCCACGCACATCATCAACGCCACCGGCCCATGGGCCGACGCGGTGGCCGGCCTTGCCGGCATCTCGGTGCCGCAGATGATCGGCGGCGTGCGCGGCTCGCACCTGGTCCTGCCCGCTTTCAACGGAGCGCCTACGCAGGCCATCTACGCGGAAGCCATGGATGGACGGCCTGTCTTCATCATTCCCTGGAACGGCCAGCTTCTCGTCGGCACCAGCGAGATCGCCGACGGAGGCAGCCCGGAAAACCCCCAGCCCAGCGCGCAGGAAACCGAATACCTCTTCCAGAGTTTCCTGCGGCTCTTTCCCCGCTCCGGCCTCACGCAGGTCGACATTCGCTATAGCTTTGCCGGCATCCGCCCGCTCCCGTATGCTCCGGGACGGAGCGCCTCGTCCATCACGCGCCGCCATCTTCTCTACGACCACAATTACGACGGCGCGGCCGGCCTGATCTCGATCGTGGGCGGCAAGCTCACCACCGCGGCCAGCCTGGCGCGCGAAGTCGGCCGCAAATTGGGCATCGACATACCGGAGCCGGTCAACGTCTTCGCTTCGCCCGCCATGGAAGAGGAGGTCGAGTCCACGGTGCGCCAGTGGGCGCGCCTGGTGGCCGCCAAAGCCAAGATTCCAACCGGCTGCGCCGAAGCGATTGCCGAATGGCACGGACGCCATGCCCTGGCCATCGCACACGCCGCCTCGCTCGACGAGCGCCTGCGCGAGCCGCTCTGCCAGCATAGCTGCCACCTGGTGGCTGAAGCCGTGGAGGCCGTGGCGCACGAGTCGGCCGTCACGCTGGGCGATATCCTGCTGCGGCGCGTGCCTGTGGCGCTGGGCGCATGCTGGTCAGAAGAGTGCAGCCGCGAAGCCGCACACAAGATCGGCCGCGCCCTGGGCTGGGACCAGGCCCGCGTCTACATGGAGCTGCTCCGCTTCGAAGAAGAACGCTTGAGCTTCCTGCATCCCGGGCAGGGACAGGCGTCAGATGCGAAGCTGGGGTGCGGGGTGAAGCCGGTCAAGAGCGAGACGGCGTAAGGCATCGCCGGGATCGCCGTAATCGCGCGGAATCGCCGTAATTGGTCAGCGGAGCATCGAGTCATCGGAAGCTCAGTCCCGCGCCGGCGAGACGGATGGAAATAGCCCGCCGTTTCAACGGCGGGAAAGCGAAGAACCCCAAAAGGAGAGTCCCCTTCAGGGGGACGGCTGAAGATTTTTGAAAGCCGCCTTTAGTTGCACCTTCCTCCAGTAAGTAATGATGAACTTCTTCGCTCTTTATTCGGCTATAATAGCCGCTGGAGAGCATTGTTACTGATGACAAATGCATTTGAGGTTAGTGCCGCGCGTCAGCCGACAGCCAATTTAGAAATCACAAGAAGACTGTTGGGTTCTTCCGCAATAGTTTGCCCGTCTCAAGATTCCAGAAGTGTTCACATTCGATTAGACATTGAAGGTTTCGTCAGACGCCTTTTACTCTTCGATACCTATATTTTGTATTCTCTACGGCTGAAAGAAATTCCAGAATTGGTGCGACATTTTGGGTATGAAGGAACATTACAACTTCTCTCTAGCGGTGCTCTCGAAATCAGATGTGAATGTACGATGTTCGGCGAAGGTCGCTTGTCAACGCCTCCTTACGAACACCTGACATTCCAGTTCCATGTAGTTAAGGCCCATATCAG
>JADMIO010812923.1_pt1 | contig 19200 bp, 22 predicted proteins | sample 8958161 | NCBI WGS metagenome assembly JADMIO01 (sample SAMN16585339, study PRJNA669376) | soil metagenome | isolation source: Crop rotation soil | place: USA: Cullars Rotation, Alabama | collected 2011
CTTTCCCAGGGCGGCGGGGCGGCGGGGGGCGGCGAGCCGCTCGGCACCGGCCTCGAGCCGCGGCTGCGCGGAACGGTCGTCCACGGGCTGCTCGAGCGGCTCGACTTCGCGCGGCCGGCGGTGCCGAGCGACACCGACATCGCAGCCGCCATCGAGCACGAGGGCGCGGAGGCGCTGCCCGATCACGTGGGCGACATCCGCGCGATGGTCGAGCGGGTGGCCGGCTCGGAGCTCCGGGGGCGGATCGCCGCGGCACGCCGCGTCCGCACCGAGCTTCCCTTCGCGTTCACGCTGACGCCCCCGGGCGCGGGCGGCCGCAGTCTCCTGATCAACGGCGTCGTGGACGTCCTCGCCGAGGAGGGCGCGCGCACGCTGGTGGTGGACTGGAAGAGCGACCCGCTCGGCGAGGCCGACCCCGAGGCGCTCGTCGCCGCGGGCTACTCGACGCAGCGGCTGATCTACGCGCTCGCCGCGCTGAGGTCGGGCGCCGAGGTCGTCGAGGTCGTGCACTGCTTCCTCGAGCAGCCCGACGAGCCAGCGGTGGCCCTGTACGAGTCGGGTGACGCCGAGCGGCTCGAGCGCGAGCTGCTGACGCTCGCGCAGGGTGTGGTCGAGGGCCGCTTCGAGCCGTCCGCCGAGCCGCATTTCGCGCTATGTGCGGACTGTCCGGGCCGCGCGGCGCTCTGTGTGCACGACGAGGCGCTCACGAAGCGGCTTTCCGTCGGCACCTCGTCCTAAATTGGCGGTCATGCCACTGTGCTTCATCGAGCCGCAGGAAGCGATCCGGGTCGTCGCCGAGAGCGTCGGGCGCGAGGCGCGCCGCCAGCTCCTCGGAGAGGTCGTGCGCGCGTGGGTCGACGAGATCCCCGACGACGAGCTCCAGGTCCACTACGCGAAGGCGGTCGAGGAGCTCGACGACGACGACCTGTCGATGCTCGCCGCCTGGCACGCCTCCCTCGAGGTCGGTCAGCCGATCGCGAACAAGGAGTTCCTGCTCGGCGCGTTCGCGCGGCTCGGCGACCACCGCCGCGAGGCGCTCCGCATCGCCGCCGGCTTCAAGGGCGAGGATGCCTTCGAGGCGGGCGTGAGCGAGGAGCAGGCACTCAGCACGGTGCTGCCCTGGCTCTCGCCGGAGCGGCTGATGGAGCTCGCCTCCGAGGCCGTTGAACTGTATTGCTGGGACCGGCTCGGCTCCGACAACTAGCCGCCCTTCTCAGCGCGCTCGCGGTCACCGGCTGTTCGGAGCCGGCCGCCGACTCCGTAGGCGGTGGGACTCGCACCACCGCGCGCGTCACCAAGCACACCGACGGCGACACGCTGTGGCTGTCCGGCATCGGCAAGGTGCGGCTGATCGGCGTGGACACGCCCGAGGTCTACGGGCAGGCCGAGTGCTACGGGCGGGAGGCGTCCGCCTTCGTCGAGCGCACCGTTCCGCTCGGCAGTGAGATCCGCTATCGCCTGGGTGTCGACGAGCGCGACCGATACGGCCGCGCGCTGGCCTACCTGTGGCTCCGGGACGGGCGCTTCCTCAACCGCCTGCTCGTCGCGCGCGGGTACGCGCAGCCGCTGACGGTGCCGCCGAACGTGGAGTACGAGGACCTGTTCGTCCGCGTCGCGCGGCGCGCCCGCGAGGCGGGGCGCGGGCTGTGGGGCCGGCCAGGCTGCAGCGGTTAGGCTCGGCCGGTGCTGCGACACGTCACGACGCGGGACGGCGTGCGGATCGCCTGCGAGGTGACCGGCTCGGGGCCGCCGCTCGTGATGGTCCACGGTGCCGGCTCGGCGCGCTGGAGCTTCTGGCTCGTCGCGCCGCACCTCGCACGCCGCTTCACCGTGATCGCGATCGACCGGCGTGGCCGCGGCGATTCAACCGACGCGGACGACTACGCGCTCGAGGAAGAGTTCCGCGACGTCGCGGCGGTCGTGAGGGACGCCGGCAGCGACGCGATGCTGTTCGGCCATTCGTACGGCGGCCTGGTGGCGGCCGGCGCGGCGCTCGAGCTGGACCTCCCGCGGCTCGCGCTGTACGAGCCCGCAATGGGCGGCGGGCTCACCACCCGCAACCGCATCGAGCGCTGGGAGAGCCTGATCGAGGAGGGGGAGGCCGACACCGTCACGCGCGAGTTCCTCAGGGAGATCGCGGGAAACGACGACGAGGCGATCGATCTCCTGGCGAGCACGCCGCTCTGGGAGGAGCGCCGCCGGATCGTGCCCACGCTCCCACGGGAGCTGCGGGCCGAGCTGGCGCACCGCTTCGATCCGTCCCTCTTCGACCAGGTCGAGGCGCCGGCCCTGCTCCTCGTCGGCAGCGAGAGCCCGGACTGGGCCAAGCGGTCCGTGGACGCGCATGCCGAGGCGATCCCGAACGCCGAGAAGCACGTGCTCGAGGGACAGGGACACGGCGCGAACCTCACCGCCCCCGAGCTGCTGGCCGCCGAGCTCGTGCGATTTTTCGCCATCGGATCCGATGGCTCTCGCGAACCCTGAGCCGCTATCTGCGTTGTAGTCGGCATGAGGGCCACGACGATCCGGTTCCCGAACGATCTCTGGGAGCAGCTGGAGCGGGAGGCGCGGCGGCAGGGGATCAGCACGGCGCAGTACGTGCGCGACGCGGCGCTCTACCGGGTCGCGTTCTCGGCGGGAGCTGCGAGCGGCGCGCTCGCCGAGGGCGATGGCGAGCATCCCTGGCGGCCGCACGCCCAGCCAGCCGGCGACCCGAAGTAAGCTCCGCGGCGTGACGGCGTCGCTCCCGGCCGAGGTTCAGCAGGTCTTCGAGCGCTTCATCACGACGGAGTTCACGACGGTCGACCGGCGCGGGCAGCCGATCTGCTGGCCGCTCACTCCGTACTACAGGGCCGGCGATCCGTGCATCGACGTGACCACGGCGCTCGGCTATCCGAAGAAGGCGTTCGACGCCGAGGCGAATCCGAAGGTCTCCCTGCTCTTCTCGGAGCCGACGGGCTGCGGCATCGAGAAAGCTCCGCAGGTGCTGGTCCAGGGCACGGCCGATGTGGACTACCGGGACCTCGAGGCGAACCGTGTCCGCTACACGCGCGAGGCGGTCGAGAAGCTCCCCGGGGCGAAGGAGCTGCTGCCGCCCGAGCCGCTCCAGAAGATGTTCAGCTTCTACTTCACGCGGCTGTACATCCACGTCCGCCCGGAGCGCGTGTACGTGTGGCCGGACGGCGACGCCACCCGCGAGCCCGAGCTGTTCGACGCCCACATGGAGGAGGTCCGCTCGGGGCACGACGAGGAGGCGGAGTCGGTGCCCGAAGCCGACGACGGCCGGCCCGCCACCTGGGACGACCGAATCGACGAGCTCGGCGAGAAGTACCCCGAGGCGGTGCTGGCACTGGTCGCGCCGGACGGCTTCCCCTTCAGCGTGCGGCTGCCGATCACGGTCGACCGCGCCGCGCGCCGTGTCCGGATCGGCGCCGGGGCCCTGGGCGTCCCGGTACACCCGGGTCGCGCCTGTCTCGTCGCGCACGCGCACGGTCGCAACTTCGAGTGGCAGACGAACTTCCAGGTGCGCGGCGACCTCGTCGAGGACGACGGCGGCTGGGCGCTCGTGCCGCACAAGCTGATCGGAGGCCTCGAGCTGCCGCCGGTGTCGAAGGCCAAGATCTACGCGCAGAACGCGAAGAACTTCGTTCGCTTCTGGCGTACCGCAAAAAAAACGAGACGCAGACTAAGCGCTTGAGGAGCGCGCCACCGGTGACCGAGGTCTCCGGGGCTGCGCGGCGAGCCTCACATCCTCTTGGCTTCGCTCTTGGCGCTTGGGTCCGCGTCTCTGCGGATGAGTAGAACATGAGTGGCCCCACGCCGTCAAGTGCGGATCGGGCGCGACTCCGCTAATTACGAGAAAACGCCCGGCGGATCTCCGGGATGGCCTGTTCGGGGCTCTCGTACCGAACCGCCGTCATGCCGAGCTCACGCGCCGTGTCGCAGTTCACGTCGAGGTCGTCCACGAACACGCACCGGCCGGGATCGACGTGTCCCAGACGTTCCAGCGTGAGCGTGTAGATCGCGGGGTCGGGCTTGCGCAGGCCGACGAAGGCCGAGTCCACGATGACCTCGAACAGCTCGTCGATCTCCGGCAGCTTCGACCGCCACAGCGACTCCCACTCGCGCACGTTGTTCGTGAGGAGCGCGGCGCGGATGCCGTCGCCGCGCAGCTCCCGCACCAGCTCGATCATCGGCGGGTTCCGCTGGAGCCGCTCGAAGAAGAGCGCGCGCAGGCGGTCCAGGTCGAACTCGCCTCCCACGTGCCGGTCGAGCCGCGACCAGAACTCCGTCTCGGCGATCTCGCCCCGCTCGAGCATGAACAGGGGGTGGTCGCCGTGTTCCTCGGCCGCCCGGGCCATCGCCGTGCCGAGCTCCTCCAGCGACACGCCGGCCTCCTCCTGGTAGGCGAGAAAGCCCTCCTGGAGCGGCGTGGTGAGCACCCCGCCGAAGTCGCAGATGAGCACGTCCCTCACGCGGCGGCGGGTGGCTCCATGCGGAGCATCAGCTCGTAGGCGCCGATGCCCTCGCGTCCGTCGAGCCGCCAGCGGAAGACCGCAACGTGGACCTGGAGGGCGTCCAGGTCCAGCGACGAGCCGGCGATCACCTGGCCCGACCCCCGGCGCGGGTAGTCCTCGCCCGGCAGCCACAGCTCGAGCCCGGCGCTCCGCTGGCGGCCGCCGCCGTCGTACACGGTCGAGATGCGGGCCTGCTCGACCTCGAGGAGCTGGTCGTCCTCGACGAGGCGGGCGGCCACCTCCTCGTCGCCGTGCCCGACCGCGCCGCGCGGCCGCCGCGCGACCGCAATCAGCGCATGCTGCTCGTCCACGAGCGCCGTGATGCTCCGGACGGCGTCGAGCTCCTCCCACTGGGGCGGCACCTCGGTCTGCGAGACCGTCCCGAGCCCGTCGACGTGCCGCCCGGCCGCCTCGCCGCGCACGCGCGCCACGTGAGCGCTCACGCCCCCCAGGTCCGCGGCCGGGGAGATGGTCTCGAACTCGAGCGAGAGCCTGTCCGGCATCGTGGCCCGCCACCCGCCGTCCGTTGCCTCGACCTCGGGCCCCTCCGGCAGGGCGACCGGCCTGCGGCCCTCGAACAGGATCGTCATGCCGGACCGCGCCGTTCCGTGGATGTCGTGAGCGGCGTCGAAGAAGGACAGTGCGAGCGCCGGAGCGCTCACCGCTCGAGCCTGCGCGGGGGCGAGTCGTCGTAGTCGTGGGCGGTGCCCTCGACGTCGTAGCCGCGCGGCTCGCGGCGCCCGAACCGGGCGGTCGCGCCGGTCGCGACGCGCCTGCCGAGCCGGCGCGCGACCACGCCGCGGATGACCGACCGCGTGGGTGGCAGAAGCAGGAACAGGCCGACGATGTCGGTGATGAAGCCGGGGGTGATGAGGAACGCCCCGCCGAAGATCACGAGCACCCCGTCGATGACCTCGCGGTGCGGCATCTTGCCCTCCGCGATCGCGTTGTTGAACCGCCGCCAGACCGAGCGCCCCTGCGCGCGGAGCAGCAGCGAGCCGAGCACGGAATCGGCGGCCAGAAGCAGGATGGTCCACACCGCCCCGATCGCGTCGCCGACCTTCAGGATCACGTAGAGCTCCGCGAGGGGGAGCGCGATGAACAGCGCAATCAGGGCCAGGAGAGCCACGCGCTGACCCTACTATCCTCAGGCCATGTCAACCGTGACAGTGGACGACGTCCAGGAGGCCCTGACGAACGTGATCGACCCCGAGCTGGGGCTCGATTTCGTGGAGCTCGGGCTGATCTACGAGGTCGAGGTCGAGGGCGGCGACGTCTTCGTCAGCTTCACGCTCACCTCGCCCGGATGCCCGATCGGGCCCCAGGTGGCGGAGCAGATCGACGAGTTCGTGTCAGAGCTCGAGGGCGTGACCTCCGTGCAGTCGCGGATGACGTTCTCGCCCGCCTGGACTCCGGACATGATGAGCGAGGAAGCCAAGTTCGCATTGGGCTACTGACGCCCTTCTGAACTGCCGATAACGCTCCGCGAGGGGATGTAATTCCGAGCTGGAGACGGCGCGGTGGGCGCAGGGACCCATACAGTCGAAGAGGAGCGGCAGCTGGCCGGCAGGCTGGCCGGTGTCCTGTTCCTGACCGCGGGCCTCACGGCCCTCGGGATGCTGCTCCTGCCCGGTGTCGAGCACGGCCACCGCAGCTGGGTGATCGCCCTCGCGGCCGTGTGCGTGGCTTGGGGCCTCTTCTGCGTCCTCCTCGCCAGGCCCGAGCGCCACGGCGCGTGGTTCTGGCACGCCCCCGCGGTGGGCTCCCTGTTCATCATCGGAGGGGTGACCGCCGCCACCGGCGGCGCCGACTCGCCGGGGCGGCTGTACCTGATCTTCGTGGTCGTCTACGCGGCCTACTTCTACCGCCGCCACCTGGCGCTCCCGTATGTGCTCGGCTGCGTCCCCGTCGCGCTCCTGCCGTTCCTCTACGACAACAACGCCGTGGCCGACGGCTATGTCGGCGAGGTGATCGTCGTGTGCCTCGCCTACGTGATCCTCGGCCTGCTGATCATCAAGGGCAAGGAGCTGCTCGTGGAGCTGCGCGAGCGCGCCGAGAGGCTCGCGCTGCTCGATCCCCTGACCGAGCTGCCGAACCGCCGCGCGATGATCGATTGGCTGACCGCCGAGACCGGGCGCGAGTCGTCCACCGGGTTCCTCCTCGTGGACCTCGACGGATTCAAGGACGTGAACACGGCGCACGGCTATCCCGCCGGCGACGCCGTGCTGTGCGAGACGGCTGCCAGGCTGATCGGCTCCGTTCGGCCAAACGACGTGGTGGCGCGGCTGGGCGGCGACGAGTTCGCCGTGATGGCGCCCGACGCGAGCAGCGAGACGATGCGAGCGCTGGCCGACTCCGTCCTGGCCTCGCTGCGCGACCTGAACCACCAGGGCCTGCGAGTCACGGCGAGCGTGGGATGGGTGATGCACCCCGACGACGCCGAGACGGTCGACGACCTGATCGCCGCCTCCGACTTCTGCCTGCGCGGCGCGAAGCTCACCGGCAAGGACCGCGCCCTCTCGGCCGAGGACTGGGCCCCGGAGGTCGCGGCCTAGGGTGTGGGGCACAAATCCGGCACCAGGTGCCTGATTTCCAGCACACGTGCCTTCCCTCCGCCTCCTCACCGCCAGCTTTTCCGACGATCCCGCCCTCGACGCCGCGGTCTCCCGCGCGCTCATGTTCCGCGTCGCCGCCGGAGAGCTGCCGGAGACGCTCAGGATCGCGCACCCCGGCACCACGGTCGCCTTCGCGAAGCGCGACGCGGTGACCGACGGCTACGAGGAGGCGGTGCGGGCGGCGCGCGAGCACGGCTTCGAGGCCACCCTGCGGCTCGCGGGCGGCCGCGCAGCCGTCTTCCACGACGGCACGATGGAGATCGGCCACGCGATCCCGGACGAGGAGCCGCGCGCGGGGATCCACGACCGCTTCCGGGCCACGGCCGGCCGGCTCGCCCGCGCACTTGAAAGCCTGGGCATCGACGCCCGTGTGGGCGAGGTGGCCGGCGAGTACTGCCCGGGCCGCTACAGCGTGAACGCCCGCGGCGCCGCGAAGCTGGCCGGCATCGGCCAGCGCGTGGTCGGCGGCGGGTCCCACACCGGCGTGGTGCTGGTGGTCGAGGGCGAGGACCGGATCAACGCGGTGCTGCACCCGGTCTACGCGGCGCTGGGCCTCGACTGGACACCGGCGGCGAGCGGCTCCGTGCGAACCGAGGTGCCGAGCGCCGGCTGGAACACCGTCCGCGACGCGATCGTCACCGAATACGCGCGGGAGTACGAAATCGCGGAGGACTCGGTGGACGACGAGACCCTCGAGCTGGCGCGCAGCCTGGCGCCTGAGCACCGGGTGGAGCAGCCGGCCTAGGCGGCCTGGGGGGCCGCCGCGCGCTCCGCGTTTCGCGCGATCGCGTCCACGAAGGTGGGCCACAGCGCCTCGGGCATGTCGTGGCCCATGCCGGGGATCTTGATCAGTTCGGCGTTCGGGATCGCGTTCGCGGTCGCGATGCCGGCGCGCAACGGGATGAGCGGATCGGACTCGCCGTGGATCACCACCGCGGGCACGTCCAACTCCCTCAGCGCCGCCGTTCTGGACCCGGAGGCGAGGATGGCTCCCAGCTGACGCGCGGTTGCCGCCGGCGCGTGGCAGCGGTCGTAGCTGGCGGCCGCCCGCCGGCGCACCCGCTCGTCGTCCGGCCGGTAGGCCGGCGAGCCGATCATCCGGAACACGCGTGCGAAGTAGGCCACATATGCGTCGCGGTCGCTCGGCGCACGCCGCGTCAGCACGCTCCACACGCGCAGCTTCGGCGTGCCCACGAAGCGGTCGCCGGTGGTGGACATCATCGACGCCAGCGAGAGCACCCGCTCCGGCGCCTCGATAGCCATCTGCTGGGCGATCATCCCGCCCATCGACGCGCCGACCACGTGCGCGCGCTCGATGCCGAGGTGGTCGAGCAGGCCGAGCGTGTCGGCGGCCATGTCGGTCAGGAGGTACGGCACCTTCGCCGGCAATCCCGCCATCAGCCGCATCACGTTCGGGACCGGCGCCTCGATCTTCGTGGACAGCCCCGCGTCGCGGTTGTCGAACCGGATCACGTGGAAGCCGCGCTCGGCGAAGCGCTCGCACAGCTCCACGTCCCAGTGGATCAGCTGCATCCCGAGACCCATCACGAGCAGCAGCGACGGGTCCGAGGGATTTCCGATCGTCTCGTAGACGAGCTCCACCGGCCCGACCTTCGCGGTGTTCACGACGTGGTCGTCTTCTTCCGCGCCGTGCCGGGCGTGCCGTCCTTCTTGCGCCCGTTCGACTTCGCCCTCGTCTTGCCGGCCCGGCGGGCCGCGGCGAGCAGCTCGGCGAGCGACTCCTCCAGATGGGCGGCGAACGCGTCGATGTCCGGCATCGCGTCGTAGTCCGCGAGCAGCCCGAAGTCGACCTTCCCGTTGTAGCTCATGATCGCCACGGCCATCGCATGGTGCTCCGGCAGGAACGCGATCGGCACGATCTCCTGCATCTCGCGCCCGAGCAGGTACAGCGGGAACTGGGGGCCGGGCACGTTCGTGACGATCAGGTTGAAGAGGCGCGTCGAGAAGTTGAGCCGCGACGCCTGCGCCAGCAGGGTCGGCGGCGCGAACTCGTTCAGGCCGGCGATCACCTCGGCGCCGAGCGCCTGCTTCGACTCCTTCAGCTCGCCCATGCCCTCGCGCACGACCCGCAGCCGCTCGACGGGGTCCTCCACGTACACCGGCAGCGGCCCGCGCATCGCGGCGATCCTGTTGCCGAGCGAGCCGCGCTCGTCTTCGCCGCGGATCGAGACCGGGACGAGCGCGCGCAGCTCCACGCCCTCTGTGCGCACCCCGCGGTCGTGCAGCCAGCGCCGGAGCGCCCCCGCCACCACCGCCAGCACCGCGTCGTTCACCGTGCCGCCGAGCGTGTTCTTGATCTCCTTGAAGTCGGCAAGCCGGCTCTGCACCCAGCGCACACGCCGGTGCGAGCCGATCTCGACGTTCAGCGGCACGTCCGGGGCGGGGTTCATGCCGGCCCAGACGACCTCGCCGAGCCCCTCGGCGGCCTCGCGCACCCGATCGAGCGTCTCGCCCGGCCGCTGCAGGGCGCCCAGCGCGCGACCCGCCAGGCTGAACGGCGTCTTGGCGAGCCCGAGGACACCTTCGGCCACTAGCTCCACGTCGGAGGGCACCGGGGCCGGCGTCCAGGCCTCCTCCGGCTCCTCCTCGTTCGGCACGGGCGACAGGTCGAACAGGACCGTCGCGATGTCCACGCCGGACACGCCGTCCACCAGCGCGTGATGCGTCTTCGAGATCAGCGCGAAGCGCCCACCCTCGAGGCCGTGGACGATCCAATTCTCCCAAAGGGGCTTCGAGCGATCGAGCCGCTGCGAGTAGACCCGCCCAGCCAGCTCGCGCAGCTGCTCCTCGCTCCCGGGCTTCGGCAGCGCGGTGTGCCGCACGTGGTAGTCGAGGTTGAAGCTCGGGTCGTCCACCCAGAACGGCCGCCCCGCCTCGAGCGGCGGGAACGCCAGCTTCTGCCGGTAGCGCGGCACGCGTCCGAGCCGCGCGCCGAAATGGGCCAGGAACTCCTCGCGCCCGGGCGCGGGCCCCTCGAAGATCACGACCGCACCCACGTGCATGTGGGAGGACTGCTTCTCCTGCACGAGGAAGGACGCGTCGACCGCGCTCAGGCGGTCCTTGTGACCCGGCTGCGCCACGACGGGAGCGTACACCCGCGACACTCGCGTCTGTGAAGCTGCTCGGAATCGTGCTCGCGGTACAGGTCGCACTCGGAATCACGCTGGTGGCGCTCGTCGCCACCGACAACCTGCCGTTCACCGGAGACCACGAGGCGGACGGCAGCACCCCGCGCGCGGCGAGCGTGCACGCCGACCGCTTCGACGGCGCGGCCGCGTTCCGGGTGCTGCGCCGCCAGGTGGAGCTGGGGCCGCGGCCCGCGGGCTCGCCCGAGTCGCGCCGGCTCGCGCGGCTCCTGAAGCGGATCGTCCCGCGCGGCGGGTACCAGGACGTTCCGGGCGGGCTGCGCAACGTGATCGGCACCGTCCGCGGACGCGAGCCGGGCTACGTGGTGGTGGGCGCGCACTACGACACCAAGGACGTCCCCGGCTTCGTGGGCGCCAACGACGGCGCGTCCGGCACCGCCGTGGCCGCTCAGCTGGCGCGGACGATCAGGCGTCCCCGTCACACGGTCAAGTTCGTGTTCTTCGACGGCGAGGAGTCGCCGCGCGGCACCCCCGACAGCGAGTTCGAGGAGAAGGGCCTCCGCGGCAGCAAGGTGGCGGCCCCGCGGTTTGCGGATGCTCGCGCGATGGTGCTCCTCGACTTCGTGGGCGACCGGCAGCTGGCGATCCGCTACGAGGACAACTCGTCGCCCGGCCTGTGGCGAAAGCTGCGCTCGGCAGCCCATCGCGTGGGAGCCCTCGAAACGTTTCCCCGCGGCAACCAGGGACCAATCTCCGACGACCACGTCCCGTTCGCCGACGAGGGCGTGCCCTCGATCGACCTGATCGACTTCGACTTCCCCTGCTGGCACCGCCGCTGCGACGACATGTCAGCCGTGTCGGAGCGCAGCGTGAACGCGGTGGGCGAGACGATCTATGAGCTTCTGAAGACACTCTGATCGCTAGCCTCCGGGGTCGATGGCCGCCGCTCCGGAAAAGCTGCTGCTCGCCGCGCCGCGCGGCTACTGCGCGGGCGTGGACCGGGCCGTTCAGACGGTCGAGCGCGCGCTCGAGCTGTACGGCCCGCCCGTGTACGTCCGCAAGGAGATCGTGCACAACAAGCACGTGGTCGAGCAGCTTCGCGAGCGCGGCGCGGTGTTCGTGGACGAGGAGACCGAGGTGCCGGAGGGCGAGACGGTCGTGTTCTCCGCCCACGGCGTCTCACCGGCCGTGCACGCCAACGCCGGGGCGCGCCGGCTCACCACGATCGACGCCACCTGCCCGCTGGTCACCAAGGTCCACGTGGAGGCCAAGAAGTTCGCCGCCGAGGGGTACACGATCGTCCTGGTCGGCCACGAGGGCCACGAGGAGGTCGAGGGCACGATGGGCGAGGCGCCCGACCACTTCGTCCTGGTCGAGACCGAGGAGGACGTGGACAACCTCGAACTGCCCGACCCGGACCGCGTGGCCTTCCTCACCCAGACCACGCTGAGCGTCGACGAGACCGACCGGATCATCCGGCGGCTGCGTGAGCGCTTCCCGAACATCACCGGGCCGAAGTCGGACGACATCTGTTACGCCACGACCAACCGGCAGCTCGCCGTGCGCCAGATGGCGCGCGAGTGCGACCTCGTGCTCGTGATCGGCTCGCGCAACTCGTCGAACTCGAACCGGCTCGTCGAGGTCGCTCGCGACCACGGCGCCGACTCGCACCTGATCGACAACGAGACGCAGGTTCAGGAGGAGTGGCTCGAGGGCAAGCGGATCGTCGGCATCTCGTCCGGCGCGAGCGCGCCCGAGGAGCTCGTCCAGCGCCTGGTCGACTTCTTCCGCGAGCGCGGCACCACCGAGGTCGCCGAGTTCGAGGTCGTCCAGGAGGACGTCCGCTTCATGCTCCCCAAGGAGATCCGGAAGGCGCTGGCGGGCCAGGTGTGAACTGCACGCCGTGGAGGCGGAGTCCTGGGGATTCCGCCTCGACCGTTCCGTCCACCTCGTAGAGCCCGGGCTCCTCGAGCCCGCCCTCCGACAGCACCGCGTACGCCGCGCCCGCGGTGTAGCCGAAGCTGGCGGCGGCGCCGGCGTCGGCCGCCGCGATCCAGTCCTCGCCGTCCGTCCAGTCGCGCACCAGCTCGAGCCGGTCGCGGTCGTCGGGCAATGCGATGTCCGCGGTCTGGGCCTCGAGCAGGACGCCCGGCTCGTCCTCCGGACGCAGCGGCGTCATCGGCTCGACGTCGATCTCGAGCACCTCGCCGATCGCGCGCTCGGTGTCCTCGTACTCGCCCTCGCCGTAGTGCACGAGCGCCAACTTGCCGGTGCGATCGAAGAGGTAGCGCCCGGGCCAGCCCTTGTTCCCGTACTCGCGCCAGACCTGGTAGCCGGGGTCGAGCGCTACCGCGAACGGGATCTCGAGCCGCTCGACGGCGCGCGCCACCGTGTCGCGGTCACGGCCGAACGAGTAGCCCGGCGTGTGCACGCCGATGACTCGCAGCCCCGCCTCCCGATAGCGGTTGTGCCACTCGGTGAGGTATGGGAGCGTGCGCAGCGAGTTGATACGGGCGAAGTCCCAGAACTCGACCAGCGCAACTCCGGCCCCCATCAGCGTGTTCATCCGGAGGAAGGCCACGTTCAGCCACTCCAGTCCGCGTGGGAACTCAGGTGCGTAAATCTCTGCTTCGGGAGGTGGTCGCATTGGGGAAATGAGCCCATTTGCGGGCTCGGTGGCTTGGTATAGGCTCATCTTTTCGTTTCGTCTCAGTATCCGTCTCGCACCTCAGGAGGAGTAATGCGAAAGCTTTGGATCGCCGCGTTGGCGATCGTGGCCGTGTTTGCCGTCGTTGGTACGGCAATCGCGGACAACACGTACCAGGTCCACAAGGCCGGGACCACGGCAAAGGGCAAGGGAAGTGTCGCCCATCCGATTCCGACCGGCATCATCATCGGCTTCAAGGTCGGCGAGCAAGATCCGTCCAAGCGCGGCACCGTCATCGAGAAGTACGCGATCGGCGCTGAAGGGATCGTCGCGAACGGCAAGGGCGCGCCGTCCTGCAGCTTCGACGACCTGAACGACGCAGGCCCCGTGCCCGCCAAGTGCAAGAAGGCACGCGTCGGCGGCGGGATCGCGAAGAACGCTGCCGGAGCGAGCAACGACCAGTCGCTCGAGCACAGCAGCCCGTGCAACCTGCGGATCGACCTCTACAACATCAAGACGGGCATCGCGATCCACCTGGACAGCGAGAGCAAGCCGCCGCCCCCGACCTTCGGTACCAACCAGATCGGCTGCCTGCTGCCGATCGACGGCCGGTACACGATCAAGGCCAAGTTCGTGAAGACGAAGATCGCCAAGGTCGTCGCGACCGATCTCCGCTTCACCGTCGCCGAGAACCTGAAGCACCCGGCGCCGGGGATCGACAACTCGATCTACGAGTCGGTCACGAACATCATGAAGAAGACCAAGAACGGCAAGGGCTTCTACAACAAGGAAGGCTGCAAGGGGAAGACGCGCACCACCCGCGCGACCTTCGTCACCGAGCAGACTGCCTCACAGCCGCCCAAGAAGTTCACGGCGACCAAGCAGACGAAGTGCTAGCCACGGCCTAGCCGCCGGCTTACGCGACGGGGCGGCCTTCGGGCCGCCCCGTTTGCGTTCTAGGACGCGAGCCCGGGGAGGAGCTGCGGCGAGACCCACACCTCGACCGCGGCGGCTGCCAGCACGATCGGCACGGCGATCCCGACCGTCACGACCGTCGCGGCGAGGAGCTCGTGCCAGTCGTCACGCTGGCTCGCGATCATCCACGCCGCCAGCGGAAGGAACAGCGCGAACAGCTCGGGCAGCGCGTGCGGGAGCCGCGCAAGGATCAGCTCGCCCGGCGTCGCGCCGATCTGGCCCGCCAGCGCGGCCGCCTCGCCGCCGAGGATGTACGCCTGCGTGCAGAGCGAGAAGAGCGTGGCGCACGCCACGAAGCCGATCGCGAGCGGGCCGGCCTTCTCGTGCACCCATCTGTCGATTCCCGTGCGCCGCGACGCGGACAGCGGCAGCGAGCTGCCCGCCATGAACCCGGCGATGCAGGCGAGCGCGTGCAGCGACAGCACGAGCGAGTTGCGGATCAGCACATGGACGTAGTCGCCGAAAGTGGCCCTGATGTTGTAGCCGGGGATCAGGTAGAGCGTCTGGTCGGGCGCGCTGAACTTCGCCACCGCGTAGACGGCCCACAACAGCGCCACCGCGATCGCGGCGCTCAGCAGGCACCAGGGACGGAGGACCGCGCCGGGCGAGTCGTTCCAGCGCCTGAGCGCGAACTTCGTGTCGCGCATGCCCTGGACGAGCACGAGGTCGTTGACGCTCACCCCTTGCGCATCGGCATGGCGGCCCGTCAGGTTGAGCGGAGGCAGCGGTACAGCGCGTCCCGCAGCGACTTCTCGCGCGGGTCGTCGTTCAGGTGGAAGCCCATCCGGTTCATGACGTAGGCGAAGGACACGCCTGCGTCCGGGTCGGCGAACGCGAACGAGCCGCCGGCGCCCGGATGGCCGAACGCACGGAAGCTCGAGCCGAACTGGAACTCTCCGTGCGGCCGCGCGAATCCCAGCGAGAAAGCCGTGTCGACCTTCAGCACCTCGTCGTGCCAGCCGTCCGTGGGCGGCTGAGGCGTGCGTGTGAGCTCCTCGACGGTCGTCGCCTTGATGCCGAGCTCGGGCGGGTCCGCCACGAGGCCCGCGTAGGCGCGCGCGATGTCGCGCGCGGAGCCGATCGCTCCGCCCGCCGGGAATTCGAGCCGGCGGTACTCGGAGCGGTCGAGGTCGGCCGGCCGCCGCAGGCGCGGGTTGGCGAACGTCTTGTACGACAACGACCGCGGGTTCACCATCGCGAGCGCCATGGGGCGGGGGAGATCGCGCATCTTCGGTAGCGCCTTCCACGCCGGGACCCGCTCGATCCGCGCGAGCCGCGGCTTCGGCAGATCGTCGGGCGCGCCGAAGTAGACCTCGAGCCCGAGCGGCGCGGCGATCTCGTCGGCGAAGAAGCGCCCGAGCGTGCGCCCCTCCGGGTCAACGCGGCGCATCAGCTCGCCCTCGTACCAGCCGAGGCTCACGCCGTGATAGCCGTGCCGCTTTCCGGGCGGCCACGCGGGGCGCTGCTTCGCGATCGCCGTGGCAAGCCGGTCGAAGTCCTCGAGGATCCGCGGGTCGAGCCGCTCGTCCACCACCGGCAGCCCCGCCTCGTGGCCGAGCAGCTGGCGCACGGTCACCCTGCGCTTCCCGGACTGCGCGAACTCGGGCCAGTACTCGGCCACGCGCTCGTCGTAGTCGAGCCACCCGCGCGAGTGCGCGACGGCGAGCGTCATGGCCGCAAGCCCCTTGGACGTCGAGTACACCAGGACGAGCGTGTCCTCCTCCCACGGGTCGCCCGTGCGCGCGTCCCGCACGCCGCCCCACAGGTCGACGACCTTCTCGCCGCGCACGTAGGCCGCGCACGCCGCGCCGAGCTCGTCGCGCTCGGCGAAGTTGCGCGCGAACTCCCGCTCGACTTCCTCGAAGCCCTGGGCGACGAAGCCGCTCATGCGGATGCGCTCGATGGTGAGCGGCCGAGCAGCCCGTCAGCCAAGGAAGAGGACCGAAGCCTTGCTAAGCAAGGCGAGGGACGATGACGCCGGCTGGCGATGCTGCGCAGGCGGCTCAGCCGATCGAATCGACCATCTCGAGCTGAATCAGCCGGTTCAGCTCGACGGCGTACTCCATGGGCAGCTCCTTCGTGACCGGCTCGATGAAGCCGTTCACGATCATCGCCGCCGCTTCTTCCTCGGTGAGGCCGCGCGACTGCAGGTAGAAGAGCTGCTCGTCGGAGATCTTCCCGACCACGGCCTCGTGGGCCACGGTCACGTGCGGGTTCTGGATCTGGATGTCGGGCCAGGTGTCGGACCGCGAGCGGTCGTCCATCATCAGGCCGTCGCACTGCACGTGGGCCTTCGAGCCCTGCGAGTTGTGGCCCATGCGGACGAGGCCGCGGTAGCCCATGATCCCGCCGTCCTTCGAGATGGACTTGGCGAGGATGTTGGAGGTGGTGTTCGGCGCCAGGTGCACGACCTTCGCGCCGGTGTCCTTCCACACGTCGCCGGACGCGACGCCCACGTTCAGGTGGTCGGCCCGCGCGCCCTCGCCGATCAGGAACGAGCCCGGGTAGAGCATCACGCGCTTCGCGCCCATGGAGCCGCCGACCCACTCGACGGTGCCGTGCGCCTCGACGATCGCGCGCTTCGTGTTCAGGTTGAAGACGTCCTTCGACCAGTTCTGCACGGTCGTGTAGCGCGCCTTCGCGCCCTCCTTGACGAAGATCTCGACGACGGCCGAGTGCATCGAGTTGACCGAGTAGGTCTGGGCCGTGCAGCCCTCGATGTAGTTCACGTCCGAGCCCTCGTCGGCGATGATCAGCGTGTGCTCGAAGGTGCCCTCGCCCGAGCCCTCCATGCGGAAGTACGCCTGGAGCGGGAGGTCCACCTTCACGCCCTTCGGCACGTACAGGAACGAGCCGCCTGACCACACCGCGCCGTGCAGCGCCGAGAACTTGTTGTCCTGCGGCGGCACGCACTTGTTCATGAAGTACTCGCGAACCAGGTCCCCGTGCTCCTCGACCGCCGTGTCCATCGCGCAGAAGATGATCCCGAGGTCCGCGTACTCCTTCTTCAGCCCCTCGTAGAAGGGCTCCTGGCGCCATACGCCGACGACGCCGGCGAGGTGCTCGCGCTCCGCCTGCGGGATGCCGAGCTTCTCGAAGGTGTCCTTCTGCTCCTGGGGCACGTCGTCCCAGCTGTCGTAGCGGCCCGCCTCGGGCGGGGAGTAGAGGACCAGCGTCGAGAGATCGAGGTCCGACAGGTCGACGCCCCAGGTCGGGATCGGCTTGCGCTCGAAGATCTCGTACGACTTGATCCGCTTCTCGCGCATCCAGTCCGGCTCGCCCTTGATCTTCGAGAGCTCCTCGATGACGTCGCGCGAGATGCCCTTCTTGGCGACGAGCTGTCCCTGCTCGTTCTCCTTGATCGGGCTGGGCTTCTGGATACGGGTCTTGTCAGTGGCTGCCATACCTCTCCGAGGATAGCGCGCCCGGCCGCTTTCCAGACCCGCCAGGTAGGAGTTAGGCTACCCTAATGCCCATGCTGAGGAAGACGGTCACGCTCGCCGTTGCGGCGGCCCTCGCCATCGGGCTCGCAGCCTGTGGTGAGGATCGCTCCGGGGATGTGAAATTCGAGGGTGACACAGGCACGAATACGACCTCGACGACCGGCACCGAGACCACGGGCACGGAAACCACTCCGTAATGTCGCGTCGCAGGCTGATCTGGACCATCGTCGCCGGGGCGGTGCTCCTGGTGGGGGCGTTCGTCGGGGTCGTGCTCGCGACCTCCGGCTCCTCCTCCGACAGCCTCGTCCTGTACTCCGCCCGCTCGCACTACGGCGAGGAGAAGCCGTTCGAGGACTTCGCCAAGAAGACCGGCACCGACCTGACGATCCGCGGCGGCGACGCCTCCGAGCTGTACGAGCGCCTGGAGTCCGAGGGGAAGAACACGCCCGCCGACGTGCTCATCACGGTCGATGCCGCGAACCTCTGGCGCGCGCAGCACGCCGGCCTGATCGACTCCTGGAAGCCTCTCACGCTGCGGGCGCGGACGATCATGCGCTCGACCGAGCGGGTCGGCCCGAACGACGTGACCACCTACGAGGGCCTCGGCGACCCGCGCTGGAAGGGGAAGCTCTGCCTGCGCTCCGGCACGAGCGAGTACAACGTCTCGTTCGTGGCCGATCACCTCGCCAAGGACGGCCGCGCGAGGACCGAGGCCATGCTGCGGCGCTGGATGGCGAACGACCCGAAGATCCTCCCGGCCGACACTGACGTGCTCGACGCCATCAAGGACGGCGACTGCGACGTCGGCCTGACCAACTCGTACTACCTCGGCCGCGAGCTGGCCGACGACCCGAAGTTCCCGGTGGCGCCGGTGTGGGCCGACCAGAACGGCCGCGGCACCCAGGTGAACCTGTCCGGGCTCGGGGTGATCCGCTCCTCCGACAAGAAGGAGCAGGCGCGCGAGCTGATCGACTTCCTGCGCGAGCCGAGCCAGCAGGAGATCTTCGCCCGGAACAACCACGAGTACCCGGCCGTCCCAGGCGTGAAGCCGGACCCGGTCATGGCGCGATTCGGCACCTTCAAGCGCGACATGATCGACGTGGCCGGCGCGGGCCCGCGCCTCGCGGAGGCGCTGAAGCTGATGGATGAGGTCGGGTGGGACTGAGGACGACCGTCCTTGTCGCCCTTCTGGTGGCGGGCCCGCTGATCGGCCTGCCGCTCTCCTTCATCACCTCGCCGGGCGCAATCGACCAGTTCTCCGGCTTCGTGCCGGAGGCCGTGGCGGCCACCTTCTGGATCCTGATCGGGGTGGGTGGCGGCACGCTCGTGCTCGGGACCTCGCTCGCCGCGCTCGTGTCGTTCTTCGAGTTCCCCGGGCGGCGCTGGATCGAGTGGGTGCTCGTCCTGCCGCTGGCCATGCCGAGCTATGTGTTCACGCTGTTCGCGCTCGGGCTCGACGTGCCCGGGATCCGCTCGACGGGCGGGGCGGTGGCCGTGTTCACGCTCGTGCTCTACCCGTACGTGTACCTGCTCGCGCGGTCCGCCTTCCTGAGCCAGTCGCGGACGCTGATCGAGGCGGCGCGTGGCCTCGGCATGTCGCGCGCGCGGGCGATCCTGCGCGTGGGGATCCCGCTCGCGCGCCCCGCCATTCTCGGCGGCGTGGCGCTCGCGCTGATGGAGGCGCTCGCGGACTTCGGCACGGTCAACCTGCTCGGCGTCCGCACCTTCACCGACGCGATCTACCGCGTGTGGATCGAGGCGTTCGATCGTGACGCCGCCATGCAGCTCGCCACCCTGCTGGTGTCGGTGACGTTGACCCTGCTGGCGCTGGAGCGGCTGGCCCGTGGCCGCGCGCGCCACGCCCAGCTGGCGGCGCGCGGCGAGGTCGTGGGAAAG
>JADMIO011694188.1_pt1 | contig 19200 bp, 9 predicted proteins | sample 8958161 | NCBI WGS metagenome assembly JADMIO01 (sample SAMN16585339, study PRJNA669376) | soil metagenome | isolation source: Crop rotation soil | place: USA: Cullars Rotation, Alabama | collected 2011
TCATTAAATTAATCTATTTGCAAATATTATTCACGAGGTTATTAGAGATGCCCTTATATTACAAAGGAAACAGTTACAGTGGTGTATTTCCCGGAATGACTGATGCAATTGGTTTAGGATATAGTTCATGTGGTGCTGCTCTCCCAGGAAAATTAAGTGTTGATCAGACCTATGCAAGCGGAAATGTCAATTTAGAAACCAATGCTGGTTATTTTCACAATGGAGATGTTACAACCAGTGCAACAAACAATTTTTCTAAGAGAGGTATTTATGGAATTTCCGAAGGGATTGGACACTATGCGAGTCCTCCAGCTTCTCCTTCTTTTTTTGCAAATATAGGAGGAGATTTTTTGGCACTGAACTGTGATATGTTTAACATCGGGGTACATGGCAAGGCTAATACTGAACGGATGGATTATAATTTCGGTGGATGGTTCCAAGGATATGGAGCACAATACGGAAATATTGGGGTCAATGGGTATACTGATAACTCTGCTTCATTTTTTAACTATGGGGTTTATGGAGAAACTAAACTTGGTACTTGTGGGAACAGTATACCTCTTTCAAGTTGCATAGATGCAGCAGGAGCATTCAATGGTGATCTTTTTACAACAGATAATTCATACTCAGGTTCAGACATTGCATTGAAAGATAATATTGAACCAATAGAAAATGCTTTAGATGTAATTGAAGTACTCAATCCTGTATCATATACTTTTAAAACAGCACAATTTCCTTTTATTAATTTATCCGACAGAATTCAACATGGATTGATTGCACAAGAAGTACAAACTATTTTACCTGAATTGGTAAAGATGTTTGTGATTCCTCCAAAACAGGACGGCTTGGGTAATCTCGATACAACTTCTTTAGAACATCCATTTTTAGCTCTTAACTATACTGGACTTATTCCATATTTAATTCAAGGAATAAAAGAACAACAAAATATAATTGATTCACTAATAATTACTGACAGTATTACAAATGAGCGTTTAGATGCAATCGAAAGAATAATGCAAACGTGTTGCCAGAATGGCTCGGCACGTCAGGCAAATCCTGCAATCGCTGTTCAATTATCAAACAGTATTATATTAAATCAAAACGACCCGAATCCATTTGCCGAAGAAACAAATATTACATATAATGTTCCTGGCTCTGTTGCAGACGCAAAAATAATTTTCTTTGATAACTCCGGACATATACTTCAAACGGTAAAAATCAATGAAAGAGGAAGCGGTCAATTAATTGTTTATGCAAGCAATTTAACAAGCGGCATTTACAGTTACTCACTCATTGCAGACGGAAAAGTAATCGATACTAAAAAGATGGTTTGTACGAAATAGGAAACATTTATTAATCGTAAGGTTTTTGGACTGTTGAAGACAAATCAACAGTCCGCTCACTACAAGTTCGCAGAGTAAGCAGGGAAGGTTGAATGCAATGCGATACTTTTTTTACCTCCTGTGACCGACTTATTAAATTCAATTCGCCAATTACCGCCTTCAAATATGCAAAACCGCTGGATGCTTCGACGGATATTTATCCGTTGTTTTCGAGATGCGGATTCCATCCGCTGTTAGATGCTATTCGTCTTTCATTAACTGATGCTGTTTATTAAATGCAATAAAGTGATTCACCCTATTTACTTCGCAGATTACTCATACGATCGGATTTGCAATCTTGCACTGATACTTGTTTCGCGACCGTTCGTATTTACTTATTACTGTATTACCGACTGTAACAACTTCGGGAATGCAAGGGCTTAACAAAGCTGATTTTTTCGAATAGCTTGGTGCAGGATTGCAAATCCTGCACGGCGTGGGTTGATACTAAAAAGATGGTTTGTACGAAATAGAAAACATTTATTAATCGTAAGGCTTGGACTGTTGAAGACAAATCAACAGTCCAGGCTTTTTTTTAAAGTTGAGTTGTCAGAGTTTTAGTTCGACACTTCGACAAGCTCAGTGCATCGCTTCGCTCACTGCAAGTTCGCAGATTGTCTGAAGAGACACGTAGCGACTTTAGCAAAATAAGTCAAACCCTTCTTTGCGATCTCTGCGAGACCTCTGCGTTCTTTGCGAGAAATAGAAAAGCGGGGAAGCCGCTAAAGGAATCTCTCACTAACGCAACCAGTATCACTTTATTCTCACTCATAAAATTTTTCTAAAATCTTTTCATCTCCAATTCAGACTGGCCCGAAACTTGTCAACCGCCGCGCGCGGCACCCCCGCCGCAAACCCCAAATATTAAAACATACTATCATGAAAAAATTATTTGTACCTGTGCTGTTATTCCTCGCATGGAACGCAACAGCCGCCGAAAAATCCGTGAAGTCGTCCGTAAAAAATGTAACCGTTTTCACCCAGGGAGCCCAGGTGCTCCGCTCTTCGAACGTCACGCTTTCTCCCGGCATCACTGATTTAGTCTTCAGCAACATCTCGCAGTTCATCAATCCATCCAGCGTTCAGGCCGGCGGTAAAGGCGACTTCACCATTCTCGAAGTAAGACATCAGATTAAATATCCCGAACCCAAGAAGCCGACGGATGGAACACTTCCTCCCGAAGTAAAACGAGAACTCAGCCTCCTGGAAGACTCGATGAGCTCGCTCACTTTCCGGCATCTCGAGATACTCGACAAACAATCAGCATTGATGCTGGAAAAAAACATGATCATCAGGAACAAGCTCTCGCAGGGCGAAGGCAAGAGCGATTCGCTGCCGGTACTTAAGCAGGCCATGGAACTTTTTCGTATTAAACTCAGCGACATCAACGCACAGCTTTCGAAGATCAGGAGAGAAGAGCAGAAGATCAACAAAGACAGTAGCGCATTATCAGCACGACTCAACGATCTGCGCACATACAAGAACAGCGAAGACCCCAATGAGAAATACCAGCCCATTCACCAGGTGATCGTAACCGTAAGCGCCGACGCCGAGACGCAGTGTTCGGTCGATGTAAGCTACATGGTGTCGCAGGCGGGATGGGTTCCATCGTACGACCTCCGTTCCACGACAGCCGCCGCTCCGGTTCAGATCACATACAAGGCAAACGTGTTCCAGAATTCGGGAGAGGAGTGGAACAACGTACGGCTGAAGTTAAGCACATCGAATCCCAACCGCGGAAACACGAAGCCCATTCTTCCGCCGTGGTATATCAACTATTACACATACCTGAATGAGAGCAAGCTTCCGCAGGGAGCGCGCGAAACAACTGCGGGCAATGTCGCAGTGACCGATGAAGAATTTTCAGATGCTAAAAAACAGCTCGACAAGATGAGTCCCGCGCAATCGTCGGCGCATTATTCTCAGCTGGTGGAGACCATGTCGAATGTGATGTTCGACATCAGCCTGCCGTATTCGATTCCGTCAGACAATGCGAATCACATCGTATCGATAAAGACAGGCGAACTGCCTGCGATGTATTACCACTATGCGGTGCCGAAGCTGGAGAGCGAGGCTTTCCTGCTGGCGAAAGTCACCGGCTGGGAAGAACTGAATCTATTGCCGGGAAGAGCGAATGTATTTTACGAGGGAACTTACGTGGGCGAGACGGTCCTGAATCCCGCCGTCATCAACGACACGCTCGACCTCGCATTCGGCCGCGACAACGGAGTGATGATCACGCGCACGCGCAAGCCGGTGAAGGAGGCGAATGCCCTGCTCGGTAACGACATTACAAAAACAGTCGTCTACGAATTGAAGCTGAAGAATAACAAGTCGAAGGCGCTCAACCTGGTTGTCGAGGATCAGATTCCTTTGTCGCAGAACAAGGACATAAAAGTGGAGATGAAAGACATCGGCAAGGCGGATTACAACTCCCAGACCGGCGCGCTCAAGTGGATTTTTTCTCTGAACCCGAAGGAATACAGCACGCTGAGTTTTTCGTATGCGGTGACGTATAATAGGGGTATGCCTTTATCCATGTTCTGATTACTGGTTGTTGTGTTGGTGAATTTTACACGGCGCTCACAGCGGACTTATAGTTAGCGAAGCGATGCGCTGAGCTTGTCGAAGTGTCGAACTAACACTGCGAAGCTCAGTGCTGGCAGCTTCGCTGCAGGGTGTTGTGTTAATAAATTTCACGCGGCGCTCGCGGAGAAACGCGGCGCTCGCGGCGGAATGCTGTTTAGTGCGCATTTAATAGTCGCATCAACAGCGAAGATTGTTGGCGCAGAACCCCTCTACAGCGGTACATTTTATCAATTGCCTGGCCGTAATTCTGGAGAAGGGCAGGGGTGAGGAACGTTTACAGCTATGGCAGCTTCGCTGCCGGGAGTTATGCTTTTTTTAATTTCACGCGGCGCTCGCGGTGAAACGCTGCGTTCGCGATGAAATGCTGTTTAGTGCGCATTTAATAGTCGCGGCGCAGAGCCCCTATCCAGTGGTACATTTTATCAATTGCCTGGCTGTAATTCTGCAGATGGGCAGGAGGCTTGTGCTATTAAATTTAACGAGGCGCTCAAGGTAAACTAGAAGTGAGCGTAACCAAACTAGCATGACGGCCTACAAGAAAATGTGACTTAATGCGTTTTTAAAACTGGATTTATCAGGGGTTTCCTATAATTTTTTTTGATTCATTCTCATTCAGCAACTCTTTATTCTCGTTCGGAATATTTCGCAATAAGCTATGGAACGATGATTATAATTTTGCGGCTTATGATCAACATTTACAGACTATTCATAATAATATCATTAACTACACTGGCTCCTTCCGGATTTGCATCACAAATAAGTACCGGTTCCGATGGCACCGAAATCACATTCATAAAAAATAATGGACAGTGGCCTTCTCCGATCCAATTCCAGGCAGTATCAACCGGCATCAATGTTTATTTTCTCGACCATGGTCTGAGTTTCGCACAGACTGTGGAAGAAGAAGATTCCCTCGGACAGGATATCTACGTGACTCACGTCTGGAACATGAATTTTCTTAATGCAAATTCGCCGGCCCTGATTTCAGGTGACAGCAGCAGGACCAGCAAGGTTTCTTATCTGATAGGCAGCGACACAAACAATTGGGTCATTCATCCGCCAGAATTTGCACGGCTGACGTATCAGTCACTTTATCCGGATGTTGATCTCGCATTCTATGGAACTACAGATAATCTTAAATACGATTACATTGTTCATCCGCATGGATCTGTCCACGCTATCATAAACTATTTCGAGGGAACGCAACCATTATCAATTAATACCGCAGGCGAACTTGAAGTTTCGACTGAGGCTGGAACACACGTGCATAAATCGCCGTACAGTTTCCAGGTTATTAACGGAGTGACTCATCCGGTGAGCATACGTTATGTAATCCTGAACGACTCCACTTTCGGTTACGATGTAACGGGCAGCTATGACGCGAACTACGATCTGATCATCGACCCGCTTTTTCAATATGCATGGAGCACCTATGCAAAGGCCGCCGGTGCGAGCAACAACATAAACTATTGTTTTTCGAATACGACAGATAACAATGGCAATGTTTACATCACCGGAATGGTGGATGCCTACTATCCAGTGACTGCTGGCGCATATTCAGGAGCAGGATCAGTAGCGCCGGAAATATTCATCTCAAAATTTTCTCCTAACGGTACCACATTAATTTATTCGACATACATTTCCGGTTCCTCTGTGGAGATGGGACTTTCAATTGCCGCCGACAATCTCGGCAGAGCTTACATTACCGGTCATGCAATGGCTAACTGGACCGGCAGCAACACTTATCCTACAACTGCAAGTGCATACCAGCCGGCGATATATCCAGCCGGAGGTTATGATGCAATATTTACCGTGTTGAATCCGCTCGGAACCGGGCTCGTTTATTCCACTTTCCTTGGCGGAGCAGCCGATGATGAAGGATATGCTATCGCGTTGGGAGATGCCGGCAAGGCATATATAACCGGTTATACATATAGTCCGGGAAATACATTCCCTGTAAAAGGCGCTTCATCCGCTCAGCAGCAATCCGCACAGGGTTATCACGACGCATTCGTCGCCAAGTTCGATATCAATTTAACGGGGCTAAACAGTCTTGTGTATTCGATACATCTCGGGGGCGGCGGTGATGAATGCGGTCGCGCGATTGCAGTAAACAGTTCTGGGAGTGCATATGTTACCGGTTACACGCAGGAGATCTCTCCGCCTTCATTTCCGCTTACCGCCGGAAATTATTCATCGTCGTATAACGGAGGTTATGATAACCGGATGGTATTTGTTACTAAACTTTCATCGTCCACTCCGGTGACTGCTTCTTATTCCACCTACCTGGGACCGGGAACCGGAAATGGAATTACGCTCGATGCAACAGGCAATGCATACGTTACCGGTGCTACCTCAACATTTTCTTTTCCTGTCACAGCGTCCTCGCTGCAACATTTGCATGGGCAGGATGTTTTGGGAAATCCTAATTCCGATGCATTCATCACTAAGCTGAATGCAGCAGGAAACGGTCTCGTCTATTCGACATTCCTGGGCGGACCGGGACCGGATCTTGGAGAGGGTATCGCGGTAAATGCAATCGGTGAAGCATATGTTTCGGGAATGGCATCACCGCAGTTTCCGACGTCGCCCGGAGGCCTTCAGCCCAATCATTCGACCGGAGGCGGCGATGCTGATTTTTTCGTAGCCCATCTCAATATATCGGGAAGTGCATATTCCTGTGGCGGATCGACATTTATCGGCGGCAACGATGTAGATTATAACTCGTCGATGTATGACTATCCTTCGCCTAAAATTTCAATGCGTGATCATTATGGTGTGAGTGATACTGTATTGATAAGCGGCACGAGTCATTCTACAAACTTCCCGACTACTCCAGGTTCTTACAGTCCGAACAAGCTGAATGGCATTGCCGATCAGCCGGTGTTTTTCGAGCTCACGTGTGCCGCTGTATTGCCGGTGTCGCTGATCGAATTTACAGGTGAGGAAAAAGGAAAAGGGATAAATCTGAAATGGACGACGGCATCAGAAACCGATAACGATAATTTTATCGTCGAGAGGAGCCCGGATAGCCGCGTATTCGCTGAGATCGGCCGAATGTCAGGCCATGGGAATTCCACTTCCCTGAATAATTATGAGATGCTTGACATGAATCCTTTTGATGGAATAAATTATTACAGGCTTGTGCAAGTCGACTTTGACGGCACAGAAAAGACGAGTAAGGTGATTGCAATATCCGTCGACAAAAACGACTGCAGAATTTATTACGATCAGACTTCGGATAAATTAATTATTGCTTGTCCTGACGGGGAATTTTTAGCAGAACTTATCAGCCAGGAAGGAAAAGTAATAGTAAAACATGAAGCATCTGGATTTACTTCCTTCGACATGCAACAATTCACAAAGGGAATTTATCTGTTAAGAATGCAAAACTCACATGAGGTGAAAAGTTTCAGGATTATAAAACCCTGAGATCATTTCTCCGCTTCCGCCGCGTTTCTCTGCGAGCTCCGCGAGAAAATCATTATCCCAAAACCAGTCATCTTAGCTGCCCAGCGCTGTGTTCGCTGTGCTAGTTCGCCTACGCTCACTACAAGTCTCCGCGAGAAATTAATTAACACACATAAAGGCACCGAAGCTGCCACCGCCGTGCTTCGCCGCGAGCGCCGTGTGAAATTTATAAACCTAAGCCGCGGAGCGGCTTAAACAAATAACCCACCGAGAAACAACACGACATCAGTCGCGCGCCGCATACTTCGCGAAATACTCACACTCCTTAATCACCTCATCATAATACTTAGTCCCTTTATATAGCGAATCAAGCGACCTGTACGCATCAAACGCAATAAAATCCTTCGTTCCGTAATCGAACTCATCCGTCGAATAAAAATTAAACAGCTGGCACTTCGCCATCATCCACATGCATTGAGCTTTCATTTCTTTGTCGCGGGTAAGATCGTATGCCTTCTTATAATAACTTTCCGCCTCGCTGCAGTCCCAGTATTTTTTGTAGAATTCTCCGTAGAAGCCGGAATATTTCGCCGTCATTTTTTCTCCGTCTAAAAAATAGGTTCCGTCCCTTGCCATATTGGTGATCATGCACTCCGAGAGCACTCTTGCATTACCCGCATACGACATGTTGTAGAGTCCGTTTGCATACTCGAAATAATTTTTACTCTGCATTTCCGGTCCCCATTCGAGAAGAAAATATTTTCTCAGCTTTACCATCTGTTCCGCGAACGTACGCTGGTTGTATGTCTTCTTCTGTGGAAGATCGAAGTCGCAGTCGTGGCAGTCGACGATGTGAATCAGGAACGGATCGCCATAGAGAACCTGGTCGCCGCAGCTGATGGAATTAAACGTGTTGAAGGCGTCTTCGAATTCATGGTTGTAGAGGTGCAAAACGCCGAGACTCTCCCTGATCTGCCTGTAGTTGTACTCGTAGTTCGCCTTCATGTATTCCTCCCACCTGCTTCTCTTCTTCCATACCATGAAATAGTCCATTGCCCTCAGTTTATTGAATGCATCGTCCTGGTAGTATAGGTGCGACGTCCTCGAGCAGAGCTCTGCCTTCAGCGAATCGTTTTGCATCGCATATTTGTCGGCGATCAGCTGCATGCAATACCTGTTGACGGGACTGGCAATTATGCCGCTCCACTCGAGAGGATGTGCGCGGTTCAATTCAGGTTGCGTCATGAGCTTCCAGAGCTTTTCTTCGGCCACACTGTCGATATGCTGCGTCGTGTTGATGAAGTGTATCGTCTGCAGGTATTTTAATTCTGCGGCAATGGATGAATCGCTCTTTAGAATCGTATTCGCGCGGTCGATCATTTTCCCGGCCCCGACGTTATCTTTCAATAACAGATCAATGTATGCAGATGCTGTGGTCCAGAGACCGGTATAAGAATTTCCTTCGGACATCCTATTAATGAAATTCTTTGCCAGCAAAATCTCGCCGGATTTGTTCATTCGGTCAGATCCATAGAGACAAGCATAACAGTTCCCGTCGGCGGAATAAAATGATCCTTCCGGCTCATACCATGTAAAGGTGGTTGCAATGCCGTTGCGGTATACTTCGCGAGTAACGTCTTCGATGTTGTTGACGAGCCTGACGAGCAGTGGTGGAATATATTCGGATTCAGGATTGAGCTTCACGATTTGATCGAGTGCGTTGAGCGGGTCCCATCTTCCGAGCAGGAAATAAAGAGTCTCTTTCTCGCGGTTATTCTTTGCAAGCGCAATCGCCTGGTTCCAGTCCGCCTGTTCCATAGGGTGGAAGTCGAATGCGGCCTGACCGCCACGCGGAGGGTATTCGTCAAAAATCCGGCTGAAGAGGTAATTCGCCTCGGCGATTTTTTCCCTGTGATAGAGCGCACCCGCAAAATACTGCAGGCTGCGATACTTCAACGTGCCTTTCAATTCGCCCGTTGCAAGATTTGTTGAATACCAGTCGATGCATTCGTCGTAGCGGTGATTGAATCTCAATGCGCGTAGAGTGAGATACGCATATCGTTGTTTGACAAAAGGATCTTTTTCGGCCTTGAATTTTTGTTTGCAGGTTTCGATCACCTTGTTGTAGGTAGCGGAATCTTTCGTGATCACATTGTCGGGATTCCAGTAATAATTTTCATCGATCCGCCGGTACATGAGCGTGCTGTCGCGGAGCAGCTTCCAGTATTCGGCGGCCGATTTTATTTTCTGTGAGCTGTTATTCTCTATCAGCCTGTCCAGTCCGTTAATGTCGGTTTTATAAATGTATTCGCTCAACTGTTCGAAAGTGAAAACACTGCCAAAATATTTCTGACACTCGGTAATGTTGAGCGAGTCTTCGTTGCCTTCGCTGCCGTAATTGAACAGAACATAATCAAACATCGTTGGAAGAAACACCTCGAATTTATGGGTGTATTTTTTATCGATGTCGAATAATGTTATGTCCTCGATGCGGCTGTCGTAGCCCCACGCACAGCTCTTCAGTAAATTGATCCGTGCGGGGATCAATATGAGGCTAATCAAAAGTATTAAAGACAGACAATATCTCGTCTTGTTTGATGCGATTAATATTTTTTTCTTCCAGGTCGAAGAGAATGACGGTTCGGTTTTCATTTTTGAGATGACGACGGAGTAAAGATGCCGCTTTTTTCAGCTGATCGAACGTGACTGTTTCGGTTTTTATTATGTCGTTTTGCTTAATGTATTCTGAATGGAACCAGGTGGAGGTATCGGCGATGAAACTGTTTTCATGAAGCTGCCTGATGCCTGGCAGGTTTTTAAGTTCTTCCGTACCCGTCCGGTGGATGATAGAAACGGGCTTGTTGTACCGGAAGATTACCGACCATTCATAGACGGGCAGTGCAACATCGAGGGGCAGGGGATAATCATCCAGCGTCGTAATATATTTTTCCGATTCTTCCAGGTTGAGGATGCTGTTGTCGTCGTTGCCCGGATTGAAGTCGCCCATGTTGTAGAACATCAGCGTTCCGCGATCCGCAGGCGGTATACCGGTGATGTTTCTGTATTTGACCTGGTGGAGCCGGATGGTCGATGATATTATTTTCCCGGGCATCAGTGCCTTCGTGTTTTGAATTATTTGAAAGTATGTGGCTTTAGTTGATTCGTTCCAGTCGCAGTCGAGCTGGAATTCATTATAAACGATGGAGTCTTTCCCGCAGAGATTGTTTGTATATGTGACAATTCGTTTGGACAGCACTTCCGCATCGGATGATTTCATGTTGTTTAGTGCGCTGTTGTCGAAGTACACTACCGGAATCAATTCAAAATTTGATAGACTCTTAGAATCGACCTTAACGGCGGCCGTAGGAATGATGTAACCGGTTTCTTTGTCGCGGACGACGTCGAAGAAGTGGAGGTAGAGTTTGGTGATGTGGAGGTTGTGGAGGGTTAGTATTTCTTTGGAAGAGAGAGAGGTGTTTGATCTCCAGAGGTAGAATGAGTGGGTGGTTGTTGTTTTGGGTCTGCAGGCGGTAAAAAAAGTGGCGTATATTAGGAAGATAAAATAATTTCTGCGTGCCCTCATATATTATGCAATGAAACAAATATTATTAAAATGGTCAACGAATTGTCGTATTCATTTCATATAGTGTTATTTTCTTCCAGCAGCTTCGCTGCTTTGCATTGTGTTATTAAATTTCACACAGCGCTCACAGCGAAGCACAGCGCTCGTAGCGAAGAAATAATTCTTCCGCCGTGCCCGCCGTGCTTCGCTGTGAGCGCTGTGTGAAATTCACTAACACATTTTCTCTACGAGAAATCAACTAACAATATACTCAGCACGCAGCCAACCACGTCGAATGTTATAAATAAGTTAATTAAGAATAACCGCTCCTAATACTTCGTACATTTCTAACAAACTCATTTTAATGTGCGCAACTTTACAAGAATAATCTTTACAGCTATTCTGATCTCTTCGATTCAATTGCAGGCGCAATCCGTCATCCAGGGCTTCGTCGCCGATTCCGCCAGCCAGAAAATTCCCTTCGCCGCCGTCACAATAGTGAATGCATCCGATTCTACCATCTTGAAAGGCGTGCTTGCCGACGACAAAGGCTTCTTCAGCATCGATAACATTACGCCCGGAAATTATTACCTGCTCGTTCAGGCTGTCGGATATAAGAAGAAAATCTCTGACGTTTATAAAGTCGATGGCATTAACAACGTCGTCGCCGATCAATTTCTTTCATCATCAACAAAAAATCTGAAGGAAGTAAACGTCACTGCCCAGCAACCGTTCATCGAGCACCAGGCCGATCGCATCGTCGTGAATGTCGAGAACAGCATCGTCAGCGCCGGCAACAGCGTTTACGAAGTGCTTCAGCGCTCGCCCGGCGTGCGCATTGACGACGATGGAAACCTCGCCCTCAAAGGAAAGGAAGGCGTCAACGTGATGGTCGACGGCAAACCTCTGCGTCTTTCATCCGATCAACTCGTGAATTATCTGAAGAGCATGTCGGCATCAACTGTTCAGAAAATCGATCTCATCTCGAATCCTTCTGCGAAATATGATGCTGAAGGAAGTGCCGGCATCATCGACATCCGGACGAAGAAGGGAAGGAAGGACGGATTCAACGCCTCAGTCTATTCAACATACACGCAGGGCAGGTACATGAAGTCGAACAGCGGATTTAGTTTCAACATGAATAAATACAAAATGAACTGGTACGGCAGCTACGACTACAGCTACCGGAAAGATTTTTACGACCTGCACCTCGACCGTACATTCGTCAGCAACGGTTTCCCTGATACGAGATACATTCAGCATAATTACGTGGCGTTCCCTTATCATATAAACACCGGAAAGCTCGGAATGGATTATAGCCTGAGTAACAATACCGTGGCAGGATTTCAGCTGAACGCCATGAGCAACCGGTTTAATTCTTCGGGTAACAGCAATTCCGTTACGCTCAATGGCAGCGACGAACTGCAATATTATTACAACACACTTAGCACTTCAGATGAAGGAAGAGACAATGCATCTGCGAACCTGAACCTGAAACACTCTGTCGACACAACCGGCGGGAATATCACCGCCGACATCGACTACGTTACATACAGCAGTCCGATCATCCAGAATTTCAGGAGCGATTACACTGACGTAAACGGAAACCCGTTTCTTCATCCGGGATTCGTGCGAAGCAACGTGAAGGCGAAGCTGTGCATCTATTCGGGCAAGACCGATTTCGTGAAGACAATAAATGGAACAAAGATCGAGTCGGGACTGAAGTCGAGCTACGTGACGGCGGACAACGACAAGGTTTTTTATAATACGGTCAACGGTATTGAGGCGATTGATACCGGCAAGACGAATCACTTCCTCTATGACGAGACCATCAATGCGGCATATGTAAGTGCCAGCCGGGAATTAAAAAAATTCACCTTGCAGATCGGTTTGCGTTTCGAGTCGACATTGGTTCATGGCAACCAGGTGACGAATGCGATAAAATTCAGGCGCGAATATTCACAGCTTTTTCCGAATGTTTCCGTCTTATATAAAGCCGACGACAAGAACGAAATATCGGTAGCATACAACAGGCGGATCAACCGGCCGGATTACCAGTCGCTGAACCCGTTCATCATCTATGTTGACCCAACATTCTGGAAGCAGGGAAACGCATACCTGCGTCCCGAGCTGAGCAACTCGTATGAGCTGGGTTATTCGTTCGGCGAGCTGCTGAACGTGACCGCCTATTATTCGCATTCCATTCATAACATAAGCGCGGTGCTGTTGCAGGACGACGTGAACAAGCTTACGATTCAGACGGAACAGAACATGGATCACGTGAATTATTACGGGATGGACGTGAACCTGACACTGAAAGTCTCGAAGACCTGGAATAATTTTACCAACCTGAGTTATTATAACGGCAGCTATTCGGGCAGGCAGCAGAGACAAGACTATGTAAACGGAAACAATGTATTCTCAGTCAACAGTACTAACTCTTTCATACTGCCTTATGATTTCACTTCCGAGGTTACGTTCTATTACAAGACCCGGGAGGTCTATAACCTGCTCGACTTTGAGAGTGTCGTGCTGGTCAATGCCGGGATAAAGCGAAGCTTCCTGAAAAATAAGCTGGCCTGCAAATTATCGCTCAACGATATATTTTATTCGAACAATACAAGAGGCGCGGTACAGTTTTACAATATTGATGAGACATTTTTGAGGAAGCGGGATACCCGCACCGTTGGCATTTCGCTTACCTATATAATAGGCAAGGGCGGAAGTTCAGCATCGGCGAAGAGGAAGTCGGGAGCGGAAGATGAAAAGAAGAGGGCAGGGGAGAAAGGCAGTTAATTACCGGGATCAATTCAATTTAAACTGAAATATGTATGAATAATTTTTTCAGAACACTTATTGCGGGTTATGGCGCAAAGAAATTAGGAGGCGGATGTCTCAGCACGATAGTTATCTTTGTTATTATTTATTTAATGCTGGGACATTGTAATTGATATTTATGGGTTTAAAATTAATATTGACATTGCTCCCGGAATAATAATGTTCAGTATGATATTCACCTTAATTAAAGTTCCTTATTTTATGAGGTTGTATTTTGAGATTCAGTTTTCGTCCTTTCGGATTTCAATGAATCGTTTTTCGTGAGGAGTGCGATCCTCAGTTCACATACATCGCACAACCGCCGGGGTACGAGGGAAAAATGCGGTATTGTATTCTGACAGATAAGTCAGTTTACTGAGGGACTTTGTGTCTCCGGGCCGAGCCTGGTGAACAGCCCCCCGGGCCAATTCATCGGGTTTTCGAATCGCCCCCGGGCCTTCTTACATGCCCTGCTGTTGCATATAATAAACTTCATCAATTGAGTTTAATATTTTCACCTGCTGATAAGAATTTCAATTTAATTCAGGTAATTTAGCCACTATTAATTGTGACCCTCATGAGAAATGTTATACTTATTTCAATATTTATATTTATCAAGTGTGAAAAAATATTTTCACAGACCTTCCAAAAATATTATTCTTCGGGAAATAACGAGGCGTCGCACTATTTCCTGGAAGTTGACGGAGGTTATTTTCTGGTGAATGCCGTATTTGCCGGCTTGCATAATGCGGAAATTATCAAAGTTGATGGCAACGGCGACAGCCTCTGGCAGAAATATGTCGACAGCGGCATTCTTAACTCGGGAATAAATCAGATAAGCCCGACGTTTAATGGAGATTTTGTTTTTGCATGGACGAAGACCGACACGAGCATTCATGATAGTATCAGCGTCTACACACTGGATAACCAGGGTAACATCAGTCTTCGGTTTACGTTCACTGATACGATCCCTGTGGGTTTCCAGAACATCATACAGACTTCTGACAGCGGGTTTCTGTTAGCAGGCTCTTACTGGCAGGACTATGGAAATTTTCAGTCCGACATTTATATTTACAAAACAGACGCGGCAGGAAATATTTTGTGGAAGCGGATCATGTTTCCCTGACAGCAAGAGCCTGAAAATGTCATTGATGTGACCGAAACAGATGATCACGGGTTTGCCGTTCTGATTTATTCCGACGTATGCTGCATCCATGCAGGAGATGTTTCTGTTCTGAAGCTGGATTCGGCCGGAAATTTAATGAACATGTTTGGAGAGAATGCATTCCCGCCCGGCTCGGCAAACAGTATGATCGAAAAGGACGGCGACATTATTTATTTTGAGCTGCTGGACAGTGCAGATTTCAATACACGAATTATCAGGCTCGATCCGTCGTGCAATCTTGTATGGAAGACAACAATGTCCGAAGGTTATCCGCGATATGCTTCGATATCGGATTGTCAGACCGGTGGATTTTATCTGGCTGGAGCAACTGGTGGCTCATCAAATTATCAAACAGTTTTAACGAAGTTCGACGATAACGGCGACAGCCTGTATTCATATTATTATTCCTCTTCGGCGCATAACCTGGTGCCGCTATATGTTAGTGAACTAAGCGGTGGCAGGATTGCGATAACGGGAGAAGAGACTACACCTGTTGTGGGTAATGGTAATCCGCGACGCGCATTTTTTATTATCGCCGATTCGAGTGGAATTATACTTTCATCTTCGCCTTCAATTGTAAAATCTGAGGACGCCTTTTTTGGTTTTCCAAATCCGGTGCATGATGTACTAAAGATTAACGGCTTGAAAAAAGCTGCAGCTGTTTCCATCTACACTATGACCGGAAGGTTGGTAAGAAATGATTTGATAGTTGATGGTATGTTGAATTTTTCTAACCTGGAGGCAGGAGTATATTACATTAAATTCAAGGAAGGTGAAATTCCCTGCCAGATTAAAGTTCTTAAAAATTAACTTCTGAATATTCTGCTGAAAATAATATTGGTTAAAATCACCCCTCGACAAAATACATGTCGATTACCCCTTTATTTTTTTGCATTAATTTTTCCACAGTAGATGCAGGTAAATTTATCTTTCACCAATGCATAAGTGCTGCCGCTGATATTGACCTTGCCGACTTCTCCGCTGCTTTCCATGCGTGATGCGGTGTTTACGGTGTCGCCCCAGATGTCGTAAGCGAATTTTTTTGCCCCGACGATTCCTGCTACGACATGCCCGGTGTGAATTCCGATCCGGATCTCGAAGTGCGGTTTATTCGACTACAATCTTTTTCGTAATTATTAAGTCATCAGCACAATGAACCAAAATAAAATAAACTCCTCGCTGAAACTTTGAAACATCAAGATCAAAATAATCAGAAATCATTTTACAGAAATAAACACATTCTTCAAGGCTATTGTAAACTTCCAGCGTATTCCATTTCTGACTGCATCTCAAATGAATTATTCCTTTAGACGGGTTTGGAAAAACAGTCATGACGTCACTGCCGGAAATAATGTTTACAGAAGTGGTAACCTGTCCGCCAATCTTCCCCAGTATAGCGGTATAGTCGTTTAATACCGGCACTGTGATGTTGTCGAACAGCGCGCTGTCAGTCACTGCAGCCGTGAAGTAGCAAACGTCAGGAGACTTTACCTTTACGGAGAAGCTCACATTCGTTGCATCCGTTCCGCCTGAGTATTGCCATCGCGCCAGTCCATTGCCATCGAAGCTGATGATATCGATATTCTTTACAGGCATGATCGCATGATTCGAGATCACGTTGTTTCCCCAGTCGATCGTGCCTCTTACATTACCGGTCATGTATACGTTGCCGTCGGAATCGACGTCGATGAAACCCTTTTTCCCCCTGTCGAAATCGCCCGTAACATTCGTCGTATACGGCGGCTCAACTCCCCAGAGGAAATTTCCGGAGCTGTCCACCTTCGTCAGGAATACATCGAACACCCAGCGCGGCCCGTTAAAATGAATGCTTCCGAACGTCGTGCTGTCCATCAGCGAACCGGCAACGAAAGCGCCGCCGTTCTTCGTCGCTACAATTTCGGGCGACTGAAACGTAACGTCATGTGCAAGCCTAATCCACGAACAGCTGCCTTGCGCATCTATCCGCGCAACGTACATGTTGTATGTCTCGTTTACGTTCACCTGCAACCCTGCAACGTTAAACGGTCCTGACTGCGTGGCCCCGGCAAGGAACATATTATTGTTCTCGTCGAATGAAAAGCTGCTCAGAACGATCGCATTCGTCAGCGAATAATTCTGCACCTCCGTTCCTGTATTGTCCATCCTGAAGATCTTCGTCACCGGAAACATGTTGACCGAATACCAGCAATCGCCGTTGCGATCGATATTCATGGCGAGCTGGTTCATGCCCGACGGATACATTGTTGTGAGATTCTTTTTCCACTTCAGATGACTGGCATTGTCGATCGCAATCAAAAACATGTCGGTGTGCATGAAGCTCGTATCCGAGTTCGTCATCGAATCACCCGTCATAAACAAGTCTTCCACATAAACGCCCGAGACGTACACATTCCCGTTTTCGTCGGCGATCAGGTTGTGAATCACCGCCTTGTTCCAGAGCAGGAACGTCCATTGAACAACGCCGTTCGTATCGTAGCATTCGACATATTGCATTCCCAGAATATCGCTGCCGAAGCTCGTGGCGAATGTGAGCAGCCCTGCCTGGTATACATGATCGTGATTCATCGCAGTCAGATACGACGGCATTGCAGGGTTGAAACTGTAATTGACGACCTTATGGTTTATCCATTGCGCCTGTTGTGAGAAAGCGCTGAACGCAAATATGAATAGGAGGGGAAGTATTATTCGTTTCATCGGCAGAGAGAATTGAGGAGTGTTAAAGTTAAAGGCTGAATTGTTAAAAACCTCCTGAAGCGGGAGTTTTTTTTGACGACTTCCGGTTTTTAATTGATGTCCGGCGTCAACTTATTTTCTGTTCCTCTGTGTCAAACCGCCTTCATGGTAAACCCAACTTCTCCAAATTTAAAATGCTCCACTTCGTTGTAAATTTTCTCCGTGTCTCCATGCCTCCATGTCAACCTTCCTCCATGGTAAAAAAATCTTACATTTGACCCCAATGCATTTCCTATATCCGGCATTTTTATTTGCCCTGGCCGCCTTAGCCATTCCAATCATCGTCCATCTCTTCAATTTCAGGCGCTTTAAGAAAATCTATTTTACGAATGTGAGGTTCCTTCGTGAGATACGGCAGGATACGCAGTCGCGCTCCAGGCTCAGGCACCTGCTCATCCTCATCTCACGGCTGCTTGTCGTCGCTTTCCTCGTCTTCGCCTTTGCTCAGCCTTACATCCCCGTCACCAACCGAAAAGTCGAATCCGGAATCCGCCGGGTGAGCATCTATGTCGATAATTCTTTCAGCATGGACGCTCAGGGCAAGAACGGCAGTCTGCTCGAGACTGCAAAGAAGAAGGCCCGCGAGATCGCATCGGCATATAAGCCTTCTGATCAGTTCCAGCTGCTCACGAGCGACTTCGAAGCGAGGCATCAGCGCCTTGTAAGCCGTGAAGAATTTCTGCAGCTGGTGGACGAGATCAAGCCCGGACCGTCGGCTCGTACTGTAGAAGAAGTGATCGCCCGCCAACAGGATGCGCTATCGGGCGGCGACGAAAAGGCGTCGAAGAAGGCATACGTCATCTCCGATTTCCAGAAGACCATCACCAGCGATAATATCCGCGCCGACTCTACCTTACAGGTCTCGTTCGTACCGGTAGAAGCGTCCAGGAGAAATAATCTCTACATCGACACTTGTTCTCTGTCGACCCCTTTCGTGCAGCTGAATGTTCCGAACGAGCTCACCGTGAAAATCCGCAATGCGGGAACCAGCGACGTGGAGAACGTTCCGCTCCGGCTTACGATCAATGGCGTACAAAAGGCCATCGCAAGCGTAACTGTCAAGAGCGAATCATCCGCGGAGGCTAAAGTGAGTTTCACGCTTTCGGAGCCGGGATGGCAGGAAGCTGCTCTTACGATCACGGATTACCCCATAACATTCGATGATAACTTTTACTTCGCTTTCAACCTGAGGAGAAATATCGGGATACTGAGCATCAACGGTTCGAACGTGACTCAGTCGGTGAGCAAGGTGTTTGGCAACGACGAATATTTTTCCATGAAGAATATTCCGTCGGGGCAGATCGATTATTCGGCATTCCCTTCGAGTCAGCTTATAATACTTAACGAGATTCAGTCGTTCTCGTCCGGTTTCATACACGAGCTGCAGCGTTATGTTGAGAAGGGCGGCTCGGTTTTCATCGTGCCGGCAGAAGATGCTGACATGACATCTTACTCCGAACTTATGGGTACGCTGGGCATCGATCCTTCTTTCCAGCACATTGGGATCCTAAGCTTAGAATTCCACGTGGACAAGTTGTCGC
>JADMIO011020065.1_pt1 | contig 19196 bp, 21 predicted proteins | sample 8958161 | NCBI WGS metagenome assembly JADMIO01 (sample SAMN16585339, study PRJNA669376) | soil metagenome | isolation source: Crop rotation soil | place: USA: Cullars Rotation, Alabama | collected 2011
CCGGCGCTTATCCGGCGTTGACCGGAATTGTGGCCAACGAATGGATCGACCGTGAAAGCGGTAAGCGCGTCACCAGTGTTTCCGATCCGCAGAGCAAGGTACTCGGCGGCGGTGACGTGGAAACGGCAGCCAGCCCGCGCCGCCTGCTGGCCTCGACTCTCGGCGACGAGCTGCGCATGGCCACCGCCGATCGCTCGAAAGTGATCGGCATCTCAGTCAAGAGTCGCGCCGCCATTCTGCCGTCGGGTCGCCACGCTAATGCGGCTTACTGGATCAGCTTGAAAACCGGAACATTCGTTTCTTCAGACTATTACTTCAAGGAATTGCCGGCCTGGGTCCTGAAGTTTGACGAAGGTCACCGGGCCGACAAATTCTTCGGCGCGCATTGGGAACGCCTGCTGCCGGAGGCTGAGTATTTGAAGCGGGCCGGCCCGGATACGCCGGCTTACGAAAAAGTAGATCCCGGCAAGAGTGACACCAATGCCTTTCCTCACGTAATCACCGGCGGCGAATCACGGCCCGGACCAAAATTCTACGAAGCACTCGACCCGACGCCTTACGCCAACGAGCTGGTGCTGAGCTTTGCCAAAGAAGCAATCCACAATGAACAGCTCGGCCAGGACGATGACACCGACGTGCTCACGATCAGTTTTTCCGGTAACGACTATGTCGGCCATCGTTACGGCCCTTACAGTCAGGAAGTGATGGATGTCACGCTCAGGTTCGATCGGCAACTTGCCGAGCTGCTGGATTTCATCGACGCGCAGGTGGGATTGCGAAACACGCTGGTTGCTTTCACCGCCGATCACGGCGTGGCGCCGATACCCGAACATGCGGCGGCCATGGGCTTCGACGCCGGCCGGATACGGAACGCCGACGTCGTTATGGAAATAAGAAACGCAATTGCGGTGCGCTACAAACCGGCGGCCGGCGTAGATTACTTCTTCAAATACGACGACAACGGCACGATGCGCGATTCGCTGATTAACGGGAATCTGTATTTCGATCAGGCCGCGCTGAAACGTGACAACGTCAATCTCGATGAGATTGAGCGGCTGGCATGCGAGACCGCGATCCGGATTCGCGGAATTGCGCGGTGCTATACGCGGGCCCAACTCGAACGTGGCGAGGTGCCCGGCAACGATCCGTTGGCCCGGCGGATGCTGCATGGGTTCAATCCGAAACGCAGTGGCGATGTGATGCTAATTCCCGGGCCCTATTACTATCTAAACAGCAGCGACCTGGCTTCACATGCCACTCCTTATGCGTATGACACGCATGTACCGCTGGTCATCATGGGTCCGGGCGTGGTTCCGGGACGTTACTTTGAATCATGCACGCCCGCCGACCTGGCGGCGACGCTCGCAGCCTTGTTGCGCATCCAGCCGCCCAACAATTCGGTGGGGCGAGTTCTCAAGGAGGCGGTGGCCCGTTGAGTTTAGCGTGCAGTGGTACAGATTGACGCCCTCTCTTTCTGCAAATGCCAAATGATAAATAGCAAATATCAAATGACTAGAGATCACTTTGATTTCTACCGGCCTGACTTCTAACATCTCGCCCTCACATGCGCGTGCCCATCTTCCAAGTCGATGCTTTCGCGACGCAGCGTTTCGGAGGGAACCCGGCGGCGGTGATGATTTTCGCGGAGTTTCCGGCGGATGAATTGATGCAGGCTATCGCGGCGGAAAATAATCTGGCGGAGACTGCTTTTCTGGTGCGCGATGGAGAAGACTATCGCCTGCGCTGGTTCACGCCGAAGGTTGAAGTGCCGCTTTGCGGGCATGCTACTTTGGCCAGCGCCGCGGTCGTCATGGAGCGGCTGGAACCGGCGCGGCGCAGCGTCGTCTTCAAATCAGCCAGCGGGCCGCTCACGGTCACACGCACTGAGCAGGGGTACCTGATGAACTTTCCGGCGCGGCCTTCTACGCAGATCGCTTCGCCGGCGGAATTGTCCAGAGCGCTCGGCGTGGAGCCGCTCGAGGTCTGGGCCAACGAATTCAATTATCTGGCGTTGCTGAAGGACGAGACCGTGGTGCGCATGCTGACGCCGGACATGTCAGCGCTGGCGGGAATGGATCGGCCGGGTGTGATCGTCACCGCGCGTGGGGTTGAGAAGTACGATTTTGTCAGCCGTTACTTCGCCCCCGCCAAAGGGATTCCGGAAGACCCGGTGACCGGAGCCGCGCATTGCATGCTGGCGCCGTTTTGGGCGGGGCGTTTGGGAAAGAGTGAGTTTCGAGCTTTTCAGGCGTCGGCCCGTGGTGGAGAGGTCGTTTGTCGTTTGGTCCATGACCGGGTCAAGCTTGAAGGGAACTGTGTCTTCTATATGGAAGGCGAGGCGGAATTGTAACTCGGGAGACGGGGGCCGGGGGCCGGGGCGCGGAAGAGATTATTTAGCATCCTCTTCCAGCTTGAGAGCGATCAGGTAGGATTCGCACCGCTTACCCGAAAAATATTGACACTGTCAACGGGACGTTTTAGATTCGGCTGCCCCTTTGTCAAACGATTTCCCATCAGTTCAACGCCTGTTCACTCCTGAAAGGAGACAAGAAAATGAGAGATAACCTGGGACGCCGAATTATCACTGCCGGATTAGTCAGTGTGGCCTTGCTGATTGTGGCGGTGCCGATCGCCAAACTCGCTACGAATAATGCCGCGGTCTATGAAGCTTGTATCAATCCTGGAAACGGAGGCATGCGCTTGGTCGATTCGAGCACGCCCTGTCACAACAACGAGAGCCGCATCCAGTGGAACGAGATAGGTCCGCCGGGACCGGCGGGGCCAATGGGACCAGCCGGCCCGACAGGCCCAGCGGGAGCCACGGGCGCGACCGGACCAGCCGGCCCGACCGGAGCCACCGGACCGGGGGGAGCAACCGGACCGGCGGGACCTGCCGGACCTGCTGGCGCTTCAGCAGGTGGGCCACCGTACGTCTGGGTTTGCATGCCGGCGCACCGGCCGAACACCATCGGTTCGCAACGTCTTGACTTATATGTTTTCAACGCGGGAGCCGCGAGTGCGGATGTATCGGTCAACATCCTGGACAGCACTGGCAATAATCTAAAGGGACAACCGATTCCGGGCACCGCCTCGGACACTTATCCCGGAGATGCAGACGGCGCCACCGTTCCTCTCGGCATTGGCCATACGCGCGATGTCAATTGGACTTTGCCGACCACGGGCGGTGGTGGTCCGGGGATCGATGGAGTAACGAATGTGAGTTTCTCAGTACGCGTCGTATCGACAAACCAACCGATCGTCGTGGGCACAAACTTTATGTCCGGCGGCTTTCTCGAAAGCAAATGCGGTCTCGCGCCGAAATAGAAACGGCGTCTCCAGAAAGGCCCCGCTTCACCGCGGGGCCTTTACCTGTAACGCAAACTGTTAGTTTGCGCTCCGGCAAGCAGAATTCTTAGATGAGCGAGGCAAACTACCGCGCAAACTAACAGTTTGCGTTACGACAGGAAGGTTTGCCGCACCTTAGTTGTAACCCGCCAACACCGTTTCGCGTCTGCTAATTTCAGAAACAAGAAAATAGGTAGTCTCCCCTGGTAAACAATCTGCGGCTTTAGTCGTGGAATACGCCAACAGCAAACAGTCAGCCCCCGAGTTATTGAAACTCGGCCGGAGCTCAGCCTGGCGCGTCGCGATTGTGCTGGGGCTGGTCGCGGCTTTCGCGGCAGGCTACAAGCTTTCCGCTTATTTCCAATCTAAAGTTACGGTGTCCGCTGCCGGAGTGCCGCCCACTGATTTCGCGGTCCCGCTGCCGGAAGGCGAGACCCGCATCACCATCACCGATCCTCAGCAGAATAATGTGCAGCTCGCTTCGTTCGTGGTCAGACGCGCGGGCAATTCGTTCACCGGAGTGCCCGAGCGGGAAAGAGTGATTGCCCCGCGGACGACACTGAGCTTCGAAGACGTGGCCTTCTTCAAGCACGAGCTGACGGGGATCAATCAGGGGAGTGACTCTGGTTGGGAGCGGGCGTCGCGGATTCGCAATTGGCTGGCGACCGGACGATACCGCGTGGCCATGCCGGGGCTGGCTACGCGGACGCCGCGCGAAGCTTACCTCGAAATGCGCCAGGGCAAACCGGTCTTGTGCGGAAATCTGGCGGACATCTATGTCGCGTTGTGCGAGAGCGCCGGTCTGACTGCGCGCACGGTGGGACTGAGCTTGATGGTGCGTGACGGCACCTTCGGCAACGACACGCATGCTGGCGCCGAGATTTGGTTGCCGGAAATGGGCGGCTGGGTTTATCAGGATCCGACTTTCAACTGCTTCTGGACGATTAATGGCCGGCCCGCGAGCGCTTTGCAATTGCACAAAGCCCTGATGACCGGCGCCGAGATAAAGCCGGTGACGGCAAGTGCTAAAGCCGAGAGCAAGCTGAAGGACTATTACATCGATCCGCGGCTGCTGTTCCGGCATATCTCTTACGAATACAAGCCGGGCGGCCCGTTGCTTTATTACGTCGATGGGCGGATGGAGCCGCTCAACATGCGCGATCGGAATTGGTTGCAATCCGACGAAAGCGCGACCTTTGAGCAGCTCGATGAGAATGGCAACCGTTTTGTCGAACGCAAAGGCGAAGTGGCGCCCGGCGTCTTTGTGCAGCTGATCGGCAACGTCCTGTTTGTGCGCGATCGACGCGAACAGAACCGTGGGATTCGCGTGCGGTCTTCGACGGGAGCGGTCCAGGCCTGTTCGTATGAACATTGGCGGGCGCAGGAGCTCGGCGTCTTCCTGGGAAAGAACCTGGTGCGCAACGGATCGTTTGAACTTACTGACATTGCCGAAGGCATAGCGACTGATTGGACGATCAGTGGACCGGTGGAAGCGCTCACCACCCTCGGTGGTCAGGGCCTGGGCGCCCAGGCCGGGGGCAAACTCTCGCAGCGCATCATGGTCGAGCCGGGCAAGCGATATTTGATGTATGTCAAATTATCGGTGAACCGCGGATTGGTTTCGTGGTCGCTCGCTGATGCGGTGAAGGGAATGGAATCGCACGGCATCGTTCGTCCGACCCAGATGACTGAGATTGTTTCCGACGTAGTCGAAAACCACAGCGGCTATCTGGATGTATCGTTCGAATTGCCCGAAGCGGGCGGATTTCGGGTGATGAATGTAATCGTCACCGAACTCGGGGGCAATGCAGTTCAGCAGATGCAGCGGTCACTGCCGGTGATTGATTCAGTAGCGCGCCGGGAATGATTAGAGGTTACAGCTTTCGCGATCCATGATCTTCGACAGGTCTTTATGAATCAGCCTCCAGGGTACGAAACTTTCATTTTGAAGGAGCTTCATTAATGTTTAGGAAATTATCTTTAGTCGCCACGCTAATCACGGTTACTCTGTGCGCCGGTTTGATAGTTGCAGGTTCGACGACGGCGAATGCTGGCGCCGCGACGACCGTGTCTCGGAACTATGGTAATCACAAACACCGGCACGGCCGCCATCACCGGCACCATCGTCCGCACCACCGACATCGGCACAATAAGAACCGCTAAGGGGACAGAACATTTCCCGTCTTCTTACACTAAAGGCTCTCGCTAATTCTAAAAGCGAGAGCCTTTCTTTTCGATGGCGGAGCGCCTTATCGTTAGCCCCAGGGACCGCTTTGCCCCGAGCCTTTCTTTCTAATTATCCTGCGGTCGTTTCACCACCTAAGAGAGTCAGAACTTCGCCGGTGACGTAACTCGAGTCGGCTTCTGAGGCAAAATAAACGTAAGCGGGTGCGATCTCCTCTGGTTGTGCGGGACGCCTCATCGGAGTGTCCGCGCCAAACTTCGCTACTTCCCTGGCCGGCTTGTCCGAAGGATTGAGTGGGGTCCAGACCGGACCGGGCGCCACGCAGTTAACGCGTATTCCTTCCTCAATCAGGTTCTGGGCCAGCGACTTGGTCCAGGCATGGATGGCGCCTTTGGTGGCTGAATAATCGAGCAGCTTCTTGCTGCCGTCGAGACCGGTAATCGATCCGGTGTTGATGATCGCCGAGCCCTGCTTCAGGTGCGGCAGCGCCGCGCGCGCCATGTAGAAATAGCCGAAGATGTTCGTCTTAAAAGTGCGTTCGAGTTGATCGTCGGAAATGTCTTCCAGTCCGTCGCGGCTCTGCTGGTAGGCGGCGTTGTTTACGAGAATGTCGAGTTGATCGAACTCATCGACGACCGTCTTGACTGCTTTCTCGCAGAATTTCGAATCGCGCACGTCGCCGGCGATGGTGAGCGCGCGGCGGCCTTCGGCTTCGATGGCGGATTTCGTTTCCTCGGCATCACTCGCTTCTTCGCGCAGATGTACCAGCGCCACGTCGGCGCCTTCGCGCGCGAACAACACGGCCACGGCGCGGCCGATGCCAGAGTCGCCGCCAGTAATTAAGGCGACCTTGCCCTCGAGTTTGCCCGCGCCACGATAATGAGGCGCCAGATAGTTCGGGCGCGGTTTCATTTTTGATTCGAGGCCTGGCTTTCGCTGATGCTGCGGCGGCATCGGCGATTTTGGCTCTTCGAGTTTGCTGTTATCAGCGCGCGCGGATCTAGGTTGAGTTTTGGTGGGTCCACGCGATGGTTCGGATGTTTTAGTGGCGGCGGATTTAGTTCGCGATTTTGTCTTTGTTCGATTGGCCATGGTCTTATGCGATCCCTTTCGGGGTTGGGAAATTAAGGTCGAATCGAGCCCAGGGTGGCGCGGTACGCGCGTACCCTGGGCTATCAAGTCGCCGTCTTTCAGGCTGCTGCGCTGATTGATCTACTGACTACTGTGTCCAGCTAACTAGCTTTTCTTCTTACCAGCTTTCTTCTTGCCAGCCTTCTTCTTACCGGCCTTCTTCTTGGCGGCTTTCTTTCCGCCTTTCTTGCCGCCCTTCTTCGAAGATTTCTTGTTGCCCTTCTTGCCGCGACCGGAGCCGCTCTTCTTGCCGCCGCCGGATTCCTTGTTCACCGTCGCCCACGCTCGACTCTCAGCTTCCTTCTTCGAGACGCCGCGCTTTTCGTAACCCTCCTCAATGTGTTCCGCCTGGTGTTTTTGTTTCTTGGTGTAACTGCCTTTGTCTCCTCTGGGCATTCTTCAACTCTCCTTTCGCCGAAAAATCTTGCAAGCAGCGCACCGGGATTCTTAACTTGTCCCGCGCACGTTTCCGCGGTGCCTGACCTGGGCCGTTGGCACTTTGGTTGCTGAGTACCGTATCCAACTCAAACGAGTTGTTCGAATAAAATGCAGAATGTGCGGTATCGCTCAACCGAGCTGTTCAAGAGCGATTCATGTCGGAAGGAGAATCATGGAAGGTCCTTTGAGAGGATGTCTGGCTGGCGCGGCGGCGTGGAAATTCGGCGGCGGCTGTCTATCGATGATTGTGATCTTTATCATCGTCTACATTTTGCTCGGTCATGTGAAGTGCTGAGTAACGCAAATTATTAATTTGTGTGCTGTGAGTGGAGCGTCCGGCAAAGACGGGCGCAAGCTAACCGCTTGGGCTACATGACCGGGCCCATGTTTTATAGCAAACAAATTCCCACTTTTCGCGAATTTTCGTGTAGGCTTACGGCGTAAGCATGACCGAAAAGATTCGTAAGGTCCTCTCGTTTCCCTCGCCCGTTCCCGCGAAAGCGGATTATCAGCGAGTCAAATCAACTTACTCGGTTCGCGAGATCAACCAGATGTTTGGGCTGAGCGAGCGCACCGTCCGTCGTTGGACAGATGCAGGGATCATTTACGGGACACCCGTCGCCGAGACGGGCGAGGTCACTTATGACTTTCAGGCGCTGACGGTGTTTCGCCGGGTGCGCGAAATGCGCACCCAGGGTCTGGCGATCAAACAGATCGAGGCCGAGCTGCAAGGTCAGTTGAGTTTGTTTCGCGCCGACTCGCCGCAGGTGCAGGTCTCGCGTTTGCTGACGCCTTTCGAAGAAGCCTTGGTGTTACACGAATCGGGCGATCTGACGGCTGCGGGTTTTTATCAGCAGGCGATTACCGAAGGCGACAATATCGCCGAAGCCTTCTGCAACCTCGGCATCATTGAGCTGGATCGCGGCAACACGCCAGGTGCCCTCGATAATTTCACCCAGTCACTAAAGAACGATCCGCGGCACGTCGAAGCTCATTACAACCTCGCGAATCTTTATTACGATGCCGGCGATTTTCCGCTGGCGCGCCTGCATTACGAAGCGGCCATCCAGATCGAGCCCAACTTTGCCCTCGTCTATTACAACCTGGCCCTGGTCTACCATCGGCTGAACCGAGTGGACGACGCGCGCGAGGCGCTGAATAAATACAAAGACCTCGAGCCCGGCGACGAAGAGATCGAACTGGTCGATCAGTTGCTGAAAGCCATGGACACCGGCCGTCCGAACCTTTGAGCCAAGGGCGAAGGGCTAAGAGCAAAGGACAAGAGGTAGCGCCGGTTCGACTCTTTTCTGCTCTTTGCCCTTACCACTTTGCTCTTCGCCCGGACACACTTGAGACTTCAAACCTGAAACCTTAAACTGGCAATTCGTTTGGCGGGGTAGCTCAGATGGTTAGAGCGTGGGATTCATAATCAGAAACAACGGCAAAGCGTAAGTTTTGTCTTTTCAAAAGTTGCAGCCACCGAGCATTTTTTAACGTCTTCCATTCCGTCACATCCGTTCCCATCGCGTAGCAGTCGAATCCTCTAAATTCTGTCCACAAATTGGCCACACGATTTTTTAACCTTTTTTGTTGAAGGTGGCTCTGTGTCGTGGAGTCGGCAGCTGGCTCTTACTTTTCAAGCCATGGGAGTCGGCGGCCCACTCTTACTGTTTAAGCCGTGGGAGTATGCAACCAACTCTTAATGAATGCGCTGAAGACAGGCAAATGCTGCAAAATGCGTGTCCACAAATTGGCCACACGTTTTTCGAGTTATTTCTTCGTGTGAACTAATTCCTCAAAAAAGTCTTTCCGGCACATTAACGTCGATTGAAGCGTTTCAGAATCTTATTTAGTAATGGTTGCATTCCCGGCTGTTGTCAGAAATAGCGATCTCTTTTTCTGACATTAATCTCCGCAGGATCTAAACCCTTCAAACCTGAAGGGCTGTTAATTGGCCGAACTCTTCATCGTCTCACTCCACCTTACGTAACGATTGTCAAAGATAATGGTCAAGGCAGCGCTATCTCTATCACGTTGCGAAACAATCAATCTTGGCAAAGAAAGGATTTCCAGTATGACAAAAAATAGCGAACCGAAAATGCGGAAGGGTCGAAACGCTCACCACCAACGTCTGATTGATCTGAAGGTGGAGGATCGAGATCTAGATCAGATTGCAGATTACTTCGCCCTGGCATTCGAATATGACACCGAGGAGATGACAGTTCTCGTCGCTCTCTTGGACAGGCTCTTGGCTGTTGAAAAAAGCGAGGAAGTCCACCTTGAGGATATAGTCTACTTCCTCTCTCGGAAGCTCTTTGCGAGATGTGCTGAAGGCGAGAAAGCTGCGGACCGCTTCCTTCACATGGCTTCCAGTCGTGCCTCGCGATTCTTAGAAAGCGCTGTCGGCTAACAAAACGGTCATCTGTGTCGATAAGGGCCTAATGTATTGAGGGCCACTCGTTGCGAGTGGCCTTTTTCTGAAATCCGCCTTGGGTTTCTGACGGATCGAGCGCATACCCTAAGAGCCTCAGCAAGGAGCCCGCAGCTTCAGCGCGTAGGCTCATGTAGAACCTCTTCCGCCAACGTGGATGCGAAACTCTGATCAAGCCTGGGAAATTCTTATTTTTCGCCACGGTTCGTGTGAAACCTTTATCGATAACTACCAAAGGTGCGAAAAGATGATCGGAGCTGTGAATATCTTATTATTGCGACCAACTGGTGTGAAAGTCTTAAGCTAGGAAAGTTGAGCCGCCACTACTCTTTTGCTGGCGGTATGAAAGATGGGTCTGTTCCTAACTGCGTTTTTACGGCGCAATCTTAATATTCGCGCCAAAATGCTTGCATTCAACTCTGAATTCTGTCAGAAATAATAGGCAGGTTTTCTGACAGGATTTGGAGTGCCAATCACGTGCAAACTATTGACAGCAGGCTAAAAACCCGCATTTACGGACATGGCAGGGGTGCGGTCTTTACCCCAAATGACTTCTTAGACCTTGGTGGTCGAGACGCTGTGGACAAGGCGTTGTCGCGGCTTACAGCCCGAGGCGTCATTCGGCGTCTGGCACGTGGACTCTATGAGTATCCGCGAGAACATCCAGAATTAGGGACTCTATCACCAGATTTAGAAAAAGTGGCGAAGGCACTGGCGGGCAAGCACCGGATTCGTTTACAACCGGCAGGTGCTTATGCCGCGAATCTTTTAGGACTGTCCGAACAAGTGCCAGCCAGGATAGTGTTTTTGACAGATGGCCCATCACGCACGGTGAAAATTGGACGCCAGGAAATCCATTTGCGCCGAACTACGCCTCGCAACATGGCAGCAGCCGGAAGATTAAGTGGATTACTGATGCAGGCGTTTCGAAGTCTAGGCCGACAGCACATTACTCGGCAACGCTTGGCCCGTTTGAAACTAACGTTGCCGGAAAAAGAGCGCAAGCAATTGATCAAAGACCTCCCGCTCGCACCAACGTGGATGCACCCTTTCTTTCGTGAGTTAGCGGAGGGCTGATCGTGAAATTGGAATTCTTCAAACGCGCCGCCGAAGATCAAGCGACCATCATTCGGGAGGTTGCCGCTAAGCGTGGCGTGGCCGCCGTACTGGTTGAGAAAGATTTCTGGGTTTCTTGGACGCTGGCGGTGTTGTTCGCGCATCCAGAATTCAGCAAAGAACTCGTCTTTAAAGGTGGCACTTCCTTATCGAAAGTGTTTGGCCTGATCGAAAGATTCTCAGAAGATATTGACCTTTCAGTGAATCCAGATTTTCTGGGGATTGACGAACGGTGGGTCGAGGAAGCCGAAAGCCGCAACAAACGCACCGAACGAATGGAAGCGTTGGAGACGGCCTGCACCGAGAAAGTGCGCGAACTCTTCACACCCGAGTTGGAGCGCATTGCAAGCGAATCGCTCGGTAAGCCTTCGGGCGGTGGACGGTGGATGGAGTTTCAAGTTGATGAGGAAACTCATTCACCTGTGATTCTTTTTCGTTATCCGTCGAATGAGCCCACGGGCTTTGAGTACCTTCGAAGGTCGGTCAAGATGGAATTTGGTTCGCTGACTGATCAAAGGCCTGCAGGGAAACATGTAATCAAACCCTGGGTGGCGGAGGCCTTTCCAGATTTGCTAGCTGACTTTAGGTGTGAACTCATTGCGCTGGAGCTTGATAGAACGTTTTGGGAAAAGGCAACGATTCTACATGCGGAATATCATCGCGAAGCCGATAAGCCAATTCGCGATCGCTTTTCACGACATTATTCTGACGTGGCTGCGATGGCAAAGCATGCCGAACTTGGTGCGGCAGTGAGTGATGATGCGTTGCGCCAACGTGTAGTTGATTGGAAGAGTCGCTTCTTCGCGGCGAATTGGGCGCGCTACGACTTGGCTAAACCCGGATCGTTCAAACTTGCACCACCTGAATTTCGAATGAAGGAACTTGAAGAAGACTACCAAGCGATGCGGCCAATGTTCCTGACCGAGCCTCCCACGTTTGCGACAATTGCCGAAACGCTGTCAAGTCTTGAGAGTAAAATCAATCACTGAGTGTGAGCTGTTGATCCTGACTTCTGGATTTCACTTCTTTCCAGTACGAACGCGCTTTCTCGAGGAGTCAGGTGCCGAGTAGGACTCCGCAACACAGGTTTGGAGGGTTCGTTTTCCTTTGCGGGCGTCTACCAGCGCTTTCATTCCTTCGCTCAATTCCTCGAAAAGGTCACGCAACGAATCGCGCTTAGTCTTGATTGGCCGCTCAAATCTCTTCTGCATGATTCAACTGGAGGATTATTTTTCGATGTGAGTAGTACCAAGTACTCGCCAGCCGTTCCGACCAAGTTGTTCGCATTTTGCCCTACATGTTTCCTGCCCTGCTTCGCGCCAAGCGCTCATTGTTCTGTGCTTGCAGTCAAGGTCGCGGGATCATAATTTGAAGGAGTTGTCGTCACGTAGACGCAAACACTATCGTAGAACCATAACCACCATTGAGATATCGCCGGTTCTTCTTCGGCATAAAGAAATATGCATGTAAAAACGTCTTCACCCAAGCGATACGGACCATTAAACCCAATCTCCTTCAGCTTCTCCCAACTCTTGTTGAACTCGTCGACCCTCAATCGGCGCACATCAAATGTGGCGTCCTGTGGTAAGAAGCGTCCCGTCAATTTGTAGTACAAGCCGCGCACAATCAAGGAGAAAATATGATTGACACGTTCTCCCTCAAGCGGAACAGAAAGACCGTCACCAAGATAGATACCGCCCTTTGAGTAGATTGGCCCAAACTTTCCCTTCGACTTAGCACCGCGAATTACCAGAGATTGATTTCTCTTTGAGGCGCGTAAGACCTTGCCCGCTAGAAGCGTATGGGCGGGCTTGCTGTGTTCGGAGTTGTGGTCCACGACAAGCATATCTCGAAGATAGTCATCGTGTTTCGCCTTCGCCGCATTACAGTCGTTACAGGCCGGAACCGTCGCCATAAATGTGGGTAACGGTGCAGGAAACAAGCATCTCGCGATGACGTGATCCTTTGTTAAAGATTTTGTTTCGCCACAGTAAACGCACTGGCCGATTTTTGATTTTTTGTTTCCCATGAACAATCCAAAATGAAGTCAAGCGCCTGCTCCCGCGACTACTGATCAACAATTCGCGTTCCGATTTGTCGACGAAGTCTTAGGAGTTTACTGGGTAACCGAGCCCCAGTCGAACTGGATGAGATTGCCGGTCGAATGGTCCGTCACTTGGCCCTTATATCCTATAATCCGCAACGCTAGTCTATAGACCATGGAGATGAGAATGTTCCTCTTTTCCAAAAGCTCAGGTGATAAAGGGTATTCCACCATACCTCCATGAGCCAGGGTATTTCTAATTCTTGACCATGCCTTGATGTGTTTGTCTTCGATTACACCTTGATCACGAAGGACTCGAAGCGAAGCCTGCGCTGGAATGTTACCCAAAGACGGAAGCATTCTCTTCGTTCTTTCCTTAACGTCAGCGGCGCCTTCCCAATGATCCATGTGTTGGATGAGACTCGTGATCGTTTCAGAGTCGGGCACATCGATGCTGATCTCTTTGGACAGTTTATTGACAAGATTCTCAACGCATACGGCCAGTGATAGAACAAAAGCTTGCAAAGTGCCAGTGCTGGCAATAATGACTTCATCCAATACTTGCGTTAATTCCATGCTGCCGTACTTCTTATGTTTTACACATTCCGAAAGATAAGCTGAATAGAGATTCCATAGGAGTAACGATACTGAAGGTGGACCGACGATAGGTCTGGGCATTGCTGACCTCGTGTCACCGGGAGTGTTTCTGATGAAGACAAGTGCATCTTTCTTGAAGTGGCGTATGGCAATTCGCGGATAGGCCAAACGAGCGCGGATAAAGCCAAGAGCTTCAGCTAGCCAGACTTCGCAGTACGGAGGTTCCAAGCCGCCCTTATGTTCCGCAATGACATGTGTTCGGTCTGAGGAACTGCTTTCAAAAAACTCAACCCGCGCTCCATTGAAATCAAGTTCATGGCGGTCTTTCCACGTCCTTGAGAGAATGATTTCATTTCCTCGGAGTCTTTTTTCTTCCACGACCTGAGTCATTGGTAGATTTAGCTTGTCAGCAAAGACTATTTCGGTAACGTCCGTCTTCTTATCGCTTTCCGATTTCTGGATATCAGTTGTGAGTTGGCTGAAGTCACCGCTAACCATAAATTGTGAGGTCCGGGCATATTCAATGTTCGGAATCGCCCAAGCACCAACCCAATCAGTTCCCGAATAATCTTTTGCGAAGACTCGCACCTGATTTATTGGAGCGCCTACCATTCCATTTTCGATAGGCCGCATGGACTCCAGTGCACCAGCTGACATATCAATTTGATTATGAAGCCGAAAGGAGATAGGCCCTCGCTTCAAGCCGACAATTACTCCCGGACCTTTGTATAGAGGAAAATCCGTATCGCGGACACCAAGTACTTGAATATCTGGGCAGTCAATTTCGAAAGCCTTACCTACTATCATCTCGATAACGTCATCAGTTGAACGCATCTTTGTTCTCCCCGCTCGGAACGATGCTGCCGTCGCAACTACTTAACGGTTTCGAAAAGGTGTCTCGGAGTAAAGTTTGGGTCGTCGGTTCCTACATAAACTGTGCTGACACGGCCGTGCTTGCGCTCGAAGATCAACACTATCAATTGTTCTGGATCGTACGTAGCAATCAAGTCGCGAGTCTTCTTACCCTCTTCGTCAAGCCAATCGTCGCGCCTTTCCAAGGCTTGCATCTGCTCACTCTTTTCCGTCAGGTAAGAGGGGCTGAAAAAGACCCCATCGTCATCAATTCTGGCTTCGTGTAAGTTAATGAAAATCACGCCCCTACCCTGGCTAACAAATCCGCCATATCCCATCCGTGCAAATAAAATCCAGTTTTCTCGAACCCACTTTAGCAGTTGGTCGTCAGTGAAATCTGGACGCTCGCGGCGCATCGTTCCGGTAAACCTCATATATCTCACTTCAGAAGACGCAGTCTTAACTTTCACTTGTCGTCGCTTGTTGGAGCTGCCATGACAGTTCCGATACTTTTCCCCACTCTTGCACGGACAATGCGCATTTTTATGAACTTTTGGGATAAGAGATGTCTCAGGACCAGTGCTGCCCTCGATCCAAACTTCTCTGTCGGCAACAGCGCGTCTCCGAGTGTCGCTAATTCCGACAATTTCGTCGGGAACAAATGTTTTGGAGCCCAACTTGGCCGAGTTGTAGGTGGCTAACACATGCTGCGTTTGATCTCGCTGCACGACTACCACTGAAATCTGTTTGCCTATGGTTCCTTTGGCCCGTGAACGGTCAGCCATTTCTCTAACTAACGAGACTGCCTTATCAGAAATGGCTTGGAATGGTTTGCGATCCAGCAAGAGCTTACGCAACTGGCTCTCATCGTCTGCAGTCATCGCTCCCCAGGCTCCGATCCGCTGGATGGAAGTGAACTCGCGATCCAAAGGACGAATCTCTGTCCAGCAGTTCATTTTGAAATGATCCCAGGCTTCGGTGGCATCGATTCCGGTCTCAAAGTCTTGAAAGTTGGTCAGGATACCTGTAGCACCGAGCGGCGGATCACTATAGTAGTTGTATCCTGAGAACATAATACTCAATCGTCTAGTTCCGGCCCCAAGGCTCCTTAGAATGGAAATTCTTTTGAAGTCTTTGGTCGCACGATCCTTAAGGCGAGGCATGATCTTGTTTATTTGATAATCAGGCGGGCAGCATTCGTACAAGGCGTTAAGGAGCCAGCGTCGGGTGTTAAAGCTGTCGTATTGAGCCAGTCCGGTAAAGCCGAAAGCGTGCCTCGCGTCGCGGCAAAGCAGAATCCCAGCCTTATTGGATTCATCGTTCTTAAGCCTGCCATTCCAAGACAGTCTGCGATCGGAAACCTGAATAAACTGCTCTCGATTTCCTAAGGAAAGAATTAGAGTCATGAATGTAACTTACTCACACTAGCTTCTTGGTTAGAGGTAAAGAACCTCATGCAGAAACAAAGAGCGCCAATCCAAAATAATTAGACGCGATCACGAATCAGCACTTACCTTCATTCGCATCCTCTTGTAGAACTCGGACGCAGCCGCGCCTCCTTCTGATTAGTTAGTATCCCCCTCTGCGCTCAATCATCTCACGACAGCCCATCGACGCAACCACCATTTCGCGCTGCTCCATTCCCGTTCTCCACTCCGTTACGACCCTACAGGTGCGTCGCTGGGCAGCCCCGTCGTGTTCCTTCTTTCGCTGCGAGGGGGACACACCTTCTCAAAAAACACCAAACCAAAGAAGGAGCAACGACGATGCAGAGAGAAAGACAACAAAAGCAATCAGCAGACATTCCGAAGTGGTCAGCTTTACTCGTGGAAGCGGTTAACAAGCCAGGCACGATCATGAAAGCGTATAGCGCGTTTTGGCCGTACTCGGTTGGAAACCAAATTCTCGCGCTCATTCAATGCCAACTGCGCGGCATAGAACCAGGACCGATCAATACGTTTCCCAAGTGGCAGATCTTAGGCCGAGTCGTCAAACGTGGCGAAAAGGCTTTGACGCTTTGCATGCCAATAACGCGGAAGCGCCGGAGCGATGAGTCAGCCGAGGACGGCGAGCCGAAAGAAGAGCACACCTATGCGACGTTTGTTCATAAAGCCCGGTGGTTCGTCGTTAGTCAGACATTGGGAAACGAACTTGGCCCAATCACGATTCCTGAGTGGGACGCCGAGCAAGCACTCAAGACGCTTTGCATTGAGCGGATCACTTTCGACAAAACAGACGGCAACTGCCAGGGCTTCGCGCGTGGCAGCCAGATCGCGATCAATCCAGTAGCGCAACTCCCGCACAAGACGCTTTTTCACGAAATGGCCCACGTGCTTTTGCACACGTCCGAGGGCGATTTCACCGACACCGAACAGACACCGAGAAGCCTTCGCGAAGTCGAAGCGGAATCAGTTGCCTTGCTGTGCTGCGAAGCTTTGAACCTTGAGGGCGCGGACTACGCGCGAGGATACATTCAGAACTGGCTCTATCAAGGGATCGGTTACAACGCCGACGCTATTCCTGAAAAGAGCGCACAGAAAATCTTCCGTGCTGCCGATCAAATCCTGCGAGCGGGACGACCGAACAAGGACCAGCCAGCCGAATGCGCGAACTAATAGCGGAACAGACAAGGGTCAGGTATGCGCGCGAATGCTGCCTGACCCGCCACACCAACTTTTCAACTGTGACAGGAGAAAGATTGATGCAACCAAACACTAATAAGACGAACCGCCAGCCGAGCTTTACGCGCTTTGCGCTTGGTCAAACCTTCATTACGCCCGGAGCGGAAGAAGCGCTAATGATTGCCGGACAAACAGGAATCGAATTCCTACGGCGTCACATGTCGAATGACTGGGGCGAGTTATCCGATGAGGACGCGAGAGAGAACGAGCTTTCACTAAGGGAGGGCTTTCGTTTGTTGAGCGCATATCGGACAGCCAACGGGCAGAAGCTTTGGATCATCACGGAAGCCGATCGTAGCGCAACGACAATTCTCCTCCCCTCGGAATACTGAGCAACAAAGCAACGCGGCGCGAGTGCTTCTCACACTCGCCCATTTTCTTTCTCAAAACTCTCCGCTAGGATTTGTTAAATGCATTTCAATCACTCACCTGTTAAAGGCTTTTACTTGCTATGAAAAAGAAATCGGATTATCGAGAGATATATGCATCGAAGGAAGGCTTCGACAAGCTGCGGTCGGACAAGAAATTCGCGAATCTCCTTAACCTTGCACGAGCGGTAAATGCGGTCTACTTTTGTTTCAACTCCTTGCTTGATTACAGTGGAGACGAAACACCAGCCGGACAGCGCCAACACATTAATGGCTTTCTATTTGCCGCTGGCGTCTTGCATGAGGGCTTCCTCGTCGCCGAACGACTTGAGAAGCATTTCGGCGACCGCGCCTCATACCAGAATGGTTTTGGAAAGCTTCTAGCCGATCGCAAAACTCAGGGATTGCGCAAGCACACTCTCAAACGCATGAGAAACAAACTGGTTTTCCACTACGACGAAGATGTTTCAAAACAGATGCTCAAATCTCTCGATCTAAAAAGATATGTGTTTGCGACGGGCACTGGCGAGAAACGTAAGGGCACTTATTACAATCTAGCTGACGAAATTGTAATTAATTATTTGCTGAAAGATGTACCTACCAACGAACACGACGCGATATTTCGATACGCGCTGAAGAGAATTGGCGAGGCGCTTCACGCGTTCGTCGATTGCGCCGATGCATTGATTGCCGATGTTATTTCAAAAGATACCTGGACTCTATCGCGCGTCGAGCCGAAGCATAAAAGAAACCGAAATTAAGGGCCGGCAAATCTCGATTCTTCTCCAGTCAATACCGAACAGCAAACAACGCGGCGCGTGTGCTTCTCGTACTCGCGCCTTGATTGCCTACTATCGAAATTCTTGCATGTGGCACACCTCAGGCGGTATAAGACGCAAAGACACGACGATTCGACCGATGGCTACGATCTAAAATTAGTTTGGGCGTCATTGACGAAGAATCGATGCTTTACAAATATCGCGGGTTATCCAACCTTCAATTTGCATTAGACATACTCGTGAACCAGCGTCTTCATGCGGCGCGCTACAAGGATTTGAATGACCCAATGGAGGGTCAATACGAATACATCAAGGGGACTCTTGATGCTTGGCAGCGTGACGAAATTTTCGGACAAAAGAACGAATACCGCCTGGTTGCGCTCAGCGAAACTCATAACAACGTCTTGATGTGGTCGTATTATGCCGACAGCCACACGGGCATGGTTGTAGGCGTCGAAATCACTCAACCCGACGCCGAAACATTGCCGATCGATTACGTGGACAATCTGGACATTGATCTGAACCATCCCGACATTGCGCAACGGGTCCTTAGCAAAAAGCTCAAGCTATGGCAACACGAACGGGAACGTCGTGTTTTTGTTCGCCAACCGTTCGTTAGTGTTAATGTTCGCGAACTTTATTTCGGCGTCGGCACTCCTCGTCCTGTAAGACAACTCATTACGTCGATTGCGAACAGTTTTTGTCCCGGCATTCAAATATCGACGATGACAAAAGATGACCTCGATTACCGCGGTGCCGCGCACTGCTTATGACGCCAATAAATCGTTTGGACGCGAGCGTGGGAGCGTGTTTTTTAAGAAACTTGATTGATTGACTGTTGGAGCTTGGCGCGGTCGTCAGTTCCACCCTTCGCGACGACCCATTCTTATCGATGACCACCTTTCGTCACAGCGCGGGTTTCGGCAAGCGAATCGAATATTGGGTCGTTGGCCGTATGCTTAAGGAAGGAATGGACGTTTATCTTCCTCTCGTGGATGACCACGCCGTCGACGCAATCGTAAAACGTGCGGATGGCTCTATCGCGCAGGTTCAAATAAAGGCTCGCTCTTTAACATGCGCTGAAGGCGACGCGGCTTTATTTGCAGCCATCCCTCATCCCGAGGAGCGGGACGACTACTGGTTCGTGTTTTATTCAGAACGCATGGACAAGACTTGGATTCTAACCTCAGCTGAATTCATCACTGAATCGGTGCAAAACAAAACCGGCA
>JADMIO011638398.1_pt1 | contig 19196 bp, 11 predicted proteins | sample 8958161 | NCBI WGS metagenome assembly JADMIO01 (sample SAMN16585339, study PRJNA669376) | soil metagenome | isolation source: Crop rotation soil | place: USA: Cullars Rotation, Alabama | collected 2011
CGCCTCGCGCTCTGCGTATTCGTTTTGGTCGCACTCGCCCCGGTGTCCTGCGCGCTTGCCGCGGAAAATGCCCCTACGGCCCCGATCGGCTTTCCCGCCCGGGTCGCGCCGTTTGTCACGGCCCATTGCGTCGATTGCCACGGACCTGATGAACAGAAGGCCGGACTGCGGCTCGACACGCTCGGCACGAACCTGAGCGACGAAGGCGTGCTCGCGAAATGGGTGCGCGTGCACGACAAGGTTGCCAAAGGCCAGATGCCCCCGCCGGATAGCCCGCAGCCGTCGAAGCCGGAGACGGAGAATTTTACGAATTTGCTCCATGGCGAACTGCACGCGGCATCGCTGGAACAACAGCGTTTGAAGGGGCGCGTGCTGCTCCGCCGCCTGAACGCCACGCAGTACGAGAACACGCTCCGTGAACTGGTCGGCACCAATGTCCGGGTGAAGGAGATGCTGCCCGAAGACCCTTCCGTCGCCGGGTTCGACAATGTCTCGAGCGCCCTGGATTTTTCGGCGTCGCACTTGTTGCTCTACCAGCAGGCGGCGGAGAAGGCCGTGCTTTCGGCGGTGCCGCAGTATCCGCACTTTCCGCACAAGGAGCGCCGCACGGGCAAGGACTTCGAACGCGGGCCGAACTTCAAGCAGGCACTCGGCCGAAGCTGCCGGATCGAGGGGGAGAGCGCATTGGTTTACAGCATCATGGGGCGCTACGGCCTGATGCAAACCAGCTCGGTGCCCGGCGCGGGAACCTATCGGGTGCGGATGTCGGTGGCCGCCGTGGGAGACGAGAAGAAACCGATTCCCGTCGGCTTTTTTGTGCTGGAGAACAACGGGCCGGATGCGCCCGTGCTCTTCGACGTGCGCGACATTCCGCACGGCGAGTCGCGCGTGATCGAACTCGACGTTGAGTTGGGGCGCCGCCACGCGTTCGTAATCAACCTGTTGACGCGGTGGGACATTCGCGAATTCAAACGGCCGCTGGAGGAATACACGGGCCTCGGGTTGCGGATCGATTGGCTGGAGATCGAGGGGCCCGTCGGCCCGTATCCTCCGGAGAGCTACGTGAAACTCTTCGGCAATCTGCCGCTCGAAGCGCGCAGCATATCAAAAGCAAAGCGCGAAGGGACGCGCGTGCCGACGTACGGCCCGCGTCGGTTGCCCGACAACTGGTTGAACGACCCGCTGGAGCCGATTTCGGCGGATCCCAAGGCCGACTCTGAGCGGCTGCTCCGCGCATTCTTGCCGCGGGCTTTTCGCGGACCGGTGCCGAACGACCTTGCGGAGCACTACGTGACTCGCGTTCATGCGAAGCTGGACGAGGGCTATTCGTTTTTCGATGCGATGACGTTCGGCTACAAGTCGATCCTTTCGTCGCCCCATTTCTTGACGTTCACGGAGCCGGGCCTCGCATCGGCCGCCGACGGCGCGAACTTGCGCTCGCCGACGCTCGACGACTACGCCCTGGCCAATCGCTTGGCATATTTCCTGTGGTCGGGCCCACCCGACGCCGAGCTGCTGGCGGCCGCCGCGCGCGGAGAGTTGACGAAGCCCGACAAGCTGCGCCTCCAGGTCGAGCGCCTGCTCGCCGACCCCAAGGCGCATCGCTTCACCGAGAACTTCACGGGCCAGTGGCTCGACATGCGGAAGATCGACGCCACAATTCCCGACCCGCGGCTGTACGGCGACTTCGACGGCGTGCTCTTGTGGTCGATGCCGCGCGAGACGCGGTTGGTTTTCGAGGAGATTTTGAAGCACGACCGGAGCCTGCTGGAGTTCGTCGCCGCCGATTGGTCGATGCTCAACGAACGACTGGCGACGCACTACGGCATTCCGGGCGTCGAAGGGAACGAATTCCGCAAGGTGACGCTGCCGGTCGGCAGTCATCGCGGCGGCGTATTGACGCAGGCGAGCGTGCTTAAGGTCACGGCCGACGGCACGCGGACCTCGCCGGTGCTGCGCGGGATTTGGGTGCTGGAGAAGATTCTGGGCACGCCGCCGGCCCCGCCGCCGCCGGATGTTCCCTCGATCGAGCCCGACATCCGCGGCGCGACGACGATCCGCCAGCAACTCGACAAGCACCGCTCGATAGCGACGTGTGCCTCGTGCCATATTCACATCGACCCGCCGGGCTTTGCGATGGAGACGTTCGACCCGATCGGCGGCTATCGCGACTTCTATCGCGCCACGACCGGCGACCGGCGCACGGCCCTGAAGGTGAACTTCTCGACCGGCGGGCGAGGAATCTTTCGCGGACCCGACGTCGAAAAAGGAGCCGAGACTTACGACGGTAAGCCGTTCCGCGATATCGACGAATACAAGCAGTTGCTGCTGGCCGAAAAGGACCAGTTGGCCCGCAACCTCACCGAGAAACTACTGGTATACTCGACCGGAGCCGATATCCAATTTGCGGACCGCGAAGTGGTCGAGCAGATCGTCGAAAAGCTGAAGACGAAGAATTTTGGATTTCGGACGCTGGTACACGAAGTCGTGCAGAGCCGTGTGTTTTTGAATAAGTGAGCCCCGTTATGCCGCTGCAGCCGCTTAGCCGTCGTACGTTTCTTCGCGCTTCCGGCGTCGCAATCGGGTTGCCGATGCTCGAGGCCATGGTTCCGCGAGCTCGGGCCGAGGCGAAGAAGGCGCTTGAGACGCCGCGGCGGATGGTGCTCGTGAGCCGGCCCCTGGGGATGTACGCCCCCAACTTTTTTCCCGAGAAGCCCGGGCGTGATTACGAGCCGAGCCGGTATTTGAAGGTGCTCCAGCCGCACCGGGAGAAGTTCACGGTCATCTCCGGCATGTCGCACCACTATGCGGCGGGCCACTACGCCGGCTCGGCCTTGTTCACCGGCGTGCACCCCGACTTCGTGCGCCCCAACGAAATCAAGAACACGATCTCGCTCGATCAGGAGGCGGCTTCGCACGTCGGCGGCCTGACCCGTTTCGCGTGTTTGAACCTCGGCGGCGGCGACCTGATTTACAATCGACGCGGCGTGCGCGTCCCCTCGGAACAGCGAGCCACTCAGGTCTTCAAGCAGCTCTTTCTCGACGGTTCGCCCGACGAGATCACTCGCGAGGTGCGCCGCATCCGCGACGGCCAAAGCATTCTCGACGACGTCGGCGGCCAGGTGAAGTCGCTCAATACGAAGCTCAGCGACGCCGACCGCCGCAAGCTCGATCTCTACCTCTCGTCGGTGCGCGAGGCCGAGCAACGGCTGCAGCAAGACGAGAAGTGGAGCCGCACGCCGAAGCCGAAGGTCGACTACCCGACGCCGACCAATGATTTCGGCGGCGCGCAACTCGTGGCCCGCAGCCGGCAATGGTTCGACATCGTCCGGCTCGCATTGGAAACGGATTCGACCCGCGTGCTCACGCTGCATCTCAGCACGCAAGACCAGTCGGGCGTGGAAGGCGTGACGCTCGCCCATCACGACGCCTCGCACCACGGCCAGGAGCCGGCCAAGGTGGAACAACTCGCGCTGATCGAAGAAGCGGAGATCGCCGTGCTCGGCGACTTCCTCGCACAGCTCAAGTCAAAGCAAGAAGGGGAGCAGAGCCTCCTCGATCGGACGATGGTGTTTTACACGAGCAACCTCGGCAATTCGTCGTCGCACGACAACACGAACCTGCCGATTCTGCTGGCCGGCGGCGGCCTCAAGCACCAAGGCCACTTGGCCTACGACCGCAAGAACAACATGCTGCTCTCGAACCTCTTCGCACGAATGCTTGAGCAAATGGGGATCGAAACCAAGTCGTTCGGCGCCGGCACGGGCGTGCTGAGCGACGTCTGATTCGGCGCGGCGGGATTTCGCGGCTTTGTTTCGAGGTTCTAAGTCTCGCGGTCGGGCTTGCGGGGCGGGTAGCGGCTTTGCTCTTCCAGCCGCCATTTTCGCCAAAGCTCGATCGTCGGTTCGCAATTCTTTAGATCTTCGCGCCACTGCTCGGGCGCGCGGCCTTGGTCGTTGCCGGTCAACCGCAGCAGCGCGTGCGCCGCGAGGTAGCGAGTCTCGGCATCGGCATCGGCCAAGAGCCGGATGAGATCTGAAACGGCCCAGTTAGGGGCCAAGTCGGCCGCCAGACGCATGGCTTTCTGCCGTTGCCCGCGATCATTTTGCGAGAGCGGCGACTCCACGAATTTCAGCAACGGCAAGACGGCATGCTCACCCAGCGCGCGAATCTCCTCTTCGTATAACAACGCCGCCTTGGATTGGCCCATGCGCGCCAACAACAAATCGACGCGTTGAGCCAGCTCGGGATCCTCGTAGCCTTTGCGAATCAGCAGCGCACCGGTCCAACCGGCCGCGAGAATCGGATCGGTCGCTTCCGCCGGGAAGATCCGCCCTTCGACCAACCGCACGCTTTCGCCTCGCTTCAACGGCGCGGACCCCGCGGGCGTCTGCAGGGCGACGTCGCCGGAGGAAGACGTCACTTGCACGCCGCCGTCGGGCCCCACTGTGGCGATCGCGGATGATTGCGCTTGGCACATGAACTCGGTCGGTGAAGCGGAGGGCGTCGAGGCGACGCGCTCGGGCATGATCACTTTCAACGACGCATTCTCCGGCGAACTGCAGGCGATCTGCCCGCGCTGGACTTCGACGACGCCGGGCGAAGCAAAACGAACTTGCGTATCGCCGTTCAGACGAATCACGCAGCCGTCGTTGGTTTTCCATTCGCAGCGCACGTTCGGGCCGGTCCGTACGACGCCGTCGCTCGGGCACAGAAACTGATCCAGAGAGGCGTGTGTCTGCCAATCCGCCGCGCCGCGAGTTCGCATTTGCACGTCGCCGGTGGCGACGACCAGCTGCGCGACGGCATGTTCGGCCGGCGGCGGCGCGGTGACGATCGGCGGGGCCTCGTTCGCCGATCGCTTCCACGGCGGAAACAAAACGAGGGCCAGCAAGAAACCGGCCGCTGCGGCGAAAGCGAGCGAGGTCCACCTCCGGCTCGGGTGCAGACCGTCGGCGACGGTGACCGGCAACGCGTGTTTTTGTTCATCGACGTTCAGTTCGGCGATCACGGCGGCCGCAACGCGCCGGGCCGCCTCGCGCGCCGGCTGAAACGCCCGCACTAATTCGGCGTCTTGCCCGCGCAGCGCTTCCACGGCGCACCGACACTCGGCGCAGACGGCGAGGTGCGCCTCGAGTTCGGCGGCTTGTTCCGGCGGAAGCTGCCGATCGATCCACGCGTTGATTTGTTCACAAGCAATTTCGCAGTCCATCGAATCAACCTCGTGTGCCGCTCAGGCGTCGGCGGAGCATGGCCCGGGCCTCGGTGAGCCGGGCGTTGACCGTAGCGGTCGAAACTTCCAGCAGGTCGGCCAGATCTTGATACGTCACGTCCTGGTAGTAATACAGCAAGAGCGCCTCGCGATGTTTTTCAGGAAGAGCTTCGACTTCGTGCATCAGGCGACGCAGCTCGTCGCTCCGATCAACTTGGGCGGCGCTGCCGCGCTCGTCGTCGGCCGCGGCGTCGAACCTGCCGTTGCGCTCCAACGCCGTGAAAGGAACCTGCGTCGACTGCTTCGCCTTCCGCCAATCGAGGCACACCCGCACGGCGATCCCGCACAACCACGAACCGAACTTCTCCGGCGACTCGAGCGATTTCAGGCTGCGCAGACCGCGGAGCAAGGCTTCTTGCGCCAAGTCTTCGGCAACGTGCGCATCGCCGACGCGGGTATGACAAAACGCCAACACGCGCGCAGCCCAGCGGCCGACGAGTTCGTCGGTCGCGCTGCGAACGCCTTGTAACGCTTGGCGGACCAACTCGCAGTCCGTCATCGACATGCTCCTCGGGCGGGCCCGACGCCCCGTTTACCCTGTAGTAGATCAATGGGCCGGTGTTATTAGACGGCCGACGGTTTTTATTGGTTCCCGATAATAACCGGACGGTTTCGGTCTACTAACTTACGGTGGCCGCGGTCGGAACGGGCATCGGCGGCCGCCGTTATCCTTTTAGGGAGGACCGACTCATGCACGGCAAGCGACGGATTACCTTGACCATTCTGTTCGCGTCGGCGGCGGCCTTGACGCTCACCGGGTTCTCCCTTTACGGCGACATTGGCGACCGGAAAGTCGGCGAGGCCGATCGTCGCGCGGGCGCGCCCGACAATCGCTTCGTCGTCCATGAGTGGGGCACCTTTACCAGCTTCTCCGGCTCCGACGGCGTGAAGCTTGAGTTTCGGCCTCTGCTCGATACCGACTTGCCCCCGTTCGTGTTGAACCGCCCGCGCCAAGCGGGAGACATTTCTACTTTGCTCATGAAATCGGCATTGCCCGTGCTGCAACGAATGGAAACGCCGGTTACCTACTTCTATTCCGATCGGCCGCGGGCGGTAAACGTTCGCGTCGGATTTCCTCGCGGATTGCTGACGGAGTTTTTCCCTCCCGTCGCCGTGATGCAGCCGGAGTTCACTCCCGGACCGGAGCCGATCAGCGGTTCCGAACTCGATTGGGGCCGCGTTTGGATCATTCCCGAAGATCGTCTTCGCGCCGATGTTGACGATCGCGAACTTGCGGAACGTATTCAAAAGCGGATGCTGCCACGGCTGTTGCCCTTTAGCGAAGGTCATGAGCATTACGCTTACGCCCGCCGGACCGATTCGTCCCTCGTCTATGTCGAGCGGGAAGCCGACCCGGAACGTCGCTATGCGCCGCACGGCGGTTGGTTCGAAAAGTTTCTCTTTTATCGCGGCGTCGGCAACTTCGAATTGCCGCTGCAATTGACGGCTCACGCGGGCGAGCAATTCGAACTGGCGAATCTCGGCTCAGAGCCGATTCGTTCGTTGTTTCTCGTCACCGTCGAAGATCAACGCTTGCGATTCGCCGCCTACGACGAGATCGGCGCAGGCCGGCGGCTGACGCTCACGCAATCCGCGCATTCCGCAACGATCGACGAGTTGGCGGCCGCGGTTCAAGCCGGGCTCGTCCGGGCAGGGCTCTACGAAAAGGAAGCCGTGGCAATGGTCGACACCTGGCGATCGTCGTGGTTCGGCGAACGAGGGACGAGACTGTTTTATCTGCTTCCCGAGAGTCTGACCGACGAACTGCTGCCGCTGACGATCGAGCCTTCGCCCGACGAGCGGCTGCGGGTCATGGTCGGCCGACTTGAAATCATGAGCCTGGAGGACGAGTCACGGATGGCCGAGGTCGTTCGGACGAGCGCTCATGCTCGCGCCGCGGCGGCGAAAGCTAACGAGGCGCATCCGAATGTCTTGCCCGAAACGATCGCCAATCTCGGGCGCCTTGCCGAGCCGGGGCTGGTGCGCGTGCGAAACATCGCCCCCGACCCGACGGTTCGCAACGAAGCCGCGATCCTGTTGGAGCAGTTGCGCGTTCACTCACCTCGATGACTTCGAGACGCTAGACGCAGCGGTGCGACGCTTCGAGGCTCGCTGCTTACTCGCTCAACGAGCTTAGAAACTCTTCCCGGCTACGCGTTCGATGTATTCGCCGGTGCGGGTGTCGATCTTGATCATTTCGCCGATTTCGACGAACGCCGGAACGATGAACTCCGCGCCGGTTTCCATCTTGGCCGGCTTCGTCAGGTTCGTGGCCGTGTTGCCGCGGACGGCCGGTTCGGCGTATTCCACCTTCAAGATCACATGGTTCGGCGGCGTCACGGTGATCGGGTTTTCGTTGAACAGGATGACCGAGCAGACGGTTCCTTCCTTGATGAACTTCCAGGCGTCGTCGACCTGGTCGGGCGAAAGCTCGTATTGCTCGAAGTTGTCGTTGTCCATGAAGACGAACTTATCGCCCTGGCGGTACAGGTACTGGGCTTGGATTTCCGTGACGTCGGCGCTTTCCAGCGCGTCGCCTCCCTTGTAGGTCCGCGAGAGCGTGGTGCCGCGGACCAGATTCTTCATCTTGCATTCGTACAGGGCGTTTCCCTTGCCGGGCTTGCGGAAGTTCATTTCCGTGATGATGTACGGCTCGCCGTCGATCTGAACTTTGAGGCCCTTCTTGAAATCGCTGGTGCTGTAACTTGCCACGGGAGAACAATCCTCTACTGGGGAAAAGGGGAACGGCGAAACCGGCCCGCGGCCGATTCGCCCAACAGCGGCGGCAACCATGAGTTCGGGCGGCCTGCAGGCCTGCCGCGGACTCTGTCGCCCCCGAATGCAATGCTTTAGACTTAGCGAATATGGCATTATTCACGAAACCCGGCCCGGCTGTCAGCCCCAAATTGCCGGAGGCTGCGCCCCCCGACGGATTGCCGCCTGCGACATGGCGAAAGCTGCTGAAAGAGGCGGTTCGCGACCCGGCGGAACTCTGTCGCCTGCTGGAACTTCCGGCGACGCTCGTGCCGGCAGCCCGACGGGCCGCCGAACAGTTCGGCCTGTTCGTGCCGCGCGGCTATGTGGCGCGGATGCGGCCGGGGGATCCGGCCGACCCGCTCTTGCGGCAAGTCTTGCCGCTGGGGGAGGAACTCGTCGAGGCCGCGGGCTTCACGGCCGACCCGGTCGACGACGGCGGTGCCCAGCTCGTGCCGGGCCTGTTGCAGAAGTACCAGTCGCGCGTGCTTTTGATCACAACCGGGGCCTGCGCGATCCATTGCCGCTACTGTTTTCGCCGGCATTATCCATATTCTGAGGCGCCCCGCTCGCTCGCCGATTGGCAACGGGCGCTGGAGGCGATCGCCGCGGACGAGACGATCGACGAAGTGATCCTCAGCGGCGGCGATCCGCTGACGCTGGTCGATGAACTCCTGGAACCGTTGGTCCGCCGGCTCGAGGCGATTCCGCACTTGCGCCGCTTGCGGGTACATACGCGGTTGCCCATCGTGCTGCCGGAGCGGATTTGCGAATCGCTGCTGGATTGGTTCTCCGCGGTCGGCTCGCGGCTGACGCCCGTTTGCGTCGTGCATGCCAACCACGCGGCTGAACTGAGCGACGATGTCGCCGCGGCCTGCACGCGGTTGCGGAGCGCGGGCGTGCTGTTGTTGAACCAAACCGTGCTGATGCGGGGCATCAACGACTCGGTCGTGACGCTCGACGCATTGTCTCGCCGGCTGGTTGACATCGGCGTAATGCCGTATTATTTGCATCAGCTCGATCGGGTCGCCGGTGCGGCGCATTTCGAAGTGCCGGAAACCGAAGGCCGGCGGCTCGCCGCGGCGCTGCGGGAGCGCTTGCCCGGCTATGCGGTTCCGCGGTACGTTCGCGAGATAGCCGGCGAACGCTCGAAAACGCCGTTATTCTGAAAGAGATTGGGAAGCTGAAGATGTTCGTTTAGCCCGGTCGGCCACGACCGGTCGAATAACGCCGCGTGGCCGCGGCGGCTAAGCGAGATGATTGAAATCGCGAAGATTGAAGATTGAAGCAATACAAACGTAGAGTGTTGAAATGAAAGTCTTTTTCGCCGTCGACGGCTCTCCTGGTTCACTCACCGCCGTGCGCCAAGTCGGTCAGTTGCTTTCCGCCGACCGGGACGAGGCCGCGTTCTATTTCGCGCCGCCGGAAATCGTGTTGCGCCACGCAGCGACTTCGGAAGAAATGCGCGATCGAGCTCGTCAGGCGCTGGCCGACACCATTTTCGCGGAAGCCAAGCAGTTGTTGCCGCCGGCTCTGGCCCCCAAGGCCGTAGGTATTTTGGCCGAACATACGGCGGCCGAAGGCATTATCATCGAGTCGCAGAAGTGGGGCGCCAATCTCATCGTCGTCGGCGCTCGCGGACTCTCGACCATGGAACACTTGTTCCTCGGCAGCGTCTCCAATTCCATCGCGCAGAACTCGCCGATCCCCGTGCTCGTCGTCCGGCCGAATCCGGAACATCGGGTCAATCAACCGCTCTGCATCTTGTTCGCCTACGACGGTTCGGCCGGCAGCGCGGCGGCGCTCGCCACGGCCGCCAAGTTTAGCTGGCCCGCCAATGTGCAAGTCGTCGCCCTGACCGTGGTCGAGGCCCTCACGGCCGGCGAGGTTCCCGACTGGCTGATGAAGAAAGCCCGCGATGCCGACACGGAAGCGATGTCGGAACACTGGCTCCGTGAGCACGAAGACGACAAGCGCCAGGCTTGTGACCAACTCACCGAGTACCTGAGCAAGCAGCCGGCGCCGTTCAACAAGGCCGAAGTGATCTGCGCCGAAGGTCACGCGGCGCAAGAAATCCTTCGCTTGGTCGCCGAGCGGCAGGTCGATCTCGTCGTCATGGGAACCCACGGCAAGGGGATGCTGCAGCGGTTACTCATCGGCAGCACGAGCAGCAAGGTGCTGAACCAAGCCCCTTGCTCCGTGTTCATCGCCCGCGGGAAGTAAGGACGCAAGCGCATTTTAGCCCCCGTCGATAGCGGCCCGAGTTTGAAAAACTAGGCCGCGTACGCCGGGGGTATCGACGTTACTTGTTTTCGACGCCGATAGGGGAATAATTCTCCCCGCCGACGCCTCTCCATAGATAGCGGGGCACGGGCCTGGCGGGGTTCTTCATTTGCCGCAGGAGTCGTCCAATGCGCAGCGCCACGTGGTTCATGCCGGCGTGTTTTGCCGTCGGTTTCCTATTGTCCTGCCGTCCGGTTTTGTCTCCCGCGTGTTGTCCTGCGCCCCCGAGCGGCAAGCAGGTGCTCAATGCCGATCAAACGGTCGTGATCCTCTGGGATGCGGCCCGCAAGCAGCAGCATTTCATTCGTCAGGCGTCGTTCAAGAGCGAGGCCGACGAGTTCGGTTTCTTGATTCCCTCGCCGAGCACACCCGAGTTGAACGAATCGGGCAACGAGGCGTTTCCCTTCTTAGAGAACTTGACCAAGCCCGAGGTGAAACATCGTCCGCGTCCGATGCAGGGCATCAGCTGCGGTTGTTCGGCCATGCCGAAGTCGGGCGAAACATTGGCGGTCAATGTATTGCTCGAAAAACAAGTTGCCGGCTTTCACGCCGTCGTGCTCGATGCCTCCTCCGCTTCAGGTCTCACGGTCTGGCTCAAGGAACACGACTATGCTTATTCGCCGCAAGTGGAAGCGTGGGCGAAGCCGTACGTCGACAAGGGTTGGAAGATCACGGCTCTGAAGGTCGCCAAGAGGGCCGACGAGAAGCAGGACAAAACGGTCAATGCCGCCGCGCTGCGGATGAGTTTCGTAACCGACGTGCCGCTATTTCCCTACCGTGAGCCCGACTACGGCACAGAGGTCGCCAAGTCGAATCCGCTGCGGATGCTTCGAGTGTTTTTCCTCGCCGACGGACGATATCAAGGCTCGCTAGGGCCGGAAGCGCAGTGGACCGGCAAGCCCGTCTGGGCCGACAAACTCGGTGCCGGGGACCGCTCGCAAGTGCTCAAGCTATTGGGCCTCGGCGACGCCGTCGGCCCGACGGAGATGCACCTCACCGAGTTCGAAGACTTTTGGCCCTACCGCAAAGCGCCGGGCGACCTGACGTTCGCGATGGCCGTCGACCAAACGCCGCTCAAGCGAGATCCGATCATCCAGTACACGGCCGCAGCTTCGGCGCTGCCGGCCGATGCCACGGCGTATCTGCTGGTGGCGCTGGTCTTCGGACCGCCGCTCTGGCGCAGACTACGCGGCCGTTAATCGTTTGTCGCGCCTTTGTTCGCCCGCTTTTTCTTCTTGGCCTTTTGCGGCTCGGCGGTTGTTGAGCCGGCCTCGCGTTTCGTCGGCATGGGCGCTTTGATTTCCGTGCGCCAGGCGAGAAGTTTGTCGTGCAGCTCCTTGGTCTTCTCCGGCATGCTCTGGGCCAAGTTGTTCTTCTGGCTCACGTCGTCGCGCAGGTTGTAAAGCTCGATGCGGCCGTCTTCGAAGAATTCCAGTAGTTTGAAATCGCCCGCACGGATCGCTCCGGCCGGAGTGGTGCGCCAGGTATCTTCGCCCGCCCCGAGATAGCCGGGGAAGTGCCAATAGATGGCCTCGCGCGGCAGCTTGCCTTTTCCCCCCGCGGCCAAGAGGGGTAGGTAACTGACGCCGTCGAGCACATGATCCTTCGGCTTCGCGGCCCCGGCGACTTCCAACAGCGTCGGGTACAAGTCGACGCTGCAGATCGGCTCGCTGCACCTGCTGCCGGCTTCGATCGTGCCCGGCCGGCGGAAGATGTAGACGCAGCGAACGCCTCCTTCGTACAGCATTCCTTTGCCGCCGCGGAAGGGAGCGTTGTCAGTAATGTCGCCCCCCTTCTTAATTCCTTCACGCGTGTAGCCGCCGACGCCGCCGTTGTCGGCCGAAAAAATCACCAGCGTATTTTCCGAAAGCTTCAACTCGTCGAGCTTGGCCGTGATCCGGCCGACGCTCTCGTCGACGCTCGCGATCATCGCGGCATAGGTCGGGTCGTGATGTCCGCCCGCAGGCTGCTTGTCCTTGAACTTCGCGATCAGCTCTTCCTTGGCCTGGTGCGGCGAGTGCACGCCGAAGTGCGGTACGTAGAGGAAGAACGGTTCGCTCTTGTGCCGCTCGATGAAGTCCAAGGCGTTGTCGGTAATGAAGTCGGCGAGGTACGTCCCCTTCGGCACGTCGACTTTCGGTTTGGTTTTGAATCCAAAGTGCGAACCCGCCGAGACGATCGCTTCGTCGAAGCCTTGTTCCTGCGGCCAGTGCCCCTCTTTCTCACCGAGATGCCACTTGCCGAACATGCCCGTCGCATAGCCGGCGGCCTTCAGCGCTTCGGCGACCGTCACTTTCTCGCTCGGTAGGTTCTGCACGTTCTCGACCGGCACGAGCGGCCGCTTCGACGAGTCGAACCGGCTCGTGGCTCCCACCGTGTAGATGCCCGTCCGCGGCCCGTATTGCCCGCTCAGCAGCGCCGATCGCGTCGGCTGACAATTGGGCCCGCACGTATAGCCGTCGGTAAACTTCATTCCGGCGGCGGCGAGTTTGTCGAGGTTCGGCGTCTCGTAGTAGCCGGAGCCGTAGCAGGCCAGATCCGTGGTGCCGAGATCGTCGGCGAGGATGAAAACGATATTGGGTCGACGCGGGCTTTCACCGGGGTTTTCGGCGAACGCTTGGCTTCCGCCTGGAGCGAAGTAAGCCGTGTAAAGGAACAGCGTAGCCAGTAGCTGTAGTAAGCGACGTCGCATCATCATGTTCATTCGCCGAGGCTTGAGTTCGGGTGATTTCCTAAATAGCTCACGATCCGAGGGAGTGCCGACCTGCTTAACGACGCTCTCCGGGCCCCAAATATCGGCCCCTATTGCGGAATGGCCCACTTTTTCAGGGGCAGACGGGGGTCGTTCGCCCGACACGCAAGCTCCAAAATCCAAGCCGCAGACGTTTGGATCATTGGCTAAGACCGGAAGAGAAGAAGGGAGAGAGGTTCTCCGACTTTCCTTTCTCATTCCTGATCCGTGCCCATCCGTGAAATCCGTGGCTAGCTCTCCTCATCTCTTCTTGGCACCTCCGCGCCTTTGCGTGAGGCCTTCTTCTCTGGAAACCAGCACCGCCGGTTTTACCGAAGTCCTTTGTGATACAATGCATCGACTTCGACGGTCCCTACTCGTTCGCTATCGCATCGCAGCGACGGCACGCAGCCATGGATGTCGAACTCAAAGGAAGAAGCATGGATCGTAGCCGAAAAGCGAATCGCGAGGTCAATGAAGCCACGCTCCAGCACAAGAGCAAGCCGGAGGAGTTGCGGATCGAGGAAATCGTCGCTGAGAAGCTGGCGCAACTGCAAGCGTCGCTGGAACAGATGCAGCAAAACCCGGAAGGAATCGCCGAGCTCGAACGTCGCGTCAAAGCCTTCGGCGAATGTCGGCAAATTGAAGACGAATCGTCCGCCCAGTTTTACGACAAGTTGCGACGCTGGCTCGATCGAGACATCCCGCAAACCAAATCTCCCCTTCACCCGCCGCGACAGACCGGTTGATCGAGCATCGCTCATCGCGCAGATCGCCGGGCGATTAGCGACCATTCACGCCGAATTCGTGGTTTGTCCATTGCGTTGTCGCGCAAAAGGTCTACGGTAGCTGGTGTCGGAGGGTCGCCGTGAGCGCACGGCCGCTCTCGACGTCGTCGGACGACTAAGAGAAAAGCAACTCGACCGAGGGTCGGGAGGCTGGTTTGCGAGTAAGCCGACGTGGTCGAACACTCTCGGGTGTTCCGCCACGTCGGCTTTTTTCGTGCTCTCGGGCGAAGTTTGACGGCAACATTTCGAATCACGCGTCCGCGACGGCCGGCAGGTCGCTCCCCGGCGCACTTCATCACCATCCCACCGGGATAAGGCAGAACGACATGCGTTTCCACCCATCAATCCTGGCGCTCACCAGCGCCGTCGCGGCCGTTTTCTGGCTCACGGCGTCCGAGAGCACCGCGCAGAATTCGCCGACCCTGGCGCCGCCGGAGGCAAGTCCTGCGGCAAGCGCCCCAGCGCCCATTCCCGCAATTCCGCCGCAAAGCCATGCCCCTCTCGAAACGAAGTCGGCGGAAGAGACGCCGTTTCCGATGGTCGTGCGAATCGACAAGTCGGCCCTGCTGCGGTTTACCAATAGCGAGATCGACCGACGTAGTCCTGTCGACAAGGTCGTGCTGGAAACGCATGCCGTCGGCGAGAGCCGCACGCGCGGCGCGATCCGGGCGGAGTTGATTCCCGATTCGAAGGAAGCGACGTTCGACATTCGCTTTCAAGGGAACACGGCGACCAAAACCGTCGGCACGCACGAACCGGCCCTGATTTACAGCAGCACGTTCACCAACTTCGATTGCACGCGCCGGATCGACTTCGACCCGCGTAAGGGATTTGTCGTCGTCGGCGAGACGGAAGTGACGGGAGACACCCGTCTGGTCTACGACGGGTTCGGAGCCACGCGAACCATCGGCAAGCGCATGATCACCCGCGTGGCGGAGCGCCGTGCCGGCCAATCGCACGAGCAAGCCCGACAGATCGCCGATCGCGACAACAAGCGCGAGGTGTTTGAAAGCTTTGAGCGGGAAGTGGCCCAGCACGTTCGAGAGGCGAATGAAGGGACCGACCTGGTGCGCTATATCACGCGGTTCCTTGGCGACCAGTCGACGTTGCAAATCTTTGCGAAGTCGTCGGCCGACTGCATTCATATCGGCATTGGGCCCGACGGCGAGAAATACGAACCGATGACCTCTTTGCCGCCGAGCCGTGAGAAGTCGGCGCCGATCGAACTCTGGGTTCACACCTCGATCTTGAGCGAGTCTGCGGCGGCGGCCATGAAGGCGGCAAGCCCGGCGGCGGCGTTGCCGCTGCTGATGCAGACCAAGATTCTGGAAGCGCTTTCGCTTTCCGCTCCGACTACGGCCACGGCTCCGGATCAGTCGATCGACGTAGCCTTCCACGACGGCTGGCTCATCTTGGGCTTCCCCGACAAGCAGCCAGCGGCCAAGACTCCGAGCCCGGCCGACGACGTGGTGCAACAAGCGCCTTAGTCGATCATCAACGGCTTCCCCTCACACCGGCCTTACTTCGGCTTTGTCGTCGTCGAGGCCGGATCGTCCCACTGGATATTGCAATTCGGCAGGGCCTTTCGAAGGGCGACAACGCCGGCGGCGGTGACTTTCGTCTTTTCCAAGCTAATCGAGCTGAGCGTCTTGCACTGACCCAAATGCACCAAGCTCGCGTCGGTGATCTTCGTCACTTTCAGCAACAGAACACTAAGCTTCGGAAGCTTCGCAATATTCTCCACGGCGGCGTCGGTGATCGCCGTCGACGTGAGATCCAAACTTTCGATCTCCGGGTGACGCCGGAGAATTTCCTCCATTGCCGCATCATTCACGGACGAATAGCCGACGCTCCATTTGACCGTCGGTCCGACCTGCGCCACTTTTTGCCAACCGGCCGGACTGAACTGACAGAAATTCACGGCTAAATTGCCCAGCCCTAGGCCCGCAAACGCATCGAAGCCTTCTCCGGTGATCTTCGAGTACCCCAAACCCATGCTGCCGTAGCGCTGTACTTTGGCCAGGCTGCGTAAACCGTCGTTCGTAAGCGAAGTATTTTCGAACGAACATCCCAATTTCACGGGCCACGTTCCCATTACCGCGGCGTCAGCGTCACCGTAATGCTCACCCTTAAAACTAACGACCAGGATGCTGCCGATCTTTTCGGGCAAGTCTTCCACCTTGGTGATGTCCTGCCGGTCGCCGATCCAAAGCTTGCCGCCGCGCGCGATCACCCATTCCGCGATTGTGCGGTTATTCCAGACAGGCGGAACGGGGACCGTCGTCGACTTGCCGGGGCCGACGGCAGGTGCCGGCGGAACTAATTCCTGCCACTTGATATCACAATTCGGGAGCGCCGCTTTCAAGGCGGCGACACCGACCGCGGTCACTTGGGTGCCTTTGACCACCAGCGGAACTAAACTCTTGCAATCGTGCAACGGCGACAAATCCGCCACGAGAGAACTACTCGCATATAGGGCCGTTAACGACATTCCTCGCAACGGGGACAAATCGGAGACCTGAGTGCTGTTGATATACAAATATTGGAGAGGCATTCCCCGTAGGGGCGACAGGTCGGAGACCGGCGTCCGCGAGCAATCCAGCAAGGTGAGCGGCATTCCTTGAAGCGGCGCCAGTTGCGACACCGTCGAATTCGTGAAGTACAACGCCTTGAGCGGCATCCCTTGAAGCGGCGACAGATCCGACAGCCGACTCACATCGGTATTGAAATCTCCGAAGCAATGGAGGCTCGTTAAGCTCGCCAATGCACGGACTGGCGAAATGTCCGTGACGTTCACGATCGCAAATGCCAACTCCGTGACCACCCCGCCGACGACTTTCGGCGCTGATTTCTTATCCATACTCGTCAACTTGCCGTCGAAGCCGGGATTCAATTCCATCAGCTTCTTGCTGACCGCATCGGCCTGCTCCGCGGCAGGCATGGCCTGCACCTCCTTCATCCATTGTGGGAAGGCGGGGTCGTGCATGAAGAGCTTGCCGGACAAGGCACCGGGTACGGCGGGTTGCGGCGTGATGCTCGCCGTCATTGCCGGGGCGGCGAGCACTCGCACACAGCGAATGCCGTAACCGTAAGCACGGAACGTCGGCACTTCGAGATTGCGATACGCGCTACGGCAGACGCAGGGATGACTATGCATCGAGCCGCCGCGCATCACGCGAGTTCCGCCTGAGGTCGGACCGGCCGGCGAATCGGTTGAAGATTGTTCGTACCACTTCTCGTTGAAATAATCTTGACACCACTCCGCCAGGTTCCCGTGCATGTCGTAGAGACCGAACGCGTTGGGAAGCTTAGTTTGGGCCGGCTGCGCCTGTTTCGCGGCGAAGTCGCCGAAGGTGCTAAACCGTGGGGATAGACTCGCATCGTCGCCGAATGAAAACTGAGTTATCGTCCCTGCGCGACAGGCGTATTCCCATTCGGCTTCGGTCGGCAGGCGATAGACGACCTTTTCTTTTTCCGACAGCCATTTGCAGTAGGCCGTAGCGTCGTTCCAAGAAATCTGTGTTACCGGCGTATCTTTGATGCCCGTGTAGTCCGGCACACGCCAACTCACCCCACGGTAGCCCTCGTTCAGATTCTCAGGGAGCACTTTACCGCTGGCATTGGCAAAACCGTATTGCTCGGCTTCTGTGACATACCCTGAGGCTTCAACGAACTGTTTGAACTGTTCTAGGGTGACCTCGGTCGCGCCCATCCAATACGGCTTGGCGATGACGACCCGATGTTGTGGTCGCTCTGCCTTTTGGATTTTGTCCTTGATCGATTGATTCGCTTTCAGTTCCTCGGCCAACGCCAACGCCGTAGCGACCTCGGCATCGGAGCTCCCCATCAGGAACTCGCCGGGCGGGATCAAGATCATCTTCGCGCCGACGCTGTTGACGGTTTCAATCTGCGTGCCCAAATGCTTGGCCCAGGCCGCTTGATGGGCCTTGGCTTGGGCGGCATCGAAGGGGGCTTTGGCGAGGGGAGGAGCATTGCTCTGGACGACACCAAGCGTGTCCCATTCGACGAGGAAGTAGGTATTCGTACCGCTCTGCGCTGCCGCAAGATTCCAGGCCGCGGCCTGTTGCCAGAGCACGACTTCGACATTTCCTTTTGCGTTGTCCTTGTTCGCCGGCAAATTCCCTAGCCAGAGAGCCGTGTCGAGTGGTTCACCAGTGACCCACGTCCAAGAGCCATCCTTCGGCGGTCGCGAACCGCCGAGGTAGATGCCGTCCCCTTTGCCGTTCTTCGATCTTTTCGGCCAGATGATTCGGACAATCCAATCACGCTCGGCCAAAGTGGTGATCGTGACGAGGTGCCCGCCCAGCGCCTCGGCCTTAGCCTTCGCTTCGTTCCACGTACCGGGACTATCCACCAGCAAATAGCGATGTCCGCCGAACGTGAGCGCCTCGGCTGGGCTCGTCGGTGCCGCCGGTCCGTGTCCCGCCGCGGACGTTGTCGACGGCACCAACGGTGTCGGCGTCACTTCCGCGCTCACGCCGGTCGGCACGTTGAGTTCCGCGACGACTTTACCGTCCTTGTCGCGCACTTTGATGATGATGCCCGCGACAACCAACAGGGCGACGCCGAGAATTCCGCCGGCAACCAGCTTCATCGGCGGCTTCGTGCCTCCCTTGCCGCCGGACTTCGGCTTCACACCTTTCGGGCTCGGCCGCACGCTCGTCACCGGCGAAATCGACACCTGGCTCTTCGGATCGGTCCCAATTTCCGCGTGCGAGCTCGAGAGCGTCGCTTCCGGCCCGGCCAAGTTCTTGAGTTGCCGGTTGCCCAGAGCTTCCGTCATTCCTTCTGCGGGGATCGTTCGGGAGCCGCTCGGGCTCGCGCCGGAGGCGCCCTTTTGCATCGTGCCGAGGAACTGACTCAGCGCCGGATCGTTGGTCACTGCGGAACCGGACGAGAAGGAGGTTGTCGCACTCGGATTGCGCCAGGCTTCGAGCTCCGCCACGACTTGCGCCGCTTGCTGGTAGCGCTCGTCCGGCTTTTTGGCCAGCATCTTTTGGAAGATCCGATCCAACTCGGCAGGCACGTCGGCGCGCTTGCTCAGGAGCGACGGGATCGGATCGCCCATGTGGGCCATGATCTTCTGCACCACGGTCTCGCCGCCGAATACGCTCTCGCCGGTGAGCAACCGATAAAGCGAACAGCCCAGGCTGTAGACGTCGCTGCGGGCGTCGGCGCGGCGCGTGTCGTTGGCTTGCTCAGGAGCCATGTAATCGACCGTCCCCATCACCGTGCCGGTGTTCGTGAGTTGATGGTCGGGCGTCTCGGCGTCGTCGATGCGGGCCAGGCCCATGTCGAGAATCTTGACGGTCCCCTCCTTATCCAGCAGCAGATTGGCGGGCTTGAT
>JADMIO010812924.1_pt1 | contig 19195 bp, 9 predicted proteins | sample 8958161 | NCBI WGS metagenome assembly JADMIO01 (sample SAMN16585339, study PRJNA669376) | soil metagenome | isolation source: Crop rotation soil | place: USA: Cullars Rotation, Alabama | collected 2011
CGCGACTTCAAGTCACGTGAATTCCAAGCTTCGGATCCCACTGTGCTGGAAAGACCATACCTTTCCAGCAGCTTCTTTTATTACTTTTTAAAGAAACGGTATCAGCCTGGAATCCGTTATCTGTTCCTGCTATAAAACCTGCACCTGATACCGAAAAATTGATGAGGCGGTCGGCATCGGGAACAAGGTTGCCGTTTTTATCAAGTATCCGGACCGTTACAAATGAAAGATCATTTCCATTGGCCTTGATCAATTGTTTGTCGGCTTTTAATTCTATTCTTGCAGCTTTGCTTGCCGTATGTATTTCTTTTGTGAGAATTGTCTTTTTATTTTTTCGTGAAACAGCTTTTAATGTGCCGGATTGAAAAGGAACACGCCACATGACATGCATTTCATTATTCATTTTCTTTTTGATACCCAGTGATCTTCCATTTAAAAACAATTCCACTTCATCTGCATTATTGTAGTAAGCCCATACATCAACCATTTGACCGGGCTTCCAGTTCCAATGAGGGAAAATATGAAGAACAGGTTTGCTGCTCCATTCACTTTGATATAGGTAATAAACATCTTTGGGAAAACCGGCCAGATCAATAATACCATAATACGAACTTCTCGCCGGCCATGGATAAGGAACAGGTTCGCCAAGAAAATCAAAACCGCTCCATACAAAACAACCGGATATATGATTGTACCTGTTTACTGCCTGCAATGAAGCTTCATGAGTAGCTCCCCAGTAAGCATAAGTATTGTCATATGCTGAAACGGTCATGTCGGGATTACCTTTTGTAAAGGGTCCTTTCGAATCCGGTGGCCATATCCGCATACTGTCTGATGGAAAATTATAGACACCTCGAGTTGATAATGCAGATGCTGTTTCAGTGGCGATAAATTTTTGACCCGGGAAGCGTGCAGGTAAATCTTTATAGTCATTCAGCTTATAATTAAAGCCCAAAACATCTAATGCACCCGATTGATAAATAAAATTCTTCTCAGGAAAATTTTCTGTCAATGCAGAAATGACGGGTCTTATCGGATCAAGCGCATTGACAGCCGCCTCCAATTCTTTTGTGATAGAAATACCGGTGCTATCAAACTGCTCTCTTATCTCATTACCAATGCTCCACATAAAAACAGAAGGATGATTACGATCACGTAATACCATTGCTTCAATATCTTGTTTACTCCATGCTGCAAAATCAAGATGATAGTCGTACCTGTTTTTTCTTTTCTGCCACATATCAAACGCTTCATCCATTACAAGGAAACCCATTTCATCACAGAGATCTAAAAACTCAGAAGCGGGAGGATTGTGTGCAGTACGGATGGCATTACAACCCATTTCTTTTAAGATCTTCAATTGCCTTTTAGCAGCAGCTTTATTGAATGCAGCGCCTAATGCCCCGAGATCATGATGCATGCAAACTCCTTTTATCCTGAGAGGGCTTCCATTTAGAAAAAAACCTTTTTCACTATCAAAGTTGAAATCCCGTATACCGAATTTCGTCTGCACTTCATCAACCAGGGTTTTATTCACGTACAATCTTGTTCTCAAAGTATATAAATAGCTATTCGCTAAATCCCATAGCACAGGGTTTTTGATTCCAAGAGTAAAAAAATACTTCGTTTCCGGTCCCTCCAGGCGCATTGAAATATTACTATGGAAATTTTCATCAGCAACCGGGTTGCCCTTATTATCCAGTACTTCATGCCTGATATCGAATTCTTCATTGTTATGACTGCTGTGTTCAATCAACGTTTGAATATTAAGACTGCCTTTTGAACCGACTTCCGGTTGGGCGATGATGTAAATACCACCGTCCTTTACACTGATCTTGTTTTTTATAATAAGTTTTACCTGGCGGTAAATCCCGGACCCGCTATACCATCTTGAATTGGGTTGTTGGCTATTATCGACTTTCACGACAATAACATTCTTCGCCGGAGCCTGCTTAACATATGCAGTCAGGTCATAAGAAAAAGAAATATATCCATTCGGTCGTTTGCCAACATAATGTCCATTGATCCATACTTCACTGTTTCGATAAACACCATCAAATTCAATATTTACATTTTTATCTTTTGCTGAAACGGGCAATGTAAACGTTTTGCGATACCAGCCAATACCTCCGGGTAATGCTCCACCCTGGTTAGTTGCCGGAAACTCCTTTTTGAAATCAGACTCAATACTCCAGTCATGCGGCAAATTAAGTGAGCGCCATTTTGAATCATCGTAGTCAGCATTTATTGATGTACTATCATCACCCAAAAAGAATTTCCAGTCTTTATTAAAATCAATTATTGAACGTGGTGATGGCTGAGATAAAGCATTAAAAATGCTTAAAAGGAAGAGTAAGCAAACAAGAAAAATTTTCTTATGGGAAAGTTTAGAGAGCAGAAAGGACGTTCCGGTAAGCGAGGGCTGTGCAGCGGCATCCCCTCCCGGGAGGGGCAGGGGTGGGTTGCTGATTAGCGAACAGAACGATGAAGAGTGCGACCCTTCGCTTCGCTCTGGGTAAACTGCGACGCTTTTGATAATAAGCGAACAGAAAGATGAACGGAGCGTCGCAACAGACGATGATAGTAATACTACTGTTTGGCTCATAATAAATTCATTTCAACTTAACGTTATACTTATAATCACCCGACCCAACTTTTACCGGCTTATTATTTCCCGGGAAATAAATTTCAGCAGTTGTATTAACCGGGACCGTTACATTCAATTCAAAATTTCCATTTTCTTTTTTCCAGCCTGATTTTATCAACCCATAAGGCGAATGAAAACTTGCTTCGGCATTTTTTATATCCCCTACCGGCTGTGGCCTGATCTCAATTTTATTATATGCTACTCCATCCTTTGCCAGCTTTATACCGCAGAGACCGGCGTAAAACCATTCCATCAAATGCCCGAGCATAAAATGATTATTGGAAACATTGGGATAAGCCTGCCATGATTCTGTCAATGCAGTAGCTCCATGCTTTAACTGATAGCCATAGCCAGGAACATCATCGCGATTGTTCATATCGTAGATCACATCACTTCGACCGGCATCTTCCAAAGCACGCAATACGTAACGATAACCAACGTCGCCGGCCGTTAATGCATTATTGCGCTTTTGAATATCTTTTACCAATGCATCGATCACTGCCTTTTTGTTTTGCGGTTCCACCAATCCCATAAACAATGCCATCGCGTTCGCTGCCTGGCTCGCGGAATCGTATTGCAATTTTTGTTTGTCGAAAAATTTCTGATTGAAAGATCTTTTTACTTCTACGGCCAATTGCTCAAATATTTTTACATCGGTTGCTCTGTTCAACAGCTTTGCCACCTGCATCATTATAGTGAGATCATAATAGTATGTTGCAGTAGCAGTTATTCCCATTTTTGTCATCTGAGCAAAGCCGGGCCGGTTAGGACCGATATCGTACCAATCACCAAGTCCATGTGATAAAATATTATCCTTTGCTTTATTCTTTAAGTATAGCACGTACCCTTTCATCATATCATATGCTTCGACCAGGGTTTGTTTATCGCCATACCATTGATAATTGTACCAGGGTAAAATAACGGCAGCGCTTCCCCATTCCGGTGATTCATCAAAGGGCGGTGTGAACACTGTAAACTCTGGTGCGATCTCCGGAACCTTTCCATCGGGATATTGCGCATTCATCATATCTTTTATCACCTTACGGTTGAGACTGGCGACATCATAATTATATTGAACCGAGCTCCCCATCAATTGTGTCTGTTCCAGCCAGCCAAGTTTTTCACGATGAGGACAATCAGTGAACACACTTACTGTATTGCTTTTAATTGCCCAATCAATCAGTGTGTTTGTTTTATTGAAAAGATCGTTCGAAGAAGTAAATGATCCAATTTTTTCGGCTGCATTACGAATATGCAAACCTTCAACATTATGTACAATCGGCATTTCTCCTGTACTGTCACGGCGTATGCAATGAACCTGCAAGTATCGAAATCCATAGTAGGTAAATTGAGGTTGCCAGCTTTCATTGCTTCCTCTTAATATATAAGTAAAATACGAAGGGCTGCCTGATCCCCGTTGATTAACCGAACCATCTTCATTGATCAATTCTGCAGGAATGAGCCTAATGGTGTCTCCGCCCGTTCCCGTTATACTGATAGAAGGAATACCTGAAAAATTTTGTCCGAAATCATATACCCATGTTCCTTCTTTTATTTTCGTTTTCGTTACAAAGGGGATTGTATCCATTACTTTCACCGGCTCCTCCATTTGTGAGTTGAGAATTGACGGACCGGTTGTTGTTACAGCATTTATCCATTTCTTATCGTCAAAACCAGCGACATTCCACCCTCTTTGTTCCTTCGTTGCATCGTAGTCTTCTCCGCCATAAATGCTGGAAAATATAATGGGTGATGGCGCTGTCTTCCAGCTTCGGTCCGTTGTTATATCCTGCGTGGTTCCGTCTTCATATTCGACAAGTATTCTCATGATCAGCTTTGGTAAACCGTAAGCACCTGTCATTTTTCTATACCGCTGACCGGGAATATAATAAAATCCATTGCCAAGCATGACACCAATTACATTATCATAGTATCGAACCAGTGACGTAATGTCAAACGCCACATACATGGCATGTTTACTATAATTTGTCCATCCAGGATCTAAAAAATGATCGCCTGCTTTTTTCCCGTTGATGAATAATTCAAATTGTCCGAGCCCGCAAACAAAGGCAGTAACTCTTTTTTTGTTTTTAGTTAGTGAGAAACTTTTCCTGAGCATTGGCAGCGCATTCAACCTGGCTCCCCATGATCGCTTTCCATTGAGATGTACATGCGGTGCAATGATCGAAGTATCGTTGATTTCTTCATGAGCGATCCACTTTGCATCTTTCCAATCTTCTTTGTTCAGTAACCCCATTTGCCACGCGGCTTCACTGCTCCATGCTGAAACATTTTTTGCATTGTCCCATACCATCACCTTCCAGAAATATTTTTTTGCAGATTCCAGCTTCTTTCCTTTGTATTCAACCTGTACAGAAGCGGTTGAAATAATTTTTTTTGAATCCCAGATGTTGCCGTTGTTAGTTTGTAAAAGCCATGGATCATCCGCCACTAAAACCCTGTAAGCAGCTTGTTTTATATTGCGAAGATTGGATTGCAACTCCCAGCTTAGCCTGGGATTGATCGCATCAACACCAAGCGGGTCCTGCCGATACTCACAACGAAGATTGGTTACTGTTAAATTTTGGGCAAAACTATATATGCTAACAAGTGAAAAAAATAAACACCCAAGCCATCGTTTTATCATACTAAATTGAAATATTTTATTGCCAGCTTTTGTTTCCTGATCAACTTTGTTGCGACGCTCCGTTCATCGTTCCTGCTCACTGCTTAACAACCCACCCCAGCTGGTTCATTTCTATGTTTTCCTTAATTCGCCCCTCCCGGGAGGGGATGTACCTTATTGCAAAACAAAAAATACTATTGGACATCTATTCCTGAGACGGCAAGTCCTTCTCCATTCTCCACAATAAGCTTTACTGTATAGTTACCCGCATTAATCATGTTGCCTGTATTGATCGTAAACTGATTCCATTTGCCTGTTCGTGTAAATGTAAAGCTAATGGGTTCTTCATGCATCATGGTGTTTCCTGACCCGATCAATTGAATTTTTCCTTTTAACTCTTTCTCACCAGGATAAAAATATTTTACGGTGATCGAATAAATATCAGCTACGCCGGTTTGAATGGGCCAATCAATAGCAACTGCAGCGCCGGTTTTAACTGTTGCACATTCTCTGCCATTTACCAACTCTTTATCAATTCCTTTGGTTGGCTTTACCACATTTGATTTGTATTGAACGACGGGCTTCAGATCATAAGCCGGCTGCATTTTACTGACCGCATGCCAGGCAATAATTGTTTTATCTACATTATATATATTGATTGCAGAATCCGGCGGAAGAAGTTTTCGATAAACAATATACTTTGTACCTCCTTTTTCATCAGTAATAATTTCATCATTCATGTTTTCAAAACCGTCAACGGGTGCACTTCCTTCTTTCACCAAGAGATATAAATATACCGGCTTTTCAACTTTCAATGATGTCGGGGTTGCCGGCCTGGTAGTTTTAAATTGAAGCCTGGCCGCTCCGAATAAATAAGATGGGAGAGAATTAAATCTTATATCTGCATCGGAATATTGTTTGTCCCCGATATCGAGCCATGTTTGAAATACGTTAAGCTCCGCATTTTTTGTTTTGAAATTATTTTCTTTTTTTGCCACAGCAATTGCTGAAATTAATGCCTGGCCGGATTTTGTTTCAGGAAACGATATCACGATCTTTCCGCCAGTTGCTTTTACCTTAACCGTTTTCTTTAATACCGTATTGAACCCGGCTTCATTCCATATATCCAGGTCATCCAATACAATCTTTCCGTTAACAGCAACATCAAACAACCTCATCGCTTTTGCATTCATACCATTATTTAACCACGGTTCGATAAAATACAAGTCAACCAGGTATTCACCATCAGCCAGTTTTAATTCATATTTCAACTTGTCTTTTCCGTAGCGGAATGTTTGAAAGAGCCTCCAATCGTTAGCGTTTTTTATCGGGGCAAAAGTTCTTCGCTGACTGGCAAAATATGCCGGCATTCCTTCAAAATCTTTTGCCCATGACGTGGAGTACTTGTCATCTGAAAACCATTTATTTTTATTTTCATCTATGTAATCCGGCCCACCACAGTTTATCCGGTAGACATAGTTATAACCATCCTCCGGTTTTGTTAAGTTCTTTGCATTTGAATAAAGCTTATTGTAGTTGGGCGATTGGGGTAAATGAAACAATGCTATAGTGTCCCTGGCGACCGTTTTACCTCCAACATATCCTACCGCATAAAGAACATTATATTGAATATTCACCTTATCCCATTGAAAATGCGTACCCACCCCATTCTTTTTTCTTTTTCCGAGTGATATATTGTCTATATCATTGAACAATTCCACTTCATCACAATTTGAATACACGATAATGCCGTCTTTTATTCCGGGTTTCATCCATCGATTCGGCCATGTATGCGAAACGATGTACACCATTGGATCTTTTTCCTTCGATGCATAATTTGAACGAAACATATAAAACGCATCCGTTGGCTCTTCCCAAGGTGTAAGCAACCCTTTATAATTGACAGGACCGACACGATCCAATTCTCTTACTCCCTCTCCACCTTGTACACGACCGGGATTGTCATGTGAACTCAATATCCAAAAGAACTGGCCTGCACAACTATCCTTTACTGATTCTGCTAATCTTATTTTTTGTTCCATCAACTGCGTCATCCTGTCTTCACTCAACACTCCATTTTGTACGAACCCTCCTTCAGTATGCAGATCAAGTGTTCTCCATGCACCATACTCTCCTATTAGTACTTGTTTCTTTATATCACTTGCATAAGTTTTCGGATCACCACCGTACGTGCCTGTCCAGTTTTGTGGCACATCCCAATCGGTACCACTGCCACCATTGCATGTTGTGATCAATCGTTGTGACGAAGCAGTTGGGTCCAGTGATCTGATCAAATCACTGCACTCTTTTGCGAAATCTTCCGGCAACTTACTTTCATTTTGCAAACCCCACAAGATGACTGAAGGATCATTTCTTCTTTCAATCACCCATTCTTTTAATAGCTGTTTGAAATTATTTCTGAATTCAGGTGAATCATACCAGATATGTGCAGAGAACTGTGTCCACCATAATATTCCCATCGAATCGCATAGTTGCCCGTATAATAAATTGTGTGGTTGATGCGCATCGCGGAAAGCATTAAAGCCGGCATATTTTACCCATTTCATCCGCGACGTGATTTGCTCCCTGCTGAAAGCATGGCTTTGGCCCAGCAAATGCTCGTATTCTCCGACGCCGTTTAGAAAAACAGGTTTGCTATTTAAAAAAAACTGGTTCGTTGAATTTTTCCAGCTGATCGTGCGAAAACCAAAAGGCGTTTCGACTTTGTCAACAACTCTATTCCGCACCGTCAGTGTAGTAATGATCTTATATAAAGCAGGCTTGTCCGGTGACCATAATTTCATGAATTCGATCGGCCAACCCAGGCGAATCTTTCCGGGCAGCATAATGGAGTGGGATGATTGAAGGCCGGAGTCAATATAAATTTCTGTGATGTGATTACCGATCGGGTCCACCAGCAGGTGTGTAATATCTATTCTTTTATTTGCTGACGAATAATTTTTTATAGTTGTATTGACAAAGAGATCTATTAAGCCATCCTTAATATCGGCCCATGCATGCACACCAAATGGTTCTATACGAACCTCATTTGTTACGATCAAATGAACAGGCCTGAAAATCCCCAATGGCTGTGATCCTTCGGAAAAACCCCGTTCATCGCTGCAGCCGCCGCACGCCCATGGCAGGTCTTTTATATTGGAAGGATGAGAAACTTTTACCAGCAAATTATTTGGCGAGCCATCTGTTTTAACCTTGTCAGTAATATCTAATGTGAATGTGGTTCTGCCTCCTGCATGACTCCCAACCAACTTGTCATTGACATAAACAGTAGCATAAGAACCTACACCTTCAAAGAACAAGAAAAAGCGATTTTCTTCTTTTGGGTACCTGATCGTAAAACTTTTTTTATAATCAGCATCAGCGTGCAGGTTCCCATGCACTAGTCTTCTGTACCCATAGTAATCATCCCAGTTGTGGGGAACATTTACTTTCTTCCATGTATTGGTTGTGGTTAAAGATGTAAGCCAATCGTTATTAAGAGAAATATCTTTTCTCTGGGCTTTCATGCTGAAACACGAAGACACAAAGACACAAAGGCACAAGAAAAGCTTCACGCAAAGGCGGGAAGTCCCCATAGCTATCGGGATCGCAAGGACACAAAGAGAGTTTAAGCAATCTCTTTGCGTACTTATGTTTAAAAGCTTAGCGACTTTGCGGTAAAAATCTTTATAATTTATTAAGCGACCCATTAAAATTGTACCGACCGTTTTTAGTTGTTGCGAGAGTAACTATCTTATCATTATACCGGAGATTCAATGGCATTCCCGCTTTGGATACCACACTCAATGATTGCAGCTTTCCATCTTTCCATTTCATATTCAATACAAATCCACCCCGTGCACAAATGCCTTTAACTTCTCCATTGGATAAAGCCGATGGCAATGCAGGTAAAATATCTATATACTTCGTGTGACTTTGAATAAACATTTCACCAATACCTGCAGCGCCCCCAAAATTTCCATCTATCTGGAAAGGAGGATGCGCATCAAATAAATTTGGATAACTGCCGGCACCATTCTTTGCAGGACTCATCAGCAGCTGTATCATACGAAATGTATGTTCCCCGTCTTTGAAACGTGCCCAGCAATTTATTTTCCAGCCAAGACTCCATCCTGTTGCCGCATCACCCCGATACAATAAAGATTGACGTGCGGCCTTCATCAAATCCGACGATTCATCCCAATTAATCTCATCGCCCGGGTACATTCCCCAGAGATGTGAAATATGACGATGCTTATTGGTAGTGTCGTCCACATCCTGCATCCATTCCTGTAACTGGCCATACTTACCGATTTGATTCGGCGCAATCTTTTTACACTTATCTTTCAATTCTTCTCTCAATGACTGATCTGTACTTAACAATTCACTTGCCGCAATTACATTTCTAAAAAGGTCTCTTATTATTTGATGATCCATCGTTGGCCCCATGACTAAACCACCCTGCTCCGGTGAATTGGAAGGACCGCTGATCAGCCAGCCCGATTTCGGGTCCTTAACCAAAAATGAATTAAAGAATAACGCCGCTTCTTTCATGACCGGGTAAGCCCTGTTCTTTAAAAACATTTTGTCTTGCGTAAATAAATAATGTTCCCATAAATGATGGCACAACCAGGCTCCACCTGTAACCCATATCCCGTGATTGGATGCATTGATAGCCGCCGTTCCTCTCCATAGATCGGTGTTATGATGCAATACCCAGCCCGGTGCGTTGTAATGATCTTTTGCTGTTTGCTTTCCCGTAACCGATAATTCTTCGATCATTTTGAAAATCGGATCATGCAATGGAGAGAGATTCAACAACTCGGCCGGCCAGTAATTCATTTCAGCATTGATGTTGGTAGTGTACTTACTTCCCCAAGGTGGATTGAGCAGGTCATTCCATATCCCTTGCAGATTGGCCGGTCTTGTTCCGGGTCTTGATGAGGCAATCAATAAATATCTTCCATATTGCGTGTATAAGGCAACAAATGATGGATCGTTCGACGATGCAAATTTTTCAATGCGCTCATCAGTTGGCAAGGCCTCCCCAAACCCCTCCGAAGGAGGGGCTTTAGAACCTGATGATTTAGTACTGCTAAGTTTTATTGAGAAAGTGTTGAAGTACTGCTGATACTCCTTTATGTGAGCTGCTTTTATTTGCTTATACGTTTTTCCTTCAATGCTTGCCAATGCCGTTAAACAGGCAGTGGTTGGATTTGCGGAAACATCATTATAGTTTTTATAGCTAGTGCCTGCAGTTAAATACAGCGTTGCAGTATCAGCATTCCTGATATTGATTGTTGAATCAGTTGCTATAATCTGGCCACCGGCAGTTATTACCTGCAGGTAACTTTCACCACGCAAAGCACCATTCCTGACTTTAACATGAAGAGCAAGTCCGCTGTTGCCTATTTTAAGAACCTTAAAATCTTTATGAGGGCTGTTCAATGATATATCAAAACTGATGCTTGCTTTTTTAGAAGCTGATACATTCACCGCTAAAACCTGGTTAGGCTGGCTGACAAAATATTCTCTTTTGAAATTAATTCCATTTACAGAATAGGAAGTACTGGACAGAGCAGTTGCCAAATCCAGTTCTCGTCTATAGTTGGTAGCGTTCCCTGTCTTCTTAAACTTCATAAACAAATCACCGAATGGCTGATAACTTGCCTGGTAAACTCCTACCGGCGGTGGATCGTCATCCTGCACAAAATATTTCCACTGGCCATTCAATGAAATCTTTGAAGACTCATTTCCCGAAAGGTAAACGCCGATATGTTTTGCGGTGTCTTTATACCCGGTAATACCGCCTTTATCTGAAAAATTAAATACCTGTACGGCAATTATATTTTTGCCCGCATGCAATAATTCTTTTGGTAGGGTATAATTTCTTGGCTCAGCATTCTCTTGTCCGCCAACGATTCTTCCATTTATATACGTCAGATCTTTATCACGGATACGATTTAGATCAAGAGCAAGATCTTTCCCGGTCCAGGATGCGGGTAATTCAAAACTCGTACGCAGCCATACTGCGCCATCCAAACCTTCAAACCCAACGGCTTCCCATCCATCCCATGAGGGCATTGTCATTGTTTTCCATTTGCTGTCATCATAATATTCTGAAGCGGGATTTCCCTGTACACCTTTAAGTGATACAATTTCTTTTACCCAATCAGATTTCTTTCCTTCATTACTTTTCAATCCCATGAATTCTTTTTCTGCCAACGCTTCGGCTTCTTTTTGTTTGCCAGCAAAAAGTAATTGACGAATGGTATCTAAATATTTATAAGCTCCCGGCCGGCTATAGCTTCTCGGTTCACCTGTCCATAATGTTTCTTCGTTGAATTGTATCCGGTCCTGTTCAACACCACCAAATATCATTGCACCGATACGTCCATTACCAATGGGCAACGCCTCTGTCCATTTCACGGCAGGTTTATCATACCATAACTTTAAGTCCTGCGCCGAAGAAATTTTCACTCCAGATATAAAGAGGATAAAAAGAAAAAATATGTTTCGATTTCTAACCATAAGTAAAAATATTGAACGATAGGGTCATACTCACAACTCACCGCTGACCATTCACGACTTTATTCAAACAGCCAATCCAAATTTTTATTTTTTGCATCACTCATCAGCATTGCATCATAGACCGGAATTGACTGCTCACCGTCTGCAAAGCCAAGTACAAGGCAAACACCTCTGCCTAATTTCAACTCGTGTGTTCCAGCATTAAAACTATAACTATGAATGTTAACAGGCGGCATTCCGGTAATAGCGATGGCGTTACCAATCTTTATTTCAGACTGACCATAATCATCCGCGGTTGCGTTGGTTTCCAGTTCAGGCTCCTTCAAAAAAATACTATCTCTTGAAAAAGCTGTTCGTGGGGCTTTAAAAAAACCAACGAACAATTTTACAGGTTTGGCACAGGTAAAGTTTATTTGTGTTCCGGTCTTTATTTGCTGTGAAAAATTCAATTGCAATCCTTTCAGGTCCTTCAACTCGCTAGCATATGAAACAATATGAAAAGTTGTATCGCTAAACGGCCGTACCAAAGAGTCGATAGTAAACTGCCTGGCATTTAAAGTCACGTCCGCCTTTTTTAATGGCGTTCTCTGTACTGCAATTGTTGCAGAATTATTTTTTAACGAATCAATCTTGCGCCTGAACATTTTCAATTCTGCTTCAAATACCGGTAGCATTTCTTTCCAGTGCTTATATGTTCCATTAATACCTCTCATTGGTATCCTGCGTTGCTGGGTTTGCATACTATTGGCATAGAGATATGACCCGGTTGTATACCTTATCAAATCTTTGTAATGTTCTACGCTTTCCTGCAAAGGCTCTTCAGCTTTTTCAAGATCCTGAATATCGTTGCTGTACTTATATTTCAACACAAACTGTGCTGCTATTACTTTCTTGGAAAAATGATAGCTCAACGCCTTGTAGCAATTCATGTCATTAACAATGCGATCAAACTCTTCTTTATTCCTGGTTACTCCTGCTGATGCCTCATTTATCAAAGAAGCGGCAGCCATGCCATGTATTGCTACTTCCAGGCTAACTTGTTCAGGCGTCTCACCTATATGTTTTTCTTTTTTCCATTCCTTGTCGGTGAACTCTATCAGCATCTCACCTTCCGGGCTTTCACTGTCATATAATAATGTAAATAAACCATAGCGATAGGGATCGATCAATTGTGTCATCAACATACCCAATGTAAGTGTTTGCCGGTTGCCATCGGTGATACCAAAACGACGTAAGAGTTTCGGAGCTATCTCACCACTTTCTTCGTAGGCTTTTAATATCTTCTTTCCGTTGTCGATTGAGCAGCCAAATTTATTTGCCAATAATTTACTCCAGTAAATAATTTCTGCGTTGCGATCTCTTTTTGCTTTCCATGCATACCTTGCCCATGCTTTGTACCAGATCCAATCTCTTTCTATTTGTAATAATCTTTTACCACGTCCGACCGGGTCATCCGGGCGGGCTTTTACACTGTCAGCACTGTAAGGCCAATCCCAGTAAGATGCCTGCGGATACAAATGCAAACCATTTCCACCCATCACTTCATGCATGCCAATAACAGATTGCTGAATAAAGTCAGTCGAGCCATAACGAAACGGCTCAAGATTGGCCAGTATATGTACATTTTCTATTTGCACACTTCCCAGTTTGCTCAGCGTTTGGTGCAGTTGCGCCCATGTACCTCTTGGTCTTGGATAGGTCAACGCTTCCCCATTAAACTTTGCTTCTGTATATAAATTTTTATACAAAGGCAAAGCTGCTTTCATCACCGCCGGCGCATCCGTATCATGTGCACGGAGAACGATAGGTGGTTCCCCTGCTTTACCCAATGCTCTTACTCCATCCTTCACACCTGGTATAATTGTTTTGGTGAACCATTCGATATCATCATTGCCTGTTCCTTCCATAGCTTCTCCCAAACAAACCATGAGGCCAACATTCGGATATTTTTCTACAAATGCTGCGATAGATTTTCTTGTATAATCAGCGATCAATGGAATGATCGGCCTTTCCCTATCCTGTGTTTTAATATTGTTTTTTTCAGCAAATGGTTTTGATACAATAATATTATAGAACATCTGTATCACCCATATTCCCCGTTTATCAGCTTCGGTAGTAATGAAGCGATACATCTCTTCATTTTTTTTAAAAGTAGTATCATCTACTTCCACGGCATACGGGTAATCTTTCAACTTAACCAAAGAAGCAAAAGGATGACCATTCCAGAGATATAACGAGTTCATCCGGTTCTCCAGCATAGAGTCAAGAACCTGCAGCCATAATTTTTTATCATAGAACCAGGGAAAAGTTTCCGGTGTATAAGGATATTCATAGACTGTTCTGCCAGGGAGGTAAGTTGATTTCTGTAAACCAACACACTGCCCTCTTAAAACCATTTCCGGCTGATCCGTTATGTTGAGTGCAGAAGGAACTCTGCCGGTTTTTTTTATTTCTTCTGATAATTCAAGACACCCATACAAAATACCGGATGCGTCTGATCCTGCTACAATAGTCCGATAACCTTGTGATACAATTGAATAACCTTCTTTACCGGGGGATTGCACATTCAATTGAAACGTTTTTGCTGTTTGTGTGATAAGATGGGTTGATCTTTCACCAATGAAAATCATGTTTAACCCGGATGTTGATCGTTTTATCTCATAATAAACTTTATATCCTGCCGATTTAAGAGTCGAGGCCAGGTGTTCTATACCGAATTTTATTCTTGGTGAGGAGTTAGATTCAAAAAAAAGAACAACCTGTTTATTCTGTCCACGTAAATTCATTGCGAACAGTACAAACAAAAATGTGATTACTATCGATTTTATAAAAGAAGAATATGACATTTTAAAAATTAAAAAGGGGGATCGGAGAACCGTTCCCCCGGAGATTGCCTAAGTTTCCTAAATGCTTAACGGAAACTGCTATATGAAAAATTTAAACGCAAGGTTTTACTCCACCTTCCTCACTTGATCGATAGGCTGCTTCCACACAAGCCATCGTATGAATACAATCTTCTGCTGAGTTATCAGGCCTGTCAATCGCTCCTTCCGCTGCCAGCATCAATTGCGACATACTGCCAATAAATGCGTGAGGGAACCAACTGCCTTCAATTTTCATTTCCTGCCATGCTGGTTCTTTATTATCATCCAATACCACATATTCAAAACTATCGGCCGCACCTCTTGGATAATCAATCAACGCCCCGAAATTTATTTTTATAGCTCCTTTGCTTCCTTCAATTTTTATATAGGATTGTTGTTTCGGTGTTCCATAGTTATGACAATGATTGGTCAAAATATTGGCTCTTATCATATCCCCATAATCTATGATGATATTACTACGCACAGAAGCCAGGTCAGCCATCGATGGATGCTTTGTTGTTTTTGCATAAATTGACTTCGGATCGCCAAGCAGATTTCTTATTAAATCGATGTAATGAATGCTATGATATAATATTTCAACCCTCGGTGATGTAAATAAAAAACTCCATAAGTGCCAGGGAGTATACACGTTCACGTTTATCTCGATATCATTTAGCTCTCCAATAAGCCCCTTATTAATTAAATCTTTCGCCGCTAAAATGTAAGGTGCATATCTCAACTGGAAATTGATAGCAGCCAACAGTTTTTTCTTTCGTACCAATGCCAGTATTTCTCCAGCCTCTTTATAATTTTCTCCCATTGGCTTTTGCAACAATACCGATGAGCCCGCTGGCAGTTTTTTCAGAATTGGAATGGTTTCAGATCCGGGCACTGCTACATCTAACACTGCATTCGCCGGTAAACGTGCGATCATTTCTTCAAGCGTTGAGAAAGTGTCGGGTATTCCAAACTTGTCACCAGTGGCCTTTGCTTTAGCAGGAACAATATCAAATATGCCCCGCACATTAAAGCCTGCAATTTTATACGCCGGCAAATGCGCATCGTTGACAATGCCACCCGCCCCGATAATGTAAATCGGTCTTTTTTCAGTTGGCAATTGTGGATTCAATGACATAATCGTTTATTTTTCTCCCAGCCTGTTTCCATAAGTCAATAGCAATACAGCTGTCACCAATACTATTAGTGCTGCAATAAGAAACTGCATTGTTTTATTACTGCAATTCTTCCATTCTTTCATGATTAGTCCGGTAACAGCACTCAGCAATACCAGCATGATCATATGTATGGCCCAGCTTGTGAATTTATATTTTCCCATTCTTACATGTCCTAATCCATAAAAAAAGAACTGGCCATACCAAAGTATTCCCGTCAGCAACGACATTAAATAGTTTGTTGACAATCCCCGCTCACCTGCCGATGTATATTGTCCGAATGTTTTTTCTTTCGAATGCAAATACAAACAATAGAGTAATGTCGTCACAAAAGCTCCTGTATTTGAAAAGATATAGATAACATTCCCCTGGAAATTTCCTGCTCCATACTTAGCAGCAATATCAGCAATAGGTTGTCCCTTAGCCAGTGAAAAACCATAGAGCGCTGATAATACACCTGCTAAAAAACAAAGCGGCAATCCTTTAGCCAATGAAAATCCTTGCTTATTGTTTTGTTGCGCTTCTATATCTTTTTCTTTATTTCTTCCTGCAACACCGCACAAAGCAATTCCCAATGCTCCCATTGCAACACCACTTATTATGTACCCAGCGCCGTTACTGTTCAACACATCCCTCAATGTGCCATCCACAAATGGTGGCAGTAAAGTACCTAATACGCAACTAATGCCAACTGCAATTGCGTACGTCAGTGAAAAACCAACATATCGTATGGCGATACCAAACGCGGTTCCCCCAACACCATACGCCATTCCAAGAAGAAAAGAATTTTGCATCGCTGATGCCGGAGCTTCTTTTAATACATCAGCTAATTGCGGAATGGTTAAATAAGCAACAACAAGCGGTAATACAAACCAGCAGATAAAAGCCTGTGCCAGCCAATAGGTTTGCCAGCTCCAACCCACCACCTTTTTTTGTGGTGTGTAGCATAAAGCAGCACCTGAAGCTCCTACTGCATGATATAGTACTCCGTTAATTACTTCCATAACACTAATGTTCGCTAATCTTACACTAATTTTTGCTAATGACTCGCTAATGCACGCTAATCATAAATCATAAAAAGACTTTGCATTCGCGTAAAAAACTTTTTCCTGGTCTTTCTCCTCTAACAATTCACCTAAAATACTTTTATATAGCTGCCATGTGTTTACATAATTATCTGCCAGCATTGACACCGGCCAGTCACCACCACAAAAACATCGATCAATACCAAAATGCTGTAACGCAAATTCTACATAGGGTTTGATATCATCAGCTTTCCGGCCTTCAAAACTCCCCGATGCCGTTCCCAATCCTGAGATCTTTGCAAAAAAATTCTTATGGTGGGATGCTTCTTTCATTAATTCACCCCATCGCCCAAATTTTTCTTTTGCCGCAATCGGTGGCTGGCTCAAATGATCAAATACCATTCTCAGGTTCGGAACTTGTTGTGCAACTTTCAATGCCGTTTCAATGTGTGACGGCAATACCGCTACCACATCATAAGGTATATCGTAGGTGGCTAATAATTTTAAACTTTCAATGACCGCCGGTTGCAATAACCATTGCGGGTCCTTTTCATCGTGTACCTGGTGGCGGATACCTTTGAAATATTTTTCTTTTAAAAATCTGTCTTCGAGTAATCGGTGAGTTTCTCCCGTATTCATCAGCGGCAACCAGCAAACCACTCCACTTATCCATCCTGTTTTGTTTGCTGTTTCCAGCATCAGGTCCGTGTCTTCCATATTACCACTTGCCTGTACCAACACACCCGCTGTTATCTCTGCCTCTTTTCGTTCGTCTTTTATCTGTTCAATACTCCATGTTTGATTGAGTATTGAACTGTCTCCTTTCAACCATGGATATTCTGCACGTGTAAGATCCCAGGCATGAACATGTGTATCAATTATTCCTTTCATGATTCAGGGCCATTCAATTCTTTGTTACAGGTTGCAGCTCCTTCTTCAATCCAAATTTTATATCGATCTCTTCATTATGTTCTCCAAGTTGAGGAGCTCCTTTTTCCGATATCAACAACCTTCCATCTACTCTTATCGGGCAACGTGTTGTTTTTACCGATAGTCCGTTGCTCGTCTTTACGGTGATCTCCATGTTCAATACCCGGTATCCCTCTTCCTTTACCAGTTTATCATAATTCATCACCGGCGCACACCAAATATCTGCTTTTTCCAAAATACCGAGCCAATGCGCTGAGGTATTGATGGAAAGATGGTCTGCCAGGATTTTCTTGATCTCATCTCTTTTATCAAACCAATCATTGCTGTCAGTAAAATGTTTCAATGGCTCGCATTGCAACAACTCAGCCAGCCGCACAATATTTGTCATTGCTAATGCAATGTAATTATCTTTTGTTCTATAAATACCATAAGGCGCTGCCACATATGCATGCCCACTGTTGATGGCGCTCCGGACCGGTAATTGATTACCATCATTATAATAACAGGTCAATACTTCAAACTGGAAATCCAGGATGCTTTCAAACATACTTACCTGCACCAGCGCTCCTTCATTCGTAATTGTTCTTTTATACAATGAAGCCAGTATTCCTTGCGTAATATGAGTACCGGCCATTATATCTACCACGGCTACTCCCATAGGCGTTGGCCCTTCATCATTGTTATTACTGAGCCATGTCAATCCTGATGCAGCCTGTAATAACAAATCCTGTCCTGGCAGATCCTTCCAGGGTCCTTCATTTCCAAAACCACTTACTTCTGCATATATAATTGAAGGATTAATTTTTTTTACCGTTTCATAATCCAACCCTATTCTTTCCATCACACCCGGCCGAAAATTATGCATCATCACATCCGCCTTTGCAATCAGTTGCCTTACTTTTTCCATATCATCCGCATCCTTCAGGTCCGCCGCATAACTTTGCTTATTTCTATTGATCGCATGAAAAATAGTTGACTCCCCTTCTATCATCACGTCCGAAACATACAATTGGCGGCAAATATCACCTATGCCTGGTTTCTCGATCTTGATCACCTGTGCACCCATATCGGCCAGTCGCAATGCAGCAGACGGACCAGATAAGAACTGGCTGAAATCAACTACCAATATATCCTTTAATAAATTCATTTCATTTTTTTGATACCAGCGATAGTGCTACTATCATCGTTCCTTGCGTCGCACTCCCGATAGCTATCGGGATCATCGTTCGGTTCGCTTATCATCAATGTTGCGCTCCTACGGAGCGCCAGGGAAACCGGCTATATTATTTTCTACCGACATTTCGTCCCTCCGGAACGATCTTATATCTTGCACACTTAAATTTCTATCCGACATCCGACATCCGACATCCGACATCCGACATCCGACATCCGACATCCGA
>JADMIO011298090.1_pt1 | contig 19195 bp, 19 predicted proteins | sample 8958161 | NCBI WGS metagenome assembly JADMIO01 (sample SAMN16585339, study PRJNA669376) | soil metagenome | isolation source: Crop rotation soil | place: USA: Cullars Rotation, Alabama | collected 2011
CGCGACAACTTGTCCACGTGGAATTCTAAGCTTAGGATCCCAATGTGCTGGAAAGAGGAAACGAAATGATGAAATAGCGCCCGCGCGGCGCTCGTATTAAGGGCGTGACGGAAAAGCTCCCGACACGGACGGAGGCGCTGTGGTTCGAATTTCGGGCCGCGTGTTTTCGCGCAAAGCGCACGGTGTTGGAATGGAATGGCGCGGGGGCGAAGCGGTTGCATCGCGCTGAAGCGCGGCGAGACACAGCGCCCGTGGTCGAATCGCGAACGGTTTTGTTTAACTCGAGTTCGCCGGCCGAGTTCGCCTTGCAGGCGGGCAAAGTGCACAACCTGCGGTTGGCGGCGCGGCAATTGAATGGCGTGGTCATTCGCGCTAACGAACTGTTCAGCTTTTGGAAGAACGTCGGGCGCGCCTCGCGCCGGCGCGGCTTCGTGGAAGGACGCGAGTTGCGCGAAGGATGCGTCATTCCCAACGTCGGGGGCGGGCTGTGCCAGTTGTCGAACGCGCTTTATGACGTCGCCTTGCGCTCCGGCTGCGAAATCGTCGAGCGTCACGCGCACACTCAACAGGTGCCAGGCTCGACCACAAAACCGGGACGCAACGCTACAATTTTTTGGAATTACGTCGATCTCCGTTTTCGGCCGCGGTTCGATTGTCAGCTGCGGGTCGAGCTGAGTCGCGGCGAATTAATCGTCGGGCTGATTTCACTGAAGGGTGAGCACCCGGCGCCCGCGATCGAGCCGGTCGATTCCTGCGAGACGCGGGTGGAAGCGGCCGAGACGTGCGAGACCTGCGGCGTCACCAAATGTTTTCGCAACCCGGCGGCAACATCATTGCCGCGGCGCGGGATTACGGCGTGGCTGCTTGATAAATTCGAGCCGGAGTTCGATCGCTGGATGAAAGAACACGAGGCGGCGGGCGATGCGGTGTTCGTTCCCATTCGTTCGGCGCGTCTTTCCAATTATTCCTGGAGCGTCGACGGGTTCGATTCGGTGAAGCAGGCGCGCCTGGCCACGCTGTTGCGCTCGGCCGGATCGCGGCGTCTGGCGCAACAGGGCGCGGCCCGGCAACGCGCGCTGCTCGAATTCGATCGCATGCTCGCCTCGGCTTACGCGGATCGGATCCCACCAACGGCTGATCACCTTGTCGTTAGTCAAAATCTGTTGCCGCATTTGTGGCGTCGCGGCGATCTCAGCGGGCGGACGTTTGACGTGCTGATGACGCGTCTGCCGATCGCGAGTTTGGAGGAAACGCTGGACGCGGCGGCGCGGTTGCATCCGGACAGCCCGACCCTGGCCGATTACCGCGCACCGGCGGACATTCGCAACGCCGAGAGCGAAGCGCTGGGGGCGGCGCGTTTTTTGGTGACGCCGCATTCGGGTATCGCCGCGCTTTTCGGCGAGCGCGCGGTCAAGCTGCCGTGGATTCTTCCACGAGTCGCTCCCGAACTTGACCGGTTAAACCGGTCGAGTTTGAGCGGTGATGCAAGTTTGATTGGCGCTTCGAAGGGGAACTTGGACGGGAGCGAGTTAAACGGCGGACTGGAGACCGCCGCTCCTTGGCGGGGACGCGGCGCAGTCGTGTTTCCCGCGAACACGTTGGCGCGGAAGGGGTGCTACGAGTTGCGGACCGTTGCGGGGGAATTGAACCTGGAATTGCAACTGGGCGGCGCGGTGCTCGAGGCGCCGAATTTCTGGGACGGTGTCACTACCACGCCGATGGATGAGGATGGAATGCGTCGCGCCGCGCTGGTCGTCCTGCCGTCATTCGTGGAGCATTGGCCGCGCCGATTGCTCCGCGCCGCCGCGGCCGGCGTTCCGGTGATTGCCTCGGAAGGGTGCGGCTTGCGCGGAATTCAAAACGTCAAAGAAATTCCCGTCGGGGACGTTGTCGGATTGCGTTCAGCTATTGCGGAAGTGTTAGGCCGGATTCGCGCTTGAACGGCGGGGCGGCCCGATGTATCTGGCCGCAGCCCATGACCGAATTTTCACGCGGACTGGAAGGCGTTATCGCGAACACGACGCGGTTGAGCGACGTCATTGGCGACAAAGGCCAGCTGATTTACTGCGGTTACGACATCAACGAGCTCGCGGGCAAGGTGAGCTACGAGGAAGTGGTGTTTCTGCTTTGGAACAACAAGCTGCCCAATCGCGAGGAGCTGACCTCATGCGCGAACACGTTGCGTTCGCTGCGGCAACTGCCCGAACCGGTGGTCGATTTCCTGACCAGCGCCCCGAAAAACGCGCTGCCGATGGACGTGATGCGGACGGCCGTCTCCATGCTCGGCGTTTACGATCCGACGATCCATCTGGAAACGACGCCGGAGATCAACCGGCATCGTGCCCGCAGCATCACGGCCAAGATCGGCGTGATCGCGGCCTATTTTCATCGCGCGCGCAAGAATTTGCCGTTGCCGCCGATTCGCGAGGACCTGGGCGAGGCGGCGCATTTTCTTTATCTCATGACCGGGGAAGAGCCGACGAAGGAAGCGGCTGAAACGCTCGATGTCGCGTTCGTGTTGCACGCCGATCACGGGACGAACGCGTCGACCTTTAGTGCGCGGGTCACGATTGCGACGTTGACCGATATTTATTCCGCGATCACGGCGGCGATCGGCACGCTCAAAGGTCCGCTCCACGGCGGGGCGAACGAAGGCGTGATCCACATGCTCGAGAAAATCGGCAGCCTGGAGAATGTCGACGCCTACATCGAGGAACAGTTGGCCCAGAAAAAGAAGATCATGGGCATCGGCCATCGCGTTTACAAAACGCTCGACCCGCGCGCGCCGCATCTGCGGGCGATGGCGATCAAGCTGAGCGAGAAGCTGGGCGATCCGAAATGGATCAAGATGAGCCAGCGCATCGCCGAGTTGATGAAGGAGAAGAAAAACCTGAACGCGAACGTCGATTTCTATTCGGCGACGGTTTATTATTCGTTAGGGATCCCGACCGATTTGTTTACGCCGGTCTTCGCCATCGCCCGGACGTCGGGCTGGTGCGCGCACATTTTGGAGCAGTTGGAGGACAATCGCCTTTACCGCCCGCTCAGTCAGTATGTGGGCGAGCCGGTCGGGAAAAAGGTGGTCCCGATCGATCAGCGGCCGTAATCGTCGACGCGCCCGAGGCCAGCCGCGCGATACGTTCTGTCGTCTCCGCAGGGACTCAAGCGGATAACGGTTGGCAAACCCAGCACTGAAGTGCTGGGCTATTTTTGGACCTGCCGGTGCTGGCTCGGCCAAACTGAGCCCTGCGCAACGGTGGATGGTGGTACAGTTTGGCGAGCGCCAGCGGCGCGCCATGTTTATAGGCAGTTCGCACGGATGAAGGATCAAGCTCCGTCCGGAGCGGCATGTCCGCGCAACGATGCCGCTCCTGACGGAGCTTGATCTTATTCCCGGCGTCATCGCTATAGACATGGCGCGCCAACGGCGCTGAAAAGAAGGCCGCGCTTCCAAACCGTACGACTACCCGACGGGGCCCACGCTTTGCGGAAACCGCGCGCTGGTGTAGGATCGACGCTCTTTATGCGGTTCCCCCGGTTCGTCATCTTTGCCTTCTGTTGCGCCAGCGCTTTCGCGGCCAGCCCGCACAAGGAAATCGTCACCTTCTCGATTACGAACGATGTCGGGCTCGGCAACAGTGTGTTCGTCGTCGGCAACCATCCCGATCTGGGGAATGACGATGTCACGCATGCGCTGAAGCTGCGTTATACCGCCGGTAACGTCTGGACCGGCCAGGTCGCGATCCAATCCGGCACGCAGCTGCAATACCGATTCATCAAGCGCTCGACGGCGCAGGGGAGTTGGTGCGACGCGAATAATTCGGTCAACCTCACCGGGCCGCAGTCGCAATCGATCGTGGCGCAACCGGCGGCGCCATATCCGGGCAAGACGATTTACTATTTGAGTGGCTGGAGCTCGGTCGATCTCGTTTACAAAACCGGTCCCACGACATTCGCCGGCGCGACCATGACCAGGGTCGGGCCGGGCCGGACCGCGGGTGAATCGTTATTCCGGATCAGCGGAGTCGGACAGGCGGGCGAGAACATCGAGTTTGTCTTCAGCGACGGCCAAAGCCATTTCGATAATCCTCCAGGCGGCGGGAATTACCTGACGCGGATCGATGTGTTCGAGGTGCAGGATGGAAATGTTTACGCCTACGCGCCGCCGCCGGTGGTGTCTGGGCCGGGGATGCAACCGGTCCATTTCGTCGACTCGAGCGTGAACGGTATCCCCGGGCGCAATGTGCGGGTGTGGTTGCCGCGCGGCTACGTGCAAAATACAAACCGCCGTTATCCGGTCGTTTATTTCGAAGATGGCCAGAACGTGTTCGACGCGTCGACCGCGTTTGGCGGTGTCGAATGGCAGGCCGACGAAACGGCCATGCGTGAGATCGGGCAAGGCCGGATGCGGGAAGCGATCCTGGTCGGGATCGACAACACGGGCGCGCGCATCCCGGAGTATCAGCCGCCTAACGATTCCTACCAGAATGTCCAGGGCCGGGCCGACGCTTATGCTAATTTTGTCATCAATAACGTGCGCCCGTACATCGACAATGCTTATCGCACGCTGAACGATCCGAAAAACACGGTCACAATCGGCTCCTCCATGGGCGGGCTGGTCTCGCTCTATTTCGGTCGCGAGTTCACCACCTTCGGAAAAATCGCGGTCATGTCGCCGGCGCTCTGGATTTCGCCTAACTACGTCGCGCAGGTGAAAGCGGGATCGAAGAAGCCGTTGCGGGTCCACCTCGACATGGGCACGGCCGAAGTCCAGTCCGACTTCGACAATGGCCTGGCCATGTACGATACCCATCTGGCGCAAGGTTACGCCGCGAACGACGACGTCGAGTTCGTCGCGGGCTGCGGGCAGCAGCATAACGAAGCGGCCTGGGCGCTGCGGTTGCCGCAGGTGCTTGATTATCTGTTGCCCGCGATCGAGGATCCGGACGAGCTGGCGGCGCGGGATTATCCGCCGGCGCTGACCGTGACCGGTTTGAGCAACAATGTTGCGACGTTCAATTACGGCGCGCTGTTCGGTTTCAAATACACCTTGCAACGATCGACCGACATGGCGAACTGGACGAACAGCCTGACCACTTCGTTCCCGGAAAATTATCCGTGGACGAACCGTGTCCTTACGGATGACGGCTCCGGAATGAAAGCGTTCTGGCGATTGATCGCGACGCCCGCACCGTGACCGAATGCATCGCAATCGCGATGCGCAACTGTAGCCGTCGTCGCCGCGCGACGCGACACTTCCCGGCGCGAAGCGGCGACATGAATTCCGCCGAGCGCCGCGAACTACGGCAGACGCTCCTTCTTCCAGTCCATGGCCATGCGGATCCGCGCCCGGCCGCTGGGGTGATCGAAGAAAATGAATTCCTCGATTGGGCCCGGATTTAATTTGCGATAAGCGCCAAGCTTGAGCGAGACCGCGGCGAACCCATCCGGTTCACGCGCGGCGTTGATCCCGAAGGCATCGGCTTCGCGTTCGGTCACGCGGATAATGGTGTTTTGCAGGGGCGTGGCGATGAAGTTCAGGGCCGTGATGATCAGCCAGAGCAGGGGAAGACCGGCCAGGTCGGCAACGCCGCGGATGCCCCAGCGTTCGCCCCGCCGCGCCACGGCGCGGTCAAAAATCAATTTCGTTAGGCCAAAGGTCAGCAGAATGGCGAGGCCGCTGTAGGTCACGAGCTTGCCGCCGTGGTTCAAAACGAAATGTCCCATCTCGTGGGCCATGACCTGTCGGATTTCCGGCAGGCTGCACTGGTTGAGCAGGTTGTCGTTGAGCGCGATCCGGGTTGTGCCGAAAGCCCCGGCCACGTTCGCGCTCACCCTTTTCGTCTGGCGCGAAGCGTCGACCTCGAAGACCTGGTCGACCGGGATTTCATTGGCGCGGGCTAACGCAAGGATCGGGTCGCGCACCTTCGGATCGTTCAACGGGGTGTATTTGTTGAAGAGCGGAAAAACGAATACCGGCGCGATGATGTTTCCAAAGATCGAAAAAATCACGACCACGATCGTGCCCCAGATCCACCACGTTCGCGTGGTTCGGCGGAAAACGGCGTAGAGAACGGGCAGGACAATGGCGACGGCGATGATGGCGATGAGCAATCCCTTGAGCTGGTCGCCGAACCATTGGCCGAAATTCTGCGTGGCCATCCCGTATTGGTGCTCGCGGAAAAAGCTTTCGTAAGCCTGCAACGGGAACCCGAGCAGAGCGACGAGGATGATGAACGCCACACCGTAAAGGATGGCCTGCACCGCTTTCACGTCGGTGGTGCGTTCGGCGAAATCGCGCAATCGGGCGGAGATCCGGGTTTGCAAGAGAAGGAGGGCGATCGCAGCCGCCCAGAGGAAATCCCAAAGGAGCAACCAGTAACCGCCTTCGAAGTACGCGTCCGATCTTGCGCGTTGATCGGCCGGGACGGAATCGAGCCAGGCCTGCGTCGCGGCGGCGGGATCGAAGGCCTGCGCATTATCCGGCGAGAGCACGGCCGCGGCCGGCGGTGACGGGGCTTGTTCAACGACGGCGAAGCCGGAGGTCGCGAGCGCGAGGAGAAGGATCAAGGCGAAGCGCATCTGCGAAGCTATAAAGACAGCGGAGCGGAAAGGAAAGGATTGCGTGCTGGACGCGGATTCGGTGCTGTCGCAACATCATTACGATGAAACGCGGGATAGCGGTGCTTTGCCTTGGCGTCGCGATGGTGGCGGCCGCGCCGGTGCGGGCGGAAAATCCGCCGCCCGATCCCTCGCTTTGCGGGCCGTTCCCGAAGCTCTACAAGGAAATCGTCTGGAACTGGATGCGGGCGAACCTGGTCGATGCCGACAGCGCAAAAATCGAATGGTCGGGGGAACCGAAACCGGCCGATCTCGGGGCGAGCGGCGAACATTTGTATGGCTGGCTGGTCAACTTCAAGGTCAACGCGCGCAATCGCTTCGGGGCTTACACGGGCAAACAGAGTCACGGAGTCTTGATTCGCGACGGCCAGATCATTAAAGGAATCGGATTCGGATACTGAAATATGAAAACGCGAAAACAAAACGGGGAAGGTTTGGTTATCGTCATCATCGTGCTCGCGATCATCGGGATCGGAGTGTGGTGGCTTTACGATCACAAGAATACGATGGATCGGGAGGCGCGCGCGTTTGGCCGGGACATGATTCAACGCCTGGTGGTGAATCACGATGTCGATTATCTCGCGGCCAACATGAGCCCGCAGATGAAGTTGCAATATCCGCCGTCGCAGATCGCCTACGCCAAGAACATGTTTAACCAGGCCGGGGTGCCGCAGCAGCCGCTCAACATCGAGGAGAACGTCACCTTCGAGTCGACCTTCTTCGAGCCGCACGGGACCTTCCAGGCAAAACTGTTTTATCCATCGGGCGCCGCCACCATCCAGCTGGCAATCTCACATCCGGTGAGCAAGTGGCAGGTCGACGACATGACCTACACCAAAGGGCAGTAGGGATTATTGAGTGATTAAGTGAGTTAGTGATTGAGTGATTGCAGAGGAGTAACGCAAAGCGCAATGGCGTCGCGTCGCGCTGCTTCAATCGCTCAATCACTCAATCACTAAATCACTCAATAGCCAGCAGCTTTTCTAACGAGTCGAGACAGAGCTGCGACCAGGTTTCGAGCGCGGCGCGCTCGGCCTCCAGCTCCGCTTTGGCGCGAAAGGCGAGATTAGTGATCATGGCCTCGCGCTTTTCCACTTTCGGCTCGGCCAGCTTGAAGACATGGACAATGCCGAGATGGACCTGGCCGACCTCGGTGGTGTCGTCGTTCAAGAGCGCCACGATCCGGTCCTGGAACGGCGAATCGATTTTGATTTCTTCGTTCACTTCCCGCTCGACTCCGGCCCGGTAGGCGGCTTCGTCCCAGGCGAAAAGCGACTCATCGGTATCGTTCATGTGACCGCCGATGCCGATCGAACCCTTGGCCACGAGACGCTGTTCGCCCGCTTTTTTTCCGCGGACGTAATGCAGCACCTTGGTGCCGCAGGCGAGCAGGACATACGGGATGATTTGTTTGTGCGTCGGGTCGGTCTCGGCCCGGGCCCGCGGCATGAAGAAGTTGTTCCCGCGCGAAAGGATGGCCTCGAGATATTTGCCGGTGTCGAAATTCAGCCCGTGGAAGCTGCCGAGCTCATCGAACAGGCGGCGCTTGATCACCAGGATGTTTTCGTTAGGCGGATTCATCGCGCCTTAGAATGAATAGGACACGGCCAGCTGCGGGCCGAGCAGATTGAGGCTCGGGTTGGGATCGGTCTGGCCGCCGTTGGAAAAATGTTCGTAGAGCACACCGGCGTCGATTTTCCAATGCCGGTCGACCCGCCAGGAGAGGCCGATCGCGCTCAGGATGTTAAAAGTGAAATCCTGACCCTGCGATCCGTAGTCGTCCGGGTTGCTGTCGATCCAGCCCAGCCCGAGACCGCCGGAAACGTAAGGAACGATGCGCCAGTTTGGCCTAACGAAATTGTAGCGCAAACCGAAGTTGAGGCCGAAGTAATGGTTTTCCACGCCGCGAACAATCGGCTGGCCCTCGGCCGTCAAATAGAATTGGTTGTAGCCGCGGAACCAGCCGTCGCTGTCGTTCACACCCCAGCGAATCCGGCCGGTGAGAAACTGCGGCGCGACTTCGTAGGCGTGCGGATTGCCGGCGACGCCGAGCAGATAAGCCGATTCGAACGCGACTTCGAAGCGTGGCACGTCCATCAGGCTGGTGGAAAAATCGGTGACCGGGTTTTTTGTCGTCACCTCGGCGGCGCCGCGCGCGCGGCAGACGCTGGCCGTGGCGCACATGGCGATGACCAACCCCAGGACCCGGCAAAACTTTCTCACGAAGCGCGCTACCATAGGGACGGAGGTTGATTTTGCAATTCGCCGGGACGGCGTCCGCCCGGTCGCGGATTAAGTTTGGGACGACACTGAGGTCGTCCCTCCATCGCAAAAGGCGGCGAGATCGGGCGGCAGATCGCTGCGCCACTCGTGCTCGCCAAAATTCAGCCGCGAAGAATGCAAGGCGTGCCGCGGCAATAACAACCTGTTCGCAAGCTCCTCCGTCCACCCCGTCTCGATGAAGCGCAGATATAAGTTCTCGTCCGGCCCGTAAATCTTGTCGCCCACCACCGGGTGCCCGAGCGACGCGAGATGCACCCGGATTTGATGGGTTCGTCCGGTTTTCGGCCGGGCGCGAATGATCGCGAATTTATTTCCGTTCGAGGTGAAGCGGGTCAGACGGTGCGCAACGACAAACTCGGTCACCGCGGGGTAACCGCGCGGATGGATCGTCTGTTTCAGCCAAATGGCCGACGGCCCATGTTTTCCCTGTCGATCGAGCGCCGCATCGACCGTGATCGATTCCCACTGCGGCCAGCCCCACACCAGTGCGAGATATTCCTTCGCGATCCGCTGCGATTGCATGGCCATCCCGAATGTTCGCGCTGCCGCGGCGGTCTTGGCCACGAGCACCAGGCCGCTGGTTTCGCGGTCGAGCCGGTTAACCAGCGAGACCTGTCCGCCGTTGGCGATCTCAAAGGCAAACAGCTCGCGCAGTTGTTTCCAAAGGGTGGGCTGTTGCGTCGGTTTGGTCGGGTGCGCGAGCAAAAACGGCGGTTTGTCGACCACGGCATAATCGCCGGTCTCGTCCACCAGCCGGAATTGGAGTGCGGAGTTGATTGGGTAAATGGAGTGGCGGGAGGCGCGAAAACAAGCGGCGGTTTCGCGACCCCGGCCGGCGCGGGAGTGCCGCCCCGTGCTTGACCTCGCTGGTAAAAGCGCTTTACCTGTCTGCTCACTAACGGGGAGCGCGCGTGGACCTGGAAGAAATCAAAGCCCTGATCGACCTGATGAAGGAGAATGAACTCTCCGTCTTCGAGATGGAAAAGGACGGGCTGAAGATCAAGCTGGTCAAAGAGTCGGCGGGCAATGGGCAGCCGATGCTGGCCGCGCCGATCGCCATTGCCCCGGCCGCTCTGCCGGTGGGTGGCGCAGCTGCGGATGCCGGAACGGGCGCGCCGGCCGCCGCTTCGGGTGCGCCGTTGAAAGAAATTACCTCGCCCATGGTCGGAACGTTTTATCGCTCACCGTCGCCGGATGCGCCGCCATTTGTCGACGTGGGCGCGACCGTGACCGAGGACACCGTGGTCGGGATCATCGAAGCGATGAAAGTGATGAACGAGATCAAGGCGGAAACGAGCGGGACCATTGCGGAAGCGGTGGCGGAGAACGGCAAGCCCGTGCAATTCGGCCAGGCCCTGTTCCGGATTCGTTAGGCGTGTTCGAGAAAATCCTGATCGCCAATCGCGGCGAGATTGCCCTGCGCATCATTCGCGCGTGCAAGGAGCTCGGGATCCGCACCCTCGCGGTCTATTCCGACGCGGATGTCGATTCGCTCCACGTCCAGCTGGCCGACGAAGCCATTTGCATCGGGCCGGCGCCGAGCGCGGACAGTTATTTGAAAATCGACCGCATCGTCAGCGCGGCCGAAGTGGGCGACGTCGATGCCATTCATCCGGGCTACGGTTTTTTGGCGGAGAACGCGCACTTCGCCGAAGTGTGCGAGAGCTGCAAAATCACGTTCATCGGACCGTCGGTGCGGGCGATGCAGTTGATGGGCGACAAGAACTCGGCCAAAGCGTGTGCGCGCAAGGCCGGCGTGCCGATCACTCCCGGCAGTGACGGGATTGTCCCGGACGAAAAGGAAGCGCTCAAAGTCGCGAAGAAAATCGGTTACCCGATCATGATCAAGGCCGTGGCCGGCGGGGGCGGGCGCGGCATGCGCGTCGCGCATAACGAACCGAGTTTGCTCACCGGTTATCATGCGGCGCGGATGGAAGCGGAGAAAGCGTTCGGCAACGGCGACGTTTACATGGAGAAGTTCATCACCAACCCGCATCACATCGAGTTCCAGATCATTGGCGACAGCCACGGAAACATGGTGCACCTCGGTGAGCGTGACTGCTCCATCCAGCGCCGCAACCAGAAGGTGATCGAGGAATGCCCGTCACCGCTGATGACACCCGCCCTGCGCAAGAAAATGGGCAACGCCGCGGTCAAACTTGCGAAGTCGGTCGGGTACGAAAATGCCGGCACAATCGAGTTCCTGGTCGACGACAAACGGGATTTCTATTTCATCGAAATGAACACGCGCATCCAGGTCGAGCACACCATCACGGAGGAGGTTTATGGGTGCGACCTGGTGAAGGAGCAGATCCGGATCGCGGCCGGGGACAAGCTTTCCGAGCACGTTCTGCACGCGCAACCGCGCCTGCACGCGATCCAATGCCGCATCAATGCGGAGGACCCGCAGAAAAATTTCACGCCTTCGCCCGGGCGGATCAAGTTTTACTACGCTCCCGGCGGTCGCGGCGTGCGGGTCGATTCCCACGCCTACACCGGCTATGTCGTCCCGCCTTATTACGATTCCATGATCGCGAAGATCATTACCGTGGGCGCGACGCGGTTGAACGCGATTGAACGCATGCGCCGCGCGCTCGATGAATATTACATCACCGGCATCAAGACGACGGTGCCGTTCCACTCCGCCATGATGCGCAACGGCGATTTCCGCGCCGGGAATTACGACACCGGGTTCATCGAGCGCGTGATCTCATCGGATGCGTTCAAGCTGACCCCGCCGCCGAGCAAATTGCACGACTAGCTTTGCGCGCGCTTCGCGACTGCCGGCTCTACGGAATTATCGATCTCGGTTATGTCGATTCCGCGGCCGCCGCTCCCGTCGCCGAACAATTGATTCGCGGGGGCGTCGACATTCTCCAGGTTCGCGGCAAACACATCCCGATTGCGGAATTGACCGAGATCACGTCCGAATTGCATGGCCTAACCAACGCCGCCGGCGTTCCCTTGATCGTGAACGACCACCCGGAGATCGCGCGCGAGATTCCGGTCGAGGGCGTGCACGTTGGCCAGGATGACGCGCCGATCGCCGAGGTCCGCGCATTCGCGGAACGCGACATCATCGTCGGAAAATCCACGCACAGCCTGGCCCAGGCGAATGCGGCGCAGAACGAAGGCGCCAATTACATCGGGTTCGGCCCGGTCTTTGCCACGCCGACCAAGCCCGACTACAAACCAATCGGTCTCGAGAATATCGGGGCCGTGCACCACGCCGTGCGCTGCCCGGTTTTTTGCATCGGCGGAATTAAACTCGAAAATCTGCCGCAAGTGATCGCGGCCGGTGCGGAACGCGTCGTCATCGTCTCCGGCTTGCTCAAAGCCCAGGATATCGTTGCTTACGCCCGGGAAGCGAAAGCGCTCCTGCTCTCGAAAATCGAAAACTGAAAATCGAAACTCGCATGTCTCTGCTCATTGTTGGCTCCATCGCCCTCGACACGGTCAAAACCCCGGTCGAGGAACACGCCGATCTGTTGGGAGGTTCCGCTTCTTACGCCGCGCTGGCCGCGAGTTATTTTTCGCCGGTCCGTCTCGTCGGCGTGGTCGGGAGCGATTTTCCGCAGGCCGAGCTCGATTTTTGGAAATCACGCAAGGTGGACCTCGAAGGAGTGCAGCGGGCCGACGGAAAAACCTTCCGCTGGTCGGGCGAATATTCCTGGGACCTGAACACGCGCGCGACCCGGTCGACCGACCTGAACGTGTTTGAAACTTTCCAGCCGACGTTGCCGGAATCGTATCGCCAGACCGATTTTGTGCTGCTGGCCAACATCGCGCCCGCACTGCAATCGCATGTGCTCGACCAGGCGGAACGGCCGCGGTTTATCGTCGCCGACACCATGAACCTTTGGATTGAAACCGCGCGGAAAGATCTCGATGCGTTGTTGCCGCGGGTCGACCTGCTCATCCTGAACGACAGTGAAGCGCGCGAGATGACCGAGGAGACCAGCCTGATCAAAGCGGGCCGTCGCATTCAAAAAATGGGACCGCGTTACGTCGCGATTAAGAAAGGCGAGCACGGCGCGCTGTTGTTTGGCGAAAAAGACGAGTTCTTCAGCTGCGGCGCCTATCCGCTGGAAGACATTCACGATCCGACCGGGGCGGGGGACACGTTCGCCGGCGGTATGGCCGGTTTCCTCGCCGGTACGGTCAAGACGGTCCGCTTTGCCGATCTGCGCAAAGCCATGATTTACGGCAGCGTCCTCGCCAGTTTCTGCGTGGAAGCGTTCAGCCTGGAACGGCTGCGTCACCTGACCAATGAGGAAATCGCCAGCCGGTATGAGATGTTCAAGCTGATGAGCCAGTTCGAGGTCCTGGCGTGAAAGGCCTTCGCCTTCTTGGCGTTCTCGTTTTCCTGTTCGTTAGGCCAGGCGATGGTTATGCGCGCGGGCCATGGGTGACGCTGGAGAACGGGCATTATCTCTACAAACGCGCCAACGACGGTGACTCGTTCCATGTCAGCGTCAACGGCAAGGAATACATCTTTCGTCTCTATTTCGTGGACGCGCCCGAGACCGACGAGGAATTTCCGCAGCGCGTGAAGGAGCAGGCGGACTATTTCGGGATCACGCCGCAGCAGGCGGTGCAGGTGGGGGAGGTGGCCAAGGTATTCACGCGCGAAAAGCTGACCGCGCCTTTCGAGGTGCGGACCTGCTGGGAGGATGCGATGGGCCGGAGCCGGCTGCAACGTTTCTACGCCATCATTCAGACTACGACCGGCGACCTGGCCGAGCAGCTGGTGGAGAACGGGTTAGCCCGCCTGCACGGCTTTCAGGCGGACCCGGCCGGGCTTACCAGCGCGCGGCAGGAATGGCAGAAGCTCAACCAGATGCTGCTGAAGGCGAAACGGGAACAGGTTGGCGCGTGGGGTGTGAACGTCGGCCGCATGAACACGCGCACGGCCGACCCGATGGCCCGCGGGGCCGACCCGTTCGAAGCATTCTTTCATCCGGCCCAGCCCGCGGCAGCGGTCGCGACGGCCGCGCCGGCTGTGGCCCAGCCGCGCGCGGAGAAAAAGCCCCTAACGAGCGCGAAGCTGGACGTCAACGCCGCCTCGGCGGCCGAATTGGAAAACATTCCCGGCATCGGCCCGGCCTTGTCCGCACGAATCATCGCGGCGCGGCCTTTTCAAAGCGCGGATGACCTGCAAAGAGTGAAAGGCATCGGCAGCGGCGCGAAGTACGAAAAGATCCGGCCGTATTTCCAGTAAACTGGCCGGACGACCTCGGTGTCGTCCCTGACTTGTGTCTCGAACGGGGACGGCAGTGAGGCTGTCCCTCCAAAAAGAGGAAAAGCGCGCCCGTGAAGATTCGAACTTCAAACCTTCTGATCCGTAGTCAGATGCTCTATCCAGTTGAGCTACGGGCGCGGAGGAGCACCTAATTTGCGGAGGAAGGAGCAGGCGTCAACCCGGCTGTGGCCGGCGGGCGAAGGTGAGCCGGGCCTGTGACAAAACGAGGCCAGACCGGCCTAGAAACGAGGCCAGTCGTTAGGCAAAGCGGAAAAATCGGGCCGATTTGTTGTCGCGTAACATCCTCATGTTCAACGGATAACGTGCAATCGGATTTTTGGCTCGCATTTCCCCGACACTGGCATGTGTACTGGTAAAGGGAGAAGGCGAAGATGATTGCAATGCGAACCAACAGCCGAATCCCGGAAATAAAAAATGAGGTACGGGACGCGATCGAGCCATCGATCCCAGTCCGGCTGACCCCACAGATCCTTCCGGTCGACTGCCTTCGCGGCGCGATTTCAAAACGAACAACCCACAACCAAAAGAAAGGCTAACGAAAATGCCAAAATCGAAAAAGAAAGTGAACGTGCGGGACCAGGCGCCCGCGAAAGATCCCAAGGGCGGCCGACACGGTAACCATCACAACCCCCAGGGTGGAACCGTCGGCAACCCCGGTGGCGGCCCCGGGCACCCGGTGCAATAACGAGTGACTCGAAGTTCGCGCTGTGGTTCCAATCCGCAGCGCGACTTTGTTCCCCTAACGAATTTTGTAACCCGATCATAACCAGAAAGGTCAGTTCCAATGCCAAAATCGAAAAAGAAAGTGCAGGTGCGCGACCAATCCCCGGCCAAAGACGCCCACGGCGGCAAACATGGCGGCAGCCATCATCACCCGTCCAGCGGCGGCTCCGGTAACCCCGGCGGCGGGACCGGCGGCCATCTGCCCCAGTAACCCCGTCATTCCGCGTCCGCACTGTGGGTTCATTCCCCAGTGCGGATTTTTTTGTACACGACCTGCGCGCGCGGAATTTCGTTAGGCCGGCCGGCGCCGTGCCGCTTCACCCGGCCCAACCGATGGTTGACGAAAAACTTGGCACTGCCCGGTTCCCGGCGTACCGGACGTGCCGATGACGATTTTTGTAGGCTGCGGGTTTGCCGCCAAATATCTCGAGGGCGGCGGCAACTTTTCGGTGCCGCTGCAATGGATGCTTGGTCTGCAACGCCTGCGGCGCGACGCGATCTGGCTCGAGCTCCTGCCTGGCTGCGGCGATGCCCGGACCGATCGCGCCCGCATCGATCATTTTGTGCGTCAGCTGCGCGCCCATGGGTTGGCCGGGAAATATTGCCTGCTTTTGCAAAAACCGGCGCAGGATGCGCACGAGCTCGACCGGATTGAATGCTTCGGCTTATCGAAAAAACAGCTGCGCGCCCGCCTAACCGGTCCGAACGTCCTGTTGAACCTGAGCTACTCGATTCATCCGCCGCTGTTGCTCGAGTTCGAGCGCCGAATCTTCTGTGATCTCGACCCGAGCGAAATCCATTATTGGATGACCAAGCTGGAGATGGGCCAGTCGACCCACCACGAGTTCTGGACGATTGGCCTGAACGTGAACGCGCCGGATTGTCGTTTGCCGAAACTAAAAGATGTCCGGTGGAAAACATTCTTCCCGCTGGCCGACACCAGATTGCTGAAGGCGCACCCGCGCCCGCGCCAGCCCAAGCTGACGACGGTGGGACAATGGTATTGGGACGGCGCGGTCGAAGTGGACGGCGAATATCCCGATCTTTCCAAGCGGGTGCGGTTCGAGCCGTATCTGGATTTGCCGGCGCGGGTTCCGTCATTGCGTTTCGAGCTGGCGATGAACATCCCGCCGGCGGATCCGGAGAGGGCGCGTCTGGCGCGGCGCGGCTGGCAGGTGGTCGACCCGCATCGCGTGGCCGCGTCGCCGGCAAAATATCGAAAATATCTGACCGCGGCTTCCGGAGAATTCACTGCGATCAAAGGCGTGGACGTGACCTGGCGGACGGGCTGGGTGAGCGATCGCGCGGCTGCCTTTCTGGCGTTGGGGCGGCCGGTGATTACGGAAGACACCGGCGCGGCGCGCTATCTTCCGGCCGAGAGCGGATTTGAGTTTGTCGGCAGTCTGGCCGAAGCGGCGGCCGCGTGCGAGCGGGTGGCGCGGGACTGGGGCCGGTATTCCAAAATGGCGCGGCGGTGCGCGGTCGAGGTGTTCGATTCCACCGAAAATCTCCGGAAAATTCTCGGTCTTTCATCACGATGATTCCGTGTTTGCAAAAGAGTTTTGGGGTGTTACCGGTTCCCCGGTATGGCTGATTTGTTGAAGGCGGATGAGGCGAAGGCGCGCCTGAAAAAGATCCCGGAGTGGGAACTGGAAAAGAAGCACATCGAACGCACGTTCGAGTTCGACGATTTTTCCGAGTCGATCGATTTCGTCAACGCCGTGTCGGAAGTGGCTGAGGAAGAGGAACATCATCCCGACATCGACATTCGCTACAACAAGGTCCGGCTCCTTTTGTCCACGCACAGCAAGGGCGGATTGACCGAGCTCGATTTCAACCTGGCCGAGCGGATCGACACGCTGGCGGAGTAGGCGCGCGAAGTTCCCGGCGCGACGCGCCTTCGCCATGGTTGCGACGCGGCAAACGAATGACGAGAATGTTCCGTCGCAAGCTCGTCGCATCGTGGCGTTGATCGTCACCGCCGCGCTCGTGATCGCGGTATGGAAGTTTATCGATTGGCGGATGCAACCGCCGCCGCCGCCGGCAACAAACCCTTCGCCCGCGCCCACGCGCTGATCAGAGCTGGATTTTCGCGCCCGGACGGGGCGCGCCGACCGGGGAGCGGCCTTCGTCCGCGTCGATGAACTGAAACATCGTTTCAATCTCGGACCTGCCGGCCATTCCCGCCTCTTTCTTCCGACGCTTGAGCGTATCCGTGATCTCGTCGTTCCAACCGCGCTTCCGCATGAACTCGTTCCAAACGTAAATCTCGCTGTCGGTCGGACGCCGCCCCGTGTGGAAGCACCATTGCAAAATTTCGTCATCACTGCCGCCCTGTTTCACGCGGTCCAGCAGCGGTTCGTATTCGACGTGCAGAAAGCGGATGCAGAATTCGTCGAACCCCTTGCCCAGGTTGGCCTGATAATCTTCGGCCAGCTCGCCCCTGGCGTGGGCGCGGATCTTGTCCAGCATGCGCGGGAAATAAACGATGCCGCCGACGCGGTCGTACGGGCTGCGCAGGGGAGTCATGGACATGAGTAATCCATTCTTTTGCAATTTGCGCTGTGATTCAAGCGCCGGCCACTCCGGCCCTCGGTCACTGCCATTTTGGCGGGCCGTCCAAAGCTTGGCGCACATCGGCGTCGGTCAGGACGTAAATCAGGATCGAATGGCCGGCGGTGGCAATCGGCGCCTGCCCGCGGAGGTAGGCGCAAAGACGGGCGAATTGCAGACGGTGAAATCTCTCGGTGCGCTGCGATTGCAGCGAAGGGTCGGTCGCGGGGCCGCTCGCGCCGGAGTCGGCCCAACGTCGCGCGGCCTGGTATTGCTCTTCGTATTTCGGTTGCCAGGCGCCTTGCTCCGTTTCGTACACGTGCTGGAGAATCGTCGCGCTGATGCAATAAACGCCCTGGCCGGGACGAAGCGCCCTGGCATCGGTCAACGGCAGATTCGTTCCCCGGATTTGATACCAGGCCGGATCGGCCTTGCCGAAATAGGCGAGGTAAATCTTTTCGAAGCGGTTTGCGGTCAGCCATGACTTGAGCGCGGGCAAATCCTGGCCCCAGTCGAGCGCACTATCGACGAGGTGTTTGTAACCGTTAGCCGGGCCGCCCGCGAGCGGATTGAAGTAAGCGAGGTAATCCGGCCGAACCAGCACCGATTCGGCGATTTGGCCGGCGAGCAAGGCCACCAGCATTGGCCTAACGAGTCGACCGCGCCACGCTGCCGCCACGGCCGCGCCGGCGAAAAGGTAAAGCGGGGGATAGACCGGGAAGAGGTAACGGTGACCGATGTTTACGTTCGCGCGCAAGGCGAACAGCGCGTAGACCAGCAGCAAGATCCAAAGCGGCGCGAATCGGACGAGATCCGAAGGAAATGTCTCTTGTTGTGTCCGCCAGCGCGTCAACGCCAGCGCAACCGCCGCGGCCAGCAGAAGCAAAAGCGACAACGGCGTTTTGTACAAGAATGCGCGCGGAAAATAGGAAGTGAACCCGGTATCGCGAGTTTCGCCGTCGAGAAACGCCGGTCGCTCAGTCGTGGTTTCCGCGATGTAAACCAGGCCGTAAAGATACGCTTCGGGCAGGAGCTGATGGCGGCGGGCGAAGCCGCCGATCTGCGCGGCTTTACTGTGGCTGGAGAGAAAGTAATTCCAGCGCCAATCCAGCACCGCACGGGCCTCGCCCGAATCGGTGGTGGCGGCAAAGCGAAAATCGAACGCCGCCCAGATGGCGAGGATGGTGCACCCGGCAAGAGCGGCGGAACAGGCCGCGATCGAAACGGACTTCGCCCATTTCGTTTCGAACGAACGCCGATAGCGGCCGAGCCGGATCGTTAGGGGATTTTTGGCCAGCGCCGCGATCAGCGCGAGGAAGAGGATGATCGGGGCGAAGATTGGCGCCGACATTTTGCTCAAACAGAGGCCGGCCACGCTCAAGCCCGCGAGGGTAAAATTTCGCGCGGAAACGCATTGGAACAATTCCCACGTTCGCCAGGTCGCGGCGAGAAAGAACAAGGCCGCAGCCACGTCCGACGCGACGAGCGGACCGTGCCCGAGGAAGGAGGGATCAAACGCGCACAGGATTTCGGCGATGAGGCCGGCGAGCGCACCGAAGAACCTTTGTCCGCAGAAGAAAACGACGAGGCAAAGCCCGGCGCTAACCAGCGACATCATCACGCGCGCCGGGAAAAGCAGCGCGTCCGGATCGTTTGCGGCGTGATAAAAGAAGCGATTGCTGGCCTGGCCGATGTTGCTTTCCAGCACAGTGGGATCCGAAGCTTGGAATTCACGTGACTTGAAGTCGCGGC
>JADMIO011419569.1_pt1 | contig 19187 bp, 16 predicted proteins | sample 8958161 | NCBI WGS metagenome assembly JADMIO01 (sample SAMN16585339, study PRJNA669376) | soil metagenome | isolation source: Crop rotation soil | place: USA: Cullars Rotation, Alabama | collected 2011
GACCGCCGATGCAGCAGCCGCAGTAAGTCAGCGCTTCTTTTTCGCGGCCTTTTTCTTCGCCGGCTTTTTCGGCGCAGCTTTGGGTTTGGCTTTTTTCTTGGCGACTTTCTTTTTGACGGGCGCGGCCTTTTTGACCGCCCGCTGCGGGCCTTTCGCGGGCGCCGAGACGAATTGCGTGAATTCGAACATCTCCTCGTTAGGGCCCTTGGCCAACATCACCCTATAGGGCGGCCCGTCATCGCCGATGAGGGTCGGCGGCGTGACGATCTCGGCGCCGTACACGCGCAAGGCCTGGTGCAGTTCGTCGAGATTCCTGGCGTCGTGGGTGAGAAGTGAAAAGCCCAAATGCCCGGGCTTCATGCGCCCGGTCAGCCGCTTGCCGGTACGGTCGAAAAAATGGACGCAGAGGATCTTGCCGCTGGCTTCAGGCTTGTCGGCATAGAGCAGGAAGTGAATGCGCGTGCCGTCGGGCGTGCCCGTCAGATTGTTGACCAGCGAGCGGTATTGCTCGGGCGTCTCGGCGTCGGTAACGGCCGTGAGGCCCAGCACGCCGGCGTAGAACGCGCGCGTCCGCACCAGGTCGCCCGCGACAATGGAGACCGTCGGGATTTCGCTGAACGGGCCATCGGGCGCGCCGGCGCGCATCGACGTCGGGAAATGGCGGTGGCCCACCATCAGCAATACGGGTACGCCGTCGGGGCCTGAGAACAGACATTCCTCGCTGATGGTGTCGGCGATTTGATGTTTCACCGGCGGTGAGCGGAATTTATAGCCGGCTTTCTCGATCTTGCGCACGGCGTCGAGGATCGGATCGGCGACGTAGAAGTCGATCGCCTTGGGACCGACGTCGGTACCGGTGTCGGCGCCGCCATGATCGACGCGAACCCGTTGCGTGGGCTGGGGCGTGAACTGCACGAGCCGCAACCGGCCGATGGGATAGCCTTTGCACGAGAGTTCCGCCATCTGGGCCTTGGTACCGGGCGCGACGTTCCAGGCTTTGAGCACGCTTTGAGGCACCGCGCCTGAGCGTTCGACCTTCAGCGCCATGACGCCCTGAAACAGCGCCAACGCCTGCTTGAGATTGCTGACCCCCAAAGTGGCCAGACGCATCGCCGAGACCATGTGCTCCTCCCTGTCCGTCGGGCTATTATGGCCGCTCACGGCCGCCCGGGCCAGCAACAGGAAGACCGTATGCACGCGTTTTTACGATATATGACGATGGCTGCAGCGTTGTGGCCGGTGACAGCGTGGAGCCAGGCCGCGATTATTCCAACCGACATGCGCGCCCTTGTCACCACCGGGCTGGGGCCTGGCATTTATACCTTCGGCAGTTTCGCCGCGCGCAGCCTGTTCGTTGTGGGCGCGGACGGCGTCATCGCCACCGATCCGGTCAACGCCGATTTCGCCCGCGAGATGCGCGCCGCCATCGCCAAAGTGACGGACAAACCGGTGAAGTACCTTATTTACAGCCACCAGCATTGGGATCATGTGAGCGGCGGTAAGATCTTCAAGGACGAAGGCGCGCAAGTCATCGCCCACGAGAATTGTGTCAAGCACATCACCGACACGCCCAACCCCGAGATCGTCATGCCGGACCGCACGGTCAAGGGCGGCGAGACCATCGGCGTACAAGGCAAGACCGTGAAGCTGATGTACTTCGGCCGCAACCACGGCGACTGCATGCTGGTGATGCAGCCCGAAAATTCAGATGTGCTGTACCTCAACGACCTTGTGACGCCCTACTCCCTGGGGCTTGGCTTCATGCCCGACTACGATCCCAAGGAATGGATCCGCACCTTGCGCGAGCTGGAAGCACGGCCCGACTGGCAGCGCATGGTCGGCGGCCACGGCATTCCCTTCGGCAAGCGCGATGCCGTCGTGCAGCGCCGGGCGTTCCTGGAAGCGCTGATGATCGTCGTCAAAACCGAAATGGACAAAGGCCGCACCGCCGACGAGATCGCCGCGACGATTTCATTGCCGCAATTCGAGAAGGTACGCGGCTACAAGGAACAACTCGGCCGCGCCGCCGAGCGGATTTATCACTATTACGAAATGGGGTGGTGAACATGAAACGCGCATTCCTCGCTTTTGCTTTCCTTTCTGGATGTGCCTCGGCCCAGGCCGAAATCATAACGCGCGCCGACTTCATGAAGCCCGCGCCCAATCCGTCGTGGAACGCCTTCGACGTCAAAGGATATGACACCGAAAAGATCGCCGGCGACCTTTATGCATTCCGTTATGCCGGTACGCGCACGATTTTCCTGGTAACGGAAGAAGGCGTGATCGTCGCCGATCCTATTTCACGCGAGGCCGCGAAAATCTTGCGCGAAGAAATCCACAAAGTGACCGCCAAACCGGTGAAATACGTGGTCTACAGCCATCAACACTGGGACCACGTGCCGGGCGCGCAAGTCTTCAAGGACGAAGGCGCCCAAATCGTGGCCCACGAGAATTGCGTCGCACACTTCAAGGACTTGCCCAATCCCGACATCGTCATGCCGGATATCACGTTTAAATCGAACTACACGCTAAAGCTCGGCGAGCACAAACTCGACCTGCTTTATTTCGGCCCCAACCACGGCGACTGCATGGTGGTGATGCGTCCCGACGTCGAGGGCGGCAAGTACATTTTTGTCGTTGATTTGTTCACGCCAGGCGGGACCCCGCTTTCTTTTCTGCCCGATTATGCGCCCCATCATCTCGTGCGTTCGCTGAAGGAAATCGAGGCGCTCAAGGGCGTGGAAGTCATTATCAACGGCCACGGCGTGTCGGTAGTCCATCCTTCGGCACTAAATGAACGTCGGCGGTATCTCGAAGCGCTAATGGCGGCAGTGAAAAAGGCCGTTGACGATGGCATGCCGGCCAATAAAATTCCCGACGAGGTACGACTGCCCGACTTTGCCTACCTGCGCGGCTACGAAGCCAACATTCGCGACAATGTCCGGCGCATTCAGACGTTTTATGCGATAGGTTGGTAGAAATACGGAGCAAATGGGCCGATGAAGCTGTCCGAACTTGAAGCAGCAAATGCCGAGACACTTGCAGCAATTCGCAGCGGCCAAAGCAGCCGCGAGAAATATCCTTACTACGGTTACATTGAGGTCGACATTTTCGAGTGCCCGCCGTTCGTCATGTTCAGCAATGGCGACAGCCCGACCGTGTTTTGCATCCTTTACGATCGCTCGTTCGAGCCTCAATCCTTGAAAACATGGTGCCGCCTGGCACCAACGGCGACGGGCATCTTGGATATTGGTGCGAATGTCGGGGTCTATAGCCTCGTGGCGGCAACGCTGCGCCGCGACATCCCAATCCACGCTTTCGAGCCCAACCCTCATGCATACGCGCGGCTACGCGTTAACAAGAGTGTCAATCGGTTCGAGAACATCATCGAGCATCCGTACGCCCTGTCGACGAAGAACGAGTACACCGAGCTGAGCTGGGTCAAAAAACCGAACTCACCGATTTCTTCCGGGGCAGTCATTAAGAGCCGAGCGGACGACACGATTGAAAGCGCCCCCGTGCCCGTAAAAAAGCTGAACGGCACGGGCTTGGCCGCCACACTGGGTCCCCGGCCTCTCATCAAAATCGATGTCGAAGGCCACGAAGCCCTCGTCATGACCGGGATGACGGAGATTCTGCAATTAGGTCCGGACATCATCGTCGAGACGTTCGATCAGGAATGCTGCGACCTGATCAACGGTGCGTTGTTGCCTCTTGGCTATCGCGTCTATCTGATCCGCGAACAGGAAGGCGATCTCGAGCCGCGCGAGAAACTCGTTCGCGCCACGCGCAAGGGCACCAACTACAATCAGCTCATGACCTTGCGTCCCGCGTCGGAGATCGACGCCTTGATGGCCGCGCCTGCGTTTGTGAAATAGGCGCCGCTATCACAGCTTCGTCGGATTAGGCGCGTCGCCGTAGACCTCTTTCGGATCGAAGGTCTTGGCGGCCTCTTCGTACTTGAGGCCTTCGATGACATCGGCCAGCGGCTGCCCCAAGGGCACCGAGCGGTAGAAGCAGCTTTTGAAGCCAACGTGGCAGCTGGCGCCCGAACCGCCGACGCGCACGCGCAGCCAGACGGCATCCTGGTCATCGTCGATGCGCAATTCCTCGACTTTTTGAACGAGGCCCGACGTGCCGCCCTTGTGCCAGAGGACCTGGCGGCTGCGGCTGAAGTAGTGGGCTTCGCCGGTCTCGATGGTTTTGGCCAGGGCTTCCGCGTTCATATAGCCCAACATCAGCAGCTCACCGGTCTCAGCGTCGGTGGTTACCGCCGGCAGCAGGCCGTCCGCGTCGAATTTCGGCGCCAGGGTATGGCCCTCTTCCACCTGCTCGATGGTCAGGCGTGGGCCAAAGGCGGGCGCGGCGGCGGCAGTCATGACGGCAGTCCTTAAACGGCGGGATCCAGTTACGGGCGGTATCAGGCGGCGGGACATGCCCCCCGCAGGGGTCAAAGTCAACCTTGGCCGAGGGTAACCCCATATCGGCTGAAGGCGGCGTTTTGCAATCCCCGGGCGGTTGGGGTATCCCAACAGCCATAGAAACCGCCGCCGGACCGCGACAATTTCAGCTATGTCATTGATTTTATACAATACTTTAACGCGGCGGAAAGAGCCGTTCACGCCCGCCGATACGGACCGGGTGACGATGTATGTGTGCGGCCCCACGGTCTACAACTATGCCCACATCGGCAACGCCAGACCGCCTGTGGTTTTTGACGTCCTGCACCGCCTTTTGAAGGGGCGTTATTCCCGGGTCGATTTCGCCCGCAACATCACCGACGTCGATGATAAGATCAACGCTGCCGCCAAGGCCCAAAATGCGCCGATCACGGCCATAACCGACAAATTTGCCCGCATATACCGCGAGGATATGGCGGCGCTGGGCGTCCTACCCCCTACCAGCGAACCTCACGCCACGGCCCATATTCGCGAGATTGTGGCCATGATCGAGACGCTGGTCGCCTCTGGCCACGCCTACGCGGCTGAAGGCCACGTCCTGTTCAACGTCCCGGCTTACAAGGCCTACGGCCAACTCTCGGGCCGGAACATGGACGACATGATCGCCGGCGCCCGGGTCGAGGTTGCCCCGTACAAAAAAGACCCGGCCGATTTCGTCCTCTGGAAGCCCTCCACCCCCGACCTCCCAGGCTGGGACAGCCCCTGGGGCCGCGGCCGGCCCGGCTGGCATATCGAATGCTCCGCCATGATCGCCGCGCACCTGGGCGAAACCATCGACATCCACGGCGGCGGCAACGACCTGATTTTCCCTCACCACGAAAACGAGATTGCGCAAAGCACCTGCGCCCACCACGGCGCTCCCTTGGCGCGCTTTTGGCTGCACAATGGCTTCCTGACCATGGACAAGGAGAAAATGTCCAAGTCGCTGGGCAACGTGCTGCTGGTCAACGAGATCCTGAAAACCGCGCCGGGCGAGGCGGTGCGCTGGGCGCTGCTGAGCGCGCATTACCGCCAACCGCTGGATTGGTCCGACGAACTGGTGACGCAAGCCAAGCGCACACTGGACCGGCTGTACCTGGCGCTCGATCAAGTCAAAGATATTCCAGCGGCGGGGGCGGTTGCGCCTGCGGCTGTTGTTGCCGCACTCGACGACGACCTCAACACGCCGGTCGCGATGGCCGAGATCGCCAATATCCTGCGCCTGCTCAACGCCGCCACAACCGACGCCGAAAAAGCGCGGGCGAAGGGCGAACTGCTGGCGGCGGGCGCGATGCTGGGCGTCTTGCAACAGGCGCCCGCGGCCTGGCTGAAAGGCCAAGCGAGCACCTCTGCGGTGGACGCGGCGCACGTCGACGACCTGATTATGAAGCGCAACGCGGCGCGCAAGGCCCGTGACTTCAAGGAAGCCGACCGCATCCGCGACGAGATCGCGGCGCTGGGCGTGATCATCGAAGATCGCGCCGACGGCACCCACTGGCGCAGGACGGGATGAGCGGACGATGACCGACACCGCTGCCGCCATTTCAATGCTGTCGACGCTGGTGGGCTTCGATACCGTGTCGCGCAAATCGAATCTGGCTTTGATCGAGCATGTGCGCGGGCTGTTGGCCACGCACGGCGTCGAAAGCCGCCTCGTGTACAATGAGTCCAAGACCAAGGCCAATCTGCTGGCCTCGGTCGGCCCCCTTGTCGCAGGCGGCGTGGTCTTGTCGGGACACACCGATGTGGTGCCGGTGGAAGACCAGGCATGGACGAGCGACCCGTTCACGGTGACACAACGCGATGGCCGGCTTTACGGGCGCGGCACCGCCGACATGAAAGCGTTCGTCGCCATCGCGCTAGCCGCGTTGCCCGACATGGTCAAAGCGGATCTGAAGCGGCCGATTCATTTCGCCTTTTCCTACGATGAAGAAGTCGGCTGCATCGGCGTTCCGTCGCTGATCAAGGTGCTCAACGCCGAATTGCCCAAACCGAGCGCGGTCATCGTTGGCGAACCGACGGACATGAAGGTCGTGACCGCCCACAAGGGCGTCACCGGCGTGCGCACTGTCATCACCGGGCACGAGGCTCACTCGTCACAGCCCCACCGCGGCGTCAGCGCGGTGATGGTGGCCGCGGAGTTGATCGCGTTCCTGCAAAGCTTAAGCGCCGAAGCCGCCGCAAAGGGCCCGAAGGACCTGCTGTTCGAGCCTTCGCACACCACCATCACCATCAACCGCATCGAAGGCGGCACCGCGCCCAACATCATGGCCGGGCGCTGTACGTTCCATTGGGATGTCCGCGCGTTGCCCGAGGAAAACCCAGGGACTTACATCCAGCGCTTCGCCGATCATTGCCGCGATGTGGTTCTGCCGCGCCTGCACGCCATCGCACCCGGCTGCAACATCGAAAATTTCCCGCGGGCCGGAACGCCGGCGCTCAAACCCGACACCAATTCCGAGGCTGAGCAGCTCTGCCGCATGCTGACCGGCGACAACGTGACCCGCTACGTGTCGTTCGCCGCCGAGGCCGGGCAGTTCCAGCTGTCGGGACTGGCCACCGTCATCTGCGGACCGGGCTCGATTTCACAGGCGCACCAGCCGAACGAATATATCGAGCGCAGCCAGATCGAACTGGGTGTGAAGTTTGTGAATGATTTGGTGAGGCATTTGAGCAGGTAGTGCGCGGCGTGGCCTGCCAACCGAAGCTCGCGGGCAACGGGCAGCCCTCCTACGCCAAGGCTTCGGAGGGCAACCTTCACTCGCTCCCGCGAGCGAAGGTTGGAGCGGGTAGAGGGAATCGAACCCTCGCGTTCAGCTTGGGAAGCTGACAGGCTACCATTACATCACACCCGCACTCACGCGTTGCTCTAGCGTGGCGGGGAACGCAAATCAAGGCAAGGGGGCAGCTTGGAAACGGATATCACGCTGTGGGGCTGGGTCTGCGCGGGCGCTCTCACGTTGGCGTTGAGCGTGTTGGCTTATATCGACCTGCGAACGGGCTATTTACCCGACGTGATCGTCGCCCCCCTCGCCGCAGCCGGCCTTCTGGTCGCGGTCATCGGTTCGCCCATCGGCGTTACCTGGCTCATGGCCATTGTTGGCGGCGCGCTGAATGCCGGGGTGTTTTACGGACTGAGGTGGCTGGTCACGCGCGTGAAAGGCCGCGAGGCCATGGGCCTCGGCGACGTAAAGTTGATGGGCGCAGCCGGACTTTGGCTGGGGCCCGTCGCCCTGCCTTACATCATGGCCGTCGGCGGCCTTTCGACCTTGGCCGGCGCGGCGGCCGCCAGCATCGTGGTGCGCAAGGCAGTGTGGCGGGGCGAAATGCCGTTGGGCCCCGGGTTGGCCTTGGGGATCTGGGGCGTCTTCATCCTGCAATTGACCCAGGTCATCGACATCAGCTTATAGAGATTTAATCCGAGGGGCAGGACGCCGCGCCCCAAGCCGATGGCATCGCCCTAATACTGCCCTTACAATGCAGCCTGTGTGAATGAGACGGATACGCCCATGATTCCCCAGTCGACAACGCCGGCGCCGGAAAAACTGGCGGCCGCGTACCGCGCGGAGCAGCCGTTCTACCGGGCCACCCTCGAGGTCATCAGGAGCATCGCCGCTCCCGACGCATTTTGGCCAGCCGTGGCATACATCTGTCAGCAGCCGGGGCAAAAGGCCACCACCGTCGCCGAGCTCGAGAAAATGATGAATGCTCTGACGCCCTACAGTATGGGCCAATTGCTTTGGACCCTTAACAAGAACGTGACCGACCCCTTTCACCGCATGAGCATCGCCAAGGCGGTAGTCGCGTTATCGCCGCCCACGCCGAGCGCCGAAACCGCTGACGCACCGCTCGCCGCCGAGTTGAAGCAAACCGGCTTTCTACAGCTTCCCGAACTGCTGACACCCGCGCAAATCGCCGAAATGGCCAAGCATTTCGAAACGCGCAGCGCATTTGTGCAGGATGGCCCGACTTATTCCAATACTGTCGAGGATATCGTGGCCGCGCCCCATGCGCTGTCGTTCGCCACCCACCCACGCATTTTGTCGCTGGTCAAAGAATATCTCGGCGGCGCTCCGACGATTGTCGATCTTTGCGCGTGGTGGACTATCCCTTCACCGACCGACGATTACGGCGCGCACATCTTTCACCGCGACAAGGATGATTTCCGGGCCTTGAAGCTATTCCTGTACACGACCGATGTCGAAACCGAGGACGGCCCGCACATCTTCGCGCGTTTTACGCACGATCCGGCGTTCACCAAGGACTACCTGGCCCGCAACGGCCTCTCGCCGGAGTTGATGAAGCCCCTGTTCGAAGGAAATGGCCGCCTCATCGCGGACAGCATTCCCCAGCTGTTCGGCAACCATATTTCCGAGATCACCGGAAAAGCCGGCACCAGCTTCCTTGAGGGCACCTACGGCTTTCATCGCGGCAAGACCGCCAAGAGGCGGCGACGCGGCCTGTTCCAGGTGCTTTATGCCACGATACCCTATCCGCTGCGCCTTCAGCGTTTCGCGCCGGTCGCGCTCGACAAGTTGCCCGGCGACTGCATCGAGACCGACTTAAGCCGCCACGCCACGCGCCTGCTGTTCAAACCGCACTAAGTCGGCTTTATTTCGAGAAGCAGGCGAGGAAGCCGGTGACGACGCGGTCGGCGAACTCCGGCAGGACGTGGCGCTTGTCATCCTGGTACACCGGGATGGGCAAGCAGTTGGCCATCTCGTAGGACGGGAAGTAGGTCACGTTCTTGGGGTATTCCTTGCAGATCTGACCAGCGACCGCGCGCAAGATCGATTTGCTTTCCATGTTGGCCGTCGCCACGTCCATGCCTTCACGGAATGTCGAATCGAGCGGCACCGGCGAAACCGACAAGATCACCTGCTTGTCCGGATAACGCTCGAACAGCATGTTGAGCGTCGCCTTCATGTTTTCGTAATTCTCCAAGAACGAGCTGGCATGGAATTTCGCCGCGCCGTCCTTGCGGGGCATTTGGCAGAAATACTTGCCGCTGACCGGGCTGCGCCACACTTCCGTCAGACCCAGCGTCAGAACGATGACCTCGGACTGTTTCAAGCCTTCGATGACGACATGGTCGATCTGGTCGGCGAGGCCAGCCAACAGTTCGGGCGAGCGCGCCCAAGTGACCTTGCGGAACGGATCCTGATAGATCGTGTCCCAACCCAGTTGCTTGTTCGTGGACGTGCCGGAATAATGGATGAAGCCCTCGCGCCGATCCTTCCACAGCCCTAAGGCAGTCTCGAATTCCTGCCGAATGACGTACGTGTCGTAGTGCGGCTGAAACTCGCAGGTGTCGGTAAACGACGAGAATTGCGATTCGCCGAGTTTGTATTTCACCGAGTAGTAATCGGGATACAGCGTCATCCCGCGACGCTGCAGCGCACGGCGCACTTCCAGCGCAAAACAGCTGCCCATGGTGAACACTTTGGTGTCGGGCCCGATCAGCTTCTTGCGGGCCGTATAAAACCCGGGCGTTGCGATGAAATTGCGCCAGACCCTCAGGTCCTTGGTTTGTGCGCTCATCTCGTTCATGAGAAACCTCTGTCAAATACCGCGCGCCGGGACGCCGCCCGCGTGCTGAAACGATAACCGAACTACGGGATACCCCCAAAGGCATGCCGCCGACAATCAGGATGGTGCGAAACCTCCGCCGGCGCCACCGTAGCCTTGGCATATCTACAGTTTATTAATGCCTGAGAAGGGCTTATTGGGGTAAATCAGACCGATCGCGGCGGGCGAAAAAGGCGCTTTATGAGGCTAGAAATATCAAAAGGCGACTTTGCCGAGATCTTACAAAGCATAAAAAACAAGCCGACCGACCTCTTTTTGCTGGATGATGTACGCCACATTGTTGGCCTGCGCCGCTACAAGGAAGCCAAGACGGCTGGCGCAACAAAGGTATCCGAGCAGCTAGATCATCTGTGGGAAGACGCCCTGCAGCACAACCTCAAAGGCGTCGAGGATTTCGGGTCGACATCGCGGACGAATCGCCTGATCCGGCCACTGTACGCAATCGACCGCGTTTTCTACCAGGCCGCCAATTTAAGGGCCCTGTGTGTGGGGCCACGCACAGAGATGGAGCTCTTCAGCCTCGTCGGACAAGGGTTCCAACCCGACAATGTGCGTGGTCTTGACCTCATTAGCTATTCGCCCTGGATCGATATCGGCAACATGCATGCGATGCCCTATGGCGACAGCTCATTTGACGTCCTCATCGCGGGCTGGTGTTTGACCTATTCCGATGATCCGGATCGCGCTTGTAAGGAATTTTTGCGGGTCGCGGCCGACAAGGGTATTATCGCCATCGGTTCGACTTATGTGTCGCCCGAGCGTCGGCGGGAGATGAACGACTCACGTCCGGATAGACACTTCCCACGCGTTGACGACCTGTTGGCGAAATTCGGAGGAGCAGTGAGAAACGTGTATATGAGGCACGACGGCGACAGTGACGCACCCATCAGTCGCACGATCGTTATTTTTGACGTGCGTAAATAGCATGAATCGAAAAAAGATCCTCATTACCGGGGCTGATGGCTTTATCGGCTCGCACCTCACCGAAGCGCTGGTGCGCGCCGGACACGATGTCCGCGCCTTCGTGATGTACAATTCCTTCAATTCCTGGGGCTGGCTCGACCATTGCGATCCCGCCGTAAAAGGCAAATTCGAGGCCTTCCCGGGGGACATCCGCGACCCGCTGGCCGTGACCACCGCCACCAAGGGCCGCGACACCGTGCTGCACCTGGCCGCACTGATCGCCATTCCCTATTCCTACTATGCGCCGTCCTCGTACGTGGACACCAACGTCAAAGGCACGCTCAACGTCGTCCAGGCCGCCCGCGATCTGGGCGTCGGCAAGGTGATCGTGACCTCAACATCGGAAGTGTATGGAACGGCGCGATTCGTGCCGATCACCGAGGAGCACCCGCTGCAGGGCCAGTCGCCCTACTCGGCTTCCAAGATCGGCGCCGACCATATCGCGCTGTCGTACTTCACGTCCTTCGCCACGCCCGTCGGCGTACTCAGGCCGTTTAACACCTATGGACCAAGGCAGTCCGCCCGCGCCGTGATCCCGACGATCATCACCCAGATCGCCCAAGGCGCGAAGAGCATCAAGCTGGGCGCGCTGTCGCCGACGCGCGATTTCTCCTTCGTCGAAGATACGGTCAGCGGCTTCATCGCCGCCATGAACAGCGATGCCGTTGTCGGCACCGTCACCAATATCGGCAGCGGGTTCGAGATTTCCATCGGCGATACCGCCAAGACGATCGCCGAAACCATGGGACGCGAGGTCGCGATCGAGACCGACGAACAGCGCATGCGCCCCAAGGACAGCGAAGTGGAACGCCTGTTCGCCAGCTACGACAAAGCCAAGCGCACGATGAGCTGGGCCCCGGCCCACGGCGGCCTGGATGGGTTCAAGCGGGGTTTGCGCAAGACCATCGATTGGTTCGCCGATCCGGGCAATCTCGCCCGCTACAAGACCGACATCTATAACCTCTGAGACGCCCGTTGAGCGCGCTGATCGACAATTTCATCGCCGCCTTGCAGAGCGTGCTGCCGCGGGGCCGCGGCCCCATCGGTCTGCACGAGCCGGAGTTCGGCGCCAACGATCGTGCCTATGTGCTCGATGCCATCGATTCCACGTTTGTGTCTTCGGTAGGCAAGTACGTCGACCGCTTCGAGCGCGATCTGGCGGACTTCACCGGCGCCAAGCGCGCGATCGCCGTCGCCAACGGCACCGCGGCCCTGCATATCGCCCTTGAAGTGGCCGGCGTCGGGCGCGGCGACGAAGTGCTGGTGCCGAGCCTGACCTTCATCGCCACAGCCAATGCCGTCAGCTATTGCGGCGCCAAGCCGCATTTTGTCGACAGCGATGAGTGCACGCTGGGCCTCGATCCGGCCAAACTGGATGCGGGCCTGAGAGATGTCGCCGAGATCAAGGGCGGCCGGTGCTTCAACAAAAAGACCGGTGCGCGCCTTGCCGCCATCGTGCCGATGCACACGTTCGGGCACCCCATGGACCTGGACGGGTTGATTGACGTGGCCGGGCGCTGGCGTCTCCCGATTGTGGAGGACGCCGCGGAATCCCTGGGCGCGACCTACAAAGGCAAGCACACCGGGCGCTTCGGCGTCATGGGCGCCTTAAGCTTCAATGGCAACAAGATTGTCACCACCGGCGGGGGCGGCGCGGTCATCACCGATGACGAGAAGCTGGGCGACCGCCTGAAACACCTAACCACCACGGCCAAGGTCAAGCATCCGTGGTTCTTCACCCACGACGCCATCGGCTACAACTACCGCATGCCCAACCTAAACGCGGCCTTAGGCTGCGCTCAGTTGGAACGGCTGTCCACGTTCGTCGCCGAGAAGCGCCAGTTGGCCGCGGCATACCGCGCGGCTTTTGCCGAGGTCGACGGCGTGACATTCGCCGACGAGCCGGCCGGAACCAAAAGCAACTTCTGGCTCAATGCCGTGCTGCTGGATGAAAAGCATTCGAGCCTCTTGGTTCCACTGCTGGAGCAGACCAATGCCGCCGGGTTCGGCACGCGACCGGTGTGGACGCTGATGCACAAGTTGGCGATTTACGCCGATTGTCCGCGCCTGGACCTCTGCACCGCCGAGAGCCTGGAGCGGCGCTTGATCAACATTCCCTCCAGCCCCTGCTGGGGCCGCGACAAGGAAGCACAATCATGAAAGCTCCCCACACCCTCGTCATTGCCGAAGCCGGCGTGAACCATAACGGCTCCATCGACATGGCCCTGCAACTGGTGGACGCCGCCGCCGCCGCGGGCGCGGATTATGTGAAGTTCCAGACCTTCAAGGCCTCCAATATTGCCGCCGCCGACGCGCCCAAGGCCGAATACCAGAAGCAGACCACGGGCACGAGCGAGACCCAGCTTGATATGCTCAAGCGCCTGGAACTCAGCGCCGCCGATCACGAAACCCTCATCGCCCGGTGCGCGCAACGCAAAATCAAATTTCTGTCCACGCCCTTTGATCTGGAAAGCCTGGATTTCCTGGCGCGGACGCTGAAGCTCAGGCTGTTGAAGCTGCCTTCGGCCGAGATCACCAACGCGCCCCTGCTGCTGAAAACCGCGCAGACCGGCCGCGACTTGATCCTGTCCACGGGTATGGCGACGCTGCCCGAGATCGAACGGGCCTTAGGCGTGCTGGCGTTCGGCTACACGACGCCGAAAGCGAAACCAGTCGCCGCCGCCTTTAAGCGCGCTCTGACCGGCGCCAAAGGCCGCGCGGCATTGAAGAAGCACGTCAGCCTGCTCCATTGCACCACCGAGTACCCGGCCCCCTTCGAGGATGTGAATTTGCGCGCCATGCAGACCATGGCCGAAGCGTTCGACCTGCCGGTAGGCTATTCGGACCACACGCCAGGTATCGCCATCAGCATCGCCGCGGTGGCGCGCGGCGCGGTGTGCATCGAAAAGCACCTGACGCTGGACCGCACACTCCCTGGCCCAGACCACCGCGCCTCCATCGAGCCCGGCGATTTCAAGGCCATGGTCACCGCCATCCGCGAAGTGGAAAAATCCCTGGGCGACACCCGCAAAATCTGCCGCCCATCGGAGGCCAAGAACAAGGCGATCGCGCGCAAAAGCCTGGTGGCGGCCGCCGACATTCAGAAAGGTGATGTTTTCAGCGCCGAAAACCTGGCGGCCAAGCGCCCCGGCAATGGACGCTCGACGTTTGACTATTGGTCGCTGCTGGGGACGCGGGCGAAGCGGACCTATCGGAAAGACCAACCGCTTTAAGCGGCGGGCCGGCGAAGTATCGTCCGGGCGAGGGCGCTGTCCCATTGTCCGGCACACCACTGCGGCCCGCGCTGACCAGGCTGCTGCGCTGTCCCGCGCCGGCACCGCAGGACGTGCTCAGCATGTCTTCAGGCGTCGCAAAAGCCACCGAAAGCGCGCCCACGCCGGAGGTGGCATCCACGCCCGGTGTGCTGATGCTGACGTCGCCGGAGATGCCCAGTTGCGACGTGGCCGTAATGGCGGCCAGGCGCCCGGGATGGCGGATGAGTTGCTCGAAAGCCATCGACATGTTGCCGCCACGGCCGCGGAAAGCGTTGGCACTGATGGTGCTGTCGTCCAGAACCAGGACCCCGGCCTGCAACGTAACGTTTCCGGCGTTGCCGTCGGCACCGCCCACTGTTGAGCTGATGGATGACCCACGCAGGTCGAGCGTGCGGGCGGCGATATCGATCCCGCCGCCGTTGGCGGCTTCGGTCTTGGCCTCGACGGTGGCACCGTCCATGCGCATCATGCCGCCCACATTTATGCCGATGGTGCCCGCCGCGCCGGATCCGTCCGACGCGCTAGTGATTTGAGCGCCGTTCGTGAGGTTGAGATCCTCCGCGGTCACCCGGATGGAGCCCCCCTCGCCCGCGGCCCCCGGAACAGAGCGCGCGTTGAGACCGCTGATAATTCCGTCGGCCGTGAAGGTCTTCGCCGTGACGGTAATCGAGCCGCCGCGGCCCGCGCCGTAGGTGGTGGTCGCAATCTGCCCGCTGCCGGTCAGCCGGACGGTGTCCGCGGTGACGTTGACCGCGCCTCCGCCACCGGCGCGCTCGCTGCCGTAAGAGCTCGACTGCACGTTGCTGCCGGCGCCATCGATGGAAAGGGTTTTGACCGCGATATTGATGGTACCCCCCGGGCCGGGGCCGATGGAGCTGGTGTCAATACTGCCGCCATTGACGAGCCCGAGGCTGTCCGCCGTGATGGTGATGGCCCCTCCCGGACCCGCGTCGAGAGCGCCGCCGAAAGCGTTGGCGCCGATGCGTGACCCGTCGAGTGAGACAGTCCGGGCGGTGATGCTGACCGCGCCGCCCGCGCCGCTGCCCAGTGAAACACTGCTGAGGTCGGCCTGTCTGGTCATAACCAGGGAGTCCGCGGTGACAAGCACCGAGCCACCGGCGCCGGTTCCCGAGGTGTCGGCGGAAAAGCCGCTTAAAAAGCCGTCCAGCATGATGGTTCTGGCATTGACCAGAATCGAGCCGCCCGCGCCGCTGCCGAACGTGCCACTGTCGACCACGCCCGAGCGCGTGATGCGCAGATCGTCGACATCGAGCCTGACCGTGCCGCCGGCCCCGGCCCCGAAGTTTCCGTTGGTGATCCGGCCGCTATCCAGCGCCATGCGCGCGGCTGTTATGCTAATGGCCCCGCTGGACCCGGCCGCGGTGCTGCTGGTATCGATCCGCGCGCTGCCCGTGACATCGATGCGGTCCGCGGTGACGGTGATCGCGCCCGCAGCGCCGTTGCCGAAGCTGTTGGCCAACACCGCGCTGTTGGCACCGTCGATGGCAATACTCTTTCCAGCAATGGCGACGCTGCCCGACGCCCCCGAGCCGGAGCCGGCGGCGGTGATCTGACCGCCATCCGCGATGACCAAAGTGTCGGCCGTCACGGCAATACCGCCGGCGGCGCCGTCGTCGTTGCTTCCGGCGGTGATGGCGCTGAAGGGCCCCGTGACGGAGAGCGACGTCGCCTTGACGGCGACATTGCCGCCGCGCCCGCTCCCCTCGGTGCTGCTGTCGATCCGTCCCCCGTCCACCAGCCGGAGTTCACCGGCCGTGACCCTGATGGTGCCGGCGGCACCGGCCCGAGGACCGAAGCCTTCCGCGGTGGCGCGGATGGCCGCATCGCCCTCGGCGCCGTCAAGAACGATGGTATCGGCGGTCACGTCGATGGACCCGCCGACGCCGTTCCCTTGAGAACGCGTGCTGACGTAACCGCCGGTGGAAAAGATCTCGCCGGCTGTAATGGTGATGGATCCGCCCGCGCCCCCGACGCTGCCAGTCCCCAGCGCCTCGGCACGGATGCTGCCGAATGAATCGAGATAGATTTGCCGCGCGGCGACGTTGATTGCCCCTCCCGCACCGGTGTCGAACGAAGTCGTCGTGATGTTGCCGAAGCCGAACAGAAAGACCTGGTCGGCAACCACGCGAATTGTGCCGCCGCGTGCGGTGTACGTATCGGCGGTGATCCGGGCGCCGTCGGACACCGCGACGACGTTGGCGGCGATGTCGACGGCCAGGGCGTGATCGATGGAGCCCAGGTTGTCGGAATAAAGGTAGGCGCCTTCGACGAAGAAACTGCCGCCGCGCACGCGGATCAGGCCGGCGCCGTTGCCGCTGGTGACGACCGCGACGTTATCGGTGAAGCCGTTGGTGGCGTCCGCGATGTCGACGCGGCCCTTGAATCCGCCGGTGCTGGTGGCGCCGCCGAGGCCCAAGACGGTCGCGCCCCCGACCGCCAGCAGATCGATCGTGCCGCCAAGTGCGCGCAACTGCCCGAAAGGTGACGCGTCCATGAAGATGTCGCCCGCCGCCAGCGACAGTGTGCGGCCATCGCGGACGAACAGGCGGCTGGCGTCGACGTTGATGGGCCGGGGCGCGGGATTGATAAAACCGAAAGCCTCGGGCGCGGCAGTGCTGAGCACGCTGGCCGTGGAGCGGCCCGCGCCAAATCGGGCACCGCCGGCCATGTGAATTTCGTCGGCGGTGGTGAGGAAAAGCGAGGCCGGCAGACTGACCGCGGCCGAGGGCCCGAACATGATCCCCGCCGGATTGAGAAAATAGAAATCAGCGCCGGCGATGGTGGAGCGTAACGTGCCGTTGATGGTGGACGGCCGCGCGCCCGTGACGCGGCTGATGACGCGGGCAATGCCCGCGCCGCCGGTGAAGGTGGCGCTCTGGCCCTGGGCAATATTGAAGTCGGTGAAACTATGGAACAGGTTGGCGCCTGCACGCGAGCCCAGCGTCTCAGGGATCGTGAATTGAGGGCCCGTCAGCGCCAGGGCCGCGCCCATACTGCCATCGGTGACGATCTGGCCCTGGGCGGGGCGTCCGGCAGCGAGCGTCGCCATGACCGCGGCTGCGAGGCAAGCGCACTTCATGGCCGGCAGAATACCCTGTTTGGGCCCCGACCGCGAGCCGGCTTTATTTAACCGGTGATCTTCTTGAAATAAGCGATGGTTTTTTCCAGGCCGTCGCGCAGTTTGATCGTCGGCTCCCACTTCAGCACGTCCTTGGCCAGCGTGATGTCGGGCTTGCGCTGCTTGGGGTCGTCCTGGGGCAGCGGATTGAAGATCAGCTTGCTCTTGGAGCCAACCATCTCAAGCACCAGCTTGGCCAGCTCGGCGATGGTGAATTCCACCGGGTTGCCGATGTTCACCGGGCCGGTGAAATCGTCACTGGTGGCCATGGTTCGCATCATGGCTTCCAGCAAGTCATCGACATAGCAGAAGCTGCGCGTCTGGCTGCCGTCGCCGTAGATCGTGATGTCCTGGCCCTGGAGCGCCTGCACGATGAAGTTGGACACGACACGACCGTCGTGAGGATTCATGCGCGGGCCGTATGTGTTGAAGATGCGGACCACTTTGATCTTCAGGCGATGCTGACGCCAGTAGTCGAAGAACAGAGTCTCGGCACAACGCTTGCCTTCGTCGTAACAGCTGCGAATACCGATCGGATTGACCTTGCCCCAGTAACTTTCAGGCTGCGGGTGCACTTCGGGGTCGCCGTAGACTTCCGACGTCGAGGCCTGAAGGATCTTCGCCTTGGTGCGCTTGGCCAGGCCCAGCATGTTGATGGCGCCATGCACGGACGTCTTCGTCGTCTGCACCGGATCATACTGGTAATGGATCGGCGAGGCCGGGCAGGCGAGGTTGTATATCTCGTCGACCTCCACATACAGCGGGAACGTCACATCGTGGCGCATCAGCTCGAACTTGGGATGCCCCAGCAGGTGACGGATATTGTCCTTGCTGCCGGTGAAGTAGTTATCCACGCACAGCACGTCGTTGCCGGCTGCGATCAGGCGATCGCAGAGGTGCGAGCCGAGGAAGCCGGCGCCGCCGGTGACAAGAACGCGTTTGGTCATTTTCCACTGTGCCGCGGCAGCCCGCCGCGCCCCCACAAAAGAAGAGAGGTCCGGTTATACACCGGACCTCTCTGATAAATCATCGCCTTTGGTTCAAGCCGGCCTATTCCGCCGGAGCATGGGCGGAAACCTTGCCCCCTTTGATGGCACTGGCGGCAGCAAGAGATGTCTTCTCTTCATTGATGAACTTCAGGACGACATCTTTTTCGCGCAGCCGGAGCTGATTGCCTGAACAAGAGTCAAGCGAAGCATAAAGCTGCGGCAGCGTGGCGAAGGTGATGCCCACCATCTGCTCGAGGCCCGTCAGCTTGTCCGGATCGATTTCGCGGCCGGCGTTGACCAGGGTCAGTTCCGAGACCGTGTACGGGCCGGTGCCGATATCGGCAACCTTGCGGTTCTCGAGCCCTTTGGCTTCCAGTTCGTCATCTTCCATCGAGCGCTGCAGCTTCAGCACTTCCTTGCCCGACAGCTTGCCCTCGCCGGGGCCGTGCCAGACCTTGGTGCGGAATTCGCTGGGGCGCCAATCGGGATGGCTGGCGAGATAACCGCGCACGCCTTCCACCACATCCGGGACGCTGTTGAGGTAGGAGGTGGCGTCCTCCTTCTCGACGATCTGGACGCGCTTGGATTTCACTTTCGGGCTGTCGACCTTCTGCAAGGCTTCGAGATTGCCCTTGGTCATCATGTCGCTGGACAGATGGTTGTTGGGGATCTGCGCCATCGGCAGGGCCGCGCTGCAGCGCAGGCAGGTGCGCTTCTTCTGTTCCATGTAGTCGGCGTCAGTGCGCTTCCACCAGTCCTTCTCGACTTTCCAGCCGCCAGGACCCTGCAAGGC
>JADMIO011602916.1_pt1 | contig 19187 bp, 11 predicted proteins | sample 8958161 | NCBI WGS metagenome assembly JADMIO01 (sample SAMN16585339, study PRJNA669376) | soil metagenome | isolation source: Crop rotation soil | place: USA: Cullars Rotation, Alabama | collected 2011
GCGACAACTTGTCCACGTGGAATTCTAAGCTTAGGATCCCAATGTGCTGGAAAGACTTGCTTCGCTCCGCAGCCGTGTAGCCATCGCCTAAAATCAAGAAGTCAACTTTCGTGGCAGGGTCGCCGTTCTTTTCAATCTCGATGAGCGGGCCGGGCGACTGCGCTTTCGATGTGTCAATGAACATATCTTTCGGGTCTACGATTGCAGACCAGACTTCTCGGAAAGCGTTGTTCGGGTCGCGCTTCTTCAAAACGACCTGAACAGGCGCAGCAGGCGCGGGAAATCGCAGCGATTCATGAAACGTGCGATTGATGGATTTGGCTTCATCGGTCGTTTCCCATTCGCCATAGATTGAAGCGAAGCCGCGCGAATACAAGATGCGATTCGTGTTTCGGTCTCGCACTTCAAAGAAGTATTTTCCGAGATTCGTATCATCAACGTTTTTCTGAGGATTGCCGGGCCAGGCGACGGGTTCGATCACTATGCGGTCAAGGCTGAACATCTCTTGAGTTGCATTGCCCGTGTGATAGTAATCCAATCTCATAGTCTGCGAAGCCGCGCTCGCCTCGACGTTTAGAACAGACATCAGGATCAGGAAGCTCAGAGCAAATAATGATTTTTGATTCATGGCGGTGATTGTACCAAAGACAATAGTCAGCGGTCAGCAGCCAAGTGGTTCCAATCTCTGCCCGCCGTATTTCTTGACCGTCGCTTGCGGCTCACCTAGAATTTCATGCGTTAGAGCCGAACCCCCTCTAGCCGCGAGGACCAGTCCCTTGCTCAAGCTCCGAACTCCGATTTACGAACTGCACCTGCACGAGATTCCGCGTCTCGCGATGAAGACCGCGCAAAAACTTGCGCAGGGCGTCACAGCTTTTGTCGGCGCGGGCAATCCTCTTCATGTGACAATCGAAGACCTGATTCACTACCTGCCCATGCGTTACGAAGACCGCTCGAACCTAGCGCATGTGCGCGACCTCGAACACAATATGTACGCGACCATCGAAGTCGAGGTGCGAGTCGCAGGAACCTATCCGATCAAGGGCGGGCGGCTGCGCATATTCGAGTTTTCGGGCGTTGATGAAACGGGTCAAATTCGCGCTTACTGGTGGAATCAGGCTTATCTTCAAAACTCGTTTCCTAAGGGTCGGCGCGTGTTGCTTTATGGTCAATGGAAGCGCGGGCGGCGAGGTTTTTTTGAAGTAGAAAATCCCGATTACGAATTCATCTCGGATGACGACGACGCGACGGATGCAATTCACACGGGCCGACGCGTCCCGGTTTATCGCAAGCTAGGCGAAGTGCGCGCAAAACAACTCCGCTCCATCATGCATCACGTTATCGAGCAACTCGACTTTTCGGAGATCGAAGAGACTCTCTCTGACGAATTGATCGGGCGCAACAAGCTTATTTCGCGGGCCGACGCGATTCGCCAGATCCACTTTCCTGCCGAAGATGCGCCGCTTGAAACTTACAATAAGTTTCAATCCTCAGCGCATCACAGGTTGATCTTTGAAGAGTTCTTCTGGCTCGGTCTGGCGATGGGCCTCAGGCGGCAAGGGCGCGAGCAATCGCCTAAAGGAACCGTCATTGAAGTCAACGACCGCGTGCGTGAGGCTGTGCGCTCTGTGCTGCCTTTCAAACCTACGAATGCACAGAAGCGTGTGCTGCGCGAGATAGTCACAGACATGACCGGCACAAGCCCTATGAATCGCCTGCTGCAAGGCGATGTCGGTTCTGGCAAGACAATCGTTGCCGTCCAGGCGTCCATCGTTGCAATTGAAAACGGCTATCAGGCTGCGATCATGGTGCCGACCGAAATACTTGCAGAGCAGCACGCGCGAAACGCAAAGCGCATTCTGGCTCAATCAGTCTATCGAGTAGAAGTGCTGACAGGCTCGCTCACTGCCGCACGCAAGCGAGAGCTTCACGCCGCGATAGAAGCGGGCGAGGTTGATCTGGTCATCGGCACGCATGCGCTCATTCAAGAAGGCGTGAACTTTCACAAGCTCGGCTTAGTGGTTATTGACGAACAACATCGCTTCGGCGTGCTTCAGCGCGCCGAATTGATCAATCGCGGCTATAACCCGGATGTGCTGGTTATGACGGCGACGCCAATCCCGCGCTCGCTTGCAATGACCGTTTATGGCGACCTGGACTTATCTGTCATTGACGAGATGCCGCCCGGCAGAAAGCCTGTCATAACTAAGGTGCGAAGCGAAGATGCGCGCAACAAGATTTATCACTTCCTCGACACGATCATCCGGCAGGGGCAGCAGGTCTACATCGTCTATCCGCTGGTCGAAGAGTCGGAAAAACTCGATCTGTTAAACGCTTCTCAGATGGCCGAGCATCTGCAAACAGCAGTCTTTCCAAACTTCCGCATAGGGCTGATTCACGGGCGAATGAAGCAGGAAGAGAAAGACGCCTCGATGGAAGATTTTCGCAAAGGCACGATTCACATTCTCGTTGCTACGACTGTAATCGAAGTCGGCGTTGACGTGCCTAATGCGAGCGTGATGATAATCGAGCACGCCGAGCGCTTCGGTCTTTCGCAACTGCATCAGCTTCGCGGTCGCGTGGGGCGCGGAGACGATCAGGCTTTCTGCATACTGCTTGCGGGCAACAAGCGCACGGCTGAAGCGCGCGAGCGGCTCGCGATAATGGAAGAGACCAGCGACGGGTTCAAGGTGGCGGAGAAAGATTTGGAGATACGCGGGCCAGGTGAAGTGATGGGGACGCGGCAATCGGGCGTGCCTGCGTTTCGTGTGGGCAATATCGTGCGCGATTACAAACTGCTAGAAGCAGCGAAGCGCGAGGCAGATTATATGCTGACTACGCGCCGCAACTCGCGCGAAACCGCGCGCATGGTTGAGATGGTCCGCAGCCAGCCTAAATTCGGGTTAGCGGCAGTCGGGTAGCGAGCGGATCGTGGAACAATAAAAAGGCTGGCAGATTCACCTGCCAGCCTCAATCGAACACTCACATTTTTATAATCATCAAGCAGCGATGCGATTGTCATTGTTCGCTTGCATCGCACGGACGGATTCCATTGCCGCTGCTGCTCGGCTCGTTTCCGCCTCGTCGCGGTAGAAGACGAGTTTTTGCGTCTCGTCGTTGATATCAACCACGACTACGTCACCAAGTCGCACCTGGCCTGTCGCTGATAGGTTCGCAAGCGGGTTGACCACGAATCGCTCGATGGCTCGTTTCAAATGGCGTGCGCCGTAGCGATACTCTATACCTTCACTCAACAGGAATTCTTTCGCAGGGTCAGTGATCGTAAAATAGAATCGCTCGCCTGCGCCTTCGTCAATTCTTCGCTGCACACTGCGCAACTCCAGGTCTAAAATCTGTTGCAACTGCTCGTGCTTGAGGCTGCGGAAGACGACGACCTTGTCAATGCGGTTCATAAACTCTGGCGAGAATTTCCGCTTTGCTGCTTCCGACGCCGTGCGATAAATCTTCTGGTCAATGTCGTCGGCAATCATTCCCTTGCCTTTGGCCGGAGCAAATCCGATTGAGCCTGTGATTAGCTCGCTCATCTCCTTCGCGCCGAGATTCGACGTCATAATGATTATCGTCTGCGAGAAGTCAACCTTGCGGTTATCGCCAAGCGTCAGCGTCCCTTTGTCCAGGACGCCAAGCAGCAACTGCCACAGCGAGTCGCTGGCTTTCTCTATCTCATCGAAAAGCACAAACGTGAATGGGTCACGTTCGGTATAATACTTCTCCAGGTTCTCCTGCGTGAGCAACGGCATGGTTTCGCGATGACCGAGGTAGCCCGGAGGTGAGCCGATCAGTTTGGCAATTTCGTGCGAGTGCTGGAACTCCGCGCAATCTATCTTTACGACGGCGTTCCTATCGCCAAACAACACTTCGGCGGCGGCCTCGACTATGTGCGTCTTGCCAGACCCTGTAGGCCCAAGAAATATCATAGTGCCTAGTGGTCGTGATGGGTTTGTCATCCCTGCCTGGAATACCTGGTACAGTGACGTGATACTGCGAATGGCTCGATCCTGCCCGATCACGCGAGCGCGAAGTCCAGCTTCAAATTCCTGCGCGCGCGGACTCTTTGTTTCAGGATTGAGTGCTACCAATTTTCTTATGCTCCCGTTGCTAATCATTTCCCCACCTTCTTTCAGCGCCCTTTGTTACCTTGTTTACGTCCGATCTGGCTTCTAAGTTTTCAATATCGGCCACCAGTTCGGTTCTTCTCATGCTCACTTTCGAGCGGCGTCGCTTCATCCTTGCGACTACCTTTTTTAGTAGTTCGCAACTTTGATGCCTACTTTCAATTTCTCGTTTCCTCGTAGGCCTCAATCCGGTTTCAATGAATGAATGGATTGGGCAACTTCACTTGCATCAAGGCTTATGACGAGTTGCGCTTGAGTCATTTGACCGGCGCGTGGAAATGCCCTGCGCAACAGTTACATAATCTGCTCCTGACGCGCCTTGCAAATGACAAATCATGGCACCCTTTTGGGGTAGCTGCCCAACGCATTGCTTCAACCATCGTTCAAATATCAGATCCTTATAGCTTTCTAGAGCAGCTTCATACTACAAAAATACCGGGAAGATTCCAGGTTATTCCAGAACCGCCCGTATGTAGTGAATCGCCCTACATCGCCGCATCCGGTTGAGATTCGCTTAGAATATGAACGCGCGATGGGCTATCATAAGCGAAATTCGGCTCTGGGAGGATTCCGATGAAACTCGATGGCAAAGTCTCGATAGTGACAGGCGGAGGACAGGGGATTGGCCGCGCAATCGCCCTGCGTTTCGCCAGCGAAGGCGCAGCGGTGGTCTTATCTGGAACGACGAAAGAGACTCTCGATTCGGTCGCGCAAGATATACGCGATCACGGAGGCCGTGCGCTTGCGGCTGTCGCAGATGTGGCCGATGAATCGGCTGTCGAGCGTCTTGTAGCCGCGACGCTTGCTGAGTTTGGCCGCATTGATATTTTGATAAATAATGCGGGTATTGCAGGGCCGACTGCGCTTGCAACCGCTGTCACGCGCGAGGATTGGGACCGCACGCTTGCCGTCAACCTGACGGGCGCATTCCTGTGCGCCAAGCACGTATTGCCTCACCTGATTGAGCAGCGCAGCGGGCGCATTATTAATATAACTTCCATTGCCGGATTGAGAGCTTATGCGCTGCGCAGCCCTTACGCGGCGTCAAAGTGGGCGATGATCGGACTCACACGAACGCTTGCCGAAGAGGCTGGCCGATACGACATAACCGTAAACGCAATCGCGCCAGGCCCAGTGAGTGGGCCTCGAATAGAGAGCGTAATCCGCAATCGCGCGGCACAGTTGAATCGTTCGTTTGAATCCGTTGAGAGCGATTATGTCGAGCCAACCGCGCTCAAACGCATGGTGGAAGAAGAAGATATAGCGGCGATGGCCGTTTTCCTCTCATCAGAAGAAGGCCGCAACATTACGGGCGAAACGCTTAACATCTCAAGCGGTTATCGCCTGGCTTAAGACACGAGCCGCACTTCACCCGTGAAGTCGGGCGAAACAAGTTTGCCCGTGCTTTTTCTTTGACATTCTGCGACTACCGCTGCCTGAAGCAAATCATCAATGGTTTGCCCATCGGTCAGGTATTCAGCCACAGCGAAGCTGAGCTTGATGCGCGCGCGCTGCCCTGGCCTCACTTCAAACATAAGACGTTCGACTTCCAATTGCGCCTGCTCGCCTAAAGTGATTGCCTGAGTGCGGTCATAGTTTCTCAGCAAACAGATGAATTCATCGCCTGCTATGCGACTGAGCATGGTCTGCTCGTCAATCACGCGGCGCAATCGTTTGGCGGTTTCGGCAAGGACACGGTCGCCTACCTGATAACCGTAAGTATCGTTGACTGCGCGCAGCCCGCCCAGGCTCAACGAAAGGACTACGAGTGAGCCGCCATCCTGTTTCGCTTTCGCAATCTCCTGATCGAAGCGCGCGTATAGTGCTCCCCCGTTCGGCAAGCCCGTCAGCGCGTCAATCTGCGAGCTTGCTCTGGTTTGCTCGTACAGCATTGCGTGCTGAAGCGCCGTAGAAGCGAAACGAGAAACCGATTCGAGCAGGTGCAGGTGATCGCTATTGTAGGAGTCCAATTCGCTTGTATAGAGCGCGAGCGCGCCTATCGTTTCTTCGCCTTTCATCAGCGGGTAGACTGCTGCCGTGCTGTAGCCGGTTTCGTTCGCGTCCAAAAAATTGTTAAGGTCAAGCATAGCGTCCGTGTTGCTCATTGGCAGCCCGTTGATGACGACCCATCCGGCGATGCCGTGCCCTGCTGCAAGACTTCGACCGCGAATCCTGTCTGCGTTCTGCCCGAAGGCGTAAGTTGCGACTGCCGAATCATCGCTTTCCTGTTTGAGGTAAACGACGCAGGTAGTGAAGGGAATCATTCGCTCAATACGATTGACTGTAAGCGTCGCAACGTCGCGCACGTCGAGACTCGTGCTGAAGGTCTGCGCCATCTCATAGAGCGCGGCCACCTCAGCGTGCGCCGCGTGAATTTGCTTGACGTAATCGGGAGTCGAAGTAGCAGCCTGCGCAAGCCCTGCTGCCGGGACTGCTTTCATGGCGCTTTCAGACAAACCGGCCTGCGTAGTCGGTGTGAGAACTGGCTGCTGGCTTGCTTTGTGCGCGGCGATTTCCTCTTCGTATTTGGGCAATTCTGCAAGAAAGGCTTCGACTATTTGCGGATCGAACTGCGAACCCGAATTGTTTTTGAGAAACTGGCAGGACTCATCGCGCCCCATGCCTTTGCGATATTGGCGGTCTTCACGAATCGCGTCAAAGACATCTGCTACTGTGAGAATGCGGGCGGTAATTGGAATCTGATCGCCTTTGAGGCCGTCAGGATAACCCTTGCCATCCCATCGCTCGTGATGATGGCGGACGATGGGAACGACAGGATACGGGAAGTTGACGCGCTCCATGATCTGCGCGCCGACGACCGTGTGTATCTTCATCTTCTCGAACTCGGCTGCCGTGAGTTTGCCGGGTTTGTTCAGGATGTAATCGGGCACGGCGATCTTGCCGACATCGTGCAACAGCGCGCCTGCTTTGAGTGCTTCAATCTCAAGATCGGTTAAACCAAATTGGCGGGCAAGCCCCGTAGCGTAAACCTGCACGCGATAAACATGATCATGCGTGATCTCGTCCTTAGCATCAATGGCAGTGGCAAGCGCTTCTACCGTCGCCAGGTGCACGCGGCTGATCTTTTCGATGGTCTTTGCGCGTTCGTCGGCCTGCTTGAAATAGAAATGGCACGTCGCGAAGATGACGGCCACCAGCGGCCCAGCCGCCAGCAGCGAACCCACACCATAATTCATGATCGCAAGATAAATTATCCCGGCTGCGGAAGCACTGGCCATATAGGTCAGGCTCGTCCAGGAATAGCTGGTCCACCAGAGCGGGAAAAGAGGAGTGCGTTTCTTAAGCGAATAAAGTATGGCCGTGAGCAATGAATTGAGAATGAAATGTGTGAATGAAAAAATCAGCAATGCCGCGAAAAGTTTAGTGCTTGTTGACAAGTGGCTTTCGCTCCAATATGCGAGCAGCCATTGAAACAAACCTCCCGAAGCAAACACTGAGATAGACATTACCGCAGGGCTGCCCAGGCGACTGGTCCAGCGTTGTGAAGTGCGATACGACCCGGCGAGCGCATCTGTGGCGGCAACCATTGTTGCGGCTGGCGCACCCCAAAACAGCGCTGTCAGAAATATGAAAATGTCGCCGGGAGTAATCGAAGCAATTGTGCCTGGAATCCGAATCGGGCGCAGCCCGGATAAAAAGACGATAGCCATCAGCCCGGCAACTCCCAGCACTCCCTGTAGGTCTAGGCGCAGCACACCCGCTACTGCCCAAACGAGCGCCAGCCCGCCAATTAGAGTTGTAGTCCACCAGTAAGCGCGAGCGCTACGGCTGTAATCCGACATATTGATGATTGGCATTCAATCCACCTTGTATACAACAATTCCTTCTAAGAAGTGAGGGGCTGCTGCCTGAAAATTTCTGAAAACTGCGTGAGCGGCCAAGGGGATCACAGTTCGCACCAAAAATCTTTTCAAGCTAATTTGACTCACCGAGATTGCATGATTCACTGAAGACTATGCCTTCGCTCAGCACTATGCCTTCGCTGAAAACTATGCCTTCGCTGAAAACTATGCCTTCGCTCAGTACTATGCCTTCGCTCAGCACTATGCCTTCACTGAAGACTATGCCTTCACTGAAGACTATGCCTTCGCTCAGCACTATACCTTCGCTCAGCACTATGCCTTGCCCTGATGTGATTGCATTGCTGAGTGTCGGGCCGTTGGTGAAAATATTGTTTGAATAGGCGAGGAGGTCTGCGTTGATGACTCCCGCCGTTATCAACTGAGAGTTGGCAACAGGCGACCCGTTGAGCGTTACAAGATCGCGGACCCAAACAAGCGCAGGATTATAGATTGCCTGATAGCGCTTGAACAGATCAACTCCTGCAAGTATGTGCGAGCCGCCCGCAAAAATGTAACGACCCCATGTGACGTTCTGACCATTGACGTTGGATACGGGAGTAGGCATCGTAGCTCCCGCAGCCAATAGCGACTCACCCGGTCTTATCCTTCCCTGACTAATGTCCGTGCGCAATACGCCAGCCAGCCGCGCTGCGCCTTCTACGTTCAAAAGGCCCGCGCCCTGTTGGCAGATGTTCCCGTTTGGCAGTTGGCCTGCGGTGTATTGCAAAATAGCTTTGATGAGCGGCGGCGTCAGTCCCGGATTTTTCTGCAAGAGCAGCGCAACAGCACCAGCCACTACAGGCGCGGCAACCGAAGTGCCGCTCAACTGCATGAAGGCATTCGCGCCCGTGCCGCTCGTGTGGAGTTGCGGATACTGATCTACAAGCCAACTTCTTCTGGATTCGGCGGCGACGATTCTGTTGCCCGGCGCTACAAGATCGGGCTTGAGCAGGTTGTCGTAATGCTTAACGTTGGATTGATCTACGGAGAAGCCACGTGTTGGCCCGCGCGAGCTGAAGTAGGTGATTGATTCATCATTGCGCACGTCTGTTTGATGAGTGTTGGCTGCGCCGACCGTTATGACTGTCGGATCATTGCCGGGGGCAGTGATGCTTCCATATTGCTCCAGACCGCCGATGGTCTGGCCGTAGTTGCCACCCGCCACCACAACCGTGATGCCAGCCGCAACCGCACGCCGCACTGCGCGGCACAATGGATCGGTTTGCCACGATTCGGACGAGGCCGCGCCCAGGCTCAGATTCATCACCTTAATGTTGCGCGATGTTCTATTGGCAATGACCCAGTCAATGCCTGCGATTATGTCGCTGGTCTGCCCAAGCCCGCGCCCATCCAGCACTCGAACATCTATCAGGTTAGCGTTTGGAGCGATTCCATTGTATCCGCGAGAATTGCCTGAGCCGATTGAGCGCCCTGCGGCTATCCCTGCCACGTGCGAGCCGTGCCCGTAGCCATCATTATTACCGAGGCCGAGCAGGTCGCCTAAAAGATTAGTAACTATCCCCAGAACTCCTTCAAACCGAAGTAAATTAAGATTGCTTGAAACGATGTCGGTCGAAGCAGTGATGCGAGGTATCAGGCCGAGCGCATTGTCAAAGTTATTGTGACTCGACATGATGCCGGAGTCGAGAATGGCAATGCCGATGCCGCTGCCATCGAGGCCGTTGAATGTCTTTGTCAACGGTCTATAATCCCGCACGACATCTGCAAAGGTCGCTTCCTCAAGATGACTTGAACTCTGCTGGGCCAGATGATCTCCTGTCATGCGCTCTACGTCCGAGCGATTGGCAATAGAAAGCACCTGATTCTTAGGTAGCTCAGCCAGCAGCCCATTGATAGAAGAAAATTGGCGCACGACTGATCCGCCCGCACGATTCACAGCCGTAATCAAGGCGGACGAAACAGGCCCGTTGGTCTGAATCAAAGTGCGAACCGTTCGCCTTGATGGGTCCGACCATACGAGCAAGTCACTTGTATTAAGCACTCGTTGCAGCGCGAGTGATAATTTGTTGTTGGGAATACCCTGCGCGTACGAACGTGTGAAGGGGAGTAACGTACTCAGTAAAACTAGTGTGAGGCAGAACGCGAAAAATTTGCGAGCGCCTGATCCTTTGGTTGAAATCCTGCTGAAGAGCTTTATCATCTCTTTATCCATTTAATCCTTAATTAGGGTCCGAGAGGCCACTGAATTACATCTATTGTCGGCTACTTAATAGCAAGCCCGGTGCCAAATGGAGAAAGTTACTGCATGACAACTCTATTCAGGCCGCAGCGTTTTGCATCATCAACAATTTATACAAAAATCGCTTCGATTCAGTTTTGCGCTGGAGTTTGATAATACGGTCACTTCGGGTAATAAGCTCTTTCAGAATGATAGAAGACGAGCAGTCAGGATGACCGAAAAGCCGGATGTTAATTGCAAGGCTGTCAAACTCGGCTGCTTTGTTATAAAGTCCATTTGATTATGGCCAGACCTGAAAAGCTCGACCTCAAGGAACACATTTCCTCAAAAGAAAAAAAACAACGTTATGCTAACCGATTGTTTCAAACAATCGCATCGCGCTATGACTTCTTCACAGCCTTCATGTCCTACGGCATGGATAGCGGCTGGAAGCGCAAGCTTGTCGAGATGCTCAAGCTCGAAGGAGATGAGGCGGCGCTCGACATAGCCTGCGGAACGGGCGACATCACATTCGCAATTGCACGGCGATTGAGATCAGGCCGCGTCACAGGGCTGGACATCACAGCAGGTATGCTCGACATCGCAGAGCGCAAACGAATAGAAAGGCAAATTGCAAACGCCAGCTTTCATCGCGGAGACATCATGCACATGCCCTTCGCTGATGAAACTTTCGATTGCGTGACAGGAGGCTATGCGCTGCGCAACGTGCCGGATCTGGCGGCAGCGCTCATTGAGATAAAGCGCGTGCTTAAGCCCGGTGGTCGCCTCTTCTCGCTCGACTTTGGACATCCTCAGAATAAGCTTTATCGCTGGTCTTATCTTCGCTACCTCATCCTGGTTGGTTCCGCAGTAGGGCTTGCCATGCACGGCGATGCGGACACCTATCGCTACATACCTGAAACGCTGAAGCTTTATCCGGGCCAGCGCGGCGTGCAAGAGATGATGGATAGTGCGGGATTTGTTGAAACGGGCTTTCGCCAGTTCGGCGGCGGCATCATGGCAATCAACTTCGGCAAGAAGCCGCGATGAAAAATACCGAACCTGTGCACTAAATTGACAACTTACCTTCACAATGATCGGTCATTTAGAAGCTAACCCCCATTGACATGCTGGCCGATTCAGGTAATAAAACAGCCTGTGTTGCTTAAATCGGCGTGTGTACGGATATGGCATTCTCCTTGCAATCAGCGAATGTTGAGATTTCCTTTAACAGAATCTCGGCTCCCCCTTTGGTAAGCAAATTCAAATAGCACCCCCATGTATTGAAAACTTAAGCGAGATGACGGTAATGAAACGGCCATCCATGAAATTATAGAAAATTCGGTAATCAAATTTGCAGGTAATCACAACTCAGGAAGAATATGATGCCGGAGCGCCGCTGCCCGATAACGAGGCTGAGAGACTTGAAGCAGTGCGCCTCTACAAAATCACTGAAAACGGTTCAGAGGAAGTATTCGATGATCTCACACGCCTGGCAGCAGAGGTCTGTTCGGCTCCCCTGGCGCTATTGAGCATAATCGAAGAAGACTACGTTCATTACAAATCGCTCATTGGGCTGGAATCGTTCGAGACTGAGCGCGAGGCCGCTTTCTGCTCCTGGACCATTCTGAGGTCCGACCTGTTTATCGTTGATGATGCGCTCGCAAATACCAGATTCAGCGCCTCTAGGTTTGTGGCCAGAAATCCCGGAATTCGTTTCTATGCAGGCGCGCCTTTGCTGACCCCGGAAGGCTACGCAATTGGCGCGCTGGCCGTGCTCGATCAGAACCCGCGCGAATTGAGTCAATCGCAAGCTAAGGCTTTACGCACGCTCGCCTCTGCCGTCGTGGCGCAACTCGAACTCAGGCGCAAAAACGCGGAGTTCGAGCAAGCGAGTGCCGAGCGCCAGAAAGTATTGGATGTTCTTACAGTAAGCGAAGAACGTTTCGCGCTTGTCGCTCGCAGCGCCAATGATGGGTTGTGGGATTGGGATCTGGAAAGCAACGAAATGAATTTCTGCCCTCGCTGGAAAGCGATGCTCGGCTACGAAGAAGACGAAGTCAGCAATCGCCCCGACGAATGGTTCAAACGAGTACATTCCGAAGATATAGAAATGCTCCAGACCGAGATCACATCTCATCTGATGGGCGGGACTCCTCGCTTTCAAATGGAGCATCGCTTGCGAAAAAGCGATGGCAACTATCGTTGGGTGCTCAGTCGCGGGCTGGCCGTATGGGATGCGACCAGAGCCGTCTATCGCATGGCAGGGTCGCTGACGGACATCACAGAACAAAAAGAAGCAGAGCAGCGATTATTGCACAACGCTTTCCATGACGTGCTCACGGAATTGCCAAATCGCGCTCTGTTTATGGACAGGCTCGCGCGCTCATTCAATCGAGCGAAAGATCATGATGATTATTTATTCGCAGTGCTCTTCCTCGACCTGGATCGTTTCAAAGTAGTCAATGACAGCCTCGGCCATCAGATTGGTGATCAGTTGCTTGTCAGCATCGCGCGCAGGCTCGAATCGTGTTTGAGACCGGGCGATGTGGTTGCGAGAATGGGCGGCGACGAATTCGCCATCATTCTTGACCACCTCAAGAATGTAAGCGATGCGACGCAAGCAGCCGAACGCGTTCACAAAGAATTGGCGTTGCCTTTCAATTTGAGCGGGCACGAAGTATATGCTTCCGTCAGCATCGGCATAGCTCACAGTCTTACGCCTTCCGACCAGCCTGAAGACTTTCTCCGCAATGCCGATACGGCCATGTATCGCGCAAAAGATCAGGGGCGCGGGCGATTTGAGTTATTCGACAAAATCATGCACAATCGCGCGGTCGGGCTGCTTGAGATGGAAACAGACCTGCGCCGCGCTTTGAGCCGCGACGAGTTTCGCATTCACTACCAGCCCATCGTGTCGCTGGAAGATTGGCGCATCGCCGGATTTGAAGCACTGATCAGATGGGAGCATCCGCAGCATGGCTTCATCACGCCTTTGAAATTCATCCCCGTCGCGGAAGAGACAGGGCTGATCCTTCCCATCGGCAATTGGATCATGCGCGAAGCCTGCAAACAGCTTCGCGCATGGCAGGAGCAATACACTGTCGACCCGCCGCTTACAATCAGTGTTAATCTTTCGGGCAAACAGTTCTTGCAGCCTGATCTCATCCATTCCATCGAAGAGGTCTTGGCTGAGACAGGGCTTGCCGCCAGCAGCCTGAAGATCGAGATTACTGAAAGCGCCATCATCGAGAACATAGACTCGGCGGCTGAGATACTTCGCCAGATTAAATCGCTCGGCATACAGATTTCGTTAGACGATTTCGGGACGGGCTATTCGTCATTGAGCTATCTGCATCGCTTCCCGATTGACACGCTGAAGATTGATCGCTCGTTTGTAACCGGAATGAATCTGCCAAAGAATTCCGAGATCGTTCGCACAATAATTAACCTCGCGGTCAATCTCGGCATGGACGTGATTGCGGAAGGCGTAGAGACGCGAGAGCAGATAATTCAACTGACGGGGCTTGGCTGCACTTACCTTCAAGGCTACCTGCTATCAAAGCCCGTAGACGGCCCGGCGATGAGAGAATTGATAGAACAGACTCATCAAAAAGCTAGTGGCGAATATACGGATACAAACCCTGCATCATTCAATGCGCATTCGGATTTCAGCAATAGCTTCGTGCCGTCCAACGGCTCTCCGCCTCCTCAATCGCCTGTTGCGCCGATGATCGAAAGGGCCAAAGCATTTCTGAGAGAAGAGCCTTACGCTAAACCGATCAAGCATTCCCCTATAGCGGTTCAGGCGAAACTGGAGGCTCAGGTTCGATTGGAGCAGCAAGCCTATACGGGAATATCAAAGAGCGCGAACGGTGACAACCGCCGCCATTATGAACGTTTCAAGCTTTCAATACCCACGCGCGTCATAGGGCACAACTCGAAGGGCGGCAGATGGGATGAAACGACGCAAACGATTGACGTAAGCCGTGCGGGGGTTACGGTTCACTTACATAGGCGCGTGCGACATGGGATGGTGATGCAGTTGATGCTGCCTTTGCCTGTTAAGCTTCGCAGTTACGGTTACTACGACTCGAATTACAAGGTCTACGCAATTGCAAGGCGCGTCGAGCCTATGAAAGGCGGGCAAAGCATCGTAGCGTTCGAGTTCATTGGCGAGCACCCGCCTAAAGGGTATCAAGAAAAACCCTGGATTGTGTTTCAACATAAAAAATGGGCAGGCATCGAGCGCAGGCGCGAACAGAGAATTGAAAAACCCGAAGTGGTCGCCATCGAATATCTTGATGAAGAGATGCAAACGATAGGACGAGATGTAGTATTGTCGGAAAATCATAGTCGCGGCGGACTTCGCGTCCGGCTGCAAGAATCCCCGCCCGAATTCTATATGGTCAAGGTCATCAGCCCTGCTACGGAAGGCGAAAAAGTAGCGATTGTAAGCAACCGCTATCTCGGCAGCGATGGCTGCGAGCGTCTATGCTTGCGCTTCACGAACGACACCGATCTCATTTCGCCTTAGCCCTGCGAAGACAATGAAATCATACAATTGCTTATCTAGAGCTTGACGTGCGCTGACCCGGTTGTCACTCTCTATTTCATAGAGGATAGGAAATTGACCGAAGCGACTGCTCAAAGCTTTGATTTGCAATTACGGCAATACCGAACTCTGCTCGATCTTTCAAAGGCCATTGCGTCGCACCGAAACTTGCCCGACCTGTTGCACGAGCTTGCCGCCCGCCTGCAAGACCTATTCGACTTTCACAATCTGAGTCTGCTGCTGCATGATAGCTCGCAAAACGTCATGCGATTGCACGTTTTGGAAACAAGCGAACCCGTCATGCGGCAATTACCCAGAGAGATTCCAGTCGAAGGTTCAGTCGTCGGGTGGGTCTGGCAAAACCAGCGGCCTTTCGTCACTGGCGATGTGAATCAGGAAAGCAGTTTCCCTATGACAAAGATTCTGCGTGACTATCCCGTGAAATCGCTTTGCATCCTTCCCTTGACCACAGTTCGCCAGAGGCTCGGCGTGCTTGGCATTGCCAGCGACAAGTACGATGCCTACAGACATCTCGATCTCGAATTCGCTCAACTGGTGGCAGCCCAAATAGCGGCAGCCGTCGAGGCGCAGTCTTACGTGTGCCAACTGGCGCACGAGCGCGACCGTTCCGAGCTACTGTTGGAAGTCAACAATATGCTGGTGTCGAACCTCAATCTGCGGGAACTCTTATCGGCAATCTCCGTCTGTCTACAACGCATGATTCCTCACGATATGGCCGGACTTTCTCTCTATGATCCTGAAAGCAACAAGCTGCGGGTTTTGGCGCTGGAATCAACCGCGAGCGAAGACCTCGATCTATTCATAGAGGACGAAATTCTTCCGGTCGAAGGGACCCCGCTTGGGCGGGCACTTCAAACGCGCCAGCCCGTCATCAGCAACAGTCGCGATCTGGAAGAGCTTGCCCCATTGAAACGCTTCGCAGCAGCAGGATTGAAATCAGGCTGCACAGTGCCGCTCATTTCGCGAGATCGTGCATTTGGCGTTCTGGGTATTTCCAGTTTACATGAGAATGCCTTCACCAAAGAGGACGCGGAATTGCTCGCGCAGATTGCCAGGCATGTCGCTATTGCAGTCGAAAATGCTCTTGCGTTCCGCGAGATTGACGCGCTCAAAAACAGACTTGAAGAAGAGAAGCTTTATCTCGAAGAAGAGATTCGGACGGAATACGACTTTGAAGAGATCATCGGCAGCAGCCGCGCGCTCCGGCGCGTGTTGCAGGAAGTGGAAACCGTAGCTCAGACCGATTCGACCGTCTTGATCTATGGCGAAACAGGGACAGGCAAAGAACTCCTTGCGCGCGCAATCCACAATTTAAGCCCGCGCCGCGCGCGAACTCTGGTCAAAGTCAATTGCGCGGCTATACCTACGGGGCTTCTCGAAAGCGAACTCTTCGGTCATGAAAGGGGCGCTTTCACAGGGGCGATTGAGCGACGCATAGGGCGATTTGAGCTTGCTCACGAGGGCACGATCTTTCTCGATGAAGTCGGTGATGTTTCACTTGAGTTGCAATCGAAACTGTTGCGCGTGCTTCAAGAACAGGAGTTCGAGCGATTGGGCAGTTCTCGTACCATTCGCGTTAACGCCCGCGTCGTGGCTGCGACTAATATTGATCTTGCACGGATGGTGGCCGAAAAAAGGTTCCGCAGCGATCTTTATTATCGCTTGAATGTTTTCCCGATCACTTTGCCGCCGTTGCGCGAACGCCCAGAAGACATTGCTCTGCTCGTGCATTTCTTTGCGCACAAGTTTGCGCAGCAGATGAAGAGACCAATAGAGCGCATCCCCAAGCAGACGATTGCCGCCCTGATTGCTTATAGCTGGCCGGGCAACATACGGGAGCTTGAAAATCTCATCGAGCGAGCCGTTATACTTTCACGCGGTCCTACTCTTGAAATCCCGCTGGCCGAATTAAAGCAGTCCGTGAAACCAGCAGATCAAACCGATGCGACGACGCTTAACGAAGTTGAGCGCGAGCATATATTGCGCGTCCTGCGTGAATCGAACTGGGTAATCGGCGGGCAATCAGGCGCTGCCGCGCGCCTCGGCCTTCCTCGAACAACTCTCAATAACAAAATGCGCAAGCTAGGCATTGCGCGCCCGCGTTCGTGACCTTAATAAGCCAGTTGACCGCATATGGTCATTGCAGATGACCAGTTTCCAACCGTCCGACTTCCTCATATTCCCTGTAATTTCAAAGGCTTGCCGCTGTGTTAATGGCTGTAGCTCTATTCTGGCAAGCTTGTTGCCATTAAGAGCGCAGCAAAGGCAGGAGCTTAGGATGCTCAGAATAGATATTCAGCACGGAAATGAATCCACGAGTTTCACGGTCGCGGGAAAATTGATCGGAGCGTGGGTCGGAGAACTCGAAAAGTGTTGGCGCACCGAGACCGCTACTGCAACCTGCAAATCCATTTTTGTGAATTTAGCCTCAGTGACCTTCGTTGACTCCACAGGCAGAGAACTGCTGGCAAAGATGCGCAGGCAAGGCGTTGTGCTTGTGCCAACTGGTTGCCTGATGAAAGCGATTGTTGAAGAGATAGAGGTTGAAGTAGACAACGAAGCCCATTTGTAATGATACGGCATAGTAAGGATCGCCGTTATGAACGAGCAAATGCTTTGGATAGCTTGTACACTTTCTGTAGGCGTGTTTGCAGTAATTGCTTTTCAGGAAAAGAGAATATTAATGAATAACAACTCAAAGGCGACCCCGCTGACACGGGTCACACGAGCGACTTTGAAGCAAGGGCTTGCGACATCTTTGATAATCGTCGCTTTGTTGGCCGCAGCCGGTTGCTCGAAAACTAGAGCCACATCGCAACCGTCCGGCCCGCCCGAAGTCGAAGTGGCACAGGTCGAACAGAAGGACGTTCCAATTTACACAGAATGGATCGGCACGCTTGATGGCTTGGTGAACGCAGAAATCAAATCGCAAGTGACGGGCTATCTGCTAAATAAAAACTACACAGAAGGTTCTTTCGTCAGGAAAGGACAATTGATGTTTGAGATTGACCCGAGGCCGTTTCAATCAGCAGTCGAGCAAGCTAAAGGGGAGCTTGCAAATACTCAGGGGCAACTGGGGCAGGCAGAAGCGCAATTCTTGCAAGCCCAGGCCCAGCTTGCGCAGGCACAGGCCAATCAGGGCAAGACTCAACTCGACGTGGATCGCTACACCGCGCTTGTCAAGAGCGGAGTCATTACCAAACAGGATTACGATAATGCCGTTCAGGCCAATCTCGCAGCCCTTGCTCAAGTAAAAGCGGCTGACGCAGGAGTCAAGACAGCCAGGGCCGGGATCGAGTCTGCCAAGTCGCAGATCAAGGCCGCCGAAGCCGCTGTGAAGACTGCGGAAATCAATCTGAGTTTCACGCGAATAGTTGCTCCTATTGACGGCATTGCGGGCATAGCTACGGTTCAGGTCGGAAATCTGGTCAATCTTAACAACCCGAACAGCCCGCCTTTGACCACTATCTCGACTGTTGATCCGATAAAGGTCTACTTCACAGCCGGGGAGCAGGAATACCAGAAGTACATCAGGAGCAGTTTGATTTCAGGCGCGCGAGGTAAGCTCGAACTGGAACTGATTCTGTCCGACGGAGCGACTTATCCGCAAAAAGGCCAGTTCTATATCGCAGACCGCAGCGTAGATCAAAAGACAGGCTCGATCAAGCTGGCTGGCCTGTTTCCGAATCCGGGAAACATTCTTCGCCCAGGCGAGTACGGACGAGTCCGCGCTGTCACCAGTTTGAGAGAAGGCGCGCTGGTTATTCCGCAACGCGCCGTCACTGAACTGCAAGGCCGGTACAGCGTCGCCGTCGTTGGCAGCGATAACAAAATCAGCATTCGAGAAGTCAAAGTCGGAGAACGCGTCGGCTCAACATGGATCATCGAGGAAGGCTTGAAAGCCGGTGAGAGCGTCGTGGCCGAAGGCACGCAAAAGGTCAGGCCCGACGCAGTAGTGATTCCGAAACCCTTCATCGCGCACTCTGAAGGAAAATAAAGGACTGATTTCATGATTTCCAAGTTTTTCATCAATCGCCCTATAGTGGCGATGGTTATCGCCATCATCACGATCATACTCGGACTCGTCTCCATGCGCGGGTTGCCGCTGGCGCAGTTCCCTTCGATAGTTCCGCCTCAAATCATTGCTTCGACTACCTACACGGGCGCGGATTCGGTCACAATTGAGCAGTCAGTTGCGACGCCTATCGAGCAGCAGATGAACGGCGTTGATGACATGCTCTATATGCAGTCTACCAATGCGAACGACGGCTCTATGCAATTGACCGTGACGTTCGATATTTCGACGGATGTCAACACAGATCAGGTCAACGTGCAGAACCGCCTGGCGCAGGCACAGCCCAATCTGCCCGCCGATGTGCTTTCCAGCACAGTGGGATCCGAAGCTTGGAATTCACGTGACTTGAAGTCGCGGC
>JADMIO011609081.1_pt1 | contig 19186 bp, 16 predicted proteins | sample 8958161 | NCBI WGS metagenome assembly JADMIO01 (sample SAMN16585339, study PRJNA669376) | soil metagenome | isolation source: Crop rotation soil | place: USA: Cullars Rotation, Alabama | collected 2011
ACCTAGAATCTCCGCCGCGCCGCCGCGCCCCGCGATGGCCCCGCGCGTCTCGCGCAAGACTTCTTCGATGTGCGCGCGCTCGACATCTTCGAGCGAGAGAAGTTTCAAAGGCGTCGCGGACGAAGCGGCGGCGGCCGGAGCGAAATCGGCGGGCGCGCTCAACTCCGCGAGCGGGACTTGCAGTTCGGGGCCGTTCGTCAGAATCACCGCTCGCTCGATGAAGTTCTCAAGCTCGCGCACGTTTCCGGGCCAAGGGTAGCGCGCGAGCGCGTCCACGGTCTCTTTCGAGATCGTCTCGATACGCTTGTTCATTCGGAGCGAGTGCTTCTGCGTGAAGTAGCCGGTGAGCAGAGGGATGTCGTCGGCGCGCTCGCGCAACGGCGGGATGATAATTGGAAAGACGTTTAGGCGATAGAAGAGGTCGCTTCGGAACTTCTTCTCGGCGACCATCCGAGGCAGGTCGCAGTTCGTGGCGGCGACTAAGCGAACGTCGGTCTTAATCGTGCGCGAACTCCCAAGTCGCTCGAACTCGTGCTCTTGTAGCACGCGCAGAAGCTTCGGCTGAAGTTCGAGCGGAATCTCTCCGACTTCGTCGAGCAGGAGCGTCCCCTTGTGCGCCAACTCGAAGCGACCGATGCGCTGCGCGATTGCGCCCGTGAACGCGCCCTTCTCGTGGCCGAAGAGTTCGGATTCGAGAAGGCCCGTGGGTATCGCGGCGCAGTTGAGCTTGACGAGCGTGCGTTCGCGGCGCGCGCTCAAGGAATGGATGGCGCGCGCGATTAACTCCTTGCCCGTGCCCGTCTCGCCGCAGAGAAGCACGCACGAGTCCGTCGGCGCGACCGTCTCGACTTGTCGCAGAACCTTCTTTAGCGCGTCGCTGCGGCCGACAATCTCCGCGAAGTTGTATTCGGTCTTAATCTCCTCTTCGAGATAGAGCTTCTCGCTCACGAGCTTGTTCTTCAAGCTTTCGATCTCGCCGTACTGCAAAGCGTTCTCGACGGCGAGCGCGAGCTGGCTTGCGATTTGGCTGAAGAGTTCGAGGTCTCTTTCAGTGAACCAGTCCTCACGCGTGCTGCTCACACCCGCGATGCCTAGATTTCGCCCGTGCGACGCGAGCAACGCGAGGCATGCAGACTTCGGGCTGCCTTCAGTCGGGCTCCGCGAGTAGCGGTCTGCCGTGTACTTTGCCGGGTTGGGCCTGCGAATCAACATCGGCCTGCCCGTGACAAAGACCTCCCCGGCGGGCGTCCCCTCCAGAGGAATCACGTCGCCCTCGTGGAAAGCGTCCAACTCTCCGTAATTGACGTTTGTGTATTCGCGCAGGTGTTTATGTTCGGGCTCGTAGAGCGCGATGCCCGCCGCGTCGTGCGGCATGATGTCTCGCAGAGAGGCCGAGACTCTCTTGACCAACTCTTTGAGGTCCAGGTGCGTGACGACGGCGTTATTGATTTCGAGCAGGAGGCGCGAGCGTTCGCGCTCCCTCTCCGCGCGCTGGAAGTTCAAAGCGTTCTCGACCGGCATCGCGATCTGTTGCGCGACCTCCGCCAATAGTTCCGCGTCCGCCTCAGAGTATGCACACTCGCTCGCGGCTCCCACGGTTATCGTGCCAACGGCTCGGCCGCGCGAGATGAGCGGCACGCTGCAACCAGACCTGACGCCGTCGGCGTATGCGCGCTTTACGAGAGGCGCGGGGAAGTCTTCGACACGGACGCGGTGAATCAAGACTGCTTGCCCCGAAGTGAAGGCGAGCCCGCTCGGCGTCCCGTCCAACTCGACGGGCATCCCCTCCCGGAACAGTTCGGGCTCGGGCGAGTGGAGCATGTGTACGCGCAGTTGGTTGGTGTCGGGGTCGTAGACGGAGAGCGTGGCCGTGGTGGTCTGTTGAAAGACCTGCCTCACGCGGTCGAAGATTACCTTGAGCAGGCTTTCGAGGTCGAGCAGCGAAACCACCGCGTTGTTGATTTCGAGCAGAAGACGCGATCGATCCAGTCTGTCTTGCGAGGGCTGCTGGTAATCCGCGCCGGCAGTAGTTCCGCCATGCAGAGGTCGGAGTTCATAGTTCATAGGGGAACCGTCTCCTCAAACTCCAAGCGGATGCGCGCACGAATTTTACATTAAAGAATCATCGAGGCATAGGTGAGTTGATGCAGCCTCAGTCGGAATCAATAGAAGAAGGGGAGGCTGCTAGTTACTTGCAACCTCCCCTTCTTCTATACACCCGGAAAGACTCGAACTTTCTGGATAAAATGGCGGGCCGTGAGGGACTCGAACCCCCGACACCTGGTTCCGAAGACCAGTGCTCTATCCAAACTGAGCTAACGGCCCATTATGTCTTATATACCTGTATGAACCTTTTCGTTCTGCGGTTTTTCGACGATGGCAGTTGGCACAACGCACCTCACACTTGGCTATCTCTTTCGACACGGAGTCCCAAGCCAAAGCCAGCCAACCCATTGTGGACACGTTATACGACTTCTCGCCACGCACGTGATCGAACTCTAAAACTACCGGGTCGTCCTCTCCGCAATCCACACAAGGATGCGTCTCAAGGTAGTTGAATATCTTTTCGTTAATCTCGTTGATAACCTCGTTACGACGCGTGCGAGCCTTCTTGACGTAATGGTGAACGTTCTTTAAGTAATGGTTCTTGGCAAACACACGCCCGCAATCCAAGCAATACGAATGACGCGTCCCTTTTAACTTACTCCTAAAAGAGAACTCCGAGGCAGCTTTCCTTAGCTTGCACTTTGAACAGACGCGTCTCTCTTGCATGCCGCGAAATATAGCACAGGCGCGTGTTGCGTGTTTAGTGCGCTGGCTGCGCGTTTGAATTCATGTTGCCCGCCGAGTTTGTGTTGCCCGCGGGCGCGCTCGGCGTCCGGTGATGGAACTCGCGGCGTATGTAGCGGACGAGGTTGTTGATGCGCGTCGGGTCGAGCTTCTTCTTGAAGGGAGGCATGTCGTCGCCGCCCTCGGATATCTGCTCGGCGAGTTCTTTGTCAGCGTCTTTGAGACCGTGCGTGCGCAGGTCCGGCACCTTGACCTCTTTGCCGTCGTTGTCGAAGGAGCCGCCAGAGCCGTCAGCCTTGTGGCACTTGATGCACGCGTTCTTGTAGTCGTCGGCGGCCTGCGCCAACTCGTCGGGCGTTGCGGCGGGCGTCGCCGAGGTAGTGGCCGTCGCGGTCGGCTGCGCGTTGGTGTTTGCGGCGTGATGGTTGTCGCCGCCGCCGTTGCATGCCGCGGCGTAGATTAAAAGCGCGAGGGCCGCGAGCGTAAGCTTGAAGACTCTCATCTCTCTTTGAAGACTCCTGTCCGAGCAGGGAGACGTTCGGACTCTTTTGATGTGGAAAGCGGCGAGAGTATAGCACACGCGCGGCGCGTGTTTGGAAGTAGGGCGATGCGCTCCACGGCGGTTTGCAATCCTGCGCGCGCCGAAGCACAATACTCAGCGTCCGACGGGAGCCCGAAGTCTGAAACCCGCCGCGCATGCAAGCACGGCGAGCCCCACAAATCCTCCGCAAGAGATTTCGAGGAAGTAAGAGACATGAGCACCGAACACGAGGCAGGCGGCGCGGGACGCCCCGCCCTACGACTGGCCGACAAAGCGCCGCGCGAGACGGAGCAGTCCGAACACACGGACAAGGCGAAGATAATTCGCCAGTTCGTCACCTTCACCTTCTTCAAGGCGCGGCCCGAATGGCGTTCGCTCGACGCGCAGGCGAAGCTCGACGCGCGAAGAGAGTTCGTCGAGGTCTTCGACACGTACCGCCGCGACCTCTTGATGCACACGTACTCAATCGTCGGCCTGCGCTCGAACGTTGACTTCATGCTCTGGCGCATAGGCTATTCGCTCGACCCGTTTCAGGAGATGAGCGCGCGCCTGAACGCGACGACGCTCGGTCGCTACGTTGACGTGTCGCAGTCGTTCCTCTCGATGACGAAGCGTTCGATGTACATAGACAAGGACAATCCAGAGCACGTCGAAGACCGCCTGCACATCATACCGGGCCAGTCGAAGTACCTCTTCGTCTACCCGTTCGTGAAGACGCGCGAGTGGTACTCTCTGCCCGTCGAGCAGCGTCAGGAGATGATGGACGAGCACATACGCGTCGGCTCGAAGTATCGCTCCGTCAAGCTGCACACGACATACTCGTTCGGCCTCGACGATCAGGAGTTCGTCGTCGCGTTCGAGACGGACTATCCTTCCGACTTCCTCGACCTCGTGCAGGAGCTACGCGAGTCGAAGGCGAGCCGCTACACATTGCGCGACACGCCTATGTTCACGTGCCGCCAACTTCCGCTCGCGGAGTGCCTGGAAGAACTCGGCTAAGAATCGGGATTCAACACAGAGAGATGAAGGCGCGGCCAGGATTCAATTGGCCGCGCCTTCGTCTCTCTATACGTCTGTGTTAATTCTTTGCGTCGTGACGCCCAATCGGCGATTATTGTGGCATGCCGCAAAAGCTTGCATCGTTCCTCGTCTTCTTTATCTTCCTGTCATCTTCACACTCATCAGTCTTTGCTCAGACCGCGCCCGACGCTCGCCACAACGAATATCTCTGGTATGAAGCGGAGAACATGCCGGGCGTCTCTTTGGACGCGCGCAACGAGCCGCGTCTCAATCCTTCGTGGCAGCTTCTGACGCGAGCGCAAGCGCCGGGTTGGGGCATGAACGGGCCGGGCGTCTCCGCCGAGTGGTCGCAAGGCGGCGAGAGCGAATGGAACTCCGTCGCGGCCTCCGCGGATGAGACTCGCGCCGCGCTCACGCAGGAGATAGAAATCCCGCGCGATGGCGAATATCGTCTGTGGGCGCGCTACGCCGATTGGGCGAACGAGACGGAGAACTTCGTCGTGCGAGTTGTGCGGGACGGCCGCGAAGTTATGCGTCAAGAGTTCGGCGCGCGCGCAGTTCTAGACCCGCACGACGAAGTTAGCATGTACTGGGGCTGGGCCTTCGCTTGGGACGGCTCAAAGGCAGTCGCTCTGAAGAAAGGCCCCGCGCGACTCTCAGTCGAGATCGAGAAGGCTTCGGAAGCGCGCCGCAATGTTGACTGCGTTCTGCTCACGAACGATTTAAATTTCCACCCGGAAGGAAGACGAAAGCCGCCCTTCGCGGCTCAGCGTGTGCTCGGCGAGTGGGCGAAGGAGAGACCACAGCTTGCGCCGCTCATGTCGAAGGATTCGCTCACGGCGCAAGCGCCCGCGCTCTGGCAAAGAAAGCCTCTCGTGGGTCGAGACTTTCTGATGCCTTGGAATATCTCCGAGAAATTCTGGGAGATGTACGACGCGCCGCAAACAGACCGCCCGCTCTATCCTTTCAACGCCGAGCCCGAAGCGGCGTTCATAGAGAAGTACAAGGGCGCGCGCGACGTTCCGCTCTTCTCGTCGCCGCTCGTCGTGCCCGTCTTTCACATCAACAATCTCGCGAAGCACCTGCGCGAGGGAAGCGCCTTCCTACGCTTCATAAGAGAGACGCGCTTGCCCTTCGCCATCAACATAAACTACGGCTCGTCGAGCTTTGACGCGGCCGAAGGCGAAGCGGCTTTGAAGCTCTTGAACGGCGAGCTTCGAGGGCAGTTCATCGGTTGGATTTCGGGCGAGAGCATCGGGCACGTCTATCCTTTGGTGGCGACCGCGTTGACGCTCACGCCGGACATGACGCGCGCGCAGATGCTCGAAGCATACAAGGCCGCATACACGCGCGCGCTCGAACAGAAATGGCATGCAACGTTCCAGACGGACGCGGGCGCGATGTGGAACGAGTTGATTCCCGCTCAGTCAACTTCGAGCACATCGTTCGCGCACGCGCTCGCGGCTTGGGGCGTGCGAACGCTCGGCATGGAGACGGCCGCGGTCCAGCCCGCGACCGCGATGCGCATAGCCTTCACGCGCGGCGCCGCGCGGCAGTACGGCGGAAACTTCCTCTACTATCACGCGCCAAACTTCGGCGACACCGCGACGACCTTCACACACGCGCAGAACTTCGCGGGGCCTGATTACTTCTTCCACTCGCGCTACGGCCCGACGATGGGGCCTTCGCTCTCCTGGTACAGAAAGAACTATTACCTCTACTACATGGCGGGCGCGTCCGCGATATATCTCGAACAGGGTCACGACCAGTTCTTCAAGCCCGGCCCCGGCGAACACCCTTTTCAGCTAAACCCCTTGGGCCGCATCACCGACGAGTTCATACACTTCGCCGAGACGCACAAGGAGCGCGGCGTGCCCTACACGCCCGTCGCGTTTCTGCTTGACCCCGCGCACGGCTGGGACATGACCGACTGGCCGCAGCTCCCGCTCGGCGTCTCGCCCGTTAACCGAAGCGACCGCGCGCTGCGCGAACTGTTCCTCGCGGCTTACTACCCGGCCGGAGTTGACGAAGGCGAGCCCGCGACCGCGGACAGACAGGCTTTCACAAACGCGGTCTTCGGAGACATCTTTGATGTGCTTGTCGCCTCAGAGCAGAGGGCTGAGGCTCTGGACGCGTACCGCGCAATCGTCGTCGGCGGTCGCGTCGAATGGACTGCGGCGTGGGGCCAGCGTCTCAAGGCATACGCGCAGAAGGGCGGCACGGTTGTCTTAAACTCCGCGCAGGTCAAAGGTCTGCCAGAAGATTTGACGGGCGTGCGCTCGCTCGGCTCGACGGCCGAGGCGGACGACGCGGTATGCCTCTCGCAGGGCGAGGCTCGCACGGACCTCTCAGGTCAAGTCTATCGTTACGAGCGCGTCGAGCCGCGCGGCGCGGAACTGCTGATGAAGACTCCGCGGGGCGACCCACTCGTCACAGTCAACCGCGTCGGGCGCGGGCGCGTCGTCTACGTCGCCGTGCCTGACTTTTTAGGATTGGACGAGCGTTTGATTCCGGCGGCGACGCACGTGCTCGCACATCTGCTCGCGGACGTGACTCCGGTCAAGGTCGAAGGCAACGTCGAATATCTCGTCAACCGAAACGCGCGCGGCTGGGTTGTCACGCTCATAAACAATCGAGGCGTCTACAAGCCGCAGCAGGGACTCGCGCAGGTCAACCGCACGGAATCCGAGAACGTCTGGCTCGAACTAGACGCCTCGGACATCACTTCCGCGAACGAGTGGACGACGGACGCGAAGCTCAACGTCGTGTGTCAGCCGCATAGCTGTCGCACGCTGGTTGAAGTGCCGTCGGGCGGCGTGCGCATTGTAGAGCTTGTGCCAAAACCTTGAATTGCAATTCCATGAAAGTTTCTTTTAGGATAGCCCGTCCTTCGTCGGAGAGAATTTCCGGCGGGCATCCGAGGGGAGAAGTATCTTGACGGTCGCGCGACACTACATAATAAGCGGCGAGGTGCAGGGCGTGGGCTTTCGCTTCTTTGCGCAGCGCATCGCCGCGCGCCATCAGGTCGTCGGTTACGCACGCAACCTCGCGGATGGCCGCGTCGAAGTCCACGCCGAAGGGACGCCGGAGAGCGTCGAAGGCTTCAAGCACGACCTCTCGGCAGGCCCACAACACGCGCGCGTCGAACAGGTCGAAGAAGTCAGCCTCGACCCGACCGGCAGCTACAAATCTTTCAGAATCGAAAGGTAAAGAAGCTGTCAGCATTCAGCTTTCAGCGCTCAGCCTAAACCTTCCTTGCGGCGCGTCTCCGAAGGACGGAACGCGACGCCGAAGAACGAAAAGCTGAAAGCTGAGCGCTGAATGCTGACCGCTCAAAACAAATGGATCATCTCAAGTCACTCATACGCGAAGTGCCGGACTTTCCAAAGGCGGGCATAAACTTCTACGACATCACGACGCTTCTGAAGCACCCGGAAGGCTTCCGCGAAGTCATTGATGCGCTCGCATCTCAATTCAAAGACGAGCGCATTGACACGGTCATTGGTATCGAAGCGCGCGGCTTCATCTTCGCGCCAGCGATGGCATATCAACTCGGCGCGGGCTTCGTCCCCGCGCGAAAGCCCGGCAAGCTGCCTTCGGAGTGCGCGACCGTCTCTTATGATTTGGAGTATGGGAAGGACGCGCTTCAGATGCACCGCGACGCCGTAGGCGTGGGCCACCGCGTAGTCATCGCCGACGACCTGCTCGCGACGGGCGGCACGGCCTCCGCGGTCGTACGCCTCGTCGAAGAGATGGGCGGCCGAGTAGTCGGCCTCGCCTTCGTGGTCGAGCTGGAATTCCTTCCCGGCCGCCAGAAGCTCGAAGGCTACGACGTGCGCTCGCTCATCAAGTACCAGTCTTGATGGCGTCGGACTAAAGCCGGCTGACAACGCCCGCCTGAGTCGCACGTCGCTAGACTCTGCCGCCGCGCGTCTGTTAAGTTTTCCGTCAAGGCTCCCGTAGCTCAGTGGATAGAGCACTCGCCTCCTAAGCGAGGGGTCGCACGTTCAAGTCGTGCCGGGAGCATTCAAAACTTTCGCCGAACAGAGAGGGCTTCGCGGCCCTCTTTTCTGTTTCAGAAACTCAATCCTGTAACTACAAACTCTAGGCGGGTGAGTGTTATGAAGTTGAAGATGGTCTATCTCATCCTTTGCGTGCTTGGGGCCGTGCTGCCTTTGTGGCAGATTGCGCCTTGGGTTGCGGCGAACGGCTTGGACGTAAGGCTGCTCTTTCGGCAACTCTTCGCGGAACGCGTGAGCGCGTTCTTTGGGATGGACGTGATTGTTTCGGCTGTCGTGCTCGCGGTCTTCGTCGTCGCGGAAGGGAAGCGCGTACGCGTTCGTCTGCGTTGGCTTGCGATTGTGGCGACGCTTGCGGTCGGAGTCTCGCTAGGGCTCCCACTCTTCCTATACATGCGCGAGCGCGAGCTTGAGCGGTGTACGGGCGAAGCTTGAGCCGTCGAACTTTTTATGTTGACCGGCGCGGCGCGCTGTTATACAAGTTGCGTTAAGCGAACTCGCGACACAATTGAAAGTTAAAGGAGGGGAGAGTATGGGTCTCATCCTGATCATCGTCCTGATTCTGCTGTTAGTCGGGGCAGCTCCCGCTTGGCCGTACAGCCGCGGTTGGGGCTACTACCCGAGCGGCGGACTCGGCCTTCTGCTTGTCATCGTAATCATCCTGCTGCTGCTCGGACGCATCTAGCTCCAGCGCGCAGGCCGCTCGTCACACAGCGCGCAACCCCCGACGCGACGCTACGGGTCTGCCCCAAGACGCTACTCACCCACAGCCACGCGCACACATCCGCTCAAAACTCCCGAACAAAAGTATTGTCTTCGACGCGGCTTCCGTGTATCATCCCGCGCGTTAGACATCTTCTCGCGGGTGAAACAAACATGTTCTCATACTCGAATGTCGAAGAGATTCTAAGGCCCGACCGCACGACGAACTGGGAGCGGCCGCTCTTTATGACGGCGGTCTCCGCGGGCTTTCCGTCGCCCGCGGAGAGCTACATAGAGGGGCACTTAGACCTGAACCGATACCTCATAAAGCATCCGGTCGCGACCTTCTACGTGCGCGTCTCCGGCGACTCGATGACGGGCGTGGGGATTCACCCCGGCTCGATACTTGTCGTTGACCGGCACGTCGAGGCGGATGACGGCGACATAGTCATCGCGCGCATCAACGACGAGTTATGCGTCAAGCGTCTGCGCCTGAGTCGCGGCCGAATCTGGCTCATGCCTGAGAACGACAAGTACCAGCCCATCGAAGTCATCGAGAGCATGGACTTTGAAGTCTGGGGCCGCGTCATGCACGCGATAAGAACGTACTAGGGAAGTGATGAATGCGGAGTGATGAGTGATGAATGAAAGGCAACTTGTCTTCAATTCATCATTTATCACTCCGCATTCATCATTGCCTTTCTCAGTCGTGCGACTTCGTCGAGGATGCGGTGTGCGGCTTCGAGCTTAGACATGAGCGGGAGCGTTTGGGGGCTCTCGCGGTCGCGCGTGATGAGCGTGATGACGTTCGTCTCTTTGTCGAAGCCAGCGCCATCTTGCGTGAGGTCGTTCGCGACGACGGCGTCAAGGTTCTTGCGTTCGAGCTTCGAGCGCGCGTTCTCCAAGACGCGCTCGGTCTCCGCCGCGAAGCCTATGACGAGCAGGCCGTCGCGGCGCGTGCGCGAGACTTCTTCGAGTATGTCTTGCGTCGGCTCAAGCGTGAGCGTCAAAGTCTCGCCGCTCTTCTTCAACTTGTTCTCGGCCCTCTCTGATGGACGATAGTCCGCGACGGCGGCGGCGGCTATGAAGACCGTCGCGGCGGCGACTTCGCGCACGACTGCGTCGCGCATCTCGGCGGCGGACACCGCGCGCACAACGCGCACGTCGCGCGGCACGTCCGCGCTCGTAGAGCCCGCGACGATTGTCACCTCCGCGCCGCGCTCGCGCGCGGCCTCGGCCAAAGCGAAGCCCATGTGTCCCGAAGAGTGATTCGAGATAAAGCGCACGGGGTCTATCTCCTCGCGCGTCCCGCCCGCCGTGATGAGCATGCGCTCGCCCTTCAAATCTTCCGCGCGCGCGTCGCTCTTTCTCAGCATCTCCAAAGCCGCCGCGACGATCATCTCCGGCTCGCTGAGTCTTCCGGGGCCGACAGTGCCGCAGGCCATCTCGCCCGCGTCGGGCTCGACAATGCGCACGCCGTCCGCGCGTAGACGCGCGAGGTTTCTTTGCGTCGCTGGATGCAGGAGCATCGTCGTGTTCATCGCGGGCGCGACGAGCACGGGCGCGTTCGATGCGAGATAGGTCGAGGTCAGAAAGTCGTCCGCGACGCCGTTCGCGAACTTGGCGATGATGTTCGCGGTCGCGGGCGCGACGACGAAGAGGTCAATTGTCTGCGAGAAGGTTATGTGCGCGATTGGGTCTGGATTGTCGGGCGCGTAGTCGTCAACGACTACGTGCGCGCCAGAGAGCGCGCGGAAAGTGAGTGGCGTGACAAACTCGCACGCGCGCTTCGTCATCCCTACGCGGACATCGCAGCCGGCACGTTGTAAGCCGCGCAGGACTTCGACAGCCTTGTACGCGGCAATCCCGCCCGACACGCCGAGCGCGACGCGCCTGCCCGCGAACTCGCCGACGCGCGCGCTGGCGGAGTCTTTCGATTCAAAGGACGACATAAGGAGTCTTATGACCTTTAAGGCTTTCGGAAATCCTCGCGCGTTGAATGTAGCACCGCGCGCGCGGCGCACGCAATTTTGACGAACGCGTGCGCGTGCATTCGCGCGCCTGGTCAAACGACGCACATGCTCATACGGCGCGCCCGTCGAAGTTGTGTTAAGATTTTCCTCGGTCGAACCCCCGTAACCCCTTTGATTGTGTCTGAGTTTACCGTGCGGCCGCACGGCCCGTTTAGAAAGTTCATGAGTCGGATGAGAGCAGAGGGACGCCCTTTGAGGCTTCTGGCCTTGGCCTTCGCTTTGTGCGCGGCCTCTTCAATCGTCTTCGCGCAGAAGACTCGACGCGCGCGCGCGTCGGCGGACGATGAGTTCGGGCCAAACGTCCGCGCGTATCTTGGCTACCTACGCGACGAGCAGGAGGTCGTTGACGACCGCGTGAGCCGTCGCGAGATAAAGCGCGAATACTACGTCCACAACTCGAACCGAATTTACGCGCTCCGCCAGATGGCGATTCGCATCGCGCGCGAGAGCAACAACGACTACCTGCCGGAGCTTGAGGCTGTCTCTCAGCCGGAGTTCGAGCAGCTCTTCGAGAGCCCGCCGAATCCAACGGAGCTTCAGACGGGCACGACGCTCGAATACAAGTTCAAATTCCTCGGCACAGTCGCGTCACGCGGCGAACGCTTCTATCTCTTCGCGCGGCTCGACCCGTACGAGCAGGCCGAAGAGCGCAAGAAGTCCGCGCCCGCGCAACAGCCGAACGCACACGCGGCGACCGCGAACCCTTCGCCCACGCCTCCGGCGAACGCGCGTCCACGCCGCGCCACCTCGCCCTAAAGAAAGCTGTCAGCGCTTAGCTTTCAGCTTTCAGCTTTTTGGTTTGGCTGACTGCTGAACGTTGACAGCTTAGAGACCATGAATCAGACGCCACTCTTCGACCCGAAGAAGACCGCGGACGTGGTTGACGCGGAGCGAGTCGTGCTCTACGCGCTCGGAGATTTTCAGGCGCGCGGGCTTGCGCTCGCCGGGCGCGACCTTCCGCTCGACCGCCTGCGCGGGGCTTTGCGTCGCGCGGCCGAAGCCTTCGGCGTCGAAGAGCTTGAAGACGAGGAGGCGGCCGCCACGCTCGGCTCGCTCGGCGCAAACGTCCGTCGCGTCCCTGCCTTCTTCGCAAAGCATCCCTTTCGCGTAGTCATCCACGAAGAACTGGCCGAACGCGCGCGGCTCTTTCTTCAAGAGTCGAAGGACGCGAGTTAAAGTCAGGTCGCCCTGCATCAATCGTCAAACGCTTCACGAAGATTTAATTTGCGCGGCCCTTTGGCCGTCTGTTAACATCCGGCCCAAGTTTTTCCCAAACTCCAAAAAGGTTTAGAACCTCTCGCGTGCGAGATGTGAGTCGAGGCATGGTCGCCGACAAAGGCCGCCGAAGATTTCTTGAGGGCGTGGGCGCAACGGCGCTCGCCTCCGGTCTTCCTTCGCACACTTTCGCCGCCGGGCCACAGGAGAAGTCGGGCGTCGCGGCGCGTAAGAGTTCCGCGCTAAAGCCCTTCGGCTTTGTCATACACGGCGGCGCTGGAACGATTGAACGCAGTCGCATGACGCCCGAACGCGAGAAGGCTTACCGCGACAAACTCACAGAGGCTCTACACGCAGGGTACGAAGTGCTAAATCGCGGCGGCGTCTGTCTCGACGCGGTTGTCGCCGCAATCACTCTGCTCGAAGACTCGCCGCTCTTCAACGCGGGCAAGGGCGCTGTCTTCACGAACGCGGGAACGAACGAACTCGACTCTTCGATTATGGACGGCCGCACGCTCAAGGCGGGCGCGGTCGCCGGGTTGAAGAGAGTCAAGAACCCAATCCTTCTCGCGCGGCTCGTGATGGAGCAGTCGCCCCACGTCATGATGACGGGCGAGGGGGCCGAAGTCTTCGCGCAGCAGAAGGGCGTCGAGCTGGTAGACCCGAAATATTTCTACACGGAGGAGCGTTGGCAGCAGTTACAGAAGGCCAAAGACGCCGAGAAGAACCCGCCGCCGAAACGCTCGAAGCTCGAAAGACCCGAAAGAGAAGCGCAGCCTTTGAAGGACGCGACGCTGCTCGACGAGCACAAGTTCGGCACGGTCGGGGCCGTCTGTCTCGACAAATCCGGAAACTTGGGCGCGGGGACTTCGACCGGCGGGACGACCAACAAGAGGTTCGGGCGCGTCGGAGACTCGCCGATCATCGGGGCCGGAACTTACGCAAACAATGAGACTTGCGCGGTTTCCTGCACGGGCGACGGCGAATATTTCATACGCACGGTCGTCGCGCACGACATCTCCGCGCAGATGCAGTATGGCGGGCGGTCTCTCGCGCGGGCGGCCGAGTCCACGCTCGAAAAGGTCGCAAAGATCGGCGGAACGGGCGGGCTCATCTGCATTGACCGGCATGGAAACTTCGCGATGCCCTTCAACACTTCGGGCATGTATCGAGGCTGGATTGGGCCGGACGCCGAACCCCACGTGCTGATTTACAGAGATTAGTCTTGGGACGGGTTTGAGGCGAGCTCGAACGTCACGAAAACGTGTCGAAAATAAGGGTTGACAAAAGGGTCGCTCTTGCCGCAAATTGTTGAAAAATCGTTGAATTCGACCAAATGTTTATTGACACGCGGGCCGGATTCGTGTAAATAAAGCGGAGTATTTTGAAGCCCACTGTGGCTCTCATGCCTGCTTTTATGAGACTACCGCGCGGGCTGTATTGAGACGGGTTGGCGAGATAAAGAAAAACAAATCGTCTCAAGAGTGAGCCTTCAGAGTCACTAGAACTACAAGGCTTGCAACGCGCTCTCTCTAAAAATTGACAGTTTCACCTACGGGAGGAGAAGTAATGACTAGCAGAACTTGGAGCCGTACGCCCATCACGCTCGCCTTGGCGGTCGCCATCCTGTGCACATACACGATGGTTGGATTCGCCGCTCCGCAGGCGGGGCAGACCGGCCCGACCGGCGACCTCTCGGTCGTGGGCGAAGTCACGGTCAACGGCACGAGCGCCATCTCCGGCGCGACCGTTTTCTCGGACAGCACCATCACGACCGCGCAGAACTCCAGCGCCGTCGTCAGCCTCGGCAAGCTTGGCCGCGTCGAGGTGCTTCCCAATTCGAGCCTCAAGCTTAGCTTCAACGAGACTGGCGTCACCGGCATGCTCTCCCAAGGTCGCGTGCGCATCTCGTCTTCGTCGGGCGTTGCGGCCACCATCAACACCAAGGACGGCGCGGCTATTGCCGACCTAAATCAGCCGAACGTCTTCATGGTTGACGTAGAGTGCGGCAACACGGTCGTCTCCACGCAGTCGGGCCGCGTCGAACTCCGCGCCGGCAACTCCGTGAAGCAGATCGCGGCTGGCGGTCAGGACACGGCAGGTCAGGCGACCCCCGGCACGCGTTGCACCCGCTTCCAGCAGCCTGAGATGCACGGCCTCGGCGGCGGCGCACTCGCGGCTCTTCTGCTCGCGGCTGGCGGCGCTGTTGCGGCTGCTATCATCGCTGCGACGCACGACAACGACTTCAACTTCGGCGGCAGCACGGTCGTCATCAGCCCCTCGCGCTAAGCCGAGGCTTTTCGGGTAGGGCTCCTAGTTGTGCCGTGGGCGCGGCCGGGCGGCTGCCTTCCCACGCTCCAAACCTTTGCGGGTCACGCGCATTTCCGCGCCGCGTGACCCGCAACCTTTTGTCTGAGATAATCGGCCTCGGTATTTAATCTCGCCTTCAAGAGGTCAATTCAAGCAAGATGCAGATTGCAGTAATTGGGACGGGCTACGTCGGACTTGTGACGGGAGCCTGTTTTGCTGAGTTCGGTACTTCGGTCACGTGCGTTGACGTTGATGCGGAGAAGATCGCGCATCTGAACAACGGGCAGATTCCAATCTACGAGCCGGGGCTCGACCAACTCGTCTCGAAGAACAAGGCCGCGGGCCGGCTCAACTTCACGACAGACCTGCGCTCGGCCGTCGAACAGTCTCTCGTAATCATCCTGGCCGTCGGCACGCCGCCAAAAGACGACGGCTCGGCCAATCTCACGTTCATCGAATCGGCCGCGCTCGACGTGGCCCGCCACATGAACGGCTACAAGGTCATCGTCACCAAGTCCACAGTCCCGGTAGGTACGGGTGAGCGTTTGCGTGGACTGATACGCGAACAGCAGCAGAAGTTCGACTTCGGGATAGTCTCGAACCCTGAATTTCTCAGAGAGGGCGCGGCCATTGACGACTTCATGCGCCCCGACCGCGTCGTCATAGGCTCGCGCGACGAGGCCGCAATCGCAATCATGCGCGCCCTCTACCGCCCGCTCTATCTGATAGAGACTCCCGTCGTCATCACCTCGCTCGAAGCCGCGGAGCTTACGAAGTACGCCGCGAACGCCTTCCTCGCGACCAAGATTTCTTTCATCAACGAAGTGGCGAATCTGTGCGACCGAATCGGCTGCGACGTTCACGACGTTGCGCGCGCGATGGGCATGGATAACCGCATCGGCCGATACTTCCTACACCCCGGCCCCGGCTACGGCGGTAGCTGCTTCCCAAAGGACACGACCGCGCTCCTCTCCGTTGCCAAGGCGTATGGCGGCGAGTCGCTTATCGTCAGCGCGGCCGTCGAGGTCAACAACGCGCAGAGGCTTCGCATGGTCGAGAAGATAGAGCGGCTTTTGGGCGGCGACGTGAACGGCAAACAGGTGGGCGTGCTCGGCCTCTCGTTCAAGCCAGAGACTGACGACATGCGCGAGGCTCCCTCGGTTGACATCGTCAACGCGCTCATCGAGAGGGGCGCGCGCGTGCGCGCTTACGACCCCGTTGCCACAGAGCAGGCGAAGAAGGTTCTGTCTCACGTTGAGTATGCGTCGGACGAGTACGAGGCCGCGGGCGGAGCGGATGTGCTTGTCTTCATGACCGAGTGGAATCAGTTTCGCGCGCTCGACATGGAGAAGATAAAGGGGCTCATGCGTGCGCCGCGCATTGCAGACCTGCGAAACATCTACGAGCCTCAGAGAATGCGTGAACTCGGCTTCGACTACGTCGGCGTCGGAAGATAAAGCTGAAGCGCTCAGCGCTCAGCTTACAAACTTCAATTTGCAATGTGGACTGCCGGGAATGCCTCAAGCCGCACATCGCGTGAAAGCTGAAAGCTGAGTGCTGATAGCTTAAAAAATTCCTATGACTCTTTCCGGGACTTATCTCGTGACTGGGGGCGCGGGCTTCATCGGCTCGCATATCGCGGCGGCGCTCTCTCAATCGGGCGCGAGCGTGCGCGTGCTCGACGACCTCTCGACGGGCCATGCGGAGAATCTTGAAGAGATAGACGGACGCGTCGAGTTTATACGCGCGAGCCTGCTCGATTCGGACGCGCTAAAACGCGCCCTTGAAGGCGTCGAGCTAGTCTTCCACGAGGCGGCTATTCCGAGCGTGCCGCGTTCCGTGGAGAAGCCCGAAGACACGCACCGCGCATGCGTCGAGGGCACGTTCGCGCTGCTTGTCGCGGCTCGCGCGGCGGGAGTTCGCCGCGTTGTCTATGCGGCTTCAAGCTCCGCGTACGGCGACCAGCCGACGCTCCCAAAGGTCGAGGACATGGCTCCGCAGCCCCTGAGCCCGTACGCTGTGGCGAAGCTCGTCGGCGAATACTACTGCCAAGTCTGGGCGCGCACCTACGGGTTTGAGACCGTCTCCTTGCGCTACTTCAACGTCTTCGGCCCGCGCCAAGACCCCGGCTCGCAATACTCCGGCGTCATCTCGCGCTTCACCTCCGCGCTCCTTTCGGGCGAGCGGCCCGTCATCTACGGCGACGGCGAACAGTCGCGCGACTTCACATACATCTCGAACGTCGTTGACGCGAATCTTCGCGCGGCCGAGACGACGCGGGGCATAGGCGAGGTCATAAACGTCGCGATGGGCGAGCGCACGACGCTCAACGAACTGCTCGAAGTTTTGAAGAGGGTGACGGGAAAGACGGACGTGACGGCCGAGTACCGCGAGACGCGCGTCGGCGACGTGCGCCACAGCCTCGCGGACATAACTCGCGCGCGCACTCTTCTCGGCTACGAGCCGACGGTCGGACTCGAAGAGGGCCTACGTAAAACAATGGAGTGGTGGTCGCAGAGCCGCTACGCGAAGTAAGGCAAAAGTAAAAGGGCGAAAGGCAAAAGTGAAGGAGGATGAGAGCAGCGTGACTCTCATCCTCCTTCATTTCAAACAGCGCGGCCTTCATCAAACGTTGATGAAGGCCGCGCTGTTTTTAAGTTCATGCGATTCGCTTGCGTTGACGCAAGTCTCCGTCTTCAAATACTATTCACACGCCGTTAGTTGAGTCTGCCCGCCGGTCATTCAGGTACACAATGAGAGAGTTTAGTCAGCAGCCAGCAAAGCGTTTCTGTCTCGTGCTCGTAAAGCCTTCGCACTACGATGACGACGGCTACGTCTTCCAGTGGCTGCGCTCGCCCGTTCCGTCGAACTCGCTCGCGGTGCTGAACGGCCTCGCGCTCGACTGCGCGAGTCGCCGCGTGCTCGGCCCGGATGTCGAGATAGAGATTCACCCGATTGACGAGACTCACACGCGCGTGCGCCCCGGTCGCATCGCGTCGCTTATCGAAAAGGCGGGCGCGGGCGTGGTGATGCTCGTCGGCGTTCAGTCAAATCAGTTCCCGCGTGCGCTCGACATCGCGCGCCCCTTGCGCGAGCGCGGCATAAAGGTCGCAATCGGCGGCTTCCACGTCTCAGGCACGCTCGCGATGCTAAAGGAGCGCGACCCGGAAGTGCGTCGCGCGGAAGAGATGGGCATCTCGCTCTTCGCGGGCGAGTCCGAAGACAGGCTCGACATTGTGCTGCGCGACGCCTTCAAGGATGAGCTAAAGCCGCTCTACAACTTCATGGACGACCTGCCGGGACTCGAAGGAACCGTGACGCCCCTGCTTCCCGCGGAGATAGTCAAGCGCGCGTTCGGCAACACAAGTTTCGACGCGGGACGCGGCTGCCCGTTCACGTGCTCGTTCTGCACGATCATCAACGTGCAGGGGCGCAAGTCGCGCTGGCGCACGGCCGACGACATAGAGGGCATCATCCGCGCGAATCTCGCGCAGGGCGTCAAGAGCTTCGTCATCACGGACGACAACTTCGCGCGCAACAAGAACTGGGAGCCGATATTCGACCGCCTCATTCAACTGCGCGAGGTCGAGCGACTCGACGTAAAGTTCAGCATACAGATTGACACGGGCACGCATCGCATCCCGAACTTTATCGAGAAGGCAAGGCGCGCGGGCGTCAAGCGCGTCTTCATCGGCTTGGAGAACATCAACCCGAACAACCTGAGCGGCGCGCGTAAGAACCAGAACAAGATTACCGAGTATCGAAAGATGCTTCTCGACTGGAAGCGCGCCGGTGCGATGGTCTTCTGCGGCTACATCATAGGCTTTCCGCACGACACGCCTGACTCAATCGCGCACGACGTGCGTGTCATACAGAAAGAGCTGCCGATAGACATCATCGAGTTCACGTGTCTGACGCCTTTGCCCGGCTCTGAAGACCATCGAAAGCTCTATGAATCGGGCGTGCCGCTTGAGAGCGACCTGAACCGCTACGACATAAACCACGTGACAGTGCCGCACGAACGCATGTCGCGCGAGGAGTGGGAGACGGCCTACGCGCGCGCGTCCGTTGACTACTATTCGGACGAACATGTAGAGACCGTGCTCAGGCGTTGCGCCGCGACGGGGACTTCGCCGGGAAAGACCATGTCGAACCTTGTATGGTTCCGTGGAAGCGCGGAGATTGAGAACGTGCATCCGGTGGAGGGCGGATTTTTCCGCCTCAAGTTTCGAAAGGATCGCCGCCCCGGAATGAAGGTGGAATCGCCTCTGGTCTTCTATCCGAAATATTTAGCGGAGACTGCGGGTAAGCAGTTCCGTTGGGCCTCGCTCTTCCTACGCTTCTACTTGATTCTGCGGCGCGTCGTACAAGACCCACGGCGTAAGGATTACAGCGACATCGCAATCGCGCCCGTGACTGAGGACGAGACGGAAAGCATGGAGATGTTCCAGTCAGAGGAAGCGCACGCCTACGTTGTGAAGATTCAACAGTCGGAAAAGCTTCGTCGCGGAGCGCACGTTTAGAGCGAGTTAATTAACCGACCGTTTAGAGGCGGG
>JADMIO011791690.1_pt1 | contig 19186 bp, 6 predicted proteins | sample 8958161 | NCBI WGS metagenome assembly JADMIO01 (sample SAMN16585339, study PRJNA669376) | soil metagenome | isolation source: Crop rotation soil | place: USA: Cullars Rotation, Alabama | collected 2011
CTTTCCCGCACGACCAATGCCCGCCGAGAAAGGACGGTCCCCATGCGTTCCCCAAGGAATTTGCGCCCTTGGCTCCAAGCCCTCCTGCCCACGGCGCCCACCTGTGCCCAGGCCGCCGCGCGGGAGTTGTTGCACGCGCTGATGATCCGCTTTACCGTCGATCTGACCCAACTGGGCCGACAGACCGACCGCGACACCACCGCCAAGAGCGCGCGTCAGTTCTTCTCCCGTTGGCTCGCTCGCCCGGATTGGGACGAGGCGACGATCTACGCGGGGCTCAATCGCTGCGCTCGGCGCGTGCTGGCCCGCAAGGGAGAAGTGGCCGTGCTGATCGACTACACCTACTTGCAGCAGCAGTGGGCGGTCTTGCAGGTCTCGATCCCTTGGCAGGGACGGGCCTTGCCGATCTATCGCGCGGTTTACCACCGCAAGAACCCCGAAGTGGGACAGACCGAGTCGGTGCGTCAGGCGTGCCAGTTTCTGCGCACCCACTTGCCGGGTCAAAAAGAGCGGTATGTCCTGGTGATGGATCGCGGGTTTCCCAGTCATCCGCTGGTGTGGGAGGTGGCCGAGGAAGGGTGGCGCTTCGCCTTGCGGATCAACGGCACTTGGAAGATGACGCACCCGGGCTATACCGGATCGCTGGCGGACGCCGGTGCGGTGCCGGGGTTGCTTGGTCCCACGCCGCGTCTCTTCCTGGACGCCGTGCTGGGCACCAACCGGGGGAAAGGCCGTGAGGACTGGAGCCGAGCGAACGTGGTGATGTTCCATGGGCTGGGTTACAAGGAGCCGTGGATCGTGCTGACGAGCGAGCGACGGGCGAGGCGCGTGATCGCGATCTATCGGCAACGGATGCAAATCGAGTGCGAGTTCCGGGATCTGAAAGGGCCGTTGGGGCTGGATGAGTTGGCGCGTTGGCAGGACCGGGGGCGAGTGGCCCGGTTTCTGGCGATGGTGGCCGGGTATGAATGGTGGCTGGCGATCTTGTGGCTGGCTCATCGATTGGCTCGCGGTGCCGCTCGCTATGCGGTCAAGGGTAAACTGAGTTGGATGCGCCTCACCCGCGAATGGCTCGCCCGTCAAGTTCGTCTTCACTCCCGCCTCGTCCTCGATTGCTTATGAAGCATCCTGAGCCAATGCTGGGGGGAGCGTGCAGGCCCAGAAATGGTGCGTTCATCGCGCCACATCGTGCGTGACGCACGCTCCCCCCAGCATTGGGGGGCCGGGGGGCCTGAACGATCGTCGCCCCCCTCCGTGCCTGAACGCCTGAACGCCTGAACACCTGAACATCCGATCCTGAAATCGCCATTCAAGCCTGCGACCGAGCGTCCGATAATCCGATTTGCGACGGGCGGGGACGCTGGCAGGCGTGGTGCCGGTCCTGGGAGGCGGGACTGGTACGGATCTTGCCCGGCATGGGGCGGTAGCCTAGCGTACGCCGAAACGGGGGCTCTGACCGAGCCGATCCGCGGGCGGTGCTGGGATTTCGGAAGTCAGCAGGGATTGGTACTTCTCCGAAGTGTTCTTGCTTCGCGGTACACCGGCTGTCTCCCGTTTCCCGCCATGTGATCTCAGGGGATGCGGAGGTAGGGATGGTAACACGTTCCGTTGTTGAGCAGGGCGGCAGTACTCCCAAGGCAGTGCCAAGGAAGCAGTGCCGAGTTCCGAGTAACGAGTGCCGAGACCGGACGGTCCCCACTCAGCACTCGTCACTGGGCACTGGGCACTCTGCACTGATCTTTCGTCTTCTTCTCATTTTGGTGCTGGGGCTTTTGACCGGCGCGCCCGGGTTTGCGTTCACGGCGATCAATAACGCGACGATCAGCCAGAACACGACCTGGGATCCGTCCGGTAACCCCTACATCGTCAGCCACAGCAACGTGGTGGAAGCGGGCGTGAGGCTCACGATCCAGCCCGGGACGGTGGTCAAGCTGCAGCCGGGAGCGGTCATCCAGGTGAAGGGGAACCTGCGCTCGGTCGGGACGACGGCGCAGCCGATCATCTTCACCTCCTGGCGCGATGACGCCGGCTATGCCCCGATCTCGGACGGGACTCCGCCCGCGCCCGGGGACTGGAGCGCCATCCGCATCGCCAATGACAACGGCGGCAGCTCCAGCGCTATCTTCGACCACTGTCTCGTCCGCTACGGCGGCGCGATCTCCGCTCTGGAAGGCTCCACGCTGACGGTCACGAACTCGAAGTTTTCCTTCAGCCTCAACAATGCCGTGGAGTGCTTCGGCGACACCGCCACCATCACGAACAACACCTTCGAGAGCAACCAGGTCGGCGTCAAGATCGTCCACGGGAGCAACGTCGCCGGGGTGATCGAGCGGAGCGTGACGCTGCGCGACAACACGTTCACCGGGAACCAGTCCTACCCGGTCTACGCCCAGGACCACGTGGCGAAGCTGATCGCGACCGGCAACACGGGTCTCGGCAACCGCGTCAACGGGATCTACGTCCAGGCGACGATTGCCGTCAGCAACACCTTCGGGCCGAACCCGAACTTCCCTTACGTTTTCGGCGGTGCGAACTTCTCCGGGCTGCAGACGGACATCGAGACGGGGGCGACGCTGACGCTGACGCCGGGGACGATCGTGAAGTTCGTCCAGGGCGGCTCGATGGAAGTCCGGGGGAGCCTGATCGCCCAGGGAAGCAGCACGGACAAGGTGGTCTTCACCTCGCTGCTCGACGACACCGTCGGCGGCCACACCAACAACGTCACGGGCGCGCCGGCTCCGGGCGACTGGGGCGGGATCCGCATCGGCCACCCGCGGGTGGGGAGTATCTCCTCGCCGGGCTCGGCGTCGCTCGCTTTCTCCGTGGTCCGCTACGGCGGCGCGAACCAGACGGCGAACCTGCACGTGGCGACGCCGGATTCGGCGCTCGCGGTCACGACCTCGGACATCACCGATGCCGGCTTCGCGGGGATCGCGGGCGGCGGCAGTGCGAACGTCCACGTCAACAACTGTATCCTGCTGCGCAACCAGGCCTTCGCGGCCTCCCAGCCGTCGCCGGACCGCTTCTCGACGATGCCGGACGTGGACGCGCGGCACAACTGGTGGGGATCCGTGACCGGCCCGCGCGACAGCTCGGACGACCGGGCCAGCGGCGGCTTCTACAATCCGAACGGCCAGGGCAACCCCGTCACGGACCACGTCGATTACGGCGGCTTCCTGACGGTGCCGGGCTACTTCCAGCCGGTCACCCTGGGGACCTCGGCGGGGATCAGCAGCTCGGGGATCCAGGAGATCATCGCCGGGCAGCCGTTCGATATCACGCTCACGGACCTGAACGCGGATCACAGCGCCGGGACCCCGGATACGGTCGTCGCCAATGTGACGGTGGCGACGGCGGGTGGCGGCACGGGCGACACCCTGCAGCTCACCCTGCATGAGACGGGCAACTCGACGGGCGTCTTTACCGGCACGGTGCAGACCGTCTGGGGCACGCCGGTCAGCGGCAACCCGATCCTCGAAGTCGTCGGCGGCGACCTGATCACGGTCACCTACACCAGCCCGGTGAGCCCCTCGGGCGGACCGCAGACGGTCACCCAGCAGGTCAGCGTCAAGAAGGGCAGCACGGCGACGCTGGCGGCGACGCCGCAGCAGGCGGCGGTCGGGGATACGATCCACGTGACGCTCGTGGACCGGGACCTGGAGCAGAACCCGGGTCCGGGCAACGACACCTATAACCTGCCGATCACGACCTCGGCCGGCGATACGCTGATGCTGGCGCTGACGGAGTCGACCACGGCGGGTACGTTCCAGGGCGACATCCACACCGTCTTCAAGCAGACGCTCGAGTCGGCCGATACCACCGACGACGTGCTCCAGGTGAAGGGCGGCGACACGATCGCCATCAACTACACCGACGCGCTCGACGCGCAGGGCCGCTCGAACCTGCACCTCTCGGCGCCGGTCGCCTTCGCCAAGGGCGCGGACGGGGTCCTGACGATCCCGGTCTCGATCCGATCGGACCAGGGGCTCGCGATCACGCTCGTGGACGACGACCTGAACCTCAACCACGGCGCGGCCGATCACACCACGGTCCAGGTCCAGGATATCACGAGCGGACAGACGCTGCCGGTGACGCTCAATGAGACCGGAAACGACACCGGCAAGTTCACCTCGATCGTGGCGACCGTCTTCGACGACGGCACGACGAGCGGCACTCCGACGATCCTGAAGGTGAAGGGCGGCGACCGGCTCGCGGTCACCTACACCGACGCGCTCGACGGCTTCGGACTGCCGAACCAGGTCCGCACCGGAACGAGCAAGATCCAGGTCGGCGCCACCGCCGTCATTACCGTACCGCCGGCCCAGATCGCCGCGGGCGACACGATCCCGCTGACGGTCATCGATAAGGACCTGGACGTGACGCCCGGCCCGAATGATGACACCCTGACGGTCACAGTGACCACCACCCGCAACGGTCAGAAGTTCGAAGAGGTGCCGGTCACTCTGAACGAAACGGCGACGCCGGGCAAGTTCCAGGCGAGCCTCTCGACGGTGTTCTTCAGCGGCTCGAGCGCCCCGGCGGCGGACGGCAAGCTGCACCTGATGGCGGGCGACACGATTGCGCTCGTCTACAATGACGAACTGGACGCGGCGGGCCGGACGAACCAGAAGACGAGCTTCTCGTCCACGGTGCGCACGGGCCACACCGGAACGTTCGTGGTCGCCGAGCCGTCGATTCTGGCCGGGGAGTCGCTGCACCTGACGGTGACCGACGCCGACCTGGCGGGCAGCGGCACGCTGCCGATGACGCTGACGGTGGGGCCGTCGGTCAGCCTGCCGCTGACGCTGCAGGAGCAGAGCAGCCCGGCGGGTACGTTCACGGCGATCGTGCCGACGGCGTTTGCGGACGGAACGGTCGGGAACAACACCCTGCCGGTCCGGGGCGGTGACGCGATCAGCGCCTCCTACACGGACGCGATCGACGCCCAGGGACGCGGGAACACGCTGCACCTGGTCTCGATCCCGGTGCGCGCGGGCGCCGACGGGACGCTGACCGCCCCGTCCTCGATCAAGGCCGGTGAGGACCTTCTCCTCACCGTCACCGACACGGACCGCAATCTCAATCAGAACGCGGCCGACACGCTGACGGTGACCGTGCGCAACACGACGACACCGGACCAGGAGACGGTGACGCTGACGGAGGACGGGGAGAACACCGGCGTCTTCAAGCGCGTCCTCCACACCCGCTACGCGGACTCGACGCCGCAGGCCGAGGACCATGTCCTGAGCCTGAAGGGGAACGACAGCTACGTCGTGACCTACGTCGATACGCTCGACGCGGCCGGGCGCGTGAACCAGACGCGCACCGCGACGGGCAAGGCCGCGGTCGGCAGCGGAGCCACCTTCGGAGGCGGCGGCCAGACCACGATCGTGGCCGGGCAGCCGATCGTGATCAACATCAACGATCAGGATGCGAGCGCGAGCCATGGCGGCCCGGGCTTCATCATCGTGACCATCACGACCAGCCCCTCCGGGGACACAGAGACGATCAACGTCCCGGAGAATCCGAACCAGACGGGGAACTTCACGGCCTCGGTCCCGACGGAGTATGGGGCGGGCCCTCACCCGGGCGACAAGATCGTGCAGGTGCACGGTGGGGACACGATCACGATCACCTACATCGTGCCCCTGAACGGCAGCGGGCAGACGAACCAACCGCTGACCGAGACGATCACGGTGACGGCGGGCTCCACGGCCAGCTTCGGCACCACGGAGACCTCGATCATCGCCGGACAGCCGCTGCACCTGTCGCTGACCGACGGAGACCTCCACAGCGCGGCCCAGGTGACGATCACCACGACCCTCCCGGGCGGCGCGAGCGGCGACAGCGAGACAGTGACGCTGAATCCGGGATCGAGCCCGGGCACGTTCACCCAGACGGTCCAGACGGCCTGGGGATCGCCGACGCCGTCGACGCAGTCGGACGGCAAGATCCAGGTCAAGGGCGGTGACACCGTCCAGATCACGTACACGGACGCGGTGGACGCGGACGGGAAGCCGGGGACGCCGCACACGGTGACGATCCCGGTCCTCGCCGGGCACGACGGCACGGTCAGCATTCCGAGCTCGCTCAAGGCCGACGAGGGGATTGTCGTTACCGTGACCGATCCCGACCTGGTCGTCAACACCGGTCCGGGGGCGCTCAACACGGTCGAGGTGACGGTCAAGAACACCACCAACCAGGACACGGAGACGCTCTCCCTGGTCGAGACCGGGAACTCGCCGCACACCGGGGTCTTCCGCGGCTCGCTCTTTACGACCTACACCGAGTCGGGCCAGCAGCACAGCGGCGACTCCCGGCTCGAGGTCAAGGGGAACGATCAGTTCCAGGCGATCTACGTGGACGCGCTGACCGCCGACGGCCGGACGAACGTGACGCGGACGAGCGCCACCGGCAGCGTCGCCACGGCGCCGACGGCGACGGTGGACGTCGGCGACGGACACGGCGGCGGCGGCGGCTCGACCACGATCCGCGTCGGCGATCCGGTCAACATCTACATCGTGGACCCGGCGGCGAATCACAATCCCGGCCTGGGGAACGATCACGTCATCGCGACGGTGACGGTGACGCGGGGCGGGCAGGTGGTGGACCAGGTCGTCAAGACGGTCGGAGAGGGAACGTCTCCGGGCCAGGAGGGGATCTTCATCGGCCAGGTGCCGACGGAGTATAACGAGACTTCCAACCGGAACGACCAGACGCTCCAGATCGTCGGCGGCGACATCATCACGATCACCTATATCGACCCGCTCAACGGCAACGGGCAGACGAACGTCCCGATCACGATCACGATCACGGTCGAGGCGGGTGGAACGGGGATCCTGACGATCGCGCAGCCCAGCATCCTGGCCGGGCAGCCGTTCCAGATCCACCTCGCCGACAGCGATCTGCACGGCAAGGGGCCGATCACGGTGCCGCTGACCACCTCCGAAGGCATCACGCGCAGCGTGACGCTCCAGGAGGGCGCGCAGCCGGGGGTCTTCACGGCCACGATCCAGACCCAGTTCAATGCCTCCCCGGCGTCGTCCGGAGGCAATCTCCAGGTCAAGGGCGGAGATCAGGTCACGGTCACCTACACCGACGCCCTCGACGGCCACGGCCTGTCGAACCAGGTCCGGACGGCGAAGACGCAGGTGCGGGAGGGCACGGATGGAACCCTGACCGGGCCGTCCACGATCCTGAGCGACCAGGGACTGGCGCTCGCCATCGTGGACGCGGACCAGAACACCAACCCGCAGCTCCGCGAGACGGTTCAGGTGCAGGTCAAGGACGCGCGCACCGGTGAGACGCGGACGGTCCCGCTCACCGAGACCGATCTGAACACCGGACGCTTCGAGGGAACGCTCCAGACGCTCTTCGACACCGGCGTCGTCGATCCGGCGCGGCTGCGCGTCAAGGGCGACGATACCCTGACCGCAACCTATACCGACACGCTCTCCGGGAACGGGGAGGCGAACGTGCGGCGCACCCTCACCGCCACGGTGGAGAAGGGCATCACCGCGAAGTTCGCCTCGCTGCCGTCGCAGATTGCGGCGGGCGAGCCGCTCCCGGTGACGGTCATCGATCCGGACGCGAGCGGCACGCTCAACGTCCTGGTGACGACCTCCAAGGGGAGCACCATCGGCGACACCGTTACGCTGCCGCTGAAGGAGACCGATCCGGGCACGTTTACCGGTTCGCTGAAGACGGATTACAGCGATCCGGGCCAGGTGGTCTCCGGGGACGAGACGCTCCAGCTCCAGGGAGGCGAGACGATCTCGGTGAAGTATACCGACCCTCTGGACGGCGTGGGACGGACGAACGTGCCGCTGACGGCGACCGTCAAGGTAGCCGCAGGCGACACGGCGCTGCTGACACTGCGGCCGACGCTGCTCACGGCGGGGGAGAACCTGACACTGACGCTGGCCGACAACGACCTGAAGGGGACCGGCACGACCACCCTCAAGGTGACCGCCGCCCCCACGGGCAGCTACCCAGGTGAGGTCGAGACGATCACGCTGCAGGAGAGCGCGACGCCGGGACGCTTCACGGCGACGATCCCGACGGAGTGGGTGAAAGACGCCAGCGGCCTCAAGGCCGGCGACGGCAAGCTGCAGGTGCAGGGCGACGTCAAGATCACGGTCGAATACGTCGATGCCCTCAACAAACAGGGCCAGAAGGACCAGCACCTCGTGGCGACGAGCACGGTCCAGGGCGGGCACGACGGCCTCCTCGAGGCCCCGAGCACGCTGCGCGCCGGGGAGGATCTGACGCTCAAGGTCACCGACCCGGATAGGAACCTGAGCCCGACCGTCAAGGACACGCTGAGCGTCCACGTCGTCAACAGTACCAACGGGGACGACGAGAAGGTGACGCTGACCGAGACGGACGTCAACACCGGCATCTTCACCACCATCGTGGGGATGCCCTGGTCCGAGACGAAGACACCGGGGAACCGGCGGCTCGAGGTGAGAGGCGGGGACCGCCTCGTGATCACCTACACGGATCAGTTCGCCGACGGCGGCCAGCCGAACGTGACGCGGACCGTCAACGCCCAGGTGCTTTCGGGCCACGACGGCACGCTCAAGGGCCCCGCGACGTTCAACGTCGGCGACGCGCTCACCCTCGAGATCAACGATCTCGACCTGAGCAAGACGACGGGCGGCTCGGACGGGACCTTCGACCTGGAGGTGCAGAGCTCTTCGGGAGGCAAGGCCACGGCCCACTTCCAGGAGACAAGCACGGCGGGGCAGTTCATCGCCCACCTGCCGACCGAGTTCCCGGCGGACGCGCAGTCGGGAGATGGGAAGCTACAGGTCAAGGCACGCGATACGGTGACGGCGAAGTATGTGGATGCGCTGGACGCGCTCGGCAAGACGAAGCAGGCCCGCGCCTACCGCGCTTCGCTCAACTCCGGCACGGCGGCGACGCTGCGCTTCCTGGAGAGCCTGATCGCGCCGGGTGAGTCGGCGCACCTGGAGCTGAAGAACGCGGGCCTCGCCCACACCGCCGATCCGGTGACGGTGACGGTCGAGACCGCCGCGGGCGACCAGATGACGCTGACGCTCACCGAGAGCTCGACGGCCGGTGTCTTCACGGCTGACGTGCCGACGACGCTCAAGGGACAGGGCGCGACGTCTAACGCCCTGCCGGTCCTCTCGGGCCAGCAGGTGACGGCGATCTACGTCAACCCGATCGACGATCAGGGACGCGTGAACCAGAAGGTGACCGCCGCCCTGACGATCCAGCAGGGCCGCGACGGCGAGCTGACCGGCCCGGCGACGATCGCGCCGGGGCAGGCGATCGCGATCCAGGTCACGGATGCCGACCTGACCGGCACCACGACCGTCACGGTGACGAATACCGAGACGGGCGAGGTGGAGAAGGTCACCCTGAAGGAGACCAAGGCGGGCTCCGGGATCTTCACCGGAACGCTCCCGACCACCTACGGCAAGGGCGCCGGCCAGAACAACGCCGGCCATCTGACCCTGAAGCCGGGGGCGAAGGTGAAGGCGGTCTACCATGACACGCTCACGGCGCAGAGCAACAGCCAGGACCGCGTCCTGGAGCTGACCGTGACGGGACAGTCCCTGAGCCACCAGTTCCCGCAAGGGCGGCAGATGATCTCGGTCCCGGCAAAGCTGTTCGATCCGAAGGTGAACAGCGTCCTGGGCGCGAACGGCGGCGATCGCAAGATGGCCACCTACAAGACGGACGGGGCGGATCGCGGCTACCATATCTACGATCCGAGCCGGCAGGATCCGGTCGCGGACGCGCTGCAGCCGGGCGTGGGCTACTTCGCCCTCTTCAGCAACTCGGCGCAGAACACGCTGGCGGAGTTCGGGGATCTGCTGCCGCAGAACCAGCCGTATACGATCGTGCTGCACAAGGGCTGGAACCTGATCGGAAGTCCGTTCCTGAACGACACGGCCTGGAGCGTGGACGCGATCAAGATCCGCGCGAACGGGGTCGAGAAACCGATCCGCCAGGCGGCGCTCGACGGCTGGGTCGTCGATTACGCCTGGGGGATGGAGAACGGCGTCTACCAGCTCGTCGCGGATCCGTCCGCGAACCTGCCGGGGAGCAAGCCGTGGATCCAGGCCTTCAACGGCTACTGGGTGCTCTCCGCGGTGGATGGGGAGATGATCCTCCCGCCGCCGGCCGGTCCCGCGGCCGCGACGGTCGGCAGCCTGGCGACGCGGAACGTGCGCCGCGGCGCCCGCTCCGGGCTCGACGGCTGGGCGCTCACCCTCGGGGTGCAGCGCGGCGATCTGAAGGACCACTGCGTCCTCGGCACCGCGGTCGCCTCGGCGGCCGGGGTCCAGATCCCGAAACCGCCGGCGTTCCCGTCGACCGATCAGTTGATGATCAGCATCCTCGGCGACGGGGCGGGCAGCCAGGTCACCGCGATGGCGTATGACCTGCGCAGCGCGGCGCAGGCGCAGAGTGTCTGGAACGTCCAGGTCCAGTCCAGCGCCACCGACCTGGACAGCACCCTGACCTGGAGCGACCTGAACCAGGTCCCGAAGAACGTCCGGATGATCCTGCTGGACAAGACGACGGGCCAGAAGCAGTATATGCGGACGACCTCCGGGTATCGGATCCCGGGGAGCCGCCAGCCGCAGGCGCGCATGCTGCAGATCATCGCCGAGCCGGCCACCCAGGGCCTGCAGGTGATGGGCCTCTCCACGAACACCGGCGGCAGCGGGGTGGTGATGAAGTTCAGCCTGAACCAGTCCGCGCAGGTCGCGGTCACGGTCCTGGGGCTGAACGGCAAGCCGATCCGCAAGATCGCCCACAAGGCGATCGGCGTCCAGGGGCTGAACACCGCCACCTGGGACGGCCGCGACGACGAGGGCCGCTCGGTGCCTGCAGGCTTCTACCTCCTGCAGCTCACCGCCGAGACCGACATCGGCGAGGTCGCCAAGAACCTGCTGCCGGTCTACGTGCGGCCTTAGGGACGGAGTGCTGGGCGCTGGGTGCTGGGTGCTGGAAGACGGTCTTTCAGCACCCAGCACTTCAGAACTCAGCACTCACTACTGTTTGTTGCGGAAGAAAATCTCCCGCATACTGCTGAGGACGCCGACGACGACTTGGTTGTCGTTCAGGACGTTGGCGCCCCGCAGCAGGTTCGTCAAAGTCTCCTGCTTCTGCACCGCGCCCGGGCTGTTCTCGATCTTCTGCGTCAGAACCTCGACCTGCGAATTGTTCAGGACGTTGTGAACGTCAATCAGCTTGTAAACGTTCACGTTGATGTTCTGAGCGTTCACGTTGATCAGACCCGTCAGTAGTGTGCCGGCGCTGACGTTGGTATTCTTGACGTTCTGCGAGTTGTTCTGGTTGTTCTCAGACCGATTACTGTTCTGCTGCCTGGCCTGACCGGCAGACTGGCCACCTCGGCCTGACTGCTGTCCACCCTGCTGGCCGACATTACCCGCCTGCTGGTTATTACCCGCCTGCTGGCGGCTCGGCTGGCCGTTATTGCCGGTCCGCTGGCGTCTCGGCTGACCATTGTTGCCGGCCTGCGGGCCTCCCTGCTGACCGTTGTTGCCGGCCTGCTGGTCGTTGTTGCCGCCTTGCTGGCCCCCCTGTCCTTGCGCGTTACCATTGCCCTCATCCTGGTCTCCATTGCGATTGGAGACCGTGCGAGCATTCCCGCGCTTCCGATGGCGAGAGGAGACGCGGGTATTGTTGTGCTTCTTCTTGGCGTCCTTATTCTTCTTATGACCTGTGCGGCTGGGCGTATTACGCGCCCGCGGGCTGGCATTGGGAGACGGGTTCGCCGGCTGGGCACGGTTCTGGCCGCCGCCGTTTTGGTTGCCGTTACCCTGGTCTTGCCCTGCCGCGAACGGAAGCGGCGCGAGCAACAGCGAGGCTACCAGGGCGCTGATGGCCAGGAGCACCCCCGGCTGGCGAGCACGCCTGCTTTGCCCGTAACTCTCTAGCTTCATCGGTTCCCTCCTTGTTGTGTGTGCTTTCATTGCACCGTATGCAATCGAGACAACGCGTTTTTCCCACCCCTTCCGAGAGCGAAACGCCACAGTGTCGGGTTCGAACCGTGCGCCAATCGGGTAAAAGCCTCGTGGTCAATCCTCTTACTCGGAGTCTGACCATGCCTGACTTCGGCAGGGCCCTGGGAGGGCAAGGCTCCCGCCGAGCCTTTGCCGCGTGATATATGTCGCAAAGGCTCGGCGGGAGCCTCGCCCTCCCAGGCGTCATTCTCCGTCTGGAGCCCGCGTGACTTTCAAGCCAAGAGTAAGAGTAAGAAAGCAGGAGAACGATGCGAATTATCCAACAACCGGGCTCGTCGCTCGCCTATCGCGCGACGAGCCTCGTGCTGACGGTGTTGTTGGTGCTCCCGGTGTGGCTCCTTGCGACGCGCACGCTGCAATTCCCGGCAGAGCTGCGGGCAGGAGATCTGCTGTTCAGGCTGCGTGGACGCATGCCCGTCCGCAGCGACTTCGTGATCGTTGCCGGCGATGAGAAGAGCGTCCAGGCGCTCGGGCCCGGCCCGTGGCCCCGGCGCGTCTTTGCGGATGCGATCCGCATCCTCCACCGCGCGGGCGCCAAGGTGATCGTCCTCGACCACTTCTTCGCCGAGCGCGACCTCAAGAACAAAGCCTCGGACGCCGCCCTCTGGAAGGCGATGTCAGACGCCCGCAACGTCCACGTCCCGATCCTCTACCATGCCGCGACCGCCAAGATCGACCGCGACGTGATCCGCGGCCTCAAGGCCCTGGAGAAATCCGCCGTCTACGGCAAGTTCACCGTCCTGCCCGAGACGCCCCAGTATCAATGGCTCGGCTTCGACCCGGGCGTCTCCGACTACGCCGTCTCCGCCCGCGGCCTGGGCCTCTCCACCACCGACGACACCGCCGACATCGACGGCGTCCTCCGCCGCACCAAAGTCGGATGCTACACCCAGATCGCCTACCCACCGAATGAGCCCGCCACCAAGCTCACCGGACAACTCGTCGTCGTCCCCGGCCTTGCGGTCACGGCGGCGGAGCAGGCGTTCGAAGTCGACAAGCAGTACATCTCCTACGACTTCCGCGAGCGCATGCTCTTCGGCGGCCAGTTGCGACCGCCCGTCTGGGCCCCGATCAACCCCCGCGGCCAGATGACCATCAACTACGTCGGCCCACCCGGCTCCTTTGCCACTTCCTCCCTCATCGACGTGATCCAGGGTAAAGTGCCGGCGCAGAGCTTCAAAGACAAAGTCGTTCTGATCGGCCTCACCTCCCCACGCGCCAAGGAAGGCGACTCTCCCGCCGAATTCCTCCCAACGCCCTACGCCCCCGCCTCCCCGCGCGTCGAGATCACCGCCAACGCCCTCCACTCCCTGCTCATGCGCAACTACGTCCGCCATGAGCCCCACAAGACCTTCCCCTTCCTCATCCTCCTGGGCCTCGCGCTCGGGTTCCTCGTCCCCCTCTTCCGCGCCGGCGTGGACGCCGCCGTGGCGCTGGTGATCTTCCTTCTCTACGGAGCCGCCGCCGTGCTCGCCCTCAAGCTCGCAAACCTGATCATGCCCGTCATCCCGGCACTGCTGCTCGTCGTGCTCTCCTACATTGTGATGCGGGTCATGCACGTCTTGCTGCGGGCGCCGCAGAACGTGCTGGTGGAGGAGTGAGGCTGCGCGCGTCGAACCATGTCCAGGGCAAGTGAGCACAGAGATTGAGAAGGCGAAGACGCGATGGGGAAAACTCCTAAAAACGAACCCAAGAAGTCAGGAAGATGGATGCCTTATGGCACATAGAAATGCTGGGAGGGCTGCGCGCGCGGCAAGGGGATCGGGTCATTACGCGCTTCCGGACGCAGAAGACGGCGTCGCTGCTCGCCTATCTCGCCTATCACCTGCGGCAGCGACATCCACGCGAGGTTCTGATCGAGCTCCTCTGGCCCGAGGCGGACGAGGCGGAGGGACGGGCGAGCTTGAGCACCGCGCGCTCGTCACTTGGCCGCCAGCTCGAGCCTCCAGGGGTTCCCGCGGGCAGCGTCCTCCTCGCGGATCGGGCTTCCCTGCATCTCAATCCAGAACTCGTGACCACCGACGTGGCGCAGTTCGAGGAGGCGCTGCGCGCGGCCTCCGCGGCCGAGGATGAATTCGAGCGCGTACGCCATCTAACCCAGGCGGCCGATCTCTACCGGGGCGAGTTGCTTCCCGGGTTCTACGAGGAGTGGTGTCTCTCAGAGCGCGTGCGGCTGGCAGAGGCATACTGGAACGCACTGCGGCAACTGATCCAGCACCACCAGCGCCGCGGCGAGGGGGAGCGGGCGCTGCAGTATGCCTACCAGGGCGTCAGCGCCGATCCGCTCCGCGAACCGGCCCACGAGCAGGTGATCCGCCTCCTCGCGGCCTCGGGACAGGTTGTAGCAGCCCTGCAGCACTATCGCGAGCTCGCAGCCCTCCTGGCGCGCGAGCTGGGAGCGGCGCCTTCACCCTCCCTGCGGCGGCTGGCCGGCGAGCTGGAGACTGGAGCCCCGGCCGCGCCCAGCCGAGCCGAGACATCGGGCCGCCGGACGGAGCAGCTTTCGTCGTCCGCGCTCCCGTCCCCGCCCCTCCCATCGCCGCGTCCCGCTCCCGTGGGAACGGTGACATTCCTGGCAGCGGATCTTGTCGCAGCCGGCGGTGAGGACGCTCTTGCCGGCCATACCAGAGAGGAGATCCGGGAACAGGCTCGCGCCCGGCTGCGCTCCATCCTCCTGCGCCATCGCAGCGACGTGCTTACGGACGAGAAAGGGAAGCTGCAGGCCGTCTTCGGCCGAGCGACCGACGCCCTCCTGGCCGCGATCCAGGGGCAGAGCGATCTCATTGTGGAGGGCGGGACGCCAGACGTAGCGCCGGCAGAAAGCTCCCTCCCGGTCTCCGTTCGTATCGCGCTGCATACGGGCGAGCTGCAACCCGAAGCAGAAGTCCGTGGATGTCCGGCGCTTGCCGAAGCCACTCACCTGCTGCAGGCGGCCCACCCTGGGCAGATCCTCCTCACCGAGTCCACCGCCGGCCTCGTCCGCGACGCGATGCCGGAAGGGATCCGCCTGCTGGATCTCGGCCTCTACCGCCTCGCACCGCTGGCGACGCCGCGACGCCTCTTCCAGATCGAGGACCCGCAGCTCGCGCCACGGGCGTTTCCGCCTCCCCTGGCGATACCGGCATACGCGGCCAGCCTGCCGCCGCAGTTCACCAGCTTCTTCGGGCGCCGAGAAGACCTGGCGCGCGTGCGGGAATGGCTGCTCGTGGGGCAGGCTGCTAGCTCGCCTGCCGAAGGGGAAGGGCAGCCGAACAGCCTGCCCCACGGTCGGCTCGTGACGCTGACGGGACCCGGCGGCTGCGGTAAGACCCGCCTGTCCATCGAGGTAGCCCAGTCGCTGATGGAGCCACTCGCCGGGGCCGTTTGGTTCGTGGCGCTCACTGACGTCACCGATTCCGACCGGCTCGCGGACGCCGTCCGTCACGCCATGGGCCTCCCTAATTCACCTGCCATCGAGCCCATGGAGCAGGTCGTGGCGGCGCTCTCGCACCGACGCTCGCTGCTGGTGCTCGACAATATGGAGCATCTCTTGGAGCCGGGCATCGAGCTCGTCGAAACGCTGCGGGAGCGGGTGCCCGACCTGGCCTGCCTGGTGACCTCCCGCCAGCGGCTGGAGCTCGCGGGAGAGCAGGAGCTCGCCCTCGAGCCGTTGCCGGCCCCGGAGGAGAGCGATGCGTTGGAAGCGATGGCCGGCTGCCCGAGCGTACAGCTCTTCGTCGATCGCGCCCAGGCCGTCCGGCCCGATTTCCAGCTCACCCGCCAGACCGCGCCCCTCATTGGTGCCCTCTGCCGCCGCCTGGAGGGCCTCCCGCTGGCGATCGAGCTCGCCGCGGCACGCGCCCAGGTCTTCTCCCTCTCCCAGATGCTCGCCCAGCTCGAACAGCCCTTCGCCTTCCTGGCAAGCCGCCGGCGCGACCTGCCCTCCCGGCACCGGACGCTGCGCGCGTGCATCGAATGGAGCTTCCGGCTGCTGCCCCCGTCCCGGCAGCGCCTCTTCACTTGCCTCTCCGTCTTCCACGGCGGCTGGACACTGGAGGCCGCGGAGGCGCTCTGCCAGGAGACGGAATCCGTCTCCTGCCCGGCGGCAGAGGATCTGCCGTCTGTAGCCGAGGCCATCGCCGAGCTTCTCGCCGCGTCCCTCATCACCACCAAGGAGCGCGAGCCGGAAATCCGCTTCTGCATGCTGGAGACGCTGCAGGAATATGCGACCGAGCAGCTCGCCCCGGAGGAGCGCGAGCGGATGCAGCGTCGTCACGCGGGCTATTACCGGTCACTCGCCGGGCAGGCCGACAGCGAGCTCCGCGGCCCCGAGCAGGTAACATGGCTAGCGCGCCTGGAGGCAGAGCAAGACAACATCCGCGCGGCGTTGGAGTGGAGTCTCGAAAATGATCCTCAGGAGACCGGACTCCGACTCGCAGGAGCCCTCTTCCGCTTCTGGCGGTTGCGCGGCTACTGGCGCGAAGGCCGCGACTGGCTCGAACGCGCCGTCGAGCGGAACGTGCGGGACACTCGGAAGCGCACGTCAAGCGGCGGAGTCCAGCGGCACGAGACCTCACACGCCGCGCCGGTGCTCTACGCAGCCGGCGCGCTGGCGTGGCTGCAAGGGGAGCGCGAGACCGGTCATTCCCGCCTGCTGGAGAGCGCGGCGCTGGCAAGGGAAACCGGAGACGACCGGACGCTCGCGGCGGCGCTCAGCTTCCTGGGCTTGGCCCATCAGCCTCCCGGGCAACGAGAGCGCAAGCGCGCCTATTACGGGGAAGGCGCGACCATCTGCCGCGAAATCGGCGATCGCTGGGGGCTCGCGGTGGCGCTGACTGGGATGGGAACCACGCTGGAACCTGACGACCCGGCCGCGCGCCGTTGGCACGAAGAGGCTCTGGCCCTGTTCCGCGAAGCCGGAGACCGGTGGGGAACGGGGCTCGTCCTCGCCGCCCTCGGAACCATCGCCCGGCGTGAAGGGGATCTGGAGTCCGCCCGCTCTCTCTACGAAGAGAGCCTCGCCATGCGGCGCCAAGTCGGCGACGTCTGGCAGATCGCCCTCTCCCTCGGCACCCTCGGCGATGTCGCCCGCCAGCAAGGCGACTACGAGCGCGCCGCCGGCTACTACGAAGAGAGCCTGGAACTCCACCGCAAGCTCCAGTATCGCTCCGGGATCGCCTCTACGCTTCGGCAACTCGCGGAGGTCACGCTCGCGCAGGGCGACCGCGGCAGGGCAGCCGGACACTTTCGGGAGAGCCTGGCGCTTCACCGGGACCTTCGGGATGCGAAAGGCATTCTGCTGTGCCTGACTGGGCTGGCCCGCCTCGCGGCAGAGGAACGCGGTCAGGAGCAGGCCGGGCGGATGATAGCCGCCGCGCAACATCTCTACGCCACCGCCGGCAGCCGCCTCGATCCGGCGGAACGGGCCGATTACGAGCGCCACCTGGCCGCTGTTCAAGAGCAACTCGGTGACGCCACCGAAGAGTGGAGCAGAACTCTGCCGCTGGAACAAGTGATTGCGGAAGCGCTCAGCGCGATACCTCCACGATAGCTCTCTTCCGGATCGTGACGTTGCCTCCTCGTCCCACGCACGTTCCAATCTTGTTAGAGTTCTGTCAGACTTCGCCGCTATAATCAGCCAGTGTCCCAAGAAGATGTCTGGTCGATGGCCACGAGCGGCGGCAGTAAGCGCCCCCAAGCGGTAGCATCAGGTCGACTGCCCTTCTTACCGTTCCGCCACCGATCTCAGCACGAAACCGGCTGCTGCCTGGATGATTCGCGGGTGGTGCAGTCGCCCTGCATGCCGGAAGACTTGGAAGTGGATGAGGCAGTTCGATTGCTGAAAGCGGAAGCTGAGCGGACAAGTCGGGCTCCACGCAGTATCGCGTCCGAACGGTAGAGAGATGAAGATCGGAAAGGATGGGAACCGGGTATGACCGGACACTGGTATGATTGGTCTCACTTGATTTACGCGTTGCCGGGAGCGCTGGCGCTGGTGATGATGCTGGTCATTGGCCTGGGAGCCCGGGAGGGCGACGCGCCTCCAGATCCTCGGATTCGTAAGGCTGGCCTTCTGCCAAATCCGGACCGCTGGTACCGTAGCGCACTCTTAGGCGCTCAGGCTGTGGTCGGTATCGTGCTGTGGACGATCGTGCTGTACCTCCCTGGACCCTGGCCGATCCTGGCTGGCATGTCCGCCGTGGCCCTCTGCATCGTTGCTCTGCTCGTTGGCCGGGCTAGCAAGGGCCGATGCCTGCCCTCATTGTTCGCGCAGCTTCAGGATGAATTCCGGCTCGCCTGCGAGGCGCCACGCCACAACGAAACGAGTTGCGAAAAGCGCATGCGAGACGAGGCGACGAAAATCATCAAGGGCATCCTCGAACAGCATGACCGAGGCGAAGCAACCCTGGAAGACGCCCGGCGCCTTAAAGCCGCGCTTCTGTGGGTCATCCCCGATCAGTGCCTACCGAGGCAACGCGAGGAGCTGATCCGCGAGTATCACGCGGCGGTTGGAGAGGAAGGCGTGAGAGCCATTCCACCACCGGCCCTTGACAGAGACGCGAAGGTGCGAAGGGAGGCTCTGGTCGATTTCGCCACGGATGTAAACGAGCACGTCCTCGCGCTCGAGCGGAGGTGGCGCCTGCGGACGAAGTTGAGCGTGACTAATGTGGGCATCCTCTTGCTGGCGGCCGTGACTCTAGGCTGGGTTATGTACATCCCGGCAGATCTTCATCGACCCTGGCTCTTTCCGTTCTGGGTGTTTCTTACCGGCGTGATGGGGGGAGCGATCAGCACCCAGCAGCGGATCTTCAAGAACGAAGCAACGGAGGAGCGTTGGATTCTGGCGTTTTCCGATGGAGGTTGGGAGTATTGGAGCATCTTGATGTCGCCGCTCATGGGAGGAATTGGAGCGCTGATAATCCTCGCAGCGTCCCAAACACCGGTGCTACAGCAGCTTTTCAAGGGCAGCGTCCTTGCTCACTTGCCCCGGAAGAGCATTCAATGGTTGCCCTCTCTCGGATACATACTGAATACGCCAGGACTCCCCGGTGCGGTAGCGAAGCTCTTCCTGATCTCGCTGGCGGCAGGCTACTCCGAGCGCTTGGTGCCCGACGTGCTGGACCTTTCCAGCACATTGGGATCCTAAGCTTAGAATTCCACGTGGACAAGTTGTCGCG